>Ga0187810_10000060_pt1 | contig 52368 bp, 60 predicted proteins | sample NC_wetland_sal_i_9_FD_132963 | JGI IMG/M metagenome (GOLD analysis project Ga0187810, IMG submission 132963) | Wetland sediment microbial communities from Neuse River Estuary, North Carolina, USA - ASW_5 | ecosystem: Environmental > Aquatic > Freshwater > Wetlands > Sediment | place: USA: North...
TCATGATGCTCGTCCTGCTTGTCGTCCTCCCCCTGAGTGTTCTCATCCCGCACCGGAAACACAAACACGTTACGCCTTATATGGGTGGCCGGGAAACGACTCCCGATATGCACTTCTCAGGCTCGCTCGGGATTCAGCGGCAGATGGAGCTCTCCAATTACTACCTTGAGAGCATCTTCGGGGAGAAAAAACTCAAGACCCTCGGTATTTATCTCTGTACGGCAATCATCGGGATCATGTTTGTCGCCATCTTTGCGATGGGGGTGCTGTCATGATCTCTGTTGTCTGGGCAATCGTGTTTATCCTTCTTGCACCGCTCGCCGGCGGGCTCGTTGCCGGTATCGACCGCAGGATAACCGCCCGCATGCAGGGAAGGTACGGCCCGCCGATCCTCCAGCCGTTCTATGACGTGGGCAAACTCTTCGAGAAGGAGCACATCGTGGTGAACGAAACGCAGGTTTTCTACGTAATCTGCTACTTCATCTTTATGATCTTCACCGGGGCGCTCTTCTTCTCAGGAGCTGACCTCCTGCTGACGATCTTTGCGCTCACGCTCGCGCAGATCTTCCTCGTCCTCGGGGCCTATGCCACGTACTCGCCGTACAGCCATATCGGCGCCGAGCGGGAGCTCATCCAGATCATGGCATACGAGCCGATGGTCATCCTCGCGGCGGTCGGGATGTTTGTCGTGACCAAGAGTTTTAACGTCAGCGACATCGCCGCCTCGACCCTCCCGGTCGTCCTCTTTATCCCGGGAATCTTCCTCGGCTTCCTCTACGTCCTGACTATCAAGCTCCGCAAATCGCCGTTCGATATCTCGACATCCCACCACGCCCACCAGGAGATCGTAAAAGGCATCACTACCGAATACTCGGGCCCCTCGCTCGGTCTTATCGAGATAGCCCACTGGTACGAGACGATCTTCCTGCTGGGGTTCGTGTACCTGTTCTTCGGGTTCAACCCGGTCATCGCAGTCATCGCAGTCGTAATTGTCTACCTCTTCGAGATCCTCATCGACAACACGAACGCGAGGGTGAAGTGGCAGCTCGCCATGAAGAGCTCGTGGGCGATTGCCGCAATAGTCGGTGTGGTAAACCTCGGGGTCTTATATTATTTTGCGGGGGTGTGAGATGACTTACCTGAAAAAATCACCATGGATCATACACTACGACGCATCGAGCTGTAACGGGTGCGATATCGAGATACTTGCCTGTCTCACACCGATGTACGATGTCGAGCGGTTCGGTATCATCAACACGGGAAACCCGAAGCACGCTGATATCTTTGTTGTTACGGGAACTGTCAACGAACAGAACCGGGAGATCATCCTCAATATCTACAACCAGATGCCGAACCCGAAAGCCGTTGTCGCAGTCGGTATCTGTGCAACATCTGCCGGGGTCTTCCGTGAATGCTACAACGTGGCGGGTGGCATCGACATGCTCATCCCGGTCGATGTCTACGTGCCGGGTTGTGCCGCGAGGCCTGAATCGATCATAGACGGGATTGTCACTGCGTTAGGAATTCTCGAAGAGAAACGCAAGACGATGAACACGGCGCCTGACGAGGCCGCAGCGGCTGAACCTGCGCCAGTAGTCCAGGAACCGGCAGGAGGTGCGCAATGACGTTTGAACAACAGACAACGATACCAATAGAGATCGGGGAACTCCTCCCCCGGGTCGAGCAGTTTAAGAAAGAGGGTAACCGGCTCGTGCAGATCGGGTGCGCAAAGGTCGGGGACCTGTTTGAGATCAACTATTCCTTCGATAAGGACTTTGTCTTCCAGAATGTGCGGATAACCGTGACGCAGGATACAAAAGTCCCCAGCATCAGCGGTATCTATTGGGGGGCCTTCGTGTACGAGAACGAGATCTTCGACCTGTACGGGATAACCGTGACCGGGATCAATATCGATTTCAAGGGGACGTTCTACAAGACCGCCGTCAAACATGCTTTCAGCGTGACCACGGGAAAGGAGGATAACCCATGTCTAAACAAGTAATCATCCCCTTCGGGCCCCAGCACCCGGTCCTGCCCGAACCCATTCACCTTGACCTCGTTTTAGAGGATGAGACCGTCGTCGATGTTATACCTTCGATCGGTTATGTGCACCGCGGGCTCGAGAAGCTCGTCGAGAAGCGCGAGTATACCGAATACGTCTTTATCGCGGAGCGGATCTGCGGGATCTGCAGTTTCATCCACAGCCTCACCTACGTGAACGGGATCGAACAGATCATGAAGATCGAAGTTCCTGAGCGGGCGCATTACCTCAGGACCATCTGGTCGGAATATTCAAGGATGCACTCCCACCTCCTCTGGCTCGGTCTTTTTGCCGACGGGATGGGCTTTGAAAGTGTCTTCATGAACGCATGGAGGCTCCGCGAGCACATTCTCGATGACCTGGAGGCGACAACCGGCGGCCGGGTCATCCAGGGTGTCTGCAAGGTTGGCGGTGTGCGGCGGGATATCACCAACGAGAAGCTCGACGAGATGGTCAAGGGTCTCAAAGAACTGGAGCGGGAACTCCAGAAACTCAACAACGTCTTCCTCTATGACAAGTCCATCAGCAGCAGGCTTAAAGGCGTGGGCGTGCTCAACAAAGAGGATGCCTACTATCTGGGCGCCTGCGGACCGACTGCACGGGGCAGCGGTCTGGAAATAGACCTGCGTTCGACCGGCTACTCGGCGTACGACCGGATCAATTTCAAGCCGGTTGTCGAGACAGCCGGCGACTGCTATGCCCGCTGCGTCGTCCGGTCAAAAGAACTGTTCACTTCGATCGACATCATCGAGCAGTGCGTGAAGAAGATCCCCGATGGCCCGGTAGATGTGAAGGTCACCGGTGCACCGAACGGCGAGTACTTCTCCCGGGCCGAGCAGCCCCGGGGCGAAGTCGTCCACTATATCAAGGCAGACGGGAAGAAGAACCTTGTCCGGCACCGGGTGAGGACGCCGACGTTTACGAACATTCCCCCGCTCGTGAAACTGCTCAAGGGCGTTGAGCTTGCAGATGTGCCGGTGGTTGTACTGACGATTGACCCCTGTATTGGCTGTGCGGAGAGGTGATCAGGCGATGACTTTCTTTGAGATGACAGGGACCGTGATCAGGAGTCTCCTGAAAAAGCCGGCGACGCTGATGTACCCGGTGCGCCCGGCGAAAAAGGTGAGCCTGAGCCGCGGTCATGTAACAATCGACCCGGAAAACTGTATCCTGTGCCGGTCGTGCCAGCGCAAGTGCCCGACCGGTGCACTCTGTGTTGAGGTGAAGGAGAAGACCTGGCAGATCGACCGGCTCCGGTGCGTAGTCTGTAACGCCTGCGTCGATGTCTGCCCGACCAAGTGTCTCACCATGGACACCCAGTATACCCCTCCCATGACCTCGCGTGCGGGAATCTACAAGACCCCGGTTGCAGGACCGAAGAAGAAGGCTCCGGTTGTAGCGGCAGACCCGGCAGGGACCACGGCCCCGGTAAAAGAATAATTCCCGTTTTTCTTTTATCTCTCTTCTATTTTCTTTCTGGATTATTCGGCCGGTGTATTTTCCATAAAAGTGAACGTCTGCGGCTCCAGTGTCTGGAGATCCACAACCACCGCCTGCGCCGGTGTCGGGTTGACGTTCATCTGTTTCTGGAACTTGGTCTGGGACTGCCAGGTGCCCGCGTTGATGCCGAGCACGCCCCGGTACGTCATGATCCCCCGGATGTGGACGTGGCCGGTATGCAGGATCTCGGGAAGGGGGTCGATGATCAGCCGGTCGGATTTGCCGGCTGCAATTGGCGTCCTGCGCCCGTAGGCAGGCGCGAGATGCCGGCGCTGGAGCATCTCCTGCATCATGACCCCGCTCTGGTCGTAACTCGCGCCGGGGATGAGCCCGATCATGTCGTCGATCGACCGGCCGTGGTACATCAGTACCCGCACACCCTGGAGGTTGACGAGCCCGGGATTCTCGACCTGTATCACGTTCTTCGGGAATTTTTTGGTGAACAGGTCAGGGATCACCGGCTGGGGCTCGGCCCCGCGGACAACGTCGTGGTTGCCCGGTGAGACGATGATCTTAATCCGGGAGGGAAGGTCTGCCATCATCGCTCCGAACGCATCGTACTGCTCGTAGATGTTCTTGATGGTGAGCTCGCTTTCCTGCCCCGGGTAAATGCCTATGCCGTCGACAAGGTCGCCCGCGATAAGGAGATAAGAGATATCCGATTCGTGGAGCCAGTCAGCGAACCGGTGCCAGCAGTCTCCGAGAAATGTATCGCTGCCCACGTGGACATCGGAGATGAAACAAGCCTTGCCTGGCTGCTCGCTTTTGAACGGTTTGTTATCGATCCGGATATCGGGCCGGTAGAGCGTGTCGGCAAAGAAGAGTTTCCCGTCGCTTGAGAGTTTTCCCTTGACTCCGATTACTTCATCGTGGATGAGCCGCTCGGCGTCGGAAAATACCGGCCGGTCCTTCCGGAAGAGAACAGACAGGTTCGTAGTCGAATCCTCGATCTCGGCGATCCGGTGACCGTTGGTCGTGGTTTTGACCTCGGTTACCATCCCGATGACCGTGCACTCTTCCTGTCGATACCGGGGGTTCCGGGTGAGCCCCTCCATCGGCATGACACTGCACCGGTTTCGGATCATATTTCCGAGCCTTGAATACCGGTCCCGGAAGTAGAGGAGGTAATCGGCAGTGCCGTTCACACAGCCGGAGGTCCCCGGACAGCCGCTCACGATTTCCACCTGAGGATCGGTCAGGAACCTGGTCCCGTCCCGGGTGGCATTCATGCCGGGGATGTGTTTTGCGGAGACGACAACCGTATCGGTCGGGACCAGGGAGATGATGCGGTCGATCAGATCCGGCTCGTCCTGCTCCTGGATATACCGGACAACGTCCGGGTGCACCATGAGCTTGGTATCGAGGAACCGGTGGGTGATCTCCTGCGCATCAAGCATGGCAAATATTTCGCAGCCTGAGAAAATATAGCATGGTGTTTTGACACGGGCCTTTCGGAAAACCAGTGCAACACATCGACGGAATGTGGAGGGTTCATATTGCTATCCACTCCAATACTGTCCTGATACAGTTCCAGTAGTTATTCAGGCAAACAATCCCATCTGATTCCGGATTTCCTATGTACGATCTCATCCAGATGCTCCTGCTCGGCTTCGTGATCGGCCTCAGCGGGGCACTCGCACCCGGCCCGACCCTGGTCGCGACTATCAACGCATCTCTTGAGGGGAACTGGACTACGGGTCTGAAAATTTCCCTCGGTCACATAATCGCTGAATCAGTGATCTTCATCCTTATCGTCATGGGATTTGCCGCAATTGCCCTTCCCTACACGAATGTGATCGGAGGCGTTGGCGGGGTTGCCCTCATTGCGTTCGGTGCGCTGACCATTGCAGGAAGCCGGTCGGCTACAATGTCCCTATCCCCGTCAAAAGCCGTTTCCAATCCCCTCATGGCCGGGCTTGTCACCAGCGCTGCGAATCCGTATTTCTGGATCTGGTGGCTCTCGATCGGGAGCGCGATGGTGATCGCGGGGCTGGAGGGCGGACTTGTCCTCGCAGGAGCTTTCATGATCGGGCACTGGAGTGCGGATACCGGCTGGTTCACGCTGGTCTCGACCGGGGTCTCGCGAGGGAAGACGATCCTCCCCGATGCCCTGTACCGGAAGATTATTCTCATTTGCGGAGTCTTTCTCATAATCTTCGGCCTTTACTACCTGTCGCGCCTGGTAGTATAGAGCGGCGGCCGGCAGTTCTGGTACCCGGCACAGGTGAAGCATTTAACGCAATAACAAAAACATAGAATACAGGACAGGAAATGGCAGACAAGGATGGGAAGAAGCGGGACATCCGCACAATGATCACGCAATTCAGGACAAGCGAACACTGGGCCATCTCACTCGCCCGGGATGCTCTCTGGCTTGTTGCGGTTGTAGGTGGTATCGCTCTCGCCCTGTACCTCATCTGCGGCACCTGGCCTGCAGTAGTCACGATCGAGTCCAAGAGCATGGACCCCCACATGAAGATCGGGGACCTCGTCATCGTTGTCCAGAAGGACCGGTACGGGGCGTTCCAGACATGGCTTGACGGGACCACGTCGGGATACACGAAATACGAAGAGTACGGGGATGTCATCATCTACAGGCCCAACGGACTGACGAATGTCCATCCCATCATCCACCGCGCAATCCAGTATGTCGATTCCACTCCCGTAACCGAGATCAAGGGACGACAGCTCATCGGGAATTATACCCCGCCCCACCCGGGATACATCACGTGGGGTGACAACAACCCGGCCCCGGACCAGGGACTCTCGTATCCGGGGATTGGTGTAGTTGAGCCGGTAAAGGAAGAATGGATCGTCGGAAAAGCACTCTTTGCTATCCCGCTGGTCGGCTACCTGCCGCTCAACATCTGGGCGGTCGCAGTCATCGTCGTCATCGCGATGGTCCTCCACGAGCTGTACCTCCGGTCAAAAGAGAACGAAGCCGATACCGGGAAACAGAAGAAGAGCGGGAAGAAGCGGTGACCAGGATCCGATCATGCAAAAAATCCCCTCACTCCTTTCCGATATAATGGCCGGGCACCGGCCGACAGAGCCGGAAGCCATCGCTCTCCTTGACGCCAAAGGCCGGGATGTCCTTTCTGTGCTCTCTGCCGCAGACGAAATGCGGGAGCGCCGTGTCGGGGAGACGGTTACCTATGTCAGGAACCAGAATCTCCACGTTACCAACATCTGCAAGAACCTCTGCGGGTTCTGCGGGTTCGGCCGCAGCCCCGGTGATGAGGGGGCGTATCTCCACGATAAAGCCGGGATCCAGGAACAGGCGAGACTCGCTTATGAGCGGAAGGTTACCGAGATCTGTCTGCTCTCCGGGGTCCACCCCGATTTTACCCTCGATACCTTCGTCGACCTGATTCACTGGGTCCACGAAGCCGCGCCCGGGGTGCACATCCATGCCTTCAGTCCCGACGAGGTCGATCATGCGGCCCGGAAGGGCGGCTATTCGACGCCGGAAGTGCTCGCACGGCTCAAGAAAGAGGGCCTTGGGACCATACAGGGGACCGCAGCGGAGATCCTCGTCGACTCCGTTCGTGAAGTGATCTGCCCCCGGAAGGTCCCGACATCGGACTGGGTCCGAATCATAAAAGAGGCGCATCAGGTTGGCCTCCGTTCGACCGCGACCATCATGTACGGATCCTACGAGACATCCAGGGACCAGATCGAGCACCTCAATATCCTCCGTGCTCTACAGGATGAGACGCACGGATTCACCGAGCTGGTCACTCTGCCGTATGTCCACACCAACACCCCGCTCTTCCAGAAAGGTATCGCCCGCGCCGGTCCTACAGGACGTGAGGATCTCCTGATGCTCGCAGTGTCGCGGCTCTTCCTTGATAACTTTGCCAACATCCAGGTCGCGTGGGGGAAGGTGGGCCTCAAGATGACCCAGCTCGCACTGCTTTCGGGTGCAAACGACCTTGCAGGCACCATGTTTACAGACGACGTGACGGGAGATGCGGGTGCAGCTGGTTCCGATTACCTTGACCCGAAGGATATGGAACGGATAGTCACCGATATCGGGCGGAAACTCCGGCAGAGGACTACCCTCTACGAATTAATCTGACCTTTTTTGTAATCACTGTATTTTGTAACTGCGGGAAAAAGAAAAAAAGAAAACGGGGGTTGGAATCAGAGGAGTTCCAGCGCCTGCCGGCCGGTCATCCCGTTCTTGATCCCGCGTCCCATAGCCGACCGGTTCGCTTCCTTGACAATCCCGGTAAGGATGTCGTTGACGGTCGCAATTGATGGCCCGATAGCCGGCCTTACCTTTGCCGCCGGGTAGCTGAACGAATCGAGGGCTGCGACGTCGAAAGCACCGCACCCTACCAGACCGGTATCGGTTTTTATCCCGACAAGGTTGACATGCCCAAGCGGGATGACAAAGCCTTCGGCAACTTTCCGGGACAGTTGAACGTCTGTGACTTCCATAGGATCCTGCATTGATGGTTGGTGTGAAGGGATAATAATCATACGGGCGTTCCGTGAAACGATAAGGATAGTTTTACCATTCCTTCTGTGCTATTGTTTGTCACAGGATCCTTTTGCCATGGACGCACGTTTGAAAGCCCTGCTTGCCGATGTCGTTGCCGGTCACCGGCTCACTAATGACGAGACGCTGTACCTGTTCGCGGTCCATGACCGCCAGGTGTGGGATATCGCCGCAGCTGCCGACGAGAAACGCCAGCTTATCGTGGGTGATGCCGTCACCTGGGTGAAGAACCAGAACATTAACGTGACCAACCTCTGCGTGAATGCCTGCGGGTTCTGCGGGTACTCCAAGAAACCCGGCGACGAGGGTATCTATTTCCACGACAAGGCGGAGATCCAGAGGAAAGCCGCCCTTGCAAAGGAGCGGGGCGTCTCCGAGATCTGCACGGTAAGCGGCCTCCACCCGGGTTTCACCGCGAAGTCTTATATTGATGTCTACCGGTGGATTATCGAGGCGGCCCCGGGAGTCCACCTTCACGCGAGCAACCCGATGGAGGTTGCCTACGCGGCAAAGAGGAGCCACCTGAGCACGGTCGAAGTACTGGAGATGATGAAGGAGGCGGGGCTCGGCTCGATGTGCGGGACGGCTGCCGAGATCCTCGTGGACTCGGTCCGCGACCGGATCTGCCGCCAGAAGATCCCAACCAGGGAATGGATCCGTATCATTACCGAGGCGCACGGCCTTGGTATCCGGTCCACTGCCACGATTATGTACGGGCATTGCGAAACCGATACAGACCGGGTGAAACATCTTGCTATCCTTCGGGACATCCAGGATGAGACGAACGGGTTCACCGAGTTCGTCCCTCTCTCGTTCATCCACATGAACACCCCAATCTTCAAGGAAGGCAATGCCCGGGCAGGCGCCACTGGCAGGGAGGATCTCCTGATGGTCGCAATAGCGCGCCTCTTCCTCGACAACTTCAAAAATATCCAGGTCTCGTGGGTGAAGGAAGGAATAAAACTGGCACAGCTGGGGTTAATCGCCGGCGGAAACGATCTCGGCGGAACCATGTTCGAGGAGAGCATATCCAAGGGTGCAGGTGCGGTCAATACCGACTATCTCGATCCGAAAGAGATGGGACGAGTGGCACATGACCTGGGAAGGCCACTTCGGCGCCGGACGACCCTGTACGAATTGATCTGATCGGTCCGGGTGCCCGGAATTGAAAATAGGTGATGTATGAGGCGGAAAGACCGGGAGATAACGAATCGCAAATCTATGGAATCTATCCTCGAAGCGGCACCAGTCTGCCGGATTGGAATGGCTCTCGGGGGCGAGCCGTATGTCGTGCCGGTCTGCTTTGCGTACCGGAACGGATCGATCTACTTCCATTCAGCGACTGAAGGCAGGAAGATCGAGATCCTGAAAGAGAATCCCCGGTGTTGCGTGGAAGTCGATGCGTCAGAAGGTGCGATCCGGGATGAAAATCCCTGTAAATGGGAGATGCGGTACCGGAGCGTGATCTGCACAGGGACTGCACATTTTGTTGAGAACCCGGATGAGAAGCAGGAAGCGCTGAACCTGATCCTGCACCATTATAAGGGCGATCCCCGGCCGTTTACGGAGCAGGAGATGAGACCGGTCTCGGTTATCCGGATCGACGTCGATGAGATGACCGGCAAACAACACGGATATTGATATTACCTGATCTCCTGTTTTTTTCAATTCAGTTTAATCGTGGTTGGGCTTGAGGAGCCTGACGATCTTATCGCCGATCTTTTGTGCTTTCTTTATCGCTTCCTGGTCGTTCATGACATCCCCCTTTGCGTAGCCGGTGCCCTTGACCGAACCGAGTGATGAGAACTCGTGGGTGTTCAGGAACCCCTCGAGCGTCTGGATTGTCCGGCTCGCACCCTTGTTCGCATGGACAGCGACCGCGACACCTTTCCGCCCGGCCAGTTTGTGGTCGTGGTAGAGAGAGTACGAGCGGTCGATAAAATTCTTGAGATGCCCGCAGACATCGAAGTAATAGGTAGGCGAGCCTATGACGAGCACGTCGCTGTCCACAACCTGCCTCATCACTTCGCCCCAGTCGTCCTTTTCAAGGGCGCACCATTTCGTCTCCTTGCACTTCTCGCACCCGATGCAGGGAAGAATCTTCTTCCCGGCAAGCGAGACAAATTCAGCGGGGATCCCGGCATCTGCGCATCGCTTGAGAATGACGCCGACGAGCTGGGCGGTATTGCCGTCCTTCCGCATACTTCCCGATAACCCGAGGACCTTCATACATTCCCCTCATGTGTCATCGGTAATGATTGTTTTGATGGTCGGGACCAGGTCGAGGGAGCGGAATGCGACCTCGATCTCATAGAGGGGAACCCGTTTCCGGAAAAAGAGGTGTGATGTGCAGGAACAGTCGCTGCACCCGAAACCGGGGATACTTTGTCCGCCGAGTTTCCGGGCGAGCCCGCATTCAAACGGCTCTGTTGTACTCGCTGAAACGGCACCCGCGAGGGTGAATTCAGGAGCGAGGAGAAGATAATCCACGTGCCATTTCGGGCGCTTGTCGCGGTTCCGGAAGAGAGTTATGTGACGGTCGAGCCGTTTCAGCCCGCCGCTCCCGAGTGCCGATCCGATGTAGATGTGCCAGCCGGCAGGAAAGGCGATCTCACCCAGTGCGCCGATACGCACCGTGCATGCCGGGTTCCTGAAAACGAGGGTGTAGATTCCTTTATCCATAATCGCTCTGCATGAGTTGCCGTGCGGCTGCGATGCGCCGGCCCCCGTCTTCATCGACAGGCTCTCCGTGACCCGCGTACAATCCTTCGACTTCGAGAAGCGCGAGACGGTCGAGGGAATGGGCGAGCTCGACCCTGCTCCCGTGGGGGAAATCGTATCTTCCGAAGTACCCGTCGGCAAAGACTGTGTCCCCGCTGATGAGGATCTTGTCCTTCTCCGAGTACAGACAGATACAACCCGGCGTGTGGCCCGGTGTATGGATGACCTTGAGTTCCCCGATGATATCGCCTTCATTGAGTTTTACGTCCGGGACGATTCCCGGTGACCGCTCGCCGAAGTGCATGGCAAGGCTCCTGGTGTCATCGACAAGGCCGACCGCGTCGTTCTTGTGGATGGCGACCTTTGCCTTGCACATGTGGGCGATCTCTTTAACGTAAGCGATGTGATCGTAATGACAGTGGGTGAGGACGATCGTCTCGATCGATTCCCTGAACGGGGCGACCGCCATGGGCGTTATTCCGGCGTCGACGAGGATGTTCCCGAAGATGTAAGAATTCGCATAGGCCGATTCGCCGGGGATCCACCTGACCTGCATGCACAATAATAAGGAGTCCCGACAGATGTTTCTTATGGATACGCTCATCCGCAGGTGCTTGACTGGCACACCCGATGAAGTGGCAGCAGTGGCACGGGCGGAAGGCCTGGAACCCGGAAAGATGGCGAGGGCTATCGCCGCTGGACGGGTCGTCATACCCAGAAACCCCGTGCGGGAACACGTGGCCTGCGCAATCGGCGAAGGATGCCGGGTGAAGGTCAACGTAAACATCGGGACCTCCGGTTCCCGGTGCGACCCGGCGCTCGAGATGGTGAAGGCAAAGGCAGCGCTCGATAACGGTGCCGAGGCCCTGATGGACCTCTCGACCGGGGGAGACCTTGTCGCGATCCGGAAGAAGATCCTGAAGCTCGACACCACGGTCGGCACCGTGCCCGTCTATGAAGCGGTCCGCCGGGCAGGCAATGCCGGGGACGTCACCGCCGACCTCCTCTTCAAGGTTATCCGCGAGCACTGTAAGCAGGGCGTTGATTTCCTCACGCTCCACTGCGGGGTGAACCTCCACGCACTCGCGGCGCTCAGGGCCGATCTGCGCCTGATGGGCGTGGTGAGCCGGGGCGGGTCGTTCCACTGCGTGATGATGATGCAGCGCGAGGAAGAGAACCCTCTTTACGCCGAGTTCGACTACCTCCTCGAGATCCTCGCGGAGTACGATGTCACGATCAGTCTCGGCGACGGGATGCGCCCCGGGTGTTTGCAGGACGCGGAGAAACTCGCGAAATCCGTGGAATACGTGACGCTCGGGATGCTCGCGAAGCGTGCGCAGGCGAAAGGGGTCCAGCGGATGATCGAGGGACCGGGCCATATGCCCCTCGACCAGGTGGGCTACAATGTCCGGATGATCAAGGAGATCACCGACCATGCTCCGCTCTACCTGCTCGGGCCGCTCGTCACCGATATCGGGGCGGGCTACGACCACGTGGTCGCGGCGATCGGGGGAGCGACTGCGTGCCTGAACGGCGCCGACTTCCTCTGCATGGTCTCGCCGAGCGAGCACCTCGCCCTTCCCGATGTTGACGATATCATCGAAGGAACCCGGGTCGCGAAGATCGCAGCGCATGTCGGGGATACCGTCCGGAAGCCTGAAGGCTGGCGGATGGACCGCGAGGTGCAGATGGCCGAGGCCCGGCACGAGCTCGACTGGGACGAGCAGTTCCGGCTCGCCCTCTATGGCGAGCACGCCCGGAAGATCCACGAGCGGGACGGTGCGACCGAGACCTGCTCGATGTGCGGGGACCTGTGTGCGGTCAAGATGGTCAACGAGCTGTTTGGGGAAGGGAAGAAGAAGTGATTCTATTTATTGCTTTGAATTTCCGAGTCCGTGGGGCTTGTGAAAATGGAAATGTATGTGCGCAAAAACGGGTCCTGAAAAATAATCGGGTTTTCAGCTCTATAATTATCTAATTTAGCATTTTAATAAATCCGAATACAATAACATAAAGTCTGATTGCGCGAAATTAGAAACAACGGATGATTGATCTTAAACAACACGTTAAAGAAGAATTCAATTTTGTTGGCGTCTGTTTAATTGGAATGTTTGGTTCGTTCGTAATCGCTGGATTCTTTACCTTCTTAATCTGGCTTTTTAATCTGGTTCTTGATTTTCTGGGAATGGGTAAATCGATACCTGTTCAAATCATGTCCAATTTCACCGAATTTGAAGGGATCTGCTTTTTAGCGGTTTTTATCATTATAAACATTATTAAGACTGTGAAGCATTATACAAAACAAGAACCGAAAAATGATATAAAAAAAGATATAGAAAAAGGAATACAGAAGGAATTAGAACAGAGCTGATTGATTATGAAAGTCTCACAGGAAGATATGAAAAAAGCCATGGAGGCTGTTGGGAAAGTGGGACTTCCAGTAATGATTTTAGTAACGGTAAGTTACTTCGTTACTTTATTTCTGATCCCGATTGGCATCCTTTCCACAATCGTATGGCTTTTCCAAGTCCCAATACAAAGTCAGATGATGTTGATCTTATCAGCGATAGTATTCATTGGATATTTTGTTGTGGATATCTACCGCGTTATGGATGGAAAATATAACCTGACAATCGCTGTATTGATGGGGATAATGGTATTTGGACTTGTAGTATCGTGGATTTTCCACAGTGGAGCGAAAGCAATACAGATGGATGCGACAACCCCAAGCCGCATCAAGAACCGCGTCTTCCCGCTGAATATTATGTGCTAATAAATCTCAAAAGGAGTAAAGGTCATTAAAAAATTCTGGAAATTCCGATGAAAATTAAAAGTAAATCTATTTTGCTACCATAATCCGATCATTATCTCTCCGAACACTTTTCCTATCAAATTTATGGGAATATTCGCCATCTACTCTTGGTTGATTCGCTGACTCCTAGTGGTGTTTGAGGGTCTCAATTCTAAGAGTGGCCCAAGCGTCGTTCAAATATCAGACTCCCTCTCCCCACCACAATCAGCTGACCCCATCGGAGGTAGAAGTGCTTTAGTTGCTCAGCTCCCTCACGCTCACAGCATCCACTGTTGTCCGCTCCATCCCCAACGCAAAAACCGGGAGGGGGTACCCCCACTCTTCCAAAAGTCCCGGCCCCCTCCCCACCCCTCTGAGGCCGGGACACCCCCCCCTCCCCCTCTCCGGCTGCATCCACCCGGCCCCGGTTTCGCATGGACTCACGTCGGAGCGTTCATCGCTTTAACCGGATTCCGGAGGGGGGGTGGGTACCCCTATCAGGCTCGGAGGGGTACCCACCCCTCCGGCACTTTTCCGGAAGACAGGCCCACATCTTCGGCCCCTGCTTAGGGGGACCCCCACCCACCCCCCTCCGGTTTTGCAGCCCCAAAACCATCATTTCGTGTGGAGTCACGTCGGAGAGATTGTCTTCATTTTCGCGATTTTTCATGGGGGGTGGGGCCCCCTCCCCCACCAGGAGTGGTACCCTCCAATCCCCCGCTCGCGGGCCGGACCCCCACCCTAGCCCGCCCCTGAGGGGATTAGCCCATGGGGCGGGCACTCTACCCCCCGGAATTTAAAAAAATTGTGGACTATGCCAGAACGGACACGGTTCTGCGAATAAACCGGAGCGTGATCCTATTTCCTGTCCGTCTTCCCTTCAAGAGAGTCAAGGATCTGCCGCTCGGTCAGGTCAACGGTCTCGGTAAAGGGGAGCGTCCAGCCAAGGATATGATCGATCACCGCGTTTCCTTTGATCTCCAGCCGGATCCCGCCCTTCTCGATAATCGATGCCAGTGCCTCAAGAAGGGCGAGATCGTACGAGGTCACCGGGACGACAATATCTATGCTCCCGTTTGCGGGGATTTCGACCCTGCCGGTATTACCTGAAGCTATCTCCTTCTCCTGCTGCCCGGATCGGAAATATATGGTGAACGGGAGTTCCCGGAGGATTGCATCGATGGGATTTGCGTTCTGCACCTTCAGGGAGACTTCGAGATCCAGGGATGTGAGGTGGACCGCCCGGATCTTCACACCTTCAAGGGTGACAACGGGCTCATTCACGGAAGGCATAGTCCAACGATAGGGCAGTCCGAATAATAAAATTGCCTCCGGTGTCAAAGGATCGGTGGAAACAACCGAGAGATGATTACGGAGCGTATCCAACTCCTGACTAATGAAAACCGGCGCGACGCTTCTTTTCTGCGTGATTCTCCTGCTCGCTCTTGTGGCAGCCGGGTGTACATCGCCGATATCCCAGAAAGAGTCCACCGGTTCTGCTGGAAGTACGGCCGGAATCCCGGAAGGCAGGGGAATGTTCGTGTTCAACGACTCGCTCGGGAACTTCGATCGCCCGATAACCGTCTACACCTACCGCCCGGCCGCATGGAAAACGACCGGTCCCATCCTGATCGTCATGCCCGGAGCCGGTCGTGACGGCCAGTCCCCGCGGGAGACGTGGATTCCCTACGCGGAAAAATACTCCAGTCTCGTGATCGTCCCGGAATTCTCCCTGAAGTATTACCCCACGGACTCCTGGTACAATCTCGGCAATACCTACGATGATGTGAACTGGAAACCGAAAGCGAACTGGACCTATACCGCAATCGAGCACCTCTTCGATTACACCCGGGAAAAGAGCGGTGCGACAACAGGTACGTACTTGCTATTCGGGCACAGTGCAGGTGCCCAGTTCGTTCACAGGATGGTCCTCCTCCTTCCCGATGCGAGATACAGCCGCGCCGTGGCAGCGAACTCGGGTGTTTACCTGTTACCGGAATACACGCTCCCGTATCCGTACGGCCTGAAGGACTCACCGGCGTACGAGAGCAACCTTCCCAAAGTCTTTGCCCGGAAACTCATCGTCATGTCCGGAGGAAGCGACACGAACCCGAACGACGGCAGTCTCGCGAGTTTCCCTGAAGCCGAGGGGCAGGGAAGCACCCGGTTCGACCGGGCAAAGTTCTTTTTCGCGACCGCCCAATCGGAAGCAGAGCGCCGTGGCGTCCCGCTGAACTGGGAATACCATGTTGTCCCCGGCGTAGGACACGATGAAGCGGGGATGGCCGGGCCTTCAGCTGAGCTGCTTTTCAGTGAAACGTGACGCTGGGAATCTGCAAAAAAGCGATAATCACCCATTTTTGTTTTCGTCCCCGACAACCTTCTGCGAGAGAGCATCGGTGAGCTGTTTTGTTGTCAGTTTGATGGACTTTGCAAACGGGATTGACTTGCTGGTAACGAAGCAGTCGATGACCGCGGTACCTTTGACGGTGACTTCGATTCCGCCCTGTGCAACAAAAGAAGTAATGGCGCCGATGATTCCCGCGTTGTGGGCCGTAACCGGGACCGCGAGGACTGTGCTCGCGTTCGCCTTGATCTTCACGCTTCCGGCGTTCCCGACCGCGATCTGCTGCTCTTTCCCCCCGGCGGTACAGAAGACCGTGAAGGGAAGATCCCTGAGTGTCACACCGAACAGGTTGGGGTTTTTGACCGCGAGGTCCACCTCAAGATCAAGGGAACTGAGCGTAAGGGCCCGCACCCTCACACCCTCGAGAGAGATGGCCGGCTCCTTCAGTAAAGGCATTCATCACCTATTGAGCTCCGGCACACATAACCTTCCCCACCGGGACATATCATGCTGAAAACGATGCCATAAGCCGGAGACATCACAGGAACGTGAGCGGATGGAGCTCGGGAGAGGGATCCCGGGACGTCTTTATTCGTTTGATGAGCGCAAGCTCGGTCTTCAGCCCGAGCTCCCTGCTGAACCGTTCGGCCTGCTCGATCTTCTCAGCGGTGACTGCATACTTGTCGGGGAATGTCTCCGCCGCAGCATGGTAAAGTAACGCCTGCGATACGTATGTCTGGACAATTCCCCAGCGTGACGAGATCTGGCTGTAGATCTCAAATGCGTTCGTGTACTTCGCATCGAGATCCTTGGGGAGCGGCTTGTTGAATTTCAGGTTTGCAACCCGGGCGAGTTCGCATTCCCCCAGAAGTCCGTGGGCGAACCAGTTGATGTTCCGGATCCGCTGGGTGAGGTTTTTTCCCTCATCGTACAGTGCGGCCGCCCCGGCCAGGTACTTGTCCGCAGCAGGAGCCGGGGTGAGAAAAGCCCGGGCACGCAGAAGTTCGGCCCGTTCGGGCTGGAGCCAGACAAGACCCCGGAAGATCCCGTCGCTGTAGATAGTCTCGGCTTTCGCGTAGCAGGCTTCTGCTTCATCCAGCTGCCCGAGAACCCGGTGGACGGTACCGATCCTCCGGACGATATCTCCCCTCAGTTCCTGCACGTCGGGATCGCTCGTGTCGGGGTCCGCCAGCTTGCAGAGTTCAAGGGCCTGCGAGAACCGGGCCGGTGCATACGGGGGGCTTATGTCCCCGCAGAAGATTTCGACTTCTCCTGCGTCGAAAAGGCTCTTGGCCTTGAGGAACGGCCCGGAATCCTTGCGCCGGTATGTCTCGAGAAACGCATCTTTTGCCCCTTTAAGATCGTTGAGGTGGAGAAGGATGTGGCCGAGCGAGATCCGGGTATCGGCAAGAATTGCGGCAAGATTGATCCCTTCCCGTTCTGCGCACGCAACACCCTGCACGAACGCGTCGTACGCTTCCTGGTAAAGGTCGAGGATGTGGAAGAAATTGGCATACCATAAGAAGAACCTGACCTCCCGCTCTTCATCAGATGCTGTCGCTACGAACCGGAGAAAGTCCCGCGCGATGAGGCCCCTGATGTCGCTCTCCGGGGCACGGCCCTCGTAAATGCCGTCGTAAATCTCTTCGAGGTAATCCCCGATCGCCCCTTTGTTGCCAACCAGTTTCCGGAATGAGCCGTAGGCTGATTCGAGCTGGTGCCCTCGTTCCGTGCGCTCGCCGACCGCAGTGATGAATCTTGGGTGCGGGAGAGAATCCTTCTCTGATGCCATCCGCGAGAGTTCGTGGAGGAGGATAGGGAGATCGAGGAGTTCTCCGGAAGGACCGTCCCTGCACTTGACGAGGATGTACTGGTTGAAGAGCCACGGCCGCCGGATATAGTAGTGGGGATTGGTCCGTTCGCTGCCTCCGCGTGCGATTATTCCCCGCTCTATGAGGAGTTCCAGCCGTTTCCTGAGCGCGGATTCCGTAATTCCCCGCTCTTTCTTGTCACCTCCTGCCGCTTGACGATCTGGGGAATTGAGGATGTCGAGGATCTGGCGGAGCCTGAGGGGCCCGTCGTAGAGCGCGAGGATGGTCTCCTTTCCGGACGCAGAGAGGTTCTGCTCTTCGTTTACCATCCGCTGGAACGTCGCCCGGTCGGGATACATGAATAGATAATAGGTCAGGCAGATTCTATTTAAAATCCTGACACTTGATATCGTCCGCTTCGCCCGGAGTTGGAAACCCCGGTTGGAAAATTTTTCCTGTTTATTTTCCAACTTCCCGTCTTTTATAATCCCCCCGGGTCAATGAGAGATCAGGCCGGGACAGTATCCGGCCGAAAAAGGCCTGACCGCACCAGAAAGCCCTTCGGGGCAGGAACAAACCTTTCTGAAGCGGGCAGGTCCCTCCAAAGCACACCAGCGTGAATTCGTGAATAACACCCCTCTCAAAACCCTCCAGGCACCAACGAAGCACCAACCAAATCAACCAACCTCCAATGCCAGCAGGAAAAACCCGGTGATCTGAGGACAAGCCTCTCATTCGAGAGGGATTCCCTCCCTCATTTCACCCTCATACACGTTTTTGTTATTCCCTGATTTTTCAGGCCCGCGCCTTTCCCCGGGCAAACGACGCCCAGATCCCGGCAAGTCCGATCACGAAGAAGACCGAGAATGCGATGTTGACACTCTGCTGGAGCTGCGGGTATACAGCGGGGGTGATCTGCACGGTGCCGATGACCGCCGAAAAGACCAGCATCGCGATAGCGAGGCTGAGCATCTGACCGATCGACCGCATGGTTGAGACCATGCTGGAGGCGATGCCCAGGTGCCGGACTTCGACCGAACTCATGATAGCGTTCGTATTCGGAGAGGAAAAGAGGCCGTACCCGAGGCCGAGAATAAGGAGGCCGGCGATGATGACGGCCATACTGGTCGATGGGGAGATCAACATGAGAATGGCGAGTCCGAGCGTAGTGAAGGCCATGCCCGCGGTCGCAAGATAACGCGGCTCGATGCTGTCCGAGTAGTGGCCGGCAACAGGGGAGACGATCATCTGGACGACGGGCTGGGCAATCAGGATCAACCCGGTCGTCTGGGGGTCGATGCCCCGGTTGTACTGGAGGTATAGGCTGAGCAGGAACCCGACCGCAAACACGACCGCGTAGTTGATAAGCGCGGCGATGTTGGAGAAGAGGAAGACAGGGCTTTTCGTAAAGAGTGAGAGGTCGATGATCGGTGCCGGTGTCCTTCGCGCCCACCAGACAAAGAGCCCGAGAACAAGGAGCCCGGAAACGATGAAGAGGATCCCCTCGGCAGATGGGAGCAGGGTCAACCCATAGATACCTGCGAAGAGCATGATGCCGTAGAGCGCCGCTCCGAAGAGATCGAACTTCTTCTCTCCGCTGTCCGCCCACTCCTCCGGGATGTACAGCACGGTGAGGGCGATGACGATGAGGGCGAGGGGGATGTTGATGAGAAAGATGCTCGGCCAGCCGACATTGTGGGTGAGCACTCCCCCGATAAACGGCCCGAGAGAGAGTCCGGCATAGACCGTTGCCGTTATGATCCCGATCGCCTTCCCCCGCTCCCCCGGTGGGAAGACTGCTGTCACGATGGCGATGGAGGTCGAGAAGACCATCGCACCTCCTAGTGCCTGGATGACCCGGGCCAGGATGATGACAGAACCCGACCACGAAACCGCGGCGAGGAGGGATCCGATAGCGAACAGGACATTCCCGAGAATAAAGAATTTTTTGCGGCCGTAGCGATCCGAGAGCCTGCCGAACGGGACGATGCAGATCGCGGCGGTGAGGAGGTACGCGGACGTGACCCAGCCGAGCGTCACTGCGTCGATATCGAACGATGCGCTGATCGCGGGGAGCGCGACATTGAGGGATGAGACTGTGTACGGGACGAGGAAGGAGGCAAGTGAACAGACAATGAGAAGAATCCGTTTCCGGGCCGGCTCGTTCATGAGAAAAATGTTGGTCCTGATCAGACTTGAGAGTACTGTGGCTTGTGCCGACCACAAAGCACTCTAATCCCCGCCTCCAACCCTGAGATCATGTCATTACCTCCATTTTTTTACCAGGTTTTCGAGCACCTTCCCCGCCAGGGCCCCGGTTGTCCGGGTGCCACGCGGAAGGCATTTTCATTCCTCCCTCCCCTCCCGGCCAATGCCGCGGTTCTTGACATAGGATGCGGGAGCGGCACTCAGACCCGGGAGATCGCGCAGCTCACGAGTGGTACGGTTACGGCAGTGGATAATCACCAGCCTTTCCTCGATACCCTCGATGCATGGGCGGAACAGAGCGGGCAGAAAGAGAGGATAACAACCGTCTGCGCTTCCATGGACGAGCTGCCGTTTGAGGGCGGAACCTTCGATCTCATCTGGTCCGAGGGAGCGATCTTCATCATCGGGTTCGAAGCGGGGCTCCGTGCATGGAAACCGCTCCTGAAGAAAGGCGGGTTTATGGTTGTCTCCGATGCCGACTGGTTCGAGCCCAATCCCCCCTCCGAGCTCATGCAGTTCTGGGAGAGCGCGGGCTATGTCCCCGCATCCGAAGACGAGATGAAGGAGCGGGTGAAGCGGGCGGGGCTCCGGCTCGTCGCCACGTACCGGCTGCCTGAAGCCGGGTGGTGGGAGCACTATCATGTCCCGCAGCTCGCCCTGATCGCGGAGCTGCGGAAGTCCCATGGATCGGATCCCGTCGCTGCCGGGATCATGGACGCCCTAGAGCACGAGGCGGAGATGTACCGGAAGTACAAACGGTATTACGGGTACACGTTCTTTGTCATGCAGAACGCGTGATTTGCATTCCGATAAAGGAGTGCTCCCTCTTTTTGTACGCAGCACACAACGCAAGGATCAAGGCGTTCGCACCGCGTGAAAGAAAAGCGATCGGCCCCGAATCCCCGCTACGGGCAAAAAAGTTACTGTTTCTGCAGTTTCAGCATCCGAACTGCAAGATAGGCCGCATTGTCCCCGTTGTCGATCCCCACGCAGGCGACCGGGACCCCTTTTGGCATCTGGACAATGGAGAGCAGTGCATCCATCCCGTTGAGGGTGCCGCTGACCGGGACGCCGATGACCGGTTTCTCGGTCTTGGACGCGATGACACCCGGAAGGGCTGCCGAGAGTCCGGCGATCGCGATATAGATCTTGCACGCGCTCCCCTTGACGTACGCATCGAGTTTATCCGGGTCCCGGTGGGCGGAGATCACCTGGTAATCGTAGGAGATCCTGAAGAATTCGAGAACTGCTTTTGCCTTGTCCGCAATGGCGGCGTCGGATGCTGATCCGCAAATAATCGCTACTTCTGCCATTTCTGCCATCCAAACTTATATTGTGTGCTTATAAATATAGTATTGAGCAGATCCACATGGAAAAAGAACTCCTCCTGATGCTGCCGGGCCCCGTCCCCATGCCGGAACGGGTAAGGCTCGCGATGTCGCGTCAGGCAATCAACCACCGCAGCGCCGAATTTGGCGCGGTCTATGCCGACAGTGTGCGGGTACTGAAGACCGCTTTTGGAACGACAAATGACCTCTTTGTGATCAGTGGCTCCGGAACCGCCGGGATGGAAGCAGCCATTGCCAATGTTGGGAAAGACAAGGAAATCGCCTGTCTTGTCAACGGTAAGTTCGGCGAACGGCTCCTCAAGATCAGCCAGCGGTACGGAAAAGCGCACGAGATCGCCTCGGAATGGGGAACGCCGATCAACCTCGCGGCTCTTGAAGAGCAGCTCGAGAAGGGAGCGCAGGTCGTAACAATGGTCCACAACGAGACCTCGGCCGGAATCAGAAACCCGGCGCAGGAAGTCGGGAAACTGGCGCGGAAGCACGATGCGCTGTTCATCATGGACGGTGTCACTTCTATCGGCGGCGACCTCGTTGAAGCCGACAAGTGGGGCGTAGATATCGCCATCACCGGGTCCCAGAAGTGCCTTGCAGCTCCCGCAGGACTTGCGGCCGTCTCGGTCAGCGGCAAGGCGTGGGAACGGCTCTGCAAGAACCCGCCCTATTATCTCGACCTGGCAGCGTACAAGAAGAGCGCTGCAGGAAAGCCTATGGAGACGCCATACACTCCTGCCGTCCCGCTCTTCCTTGCACTTCGCGAGGCATGCCTTATGATTGAGGAAGAGGGAATGGCCGCACGGATCGCACGCCACCAGAAGATGGCAGACGCGATGCGGGCAGCGGCAAAGGCGTGGGGGCTCTCCCTCTTTCCGAAACTCGACGCAAAGCACGGGTACTCGAATACCGTCACCGCGTTCTCGTACCCTGACGGGATCAAGGACGACGAGATGCGGGCGATTGTCAAGAAGATGGGCGTTGTCATCGCCGGTGGCCAGGACCACCTCAAGGGCAAGATCTTCCGCATTGGCAGCATGGGTGCGGTCAGTGCACCAGAACTCATCGCGACCCTCGGGGCGACGCAGTATGCGCTGAAGAAACTGGGCTACAAGACGAAAGGCGACGGGGTCGAAGCGGCCTGCGAGGTGCTCGGATGAGGGTGGGTGTTGCTGACACCACCTTCTCACGAGTCAATATGGGAGCTATAGCCGTCGACGAGCTGAAGAAACATGCCAGCGTTGCCATTGAACGGGTAACGGTTCCCGGTATCAAGGACCTTCCGGTTGCCTGCAAGAGACTGATCGATCTGCGCAAATGTGATATCGTGATGGCGCTCGGTATGCCCGGCGGAAAAGACAAGGACCGGATGTGTGCCCATGAGGCATCGCAGGGGCTGATCACATGCCAGCTCATGACCAACACTCACATCATAGAGGTCTTTGTACACGAAGATGAGGCAAAGGATGATGCGGAGCTCGCATGGCTCGCTGAGCAGCGCACCCGCGAGCATGCGGTCAACGCGGTGAAACTGGTGCTCCATCCGCGGGGCCTTGAAAAGGAAGCCGGAACCGGGCAGCGGCAGGGATTTGGCGATGCCGGGCCCGCACGCCGGTAATGCCGGGCAGCAGAGTGTGCAAATTTATCAGGGAACAATTCACAAAAGATGATTACTATGTGTGATACAAAACCGATAAAACTGGGATTTGTCGTCGCGGAATTCAACCGGGACATAACCTACATGATGGAGATCGAAGGACGGGAACACGCAGCATTCCTCGGCGCAGAAGTCACCGAGACCCTGTACGTCCCGGGCGCCTATGACATGCCGCTTGCCATCAAGAAGATGCTCCAGGCCGGGAAAGTCGATGCGGTCATCACAATCGGCTGTGTTATCGAAGGTGCGACCCAGCACGACGAGATCGTTGTCCAGCATGCGGCCCGGAAGATCATCGACCTCTCCTTAGAGTTCGGCAAGCCGGTAACGCTCGGCATCTCGGGACCCGGCATGACCCGACTCGAGGCGAACGAGCGGATCGACTACGCAAAGCGGGCGGTAGAATCAGCCATCAAGCTTGTCCAGCGATTGAAATGAGACCCCTCTCGGCAAAGATTGCGGGTGTCGTCGAATCTGCCACCATCGCCATCTCCAACAAGGCCAAGAAAATGCAGCGGGAAGGGATCGATGTCATCTCGCTCTCTATCGGGGAACCCGATTTCGATACCCCGAAGCACATCAAGGATGCCTGTATTGACGCACTGAACCGGGGGGAGACCCATTATGCCCCGAGCAATGGTATCCCTGAGCTGCTCGGTGCAATCAGCGAAAAAACCGTAAAAGAAAATAAATTCCCCTGCATTCCCGCGCAGGTGATCGTGGCGTGCGGTGCGAAGGACGCGATCTATGAGGGTATGGAAGCGGTCCTGAACCCCGGCGATGAAACTATTCTCCTGACTCCTGCATGGGTCTCGTACGAACCGTGCATCCAGATTGCTGGTGGGAAGGTCGTAAAACACGCGGTTAATGAGAAGACCTTCCAGCTCGACGACTCTCTTCTCGAAAAGATAACCACAAAGACGAAGATGATCGTCGTCAACTCCCCTTCGAATCCCTCGGGAGCTGTTTTTGATAAGAATTCGATGAAAATTGTCGCCGATATCTGTCAGGATCGCGACATCTACGCGATGTCAGACGAGATCTACGAGAAACTCGTGTATGGCAGGGAACACATCTCGCTTGCGTCCATCGGGGATATGGCGCAGCGAACCATCACCATCAACGGGTTCTCGAAAGCATACGCGATGACCGGCTGGCGGCTCGGCTATGCGGTTGCCCCTGTAGAGATTATCAAACAGATGTCAAAGGTCCAGCAGCACTCGGTCAGCCAGGCAACCACATTTGCGATGTGGGGTGCGGTCGCGGCGCTGAAAGGGGACCAGCGCTGTGTCGAAGAGATGCGGCAGGAGTTCGACCGGCGGAGAAAATATGTGATCTCCGAACTGCACAAGATGAGATACGAGACCGCACCGGCTGATGGGGCATTCTATGCATTCGTGAAAGTACTGGGCGATGATACCGCGATTACGACCCGGTGGCTCGAGAAGGGACATGTTGCAGCAACTCAAGGGAGTGCGTTCGATGCACCGGGATGGATCCGGATATCGTATGCGGCATCGATGGACCGGCTGAAAGAGGCTATGCAGAGGATCCGGAACGTCGGATGATTTTTGTCCTGATATCAGACAAATCTCATTTCTGTTTTAATCCGGAAGAATCATCCCCGGAAACAAACTGGTTAACAAGGATCTCAATCTTCGGGTTTTTTCCACCAGATCTTCGCAAATGTCGAATCCCCGGAAATGACCACCTCCTCCCCGACACGTTGAATCAGCGGCGTAAGGTACTCCACAAGCAGATTCTCCTGCTCCACTGTCGTCACGCTGAACCGTTTCCGGAAAAATGCGTTCATCTCCATCTCTGATGCGAACCGGTAATCCTTATCGAGCGGCAGCATCTGAACGTTCGCGTAGATGCCCATTTGGTACAGGACATTGAAGAGGCAGTCCGCCTTCGGCCCGGGATAATAGGGATCACCGTGAAGTGATATCCAGAGATCGTCGTACATCTTCTCCCAGAATGGCGAATCCACGAACCAGAAGATGTATACGTACTTGCGGGAAGCTTCATCCATCTTTGCGAGTGCAGCCCGGATGTCGTGCATAGTGAGTGAGAGCGATGCAATGACGACATCATATTGTCCGCCAAGATCCCGGGCAACATCGACATCTTCCCAGCTCTTCTGAATGCACGAGATATTGGTGCTTCCCTCTTTACGGACATGCTCATTCAGGATTTCCACCATCCCCTCGCCCGGTTCAACGGCGGTTATCTCTTTTACGCGAGGAGAGAGTAGGAGGGCGAGCGTTCCCGGGCCGGCTCCGATATCCAGCACCCGGGAGGTTTTGTCGATATCGAGCCCTTCGAGAGTGAGTTTTACCCGATTGTCATTCCGGCTCCGGGAGTTTGTGTCATAGCGCTCGGCGTTCTCCTTCCGGTTCCAGTTGTGGGACGGGTCTTCGAAATACTTCGATGATTCGTGCCGCAGCTGCCTCGCCTTCCAGATCTCGTTCCAGTCCGCATCATCGCAGACTGCTGAAGGGTCGGGATTCATACCAGTTGAGTATACGTTGCTCCGGTTATAGGTTTTGCTTCCGGGAGCAGGCCCAAAAAGAGGAAAAGAATATTATTCGTGCCGGAGGGCATCGATCGGGCTGAGATGGGCTGCCCGCCATGCCGGGTAAATACCGCAGATAAGGCAGATTACAATACCGAACGATACGCCGTACACGATGCTGACCAGGCTGGACGGGACGAAGAGATATTTTGTTGTCTTGAGCATCAGGCTGCTGATGGCATATCCTCCGAGAAGGCTCATCGCACCCCCGATGAAACTGCCGACAACGCCAAGGATGAGCGCTTCGTAGAGGAACATACCCATCACCTCTTTCCGCTGGGAGCCGATACTGCGCATGATGCCGATCTCCTTGATCCGCTCGGTAACCGACATCATCATGATATTGAGGATGGACACCCCGGCAACGATCATCGAGATACCTCCGATAGCCGAGACGAAGGTCGTGATCTGGCCGAATGTCTGGAAAATCGTTTCCATGGTCTTCCGGGTATCCATAACATCGACGATCTTGTCCCGCTTGTTCATCTGTTTCTCGATCGAAGTCTTTACGGTTTCAAGAGAGTCGAGGTCATTCACTTTGACAACGACTTTGTCATAATCGTCGCGGTTGTAAGCAGCATCGAACCAGTTCTTCGTTACGACAATCGCAGAGTCGGTGCTGACGTCGAACGCCATTCCCCGCTCCTCGATAATACCTGTTACCCGGAGCGTCCCGAGGTTTCCATCGGTTCCGATAGATATCCTCGACCCGACTTTGACATTGTTGTCCACGGCGAACTGCGATCCTACAAGGCAACCGGAATCCCCCCGGCTGTAGCCGCCTTCCTGGAGTTTGAGGAGGTCGGGGACATCGTCCGGATTGATCCCGTAGATTGCGGCAACGATGTCATCTTTCCCTACACCGAATTTCATCCTGTCGGAGGTCTGGAGGATCGGAATAGCTACATTAGGGGCGGACGTGCGTTTGATCTGCTGGAACTGCTGCTCGCTGATCTTGAGGTTGGCTGCACTGCCGCCCCCACCTCCAAAAACGCCTCCACTTCCACCGACATGAGGGGTCACGATGACACTGTCCCCTACCGATTTGAGACTGTCACTGACCGCAAGGACCATGCTGTTCCCCAGGATTCCCATAGTCGATATCGCGACTACGCCTATTACGATGCCGAGCATGGCGAGGAATGACCGGAGCATGTGGATCTTGACGTTCCGTTTTGCGATCTCCCAGAAGATCATTCTACGATCCTCCCGTCAGCGATCCGGATAGTCCTCGCTGAATACTCAGCGATATGGGGATCGTGGGTGACCATGATGATCGTCGTCCCTTTGCGGTTGAGCTCGGTCATCAGTTCCATGATCCCGGTTCCCGTCTTTGAGTCGAGATTGCCGGTCGGCTCATCGCAGAGGAGAATGTCCGGGTCGTTGATGAGTGCCCGGGCGATAGCGACCCGCTGCTGCTGGCCGCCGGAAAGTTCCGTTGGGGTGTGGGTGAAGAGTTTCTCTTCAAGCTGGACTGAACGGAGCACTTCTTTTCCCCGTTCGGGGTTCACCGCTTTCTGGGATTTGAGCATCATCGGAAACGTGACGTTCTCGATGATATTGAGAAGCGGGAAGAGGTTGAAATACTGGAAGATAAACCCGATCCGGTCCCTGCGGAGGTTGGTCAGATCGACGTCGGACATCTCTTTTGTCCTGCATCCGGAGATGAAGATGTCGCCTCCGGTGGGGGTATCGAGGCAGCCCATCAGGTTCAGGAGCGTGGATTTCCCTGAACCCGATGGTCCCATGATCGAAATGAATTCCCCGCGATCCACCCGGAAAGAGACGCCATCCAGTGCCACAACGTCGCCGGCCGGGAGCGGGTAGACTTTTGATACGTCCCGGAACAGCATTACCGGCTGGTCATCCATGTGGCCGCTCACTTCTTGGCCCTTCTCAAGTAAACAATCCATCCACCGACGAACACTGCAACGATTATTCCCGCGATTGCAAGAACTGGAATAAGATTCGATCCCCCACTCGTCTGGGACGACATTCCTGATTTCGGTAATGCAACGTCCTGAACGGAATTATAGACATTCCCGTCAGCATCCTTGTAGGAGAGCTGGAGCGGTACGCTGGTAGTGTTCGCCGCGGCAAAGGTGACTTCAAAACTCCCGAAATCATCCGGTTTGAGTGCTCCTACTACATAACATTTATAGGGGTCCTGAGGGACAGCGGGCGAAAGTGCCGTAACCATGACAGTATTTGCTGTTTCGAGCCCGGCATTGTTGACATCACCGGTAATATGGAAAAAACCGACGTCGGGCTTGACCTGGATATTACTCACGACAGGATTTGCCTCTTTCTTATCGGCTCCGAAATTAAGGAGGATTGATGTTGTAATGACGTGGGGGTTATCCCCGTTGCTGTAGGTAACGGTCAGATTTGCCGTTGTTTCAGTATCGGGAGATACCGTGAAATTCACCGGTGTCTTCATTCCCGGATCGAGATCACCGACAAAGATCCTTGAGGGGGATGGGTTTACTTCAGTGCCTGATACGTCAAGGATTACGTTTCTGATAGTATTTTTCCGCGGGTTTGCGACCTGCATATAAATGGTCTTTTTCTTACCCTGTGCAAACGCATCTGGCTTGTCTACTACGGTGAATTCAATCGGTGTGTCATCGATCTGGACCATCTCCCGGTCAAAGAGACTGTCGGCATCCCGGAAACTGAGTGAAAATACCGGGTAATATGTACCGACGAAACCGTCAGCTATAATCGAGAAGGTAAAGTCCCGGGTCTGGCCGGGGCCGATCGTCGACGACGAATCGTATGGCGAGCTGGTGACCCGGATGTTCTTGTCACTCAGGGTGGCATGGTTGACGACGACTCCCGAATTATTGTTACCGTTCGTCACTTGGATCGTGACGGTACCGGTGTCGCCCGGGAAAAAGACCGCGGGATCATACGTGATTCCCGAGACGTATACCTTTCCTGCTGCTACAATGGAGTCCGGAGTCGAATAGGCGGTTGCTGTGGTTGTCAGAGTGACAATCAACAAGAGAAAACTGAAGAGCGAAATAATTATTGATTTTTTCATGTTACATCACGGTCAGATTGTAGACAAGATAGATAATGAACGCAATAACGGGGACCATCACACAGATGACTGCATCCCGGACGGATAGCTCGCGGGAGTGGCGGATGGCAAAGATCCAGATATTGGCGCTCCAGAGAAGGAAGACAATAGTTACAATGGCAGAGATCTGGGTGAACTCCAACATCGCGGGGTCATGGGTGAGCGATTTGATCGCATCCTGCATGAGCTGCGGGTCCTGAAGTGTTGCCTGGGTAATATGCGGGATGACTACCCTCGGAATGTACTCAAGCGCTATGATAATTGCAATAAGAGATCCGAAAATCTGTGGGATGTATCCATAGCCTACAAATTCGAGAGTTCTCTTGAACGTCCCCTTTCCCTTAAAAACAGCAGAAAACAGGAAAATTACAGCCGTCCAGATGACCCAGAAGATAAACACGCTGACGAATGCAGCGATGACCGCGAAGGCAAGGATAACCGTTTCCAGTCCCGGCATGCCGGTCGACATCAGTTCTGCCGTAAGGCCGCCGTACACATACCCGTATACAGCCCCGATAACAGCGGCGACAAGAATAATGAGAGCGGGGATCTTCAGATTTATGTTCTCCTGCATTGCTTCCTTGAAAAAGGCGTTGGGATTAACCAGTATATCGAGGAATTTGGGTTTCATTTCACTTCTCCTTTAAATCAGATGGAATTGGTTACAGATTTACTGTCAATATGTGAAAGTTGACAGGAAAAAGGTTGCGGGTAGACGAATAATTCATAGCTCAGGAAGGATGATCCAGAGAACAGGGATTTCATCGACTTGCACCGGTTGCCAAAAACAATCTCGTTTTAGCAGAATTACGACTCTTGTACAAATATTATCCCGGAAATAATAATGTTGTGGGTGGATTCAATGGCTCTCATCAGCAAATTCCGATACTCCCGGGGTGTTTCCTTTTCTTTGTTCAACTACAGGAGTGTGCAACTGATGCCGGTTTTCGGAATTTTAAGATGCGGCCTAACCTGACCCCTCCTGACTTTTGCATTGTTTTGCGGCGCAATTAAGCTCAGTGGATCTTGTATTTTCTCCCCTCACCGCAAACTTGTACAAAAAATAACAATAATTACCAATAATGTCCCACAATGTATATATTTATACAGAACAATCTACTACTATGCAGACAAAAATCCTGCTAGATGAGGAGCAGATACCAAAAAAATGGTATAATGTACAGGCCGATCTATCGGCTCCGCTTGATCCGCCTCTTCATCCGCAGACGAAAAAGCCAATCGGGCCGGATGACCTCGCTGCAATTTTCCCGATGGAGCTCATCCGTCAGGAAGTCACTACGGACAAGTACATTGACATTCCGGAAGAGGTTCGGGAAGTCCTGCGGCTCTGGAGGCCGAGCCCCCTCTACCGGGCCCATCGGCTGGAAAAATTCCTGAAGACTCCAGCTAAGATCTACTACAAGTGGGAAGGTGTGAGTCCAGCGGGAAGCCACAAAACCAATACCTCCGTGCCCCAGGCGTACTATAACATGAAACAAGGAGTTGAGCGGATCGCGACCGAAACCGGTGCCGGCCAGTGGGGATCGGCGATAGCATTCGCGACCATGCTCTTCGATATCCAGTGCACCATCTATATGGTACGATCGAGCTATGCGCAAAAGCCCTACCGCAAATCTATGATGCAGGTATGGGGTGCAGAGTGCATCCCTAGTCCAAGCATGAAAACAAATTCCGGACGTGCAATGCTCGAGAAGGACCCGGATACTCCGGGAAGTCTCGGTATGGCGATCTCAGAAGCAGTAGAAGATGCGGCGACCCACCAGAACACCAACTATGCCCTTGGTTCGGTGCTGAACCACGTCTGTCTCCACCAGACCGTGATTGGCCTTGAGTGTCGGGAGCAACTGGCAATGGTGAATGACTATCCGGATGTCGTGATTGGCTGTGTTGGTGGTGGATCGAATTTTGCCGGGATCTCCTTCCCGTTTGCCGGAGATAAACTGACGGGGAAGCACAAGGACGTAGATATCATCGGCGTCGAACCCGCCTCTTGCCCGACATTGACCAAGGGGTTGTTTACGTACGATCTCGCAGACGAAGCCGGCTATACCCCGCTTCTTAAGATGTTCACTCTCGGGCACGATTTTGTCCCGCCGTCAATGCATGCAGGCGGGTTGCGGTATCACGGAGATTCGCCAATCGTATCCCGGCTCGTACACGATGGCGTGATGCGCGCCGTTGCCTACCACCAGAGCGAAGTCTTCGAAGCTGCACAAACATTCGCCCGGACAGAAGGTATCATTGTGGCACCGGAGACATCACATGCTGTCAAAGGAGCAATTGATGAAGCCCTCAAATGCAAAACGACCGGTGAAGAGAAAACCATCCTCTTCAATTGTTCCGGCCATGGCAATTTCGATATGACCGCATACGATGCATTCTACGCCGGTCAGCTGGTCGACTATGAATACCCGGATCAGTTGATCAAGGAATCACTCGCCCGGATACCAAAGATTTCATAATCTCTTTTTTATGCGCCGCATCGGTTTTCTCGTCAACCCTGTCGCTGGAATGGGGGGTTCGGTTGGTCTCAAAGGTACCGACGAATTGTATGAGGAAGCAAGAAATCGCGGGGCTTTGCCTCAGGCACTAAACCGGGCAAAAATTACTCTCAGTCTTCTCAAAAATGACACCGATTTACACTTCTTAACCTGTTCCGGTGAGATGGGAGAGGCGGTGCTCGCGAAAACCGGTACTAAACGGTACGACGTTGTTTACACTTTTTCTGGTGGAAGCACAGTGGAGGATACGAGAGAAGCTGTCCGCAGATTCATCCGGCTGGGTGTCGATCTCATCTTGTTCTGTGGTGGCGATGGAACAGCGCGCGATATATTTGGCATCGTGGGGACAAAAGTCCCTATTCTCGGTATTCCCGCTGGTGTAAAAATGTATTCGGCGGTTTTTGCAATAAATCCGGTTACTGCGGCAGAAATTGTTTCGGAGAATGGAGAGATGGTGCTGCATGACGCCGAAGTGATGGATGTGGATGAAGTAGCGTACCGATCAGGGTCGCTGAGCACCCATCTTGCGGGTTTTGCCCGGGTTCCAACGCTCCCGGGAAGAACTCAGGTTTCAAAACAGGTCTTTGAAGAGGCAGACGAAGGACGAGCAAAGGAAGAGATAGCCAGGTTCATCAGCGAAGTGATGCTGCCAGATACTCTCTATATTCTCGGAGCGGGGACGACGACCGAAGCAATCGCCCACGGGATTGGCGTCAATAAAACCCTGCTTGGTGTCGATGTCGTCAGGAACAACAAACTCGCCAAGCAGGATGTCGATGAGAAGACACTCTTTGCACTGGTCAAAAAAGAAAACGACGTGCGGATTATCACGAGTCCCATCGGTGCACAGGGTTTCATTTTCGGAAGAGGTAACCAACAGATCAGTGCCCCGATTATCCGGAAGGTGGGACTGCCTCATGTTATCGTGGTTGCAACTCCCCACAAACTCTGTCAGACCCCGGTACTCTATGTGGATACTGGAGATCCGGAACTCGACAAGGAATTCGGGGAGTCGATTCAGGTTATATCTGGATACCGGATCGCCCAGCGGAAGAAGATCTTTCAACTTCCTGTGCCTGGAACCAGATATCCGGAATAACACCGGTTTAGAGGAGTAGGATAAAAATTGAGTGCGATTGATGTGATCAATTAACGGGCCAGAGTGGCACGATCATCTTTCCTTTGCCGTATGACTCGTTGATTACCTGGGCCAGCCCGGTGTAGATCGCTGAGAATCCACAGATTATTCCCTCCCAGCCAGCAAGCTGGGTTATTGCCTGGATCCCTGTGAAATCACCTAACGCGAGCAGGAAGAAGAGGATCGCAAGTGATCCAAAGACGATCTGCATAGCCCGGTTGAACCTGAGCGTCCCGATGAACATCACTGCAGTGAAAATTCCCCACATCGCGAGGTAAGCAGCCATTGCCACTGGCGAAGTCTTCTCCGCGAGCCCCATCGCAGGTAAGACTAAGAGAGCTACAAGCGACAGCCAGAACAGGCCGTACGACAAAAACGCTGTCGTCGCAAAGGTGTTTCCCTTCTTCCACTCCATAGTCCCTGCGAAGAGCTGTGCTACCCCCCCGTAGAAGATCCCCATGGCGAGGATCATGCTCCCGAGCGTGAAGAACCCGGCATTGTGCAGGTTCAAGAGAACGGTCGTCATTCCAAAGCCCATCAGCCCGAGCGGCGCCGGGTTGCCTGTGAGATCACGGGTCGTTACCATATTTTCCATCGTATCTGAATTCATTTTTTCACACATTCCTATAGATTTTCATCTGCATGTCTTGTTTCCAAAGAGGAGTTTTATTCCTCTAGCGTTGAGATATCGCCTGGATCCATTCCCATTTCCTTTGCTTTGAGCACCCGCCGCATGATTTTCCCGCTCCGGGTCTTCGGGAGTTTCTCCACGATTTCGATTTCGTGCGGTACTGCGATGGGACCAAGGGTCATTCTCACGTGATACATCAGGTCCTTTACCAGTTTCTCGCTTGGCTGGTTCCCGACCCTGAGAATAACAAATGCCTTGATCGAGTTGCCCTTTACCGGGTCCGGTTTTCCTATTACTGCCGCTTCCGCAACTGATTGGTGAGAGACAAGGGCGCTCTCGACCTCGGCGGTGCCAATGTTGTGGCCTGCAACAATGATGATATCATCCGACCTGCCAAGGATCATAATGTATCCATCCTTGCCCTTCACGGCGAGGTCTCCCACCGCGTAGCAGTCTTTTATCGTGTACCAGTATTTGCGGTACCGTTCGTCGTCCTTGTATACGCCCCGGAACATAGCAGGCCACGGGGATTTGATTACCAGAAATCCCCCGGTACCCGGGGGAACCGGTACTCCGTCCTTGTTTACAACATCGGTCTCGATCCCTGGGATCGGTTTTCCGGCAAAACCCGGTCGCATCGGCTCGCCGATCATGGTGGTGATCATGTGCATGCCGGTCTCCGTCTGCCACCAGGTGTCCAGGATCGGGCATGCGCTCTTCCCGATGACCCGGTAATACCATTCAAAGGCTTCCGGATTCAGGGGTTCTCCAACGGATCCAATGATGCGAAGGGAACTCAGGTTATATTTTTCCGGCCAGCTCTCCCCCATCTTCATGAACATCCTGATCGCCGTTGGTGCCGTGTAGAAGATTGAGATCTTCTGCTCCTGGATAAGATTCCAGTAGCTGCCGGCATCAGGATGGTCGGGTGTGAGTTCGGTCATGAAAACCGTTGCACCAACGGCAAGCGGACCGTACACTATATAACTATGTCCGGTAATCCATCCTGGATCTGCGGTGCACCAGTAGATGTCGCGTTCTTTGATATCGAAGACGTATTTTGTCGTGTAATACGTTCCTACCATATATCCGGCACAGGTGTGGACTACTCCTTTGGGTTTCCCTGTAGACCCGCTGGTGTAGAGGATGAATAACGGATCCTCAGCGTCCATAACTTCTGGAGGACATTCTTCGGGAGCCTCTTCGATCATCTCATAAAAGTCCAGTTCAAACCCGGGCCTCATCTCGATCGGGGGTTCCCTTCTCCTCCGGTAAATGATAAGGTGCTCCACGCTGGGCGCATTCAGGATCGCCTCTTCGACAAGCGTTATCAGGGGTATTGCTTTGCCTCTTCTGATGGAGATATCAGCCGTTATCACTACTTTCGCATCCGCGTCATTGATGCGCATGTTTAGTGCCGTGGATCCAAAACCCGCGAATACCACATTGTGAACTGCACCGATGCGGGCACATGCGAGCATAGCGATAACCTGCTCCGGAACCATGGGCATATAGATGCAAACACAGTCCCCTTTCTTTACCCCGAGTTTTTTCAAAGCGTTTGCAAAACGCATCACTTTTGAGAGGAGCTTCTGGTAGGTGAACACCCGCTCAACCACCTCTTCCCCCCTCCAGATCAACGCGGCTTTGTTACGCCGATCGCTGTTGACATGCCGGTCAAGGCAGTTAGCGGTGATGTTGAGTTTTGCATTGGTGAACCACTTCGCGTAAGGGTAGTTCCATTCCCTTACCTTGTCCCAGTCTTTTACCCATTCGAGTTCTTGCGCCATCCTGCTCCAGAATAATTCCGGATCGGCAAGGAACTCATCGTAGGCTTTCTGGTAGTCTCCCATCCATGCTTCTCGTTTGTACCGGGGATCCGGTGTATAGTACCGGACATCCTCAACGAGCCTGACATCAAAGTCTTCAGTCATCTGTCCACCAATTTAACATTATTAATCATGTTCAAAAACATATTTATAATTTATCGAAATGCAAACGACCATTAAGAAGAGATACCGGGTCATAGACCAGAGGATCAGAGAAGAATTATTTAAGTTCTTGCTTGCGCTCCCCAAAGAAAACACGACAATACGGAATCAGGACGCCGGGATTGACAAGGGTATACGAAGTGTTATCTATCGGGGTTTTTTAATATAGAATCAATGCTCGAAAAATTCAAAGGGTGCCTGCTTGGTGCAGCAATCGGCGATGCGCTTGGTATGCCCAACGAGAGCACATCCCCAAACCTGAATAAGATGAAATACGGTTACCGCCGCCCGTACAAGGGGCATCCCAATGACGGACTTGACGCCGGCCAGTTTACCGACGATACCCAGATGATGATCCTCGTAGGGACTCTTCTGGCCGATGGCAGGTACAATGAGGATCGCTATGCATCTGCGCTGCGAGAAATGTGTGCCAGGGGGGCTCTGCGGTTTCCCGACGGATCCGTAACCTCTGCCTGCGACCACCCGGTCAAAGAGAACGTGCCCCAGAAGGGCGTCAAATCCACGACATCCGGGTGCCTCCCCGTTTCGATTCCTTTCGCCCTCTCGTTCCCTGATATGAATGAAGGCTGCGAGCGCGCGGTCCGGGCGTGCAATGTAACCCATACCCATCCCGCTGCCCATGCCGCAGTCTCGACCTATGTTACGCTTCTCTATCACGCACTTAACGATTCTCCAAAACCGATAGAAAGGGCACTCGACAAAGCCCAGACCGAGGATGAGACCCTCGGGGCGAAGCTGAGAAATGCCCTGATTCTTGAAAAAGATGGGATGGATACCGAGACAGCGCTTCTTAAGATAGGAAACGATGTCTCCGTTTTTCAGACATTACCTATCGCCTTCTTCCTGATTAACCGGTACCAGCAGCATCCTCCCGATCTCCTGACCGTTGCTGCAAACACGGGCGGAAATACTGATACAATCTGCCTCCTCTGCGGGGCATTCATCGGCGCCGCGAAAGGCAAATCTGCGCTCCCTGAAGATCTTATCGAAGGTCTCGAAGACCGGCAGCGCATCGAGCTGCTGGCGCAACGGCTTCACACGGTTTACAACCGTAAATTGGGACAATAATCGCCTTTTCTTACTGAGGAATTCCGCACTTTTCGCCGAAATTTTCGCGGAAGTCCTTAAAAAGCATTAAATTTTTACAGCCGGATATTCTTTTATGAAAATTGCGATTATAGGAGCGTCCGGCTACGCCGGCGGTGAGCTTATACGCCTCCTCGCTTACCACTCGAAAGCAAAAGTGGTCTGCGCCACTTCGCGCACGCTGGCGGGAACTCCCCTCGATCAGATTCACCCCCAGCTCAAGGGATTTACGGATCTTACGTTCGAGAACCCGGCAATCGACGCGATTGATGCGGATGTCGCATTCCTCGCTGTTCCCCATACTGCTGCAATGACCTATGCGGGAAAACTCCTGTCCCGGGGAATAAAGGTCGTTGATCTCAGCGCAGATTACCGCTTGCCAAAAGATATCTTCGAGAAGGTGTATGGCGTTCCCCATACCGATTATTTCTGTGCTCCCTACGGGATTCCTGAGATGCACCGGAAGGAAATTATCGGCGCAAAATTCATCTCAAACCCCGGGTGCTTCCCTACCGGTGCCACGCTCGCCGCAGCCCCGCTCGCAAAACACGCCCATACAATAATTTTTGACTCAAAGACCGGTGTCAGCGGTGCGGGAGACAATCCCTCGGCAACGACCCATTACCCGAACGTCGGAGACAACGTCGGACCCTATAAATTGACGACCCATCGTCACCTTGCCGAGATGAAACAGGAGATAGCCTGCCTTGGGTCCAAGGCCAAGGTCTACTTCACGCCCCACCTCGTTCCGGTGAACCGCGGGATCCTCACAACCGCCCATATACTCCTCAACGAACCGATGGAACAAAAGGAAGTCGAGAAACTGTACCACGACTATTACAAGGGAGAATACTTCATAAGGTACCAGAAACCCATACTCGCTGCAGTCCGGGGAAGCAACTTCTGCGATGTGATGGTCGAGAGTGAAGGCCTGCGAATCGTAGCAATCTCTGCCATCGACAACCTGGTAAAAGGTGCGAGCGGGCAGGCGATCCAGAACATGAACCTGATGTGCGGGTTCAAAGAACAGGACGGCCTTACGGGAGCAGGCATGCTGCCTTAGGAGATACCATGCTGGTCAAAGACGCAATGACAAAAGACGCGGTTATTTGTACATCAGGTACACCCCTCCGCGAAGTGACGGCGCTGCTCAGGAAACACAATATTGGTGGGTTACCGGTCGTAGACGGGGGAGAACTCGTCGGGATGATAACAGAGTCCGATCTTATCTCGCTCCTTAAAACCGAGCGGATATCCGATGACCTCTGGCTTCCTTCCCCCCTTGAAATTATAGAGATTCCCGTACGGGAGTATTTCAACTGGGAGAAGACCAAACATGCGCTCCGCAATATCGGCGACATGCCCGTCAAAAAAATCATGACCCACCGGGTCGTTACGGCACGCGAGGACATGGAAGTTGAGGAGGCAGCAGCCCTCATGATCTCCGAAGGTGTGGCACGGCTCCCGGTCGTGAAAGAAAAGAAAGTTGTCGGGATAATCACCCGCGAGGATATCATCCACGCAATTGGATCAGCATATTCCGGAGATTCAGGGGTCGATGCTGAGTGACATTCAAAAGTATCTGTGCGGTCAAAGGTGTTGATGCATTCGGTATGAAAGAGGGGAAGTTCGGTCTTGCAGTTATCCGGGCAAGCGGGACTGCTGCCGGGGTCTTTACTGAAAACCTCGTCAAGGCCGCACCCATCGAACTCGTGCGGAAACAGATCAAGGCCGGGCGGATGGAGGCAGTTATTGCAAACAGCGGCTGTGCGAACGCCTACACCGGGAAACGTGGCTATGCGGATGCAGTTGCGATGACGGAGATCGCGGGAACCGCCCTCGGGGTAGACCCGTCCATGATCGGTGTTGCAAGCACCGGTGTTATAGGCCGGTACCTCGATCTGCCTCTCATCGAGCACCAGTGCAAAACCATTGTGCCCAGACTTGCTCATACACCGGAAGGGGAGACCCTCGCAGCCCAGGCCATCATGACTACGGATCTCTATCCCAAGCACGCGCTTGTTAAAAAGGAGACATTCACGGTCGCCGGGATAACCAAGGGAAGTGGCATGATCGCCCCGAACATGGGAACGATGCTCGCCTTCATCTATACCGATGCGGAGATCGGGCAGAAGCCACTCTCGGTGGCGCTGAAGCTGGCGACGAAAAGAACGTTCAACCGGGTTGTTGTCGACGGGGACATGAGTACCAACGACATCGCACTCCTCACTGCCACCGGTGAATCCGGGAAGGTCAATGCAGCTGAGTTTTCAGGAGCTCTCGAGGAATGTTGTCGTAGTCTCGCGCAGCAAATTGCAGCAGACGGCGAAGGTGCGACCAAGCTGCTCGAAGTCACGGTAAAAGGCACAAAGAAGGAGGACGATGCAGCAAAAGTCGCCCGAACCGTCATCGAGTCGCCGCTCGTAAAAACTGCAGTTTACGGGGAAGACCCGAACTGGGGACGGGTAATTGCGGCAGCTGGAAGGGCAGGAGTCGAATTCGATCCTGCAGCAGTCTCTCTCTGGATCAGCGACGGCGAAGGGAAACACCCGCTCGTAAAATCGGGCGAGATTATCGCTGACCTTAAAAAGGCCAAGGAAGCGATGCACGGCAAAAAAGTGATCTTCATTCTCGATCTTGCCGGGGGAAATGAGGAAGCCACCGCGTGGGGATGCGACCTCACCGAGCGCTACGTCGAGATAAACGGGAGGTACACCACCTGATGAAGCGTGAAGACGTGCTGATGGAAGCACTGCCCTATATCCAGCAGTTCCATGGCAAAACCGTCGTAATCAAGCTCGGTGGCCATGCAATGGTGGACCCGGTGGTGCTTGAAAATGCGATCCGGGACGCGGTGCTGCTCCATTACGTCGGTATAAGAGTTGTCCTGGTTCACGGCGGCGGGCCGGAGATCAGCGAGAAGATGAAGGCTCTCGGCAAGGAATCGGTCTTTGTCGGTGGTCTCCGGGTGACCGACCAGGAGACGCTTGAGATTGCCCAGATGGTGCTCGTCGGGAAGATCAACAGCGGGATCATCTCGCTTATTGCAAAGTGCGGAGCCAAAGGTGTTGGGTTGTCGGGGAGCGATGGGAACCTGATCATCGCAAAGAAGATGGAGCTCCAGAAAGTCGAAGTCGGCGGGGTCCAGAAAGAAGTTGACCTCGGTCACGTCGGGGAGATCGAATGGATCGATCCGGCGCTCCTCAATACCCTCCTCGAAAAAGATTACATCCCGGTCATCGCGCCGATTGCGATCGACCGGTTCGGGGGAAGTCTGAACATCAATGCTGATACCGCGGCAGGAGATATCGCAATCGCCCTGAAAGCCTACAAGCTCGTCAACATGACTGATGTTGACGGCGTCATGGATGCGGACCGCACACACGTGTTCCGGAAACTCAATATTGACGAGGCAAAAGCCATGCAGAAGTCCGGTGCTATCGGTGAAGGGATGATCCCCAAGGTTGGCTCGGTAATAAAGGCGGTCGAGAACGGCGTAGCATTCTCCCATATTATCAATGGGAATATCGAGCACAACCTCATCCTCGAACTCTTTACCCGCGACGGTGTAGGCACGATGATCTCTCTCCGGTAAAAATCAGGATAGGAAGAAGGTGTATTTTTTTAAACCAATACCCTCAACTAAGATAAGGATACCAGCAATGGATAAGACAATAAAAATCGTTGCAGCAATGTGCATCGTCGTCGTTATTGGATGTGCGGCATTCTTTTTGGGCACATCTGCTCAGGCACCGGTGCAGAATATCGTATCTGTTCCTACGATAACGGACTCTTCCGATAATGTCACCGTGTATTTTTTTTATGGAGAGGAATGTCCTCACTGCCATAACGTGATGCCTTTCCTGCAGAACCTCTCGGCAAAATACCCTGATGTGGATTTCAAGTGGATGGAAACCTGGCATAACCAGACCAATGCAGCTTTCTTTAATTCGATCAATAGCGAGTTCGGTATAAAAAGTGCCGCAGTGCCGGAGATAATAACCGGTAATGTGGCCCTGATCGGCGAGCGGGACATCCCTGCGAAGCTCGAGAACGCCATTCTCGACCAGTTAAAAAAAAAGCAATAAATAGTGTGCAGGAAAGGGCTCCGAACCAGGCGGCTCCGGTCCAGACCACCCATCCTTCCCCGCCGACCATCCAGGCATACTTTTTTTACGGTGACGGGTGCAGCCACTGCGATGAAGTAAAACCCCTCCTTTCTGATCTATCCACGAAATACCCGGAACTCCATATCACGATGCTGGAGATCTATCACAACGCGACAAACCTCGAGACGTTTTCCGGCATGACCCGCGAGTACGGAGTCGAGGGCTCAGGGATACCGGTATTGTTCATCGGGGACCGCGCGCTTATCGGGGACACCGAGATTAAAAACCAGCTTGAAGAGCGGGTTCTGGAAGAACAGAAAAAATTCTCATCAGGCAACTCGACAGGTGTCACAACCACAGTTCAGCCCGGTGGAGGATTCGTATCCCCTTCGACCCACCTGACCGTGGAACTTGTAGTACTCTCCGCACTTGTCGACAGTATCAACCCTTGTGCATTCTCGGTCCTGATCTTTCTCCTGATCTCCATAATCGCGGTCGAGAACCGGAAGAGGATCCTCCTCGTCGGGGGAACATATACCGCTGCCGTCTTCCTTTTCTATCTCTTGTCAGGTCTCGGTCTTTTCTCGATTATCCATATATCAGGTCTCTCGCTCTGGCTTTCCCTTATCGGGGCTACCGTTGCGATAGTTCTCGGAGCCGTTAACGTAATTGACGTAATAAGAAAGAAAGAGGGTTTCCTGCTGGCAATTCCCGAATCCCGGAAAGAGATGATCGGGCGTTACATCAAGACGGCCTCTTTACCCGCAGCATTTGCGCTCGGGATTCTTGTGGGAATCTTCGAGCTTCCCTGTACGGGTGGAATTTATCTTGCCATTCTCGGGCTCATGAGCAGGGACCTGACCCTTGTCCAGGGCCTCCCCTGGCTAATTCTCTACAACCTCGTCTTCGTGATGCCGCTCATTGTCATTCTCCTGGTAGTAGCGTTCGGTATTCCCCCCGAACAGGCAGATGCGTGGAGGATTAAACACCGGCGGACGCTCCGCCTCGTTGTAGGTATCGTAATGATAGCGCTCGGGATCTTCATCCTCTACGGATGGGTTAGGTAACAGGTATACAACTATGCGTAAAACAGATGGCAGAGTAAAAGAATTAATGCAAATCGTCTTTGCCTGAACATTCGCGCTGGTGCTCCTCGCTCACGTGGATGAGGATCTCAAAGATCTTCCGGACCGCCACCGGATCGATCCCCTTTTCAGCGGCAAGGCTCGCAACTGAGTCGAGGACGTCCGAAGCCCGTTGTTCGTCGCGAATTGGCAGTCCCCTGGTTTTCTTTATCCTCGCTATCTTTGAGGCGAGTTCTTGGCGCTCTGCGAAGAGCCGGATGATTTCGGTATCTACCCGGGTGATCTCGGTTCGCACATTCTCAAGGGACATACCATAAACATCTCCGAGAGTTCCTATAAACGTGATCGTTTCATCCGGAACACCAGAAAGATAAAAGAGAACCACCTTATCTGATCCGGTGCTTTATGCTCGAACGTATATCCCGTCGCGAAGAATTTGACCTGTTTGTTGCCTGGCTGGCGATATCGCTTGCGTTTACGATTATTTTCGTCTCGCCCGGTGGCCTGATCAGCACTGCGGGAAGAGTCGATCCTTTGTTGGCTCTGATCTTCTTCGGTGTCTCGCTTATTACGGTCGGGATCGGTTTCATCCTCCACGAGATGGGCCATAAATTTATGGCACTGAAATACGGGTTCTGGGCGGAATTCCGGAAAGACAACATCATGCTGCTCGTAGCTGTCGTACTTGCAGCACTCGTTGGTTTTGTTTTTGCGGCTCCCGGAGCAACGGTAATTTATTCAAATACCGCTGACGGGCGAAGCCTGAGCCGGGAACAGAACGGGATAATATCGGCAGTAGGCCCGGCAATAAATCTCCTCCTCTGTATCCCGTTCGCCCTGATCCTTTTCCTGAGCGGCAGTTCGCAGAACCCGCATGGTATCCTTGCGATTATCGGGATGATCGGCCTTCAGGTAAACGCGATGGTTGCAGCCTTTAACATGTTACCGGTGAGTGTCCTCGATGGGAAGAAGATCATGGCATGGAATATGGGCGTATTCCTGGTGATGATCGCAGCTGCTTTCGCTGTTCTCGTGGGTTCGTTCTATCTTTTATAAAATTATAAGATCTTAATCTCTTATTTTTTTGATAGTTCCCTTTTGTAAATGAAAACGGTTATGCCTGAGTATTCAGTTTCTCCAGCGCTTCCACGACTTTTCGTCCTTTGTCAAAGGCCTCTTTCAGTGCGGTGGGATGCTTCTTTACACCGCCAAATGCATCCATGTTGTTTGCGATGATATTGTCATAATATTCGAATCCTGTCCCGTTGAAAAACGCAGTAATTGCGGGAAACGCGGCGTCGAAGACATTGTCCCAGGAAAGACCTGCAGTTGAGATGAAGAGCCCCTTGTGTTTTTTGATGTGATCGTTTGAGAAGTAGAGCGTTTTTAAGATGAACTTTCGGGCCCAGAGGTACTGCGCCCGGTCGATCAGGCTCTTGAGTTCCGCGGTAATCCCCATGCTGTAGATAGGTGAGGCTACCGCGACACAATCTGCCGCAAGGATCTTGTCGATCAGGCCGATCACGTCGTCCTTTATGATGCATTCGCCGGTCTTGTGGCAGGCGTTGCATCCCTTGCAACTCGAATAGGAGAGCTCCTTGAGGACGACTTTCTCGACTTCGGCCCCGGCGTCACGTGCACCATCGAGGAAACTGTCGAGCAGGGTCTCGGTGTTCCCGTGCCGGTGAGGGCTTCCCGATATCCCGAGTACTTTTACGGCCAAGCCCTTCACTCCGCAAGACGCTTTTTCAGTTCGGCAATAGTTACCCGCCCTAGTTGTTCAGCATCGGTTTTTGCGGTCGGGTGAGCCGCAATAGCCCCTTTCTCGTCAACCCCGTTGATCATCAGGTAGCTGATATCGGCATCCCTAACCTCAATTACGTGGAAAAAGCACTTTACCGAAGGTTTTGCCGCGTCGAAAACGTACGGCCAGTTTTGCCCGGCGGTCGCAAGGAATATGCCGAGCCTCTTTCCCTTTCGCTCCTCAGGGACTATTGGGAGTTTCAGCACGTATTTTCGTGAGCGGAAGACCTGCGCCCGGTCGATGAGCGCCTTTGCCTGCGCATTGATCCCCATGCAGAAAATCGGAGCAGCAAGGATGATGCAGTCGGCTTCAATGATTTTATCGTGAACGAGGTCTAGGCCATCCCGCTGTACGCACCTGTTCAGCTTCTCGCATGCATTACACCCCTTGCATGGGTTGATATCTGCTTCCGTGAGTGCAATCTTCTCGACCGATACCTCTGGATCCTCACGCATGGACGCAAGCACCCAGTCGAGCAGTGTCTCGGAATTCCCGTTCCTCCGCGGGCTGCCGGCAAACGCGAGGACCTTGATCGTCATCACCCTTTTCTATGTCACCCATAGTGAAAAAAGATTGGATAGGGATTTCCGGGCAATACGTATTATCTCTCCAGATGGATTCTGGGGATGGGGTACCCCCTCCCCGCCTCTCTCCGCCCGGGTCCCACCCCACCCCTCCCACGCTTAGATAACCCCCTCCCCCTCTCCCTCTTCGGCTGCACTTGTCGGGCCCCGGTTTCGCATGGAGTCACGTCGGAGCGTTCTCTCCGCCAGCCACAATCCGGTGGGGGGTGGGTACCCCTCCCACGCCCGGAGGGGGTACCCCCTCTCCCGAATTTTCCCGGAGGAAGGGCCGCTGCAACTACCCCACCCTGCCAGGGACCCCCACCCCCCCGGATTTACATCGAACCGGCATCATTTCCCATGGAGTTCCGTCGGAGATGGAGTCCCATTTCTCGCGATTTTTCAAGGGGGGGGAGCCCCCCTCCCCTGCCCCGTAGGGGCACCCCCCCGTCTGGTGCTCATGGACCGGACACCCCCCTCCATCTGCCCCTTGGGAAAAACTGCAAGGACCTGTGATCTTTGCAGCTTGAACAAATAAAAAAAAGAAAATCCTGCGATAAGAAACCGTTCCCGGCTCCTTACACGTTCTTAAAGCAGAGGTACCAGTCCTTGCACTCGTACCCCTCGGTCGGCCGCTTCTCCATCTCGGCCATGGTCTTTGGCGGCGGCACGACAACCTTGTCGCCCGGCTGCCAGTTCGCAGGTGTGGACACCTTGTTCTTGTCCGTAGTCTGGAGCGCCTTGATCAGCCGGATGATCTCCGGCATGTACCGCCCGTTTTGTAACGGGTAATAGATCATCGCCCGCATGATCCCCTTATCATCGATGAAGAACACGGTCCTGACAGCGGCAGTCGAGCTCTGCCCGGCGTGGATCATACCGTATTTCCTTGCCACCTTCATGTTCAGGTCAGCGATAACCGGGAAGGGGATCTTCACGCCCATCTTCTCTTTTATCGCGTGCACCCATGCGAGATGGGCAGAGACACTGTCGACCGAGAGCCCGATGAGCTGGACGTTCAGGGTTTTGAGCTCATCGTGAATTGCCGCAAACGCGATGAACTCGGTCGTACACACGGGAGTAAAATCCGCCGGGTGAGAGAACATCACTACCCATTTTCCCTTCATCTCCGAGAGCTTGAGCGGGCCCTGGGTGCTCTCAGCCTCGAAATCGGGCGCGGGCTCGCCAAGAATTGGCATAGATACGCAGGTCTCTTCGTCCATGAGGCTTGCACCGCCTTACTTCATGACTTCGTCGAGCTGGGCCTTTCCGTACACGTACGCTGGCATACCCGAGAGGAGGAACGTGACCCGGAGGGCCTCTTCGACTTCCTTCTTCGTGACTCCGAGGTTTGCTGCCCCGGCGAGCTGTGCCCGGACCGCATGCTGGTCGCGGAGCGCTGCCGCAATCGCGATGGCGATCAGCTTCTTCGTTTTCTTCGAGACAGCGCCGTCATCCCAGATGTGCTCCTCGAACTTCATCACGAGATCGAACATCTCGGGATCGGTCTCAGTCAGTTCCTTGAAAAATTTCGGGACTTTCCCGATCTTCTTCTCCAGGTTATCGATTTTCTTGCCTTTTGCCTTGTCCATAATCATTCACTCTCCAACTGCATGGGTTCGCCGCAGCAGACCAGCTCTCCGCCTCCTGCTTCTTTGACTACGACGACGTTTCCGCAGATCTCACACTTGTAGATTTCTCCGGCTTTGGATACGTTAACCATACTTCAACTCCGCCCCGGACTCCGGGGCTGTCCTGTTCGGGACACCGGTTCTTTAAATTAATGGCGGCGTCCCGCACCAGTGTTCATGAGGCTGATGCAGTGCTTAAAAAAATAAGAAATTACTGGAGACTCTTTCCGCGTCTCGGCGGGTGCTTTGCGTCCTCGGGAGTCTTGACGTCCGGGCGGATGTGGGTCATCGGGAAGCACTGGTACTCTTCGCACGAGCAGGACGGGCACTTACGGAGGTCCTGTTCGCTCTTGTCAAGGGTCAATTCACGACCGCAATCGAGGCAGACATATTTTCCCGGGCCGACTTTTGCTCCTGCACTGTAGGTCTTTTGTTCTGTCATGTGACTTACCAAACTTCTCATTCATCCCTCACATATATATCAGTTGTGTTCATCCTGTCGCGACACGACGTAAGGATTGGAGAAAAGCGATCTCTATATAGGATAAGATATATTGGATCTCTTCAGATCAGGGCTCGTATGGCAAAAATAATAGGTCTTCTCGGCAGCCCCCTTGTTGGGGGAAATACGGATAAGCTTCTCGATAAGGCACTTGAGGGTGCACGAGATGCCGGCTGCGATGTGGAGAAGATTATTGTTGCCAATCTCGACTTCGAGGCATGCAAGGAGATGATGTTCTGTACGGAACACGAGACCTGCATAATGGATGACGATATGCAGGCGATGTATGGTAAGTTCCGGGAGTTCGACGGGCTTATCATCGCCTCCCCCATCATGACCATGGGAATCCCCGGCAGGCTCAAGTCGTTCATGGACCGGTTCCAGGTCTTCTTTATGGCCAAATACATGCGGAAAAAACCGCTTGTTCCAAAAGAGAAGAGAGCGAAGAGAAAATGCCTCTTTATCTCCATCTCGGGCATGAATATCCCGAACGTCTTCGATGGTGCGAAGATGACGGTCAACGCATTTCTTGATATTATTGACTGTGCGTACGTGGATGAACTCCTCATCAACGACATGGACACGATCCGTGATGTCGCTGCGCATCCGGAACTTCTCAAGGCAGCATACGACAAGGGGTATGCACTCGCAAAAAAGCTCGAAGCGTGATCGGTGAGGGAAACACCACCCGGCAAGCCGGCAGTGTCAGATCAGGCCGCGTTCCCGCATGCTCAAATGACCCGTCTTGGTTACGATGATGTGATCGATGAGCTGGATGCCGACGAGGGCTCCTGCATCCCTGAGTTGGGCGGTGATTGCGATGTCTTGGGCGCTCGCTTCGAGCGATCCCGAGGGATGATTGTGGACACAGATGATCGAGGCCGCCCGGTCGGTGATGGCATCGGCAAAGACTTCCCGCGGGTGGACGAGGCTGTGATTGAGGAGCCCGACGGTGATGACCCGGTTTCCGAGCACCTCCCCCGCGCCGTTCAGGGTCAGGCAGATGAAATGTTCCTGCCGCTTCTCCCGCATTTCTGCAACGAGGGGGAGGATGTCTTCCGGCTTCGTAACCTTGTGGAGTACAGAAGGTTCCCGGCAATACCTGCGCCCGAGCTCGAAACATGCCATGATCTGGGAAGCTTTTGAGGGGCCGATCCCTTCGATTCCGAGAAGGTTCTCGTAGTTTACTGCACCGGAAGATTGCTGGATTAGGGTGGATATCTCTTTTGAGATCTTCCGGACGTCGTTGCCGGTCGTCCCCCTGCCGATGATGACTTCGATGAGCTCATTGTCCGAGAGGGCTTCTGCGCCCTTGTTTGCGATCTTCTCACGGGGCCGATCGATCAACGGCACATCCCGCATTTTTTTCACGGTAAGGACCCCAAAAACAGCACAACCCTAAATAGATCCTGATGTGACGGAGTTCTGAACTGAAGAAACAAAAACCTTTCCTTTTTATCCGGCCGGAGAGTAATCCAGGAAACGCCATGCCGAAATTCGAATTATGGAGTACGGCATGAAAAAACCTTAAATCGATCATACCCCTAAACAACGTTCATGGCAACTATTGAAAATGCAAAGGAAGCGTTTGCCGGAGAATCGCAGGCAAACCGGAAGTACCAGGCGTTCTCAGATAAGGCAGCAGAAGAAGGGTTCAGGAATGTCGCCACGCTCTTCAAAGCAGCCTCAGAGGCGGAAGCGATCCATGCGAAAAAGCTCCTCAAGGTTCTGACAGCGATCGGCGATACCAGTAAGAATCTCGAAGCAAGCATCGCCGGCGAAACCCACGAATTCACCTCAATGTACCCGGAATTTGTCAAGAGTGCTGAGGCAGAAGGCAGAACCGATGCCCTGCTGGCGTTCACCCAGGCAATGAAGGCTGAAGAGGTTCACGCGAATCTCTATAAGAAAGCGCTTGCCTCGATAAAAGGCGGAAGCGATATCGGCCGCGATAAGATTTTCCTCTGCCCGATCTGCGGCAACATCGAGACCGGAAAAGCCCCGGATAAATGCCCGATCTGCGGTGTTTTTGGAAAACAGTTCCGGGAAATTACCCTTTAACGCTACTCTAAAACTCTTTTCTTCACTGTTGGAGGGATCAATGGTCAGTATTTGAAATTGACCGGTGTTATTTTTTGGCCTCTTTGTTCCTCACGTGCAGCCATACCATAACGAGGATAAGAGCGATAAGCGTTGCCCATGAGGCAGTGTAGATCACGATGATAGGATTACTGGAGATGATACTCTGCGGAGCAAACGTAGGCGGTGGCGTGAGGCTGTCAAACTGGACCATGACGGTTGCCGGGAAACGCCCCGGGCCGTCGAAGTACCTTATTACAACGGATGCATTGCCGTTGCTGATTACGCCTTGGATCGGTGCATTATTGGTATTGGGGAACTGGACCCCCCGGTCGACCTTCCCATGCGAATCATCGATCTCTACGTACCACGAATCCGGGTACGTATTTGAATAGAGATCCCGCGCCTTTACGATGAGCGTCGATCCTGGCGGTAGTCCGATATTCCAGCTTCCGTTCACTGCCGGGCCAGAAAAAGAAAGCGTACGGACTGCCGAACCGCCAGAACCGAGAGTCAGTGAACCAGAGACCGGGTTACTTACCACGGGATTTACCACTGGTGGCACGTTGACGGTCGATTTACCTGGTTCCTGGCTGCAGCTCAGGCGGTCATCACTGACCTCGCCATAGGAAAGGCCGGTGTCGTAAATTTTTACTTCGTCTATCCCCCCACGGAAATAATCAGGGTTCCGCAGATCGGGCATATCCGAAATCCCGGCATTGGCCCCTATTATCACGTAATTGGGATACTGGTAATGAATCGTTCCCGATGCATTCACCTGGTTCCTGAGGACGCCGTCAAGATAGATCTTCGAGCTGGTGCCGTCATAGATTCCAACGACATGGTGCCACTGTCGAAGTGCTATATTCTCGTGCTGGACAGGGATTGAGATATCTCCTGCGCCATCAAGATTCACCGTCCACCACAGATCGCTGCCATCATCAAATCCCAGCCGGTACCCCCCTTCGTTGTATGTCGAAATCAGGACTTTTGGATTATAATCATCGACAAAGAACCAGAGCGAGACCGAGACGGCATTTTCCGGGTGATTCCCGTGGGCATAAGGAATCCTGACATAACTGCTGAGCCCATTGAAAACGAGCGAACGACCGCATCCGCTGTTATCGACACGGGCCGCATCGTAAATAGTCCCCCCGCTGCCGGAATTCGATGCGTCGAGAGCGTTATCGCCGCTCCCTTCATTGAAATTGAGATAGACGACCGGTTGGGCCGGGGCTGGTGACTGGGCCGAAACCTGAACTCCGATGGCGAGGTAGAAGAGGATAACCACTACGCAGAGGAAAAAAGAGACCTTTTTCCGGTTCCCGGTACCTGGGATGACGCTCATGGTATCTGTTCAATGGTCTTATTGGAGTTCGTCCGAAAAGAAGATTGCTATTGAATTTACCGGGGGTTTTGCCAGCAGAACGGTCAACATCTTTATATTCGAGCGACACAAGTTCGGGATCATGAGGAAAGTCACCGTTTATTCTACCCAGAGTTGTCCTTACTGCCGGATGGCAAAATCATTTCTCGAAAAACACGGAGTGACGTACGAGAGTATCGATGTCGGAACTGACACCGCAGCCGCAGAGAAGATGATCGAGCTCTCCGGCCAGCGTGGTGTTCCGGTGATCACGGTCGACAGCGAAGTGATCGTCGGTTTCGATGCCCAGCGGCTGAACACCCTTTTCGCGGAACCCGCGACAAGCGACGTGTGCGATGTGCTCATCATCGGGGCCGGCCCGGCCGGCCTTACCGCCGCAGTATACTGCGCACGGAAGATGCTCAATACGGTTATCGTGAGCGAGAACATCGGCGGTCAGGCCCTCGAATCGTGGGCGATCGAGAATTACATGGGATATCGCGTGATAACCGGCGAGGATCTCATGAACAAGTTCGATGAGCAGGTGCGGCTGCTCGACATTCGTTTCGAGCTCGATCGGGTTATCGGGATTGAAAAGAAAGAAAACCTCTTTGTCGCAGAGACGATTTCCGAGAACGCGATAAAAGCACGATCCGTAATCTTCACACAGGGAAACAAGCCCCGGAAGATCGGTGTGGCAAAAGAGGACCTGTACCTCGGTCGTGGCCTCTCTGTCTGCTCTACCTGCGATGGTCCTCTGTATCGTGGCAAAAAAATTGCAGTTGTCGGGGGAGGAAACTCGGCGCTCCAGACCGCAGTCGAGATGAGCGATGTCGCAAAATCTGTCGACCTGATCATCAGGAATGACATCAGAGCGGATCCGGTCTATGTTGAGATGCTTAAGGATAAGAGCAACTTAAACGTCCACCTGAGATCCCACATTACTGCCCTTCACGGGGATAAGTTCCTGACCGGTGTATCGATGAAGACTGAAGACGGGCTGGAACGGGATCTCGAACTTGATGGAGTCTTCATTGAGATCGGATGGTTGCCCAATACGGATTTCCTCGACGGATTTTTGGAGCTCAATGATCGGAAGGAAATCGTGATTGACATTAACTGCCATACGAGCATGGAAGGTGCCTTTGCAGCCGGGGATGTCACTGCGATCAAGGGCAAGCAGATCATCATCGCGGCCGGGGAAGGAGCGAAGGCTGCGCTCGAAGCTCATGAGTACCTGATGAAACAGTAGCCGAAGAACGGCCGGGCCCGTCGGGACTATAAAAACCTTAAAATTATTTACGTCTTTTTCAGGAATCACAACAGGAATTCTTTTTCTTATCTTTTGCCCGGTAACCTTCGAGCAGGACGGTCGTGATATTCTTGACCGGTTTGTCAGTATGCTGGCCGATGTGAAGTTCGCAGAAGGGGCAGGACGAGATGACGATCTCTGCCCCGGTTTTCTGGATCTCGCGGTCACGCTGCATGGCGAGCTCTTTTGCCTCGTCGGGAAGGCCTGACTTCACACCGCCGCCCGAGCCGCAGCACCGGGCCGGCATCTCGACGAGCTCGACGACCTGCCGGATGAGCTCACGTGGCTGATCGCTGATCCCCTGCCCCCGCAGCAGATGGCAGGGATCGTGGTATGTTGCCTTGATCGGCAGCCGTCCAGGAGTCTCGATACCGTACTTTGTCAGGACTTCCGAGATGTCCATGACGACAAACGGGGTCTTGTAATCGTTCTTGAGGGTCGATCCGCACCCGGCGCACATCGTTAAGACCGTATCGATGTTCCGTGTCCGGAATGAATCGATGTTCCGACGTTTCATGGTATCGAGGAAACCGATCTGGCCGGTGCGGATAAGCGGCGATCCACAGCATATCTGGTCACGGGGGATGATTACCCGGATCCCGTTTCTCCGGAGTACTTCGACTGCATCGATAGCCGTCTGCGGCATTCGCATATTGTACAGGCAACCGACGAAGAACCCGACAGTTGCCTTGACCGGGCCGTACGGCTCGATGACTTCGCCGACTTGTTCCATGAAGGTTGGCTCGCTCCGGGGAACGCTCCTTCCGGTCTCCTTGATCAGTGCAGCGACTTCCTGGTGCCGGGGAAGGGTATAGCCCTTCTTATTGGCAAGCGAGCGTAGTTTTTCGATGGCCTTGTGGGGGATCTGGATATCCTTGGGACAGGTTTTCCAGCAGGCCTGGCAGGTTGTGCAGGTGAAGAGCCCTTCGCTGACTGCGTCGGTGACCCGGTCACCACAATCACGCGGGTCGAGGGCGAGCCGCATCTCCTGCCGCATCGCAGTCGGGCCGAGGAATTTCGTCACATCGACCGCGGGACAGACCGTTACGCAGCAGAGACATTCGATGCAGTCCTTGAGGGGCTTCATCGCGTCGATATCGGATTTCTTTGGCATTACGAATGTCTCGCAGGGTTTGAGGGAGGAGATCGCCTCAAGCGTAGGCACGAGATCGACAACGAGATCCTTTTTCACGGCAAGCCTGATGGGCTCTACGGAGATGTTGTTCCGGGCCTCTTCCATGCACGCGAGTACCGGTTCGCCATTGACCCGTACTGCACAGCTACCACACTGCCCGGAGCCGCAACTGTACCGGTACGCGAGGGTAGGATCGATAGTGTCGTGGATTGCGTGGAGCACGTGGAGGACGCGGGCACCATTGTTCACCTTCACCGTATAGGTCTGCCAGTGCGATTCCGTATCTTTCTCCGGATCGAACCGCAGGATCCGGATGGTGAGTTCCTTCATGATCGCTCCCGTCGTTCAATCCCTTCATGTTCCCGTGAGATATAGGTGTGACCGAACGGGGAGCTCTGTGCGTCCCACTCCTGTGTAATATCGGTCCGGACATGGGCCCCCCGCGACTCCTTGCGTATCAGTGCGCTCCTGCAGATGAGCGATGCCGTCTGTAACATGTTCTGGACTGTGCAGCAATCCACGAAGTTCCTTGGCGTTTCAGCACGAATGGCGATCCTGGAGAGCCGGTTGATCGTGGCCAGCGTGCTGGCGAGATCGGCCGCGTTCCGGAAGATGCCGGCGCCTTCCCACATCGCGTTCTGGAGTTCGGTCCTGACCTGCGCAGGGTTGGTACTGCCATTGAGGAACGAATCGAGGTGCTCCTGCTGCCGCTTCACCTGTTTCGGGTCAATCTTTTTCAACCGGGTCTCCGCTTTTCCTGCGAATTCCCCTGCCCGTTTGCCGAAGACCTGGGTATCTGCAAGCGCA
>Ga0187810_10000061_pt1 | contig 51667 bp, 46 predicted proteins | sample NC_wetland_sal_i_9_FD_132963 | JGI IMG/M metagenome (GOLD analysis project Ga0187810, IMG submission 132963) | Wetland sediment microbial communities from Neuse River Estuary, North Carolina, USA - ASW_5 | ecosystem: Environmental > Aquatic > Freshwater > Wetlands > Sediment | place: USA: North...
GCTCCTCCTCGCGGGCCTGGCGGCGGAGCAGATGATAGGTCGGGACATCGAGCCCCTCGACCAAATATGCCGAAAGCTCGGCACGGACGATGACAAGGCGTGTCATCTGGAAAATTCCTACTTTCTTTTTCTCCGGCATCACGATGACGATTTTATTACCGTTTTTACATTCGCAGAATCAGCTCCTTTTCTTCATCAAATGTCATCAGATAGGAGCTTCATTCATGATATTTAAAAATACCAGTCATCAAGAGATTTTTGTGATAGAAATTGGTACTTTGCGGCATGTTTTTTCCACCATGTTTTCCAGGCGTCGATAATTTTTAACTGTGCGTCCAGCGGTGCAATGTAGATTACATCATGAGACATCCACGTAGTAAAAAAAGGCATTTGCAGATTGCCCGTCTTGTAAAGGAATTGTCTACGATTACCCTCATTTTCCTTGAAATGATAGTTTGTGCTGGCGGTCGGATTTTTTCCCGTGAGATAACGCAACGCCCGTATACAGCCGATGATATGTGAGCATTTTTTGTGCAGTTTTAGATTTGTCGGTGAAAGTTGCATCTCTGCCACCGTATGCAGTTCAGCAATCAACAATGGAATAGTTTTGTGGGAATATGGTGCCAGAGATTCCATTTGCTTGACGGATGACTGGCTGTTCAGATTTGCCACAAAATTTATGAGGTTTGGCTCTCCAGCAAGTGGTCGTGCGTGAATCCCCATGCAGACAAGTAAAAGGGAAAATGCAGCAAAAATCTTCATTTTTTCTCCTGATAAAAATCAATATATGTTTTATCTCCTTTGGGAACATCTCCACCCCCAATATTTCTAAATGGACCGTATGATTTAGAAAGAATCATATTTTCCGCCCATGGTGGCTTTTGTGATCCCTGGCCTTCCTGACGTATAAAAAAATGTGTGACATTTACCGGAAGGGTTTTGTTTTTCGTGTCATCTTTTGCCTCTTTCGCTGCCGCCATTGAATCATCTCCGTGTTCCGCGCATGCATCATGCGAGTATACTCCGGAAACCAGTCGTGGTGAACGCCCGCCGCCTCTCCACTGCGGGTGCCGATAAATGTTTCCGTGGTCATAATCATGTTTCTTTCCGGATGAGGTGGAAATGGCGGATTCTGATTTTAGCGAATCCATTTGAGCAAACCGAGGGCTGCGATGTTTCATCAACACGCGAGCCGAAAAATGAACGAGTCATGGCTTTTTAATCCTTTGTTTTTTCAGAAATGATGAATCTCCGAATTTGTGTCGGGGGAACACATTTCTTTTTTTCCGAGGTCGATTCTATCAGGGATTTGCGTGAAGGTCTAATGTACCATTGGCTCTATTGGTTCCATTGGAAACTATTTTTCATTTTTGTAGATTTTTTCCGGCTTTTTTGATTTTTTTTACGGTTGGAGGAGATTTTGGGAGACGGCGCAGAATCTTCCCGGGAGAGTTCCATCATTCCCAAAAAGGCGTCGCGGATGATTTCCCGGGATGTTAACTTTGTAGAGTGACCGGGAACGATGTGAACCGTATCCTGATGTTGGATCATCCAGTCGAGGCGAGCCTGTTTCACCTCATGGACGGCTTGCCAGATGCGGCGGCAGACACTTTCGGGGAGGCGGATGCTCCCCTCTTCCAGGCGGTCGAGTGCCTGAAGGGCGTGGGTGAACTGCTGTTTCTTGAGGATTCGGTATTTTGAGCCGGAGTGATGTAGAGTCCCTTTCATGCCCACATTCTGCAATGGGGGGTCGGACAAAAGCTGTCCTAGGGACGAATATTTATGAAGCGGCGTTCGTTTTTACTTCGAGTGCATGTAAAAGCTTGCGGATGATGGAGATGTAGAAAATTTTCGCCTTGCCCTTTTGTTTGGGAAGATCACCGACATGGTGGGACAGGAGGTCTTCTATTTCCCGGACGTTGAGGGCCAGATATTCCGGGCCGGCATCTTCGGAAAGGGAGGGGGCCATATTTACCAGGCGTTGGACGCTGGCCACGAATTTGGCGGAGGGGATGCGGCGATGATTCAGGATGAGGCTTGTGTAGGTGCGGGTCACGCCCAGGCGGTGGGCCAGGTCCTCCACCCGGTGGAGGTTGTGCTTTTCCATGGCAGCTTTCATGAGGGTGACGACATCGGATGTGGAAGACATAGTTTGACAACCGTTCTTTTCGTGTTAACAAATAAACAAGTACGGGTATTACTTTACGTTACCTGTAGCCAACTACAAGTCAAAAACTGATATCATTTTAGTATTTTATGAAAACAGAAACCCATGAAACCGAGTTGTTTCGGGAAGGGGCAAAGATCGTCATGGAGGGTCTTCTCCAACTGGACCCGATGAGCCGTGCCTCCCGTCTGGAGGTGGCCGCGCTGCTGCTTCATCAGTCGGGTGACCGGCAGCGTGCCCGTCGGGCTCAGGCTCTGGCGCGACATCTGGCCCATACTGAAACGCGATTTTGTTTGTTTATTCACTCTTTCAAGAAAGGAACCAAATATCATGAATGAAGCCGATGCCGCCGACCTGCTGCCATCCGGGCAGACTCTTTTCACCGTCCGTCAGCTCTCCAAGTTTTGGGGAACCAGCGACCAGCATGTGTACAATCTCATCGAAGACGGGGAGCTGGAGCGTGTGAGGGATCTACGCCGGGTCGGGGCGAGACGTGCGGTCATCCGGATCACACGTCACAGCATTGAGGATTTTTTGAGACGGCGCATGGAAAGGCCATTCGCACCCCGATTGCTCTCAGCCGATGGGGCGGGGGTGGGTGAAATGTGTGAGCGCAAGAAAAGTCCCGGAAAAGGAATGAGAGTGGAGTGCGGCCAGGGGCTGAACAGGCTCTAGTTTTCACGGCGGATTCAACCGCAGGCATTTACTTTTTAAAGAATTTGCTGAGAAGGCTCACCGTTTTGCTCTTTTCGGCATGGGAGGGGTTTTCGTCAATGTTGTCCCATTTGATGGGGCCTTTTTTCTGTCCGCGGAGTGCGGCGGCGTCGATTTTGACGGTGGTGGATTTGCGGTTGATTTCCTTGTTCGTCTCGCCTGGTGTCTTTTGGTCGGAGCGGAGGGCCAGGTGGCGCTGCATCTGCATCGACATGCGGAGTGAGACATTCCCCACCCAGAGTTCGTCGTTGACTTGGATGATGGAGTCGCTGATGAGGACGCTGTTGATGCGGGTGCCGTTGGTCGAGCCGAGGTCGATCACTCTCACGCAGTTTGATTCCAGCACGATGTTGCAGTGGTAGGAGGAGACGGTGTTGTCCGGGATGACGACATCGCAGTCGGACTTGCGGCCCACGAGTGTCACCTCTTTTTCCAGGTGGAAGATGATGCCGCTGAGGTCGGCGTTGAGGACTTCAAAGGTGATGCGGTAGCTGCTCAGTTCGGTCAGGCGAATGGAGTCGCCCGGTTTTTCGACTCCGCCGAAGATGGCCTGGAGGGATTGAGCGTCGGTCTGTCCGCTGTCTTCGAGTTGGGCGTATTGAAAGAGGAGGGTGTCGACTCCTTCGTCAAAGGAAATTTTCGGCGTCTGGCGTCCCTCGATCCAGTCGATCTTCATTTCGGGCGCCCCAAGAAGGGTGAAGAGGGTGCAGAGGCCGCTGGAGGTGGAACTTTCGGCATGGACAATCCGTCCGTGTTGCAGATAGATGTTGCCCTGTTCCTGTGGCGTACCAACCTGCAGGCACCCGGATGCTCCCTGCTGGCCGTGAAACTGTAAATATTCCGTTAAGGCGGTATTCGCCATATGCCTGATGTTATCGTTAAAAAACTTCCCCTACTATGCAAACCCCGGAACTCTAATCTATTTGGCTTCCCTCTGTAAAGAAAACCCTTGCTTGATAGGTCAGCCCGATTCTCTATGAAGGAAAAGGAATCATCAATCAACAGGATCACCCATGACACAACGCACGGATGGAATGAACTATGCCCCCAAGGGCAAACCGAGCCCGGTGGTGAAACCGGGGGAGTTTTGTTTTGCAGCAGCCCACCTTGATCACGGCCACATCTACGGCCAGTGCAACGGACTGTTGGAGGCCGGCGCCCAGCTTCTTTATGTCTACGATCCGGTTCCCGCCCGCGTGGAGTATTTTTTGAAGACCTATCCCGGTGTGACCGCTTTGCGGAGCGAGCAGGAATTGTTGGAGAAGAAGGATATTCAACTGGTGGCTTCGGCGGCGGTGCCCAATCAGCGCGGCCCCTTTGGTTGCCGGGTGATGGAGGCGGGGAAGGATTACTTCAGCGACAAGTCACCCTTCACCACGCTCGGCCAGCTCGCCCAGGCGCGGGAGACGGTGGCCCGGACGAAGAAGCGGTACATGGTCTATTATAGTGAGCGGCTGCATGTGGAATCCGCCGTTTTTGCCGGGAATCTCGTGGCTGAGGGGGCGATTGGCCGCGTGGTGCAGGTGGTCGGCTTCGGGCCGCACCGCCTGAATGCCAAGAGCCGTCCCGAATGGTTTTTCAAAAAGGAATGTTACGGCGGCATCCTCTGCGACATCGGGAGCCATCAGGCCGAGCAGTATCTCTTTTTCTCAGGTGCCAAAGATGCGAAGGTGATGCACGCAGCCGTCGGCAATGTCCATGCTCCCGGGTACCCGGAACTGGAGGACTTCGGCGAAGTTTCCTACATCGGGGACAATGGCACTTCGAATTACTGCCGGGTCGACTGGCTCACCCCGGACGGGCTCGGCACGTGGGGTGACGGGCGGACGATCATTCTGGGCACGGACGGCTACATCGAGCTGCGAAAATACATCGATGTCGGACGGGAGAACACCCCGGATCACGTCTACCTGGTCAACCAAAAGGGGGAAAAACACCTCCCTGTGGCCGGTCAGGTGGGCTGCCCGTTTTTCGGGGAAATGATCCTCGATCTGTTGAACCGCACGGAGAAGGCGATGACGCAGGAGCATATCTTCAAGGCTGCGGAAATCAGCATGCAGGCCCAGGCGGCTGCGGTACGGCTGCCTTTTTCAGGCAAGCCATGAGGAATCGTGGATGACGCCGCGCTCCTCTTCCTGCGTGGTTCAAACGGCGCTTAAAATCCGGCGCCGCTTCAATCTCATTCTGGGAATTTTGCTGGTCGGCATGTGGTGCTTTCTTTACCTGCCGCACCTGCGGACAAGTCCCAGTTGGTATGGGGATGAAACCTTCTCACTGATCGCCGCAAAAAATACCGCGCTCGGGCAGGCGAGACTGACCTCCCGTCACTATTCCTTCATTCCTTATCCAGCAGGCTATCTTTTTGTGGCCGGGTGGTTTTCCTGGGCAACGGGCGGGGACATTGTGGGCGCGCGTTTTTTTAACGCCCTGCTGGCGCTGGGGTCGGCGTGGACGCTGGCTTTTTATACCCGCCGACTGGTGGGGACGTTCGGAGCGGCTCTGGCGGCGTTCGCTTTTTTGGGATATATTCAGGCGGTCATCCATTTCCGAATGGTCTACCCGCATGATCTTGCGGCATTCGGTCTGGTGGTGGCGCTTGCCGCCGTGGCCTGCCGCCGGGATTGGATCGCCGGAAGCGGTTTGCTCATCGCGTCGCAGGGCCATCCACTGGCATTGAATGGAGCGGTGGCGATCCTGCCGGGGGCTTTTTTGCAACGGCGCAATATTCTGGTGATCGTGGGGGTGCCACTCGTCGCGGGAATCTTATACGTTCTCGGGCTTTACATTTTCCTCGGGGACAGGCTGTTCCGGGATCTCCTTTGGATGAAGGACAAATACTCCACGGACGGAGGAGTCGCACGTTCTCTGGTCGGTTGGAATTACTACCTCTTTTTCTCCTGCGACCTGCTTCATGTGACCGGGCTGCTGGGAATGTTCCACACCTGTTTCAGGAAAAAATGGTTGCTGGGCGGGGCGATGTTTCTGCTCTCTTTCTCCCTGCTCTCGAATCGCTGCGATCTTTTCAGGTTTTATTATCAGGCGATCATCCTCCTTCCGCTGATTTGTCTCTGTGCGGCCTCCTTCTGGATGCGTCTGGCCTCCATCATCCGGAAAAAATCGATGTTTCTCGGTCTCCTCACCCTGGGACTGGCGGGAGGTTACATCCTGGGCACGGCTCCGTTTCGTGCCGCGTGGACAGGAACCCTGCAACCTCGCATCCCCGAATATTTCACCCAATCGATCCCGGATGTGGAAAACGCCGCCGCTTTTGTCAACGCACATACGGGGAAGAAGGACTTCGTCGTGGCAAACATGAATCTGGCGTGGCTGCTCCACTGTCGCACGGCAGACGTTCTGGAGGTGACGGCGTGGGCAGGTCATACGACAGCTTTTTTTGATTCCCCGAGTGACATCCTTCGGGATCACTTTCTTTTCCCTCTCGACTTGAACCATGCCAAATACATCGTCTTGGGAGATATTGATCAGTCCTGGGGCTTGAGCCGTCCTCATGTGCGGGAAGTTCTGGATCCGGTGCTGAAGAAGATGAAGCCGGTCTGGCGATCTAAAACCTACACCGTGTACGGATGGGATTTGTCCAACGACCCGCCTTGACGATGGGGAGGTAAAGTCCCATTTCCCTCATGGATGTTCAAGTTGCGACCTCTATGCCTGAAAGTTTTTTTCATTACATGCGCCTGCGCGTTGGTGATGGGATTTTTTATGCCCCAAGCCCAGGCCCAGACGAATTCGTTGGGTACGCCGGAGCAAGCCGTCTCCAGTGGTAAAGTCATCCTGGGTGGAAAGATCGGCGGTATCGCTCAGGCCGGTCTGAGGATTTTGCGCCCTTTTTCCGTGGCATTTTTGCTTCTCTATGGCTTTTACATGGCGGTGGGAATCGCTTTCGGGCAGGGAGACGCGCGGGATTTGGTTTCTTTCATCCTGGGAGCGATGGTTGCGGTGGCCGCACCCATGATTGCCTCGATTTTTACCGGCTGGACTTCCTGACGGGAAGCGCTCTCTGCTTTGCCGACGTAAAAAATCCGCGCATCCAGCACGGCTCTGGCACATTAAAGAGGTGAGCTTGCCTGCCGAGGGTTGGCTCGTCCGTTATGATTCAGGAATATCAGTTTTCCAAGGGGTTGCAGGCGCTTCAGGAGACGCCTGTCGTGAGCCGCTTTGTCGCGACCGGGGAAGATTGGGAGATAGCCAAGTTCCTCGAATTGTTTCATTACGCCCAATCGATTGAGGCGAGTGATGTCCACCTCAAGTCCGGTGAAGTCCCCCGCATTCGCACCGTGCAGGGAGTATTGCCGCCGGAAAATCCCCGGTTTCGCCAGCCGCTTCTCGGGACGTGTCTGGAGCAGCTCATCCTCTATCTGGAAAGGTTGACAACGGCGGTGGAGATGAATCTGATCGAGCAGGAGCGCAGCCCGGTCGATGTCCATGGCTTTCACCATTTTTCGGTCAAAATTGCCAACAGTTGCATGCGGGTGAGCGCTTACCGGGAAACCTCGGGTTATGCCTTGGCCATTCGGTTTTTTTATAACAAATACGTATCGCTCGACTTTATCGGCATAAAGGAGTTGGCCCAGATGGTCGATTTCAGTCACGGGCTTTTTCTCATCACGGGGCCTACCGGGATGGGGAAGACGACCTCGATGGCGGCGATGGTCGATTATGTCAACGCGCGCGAGTCGATCCACATCTCGACGCTGGAAGATCCGGTCGAGTTCATTTTCACCGAGAAGCGATCCCGGATCACCCAGCGGAGTGTCCCATCTCACGTGAATTCTTATGCGGACGGGCTTGTCTCCGTCATGAGGCAGGACGCCGACATCATCGTCTTCGGCGAGTTGAGGGAGAAGGAACACATGCGGGCGGCTCTCCAGGCGGCGGAGTCCGGTCACCTCGTCCTGAGTACGATGCATGCCGCCTCGGTAACTCATGCTGTACAGAGATTTATCACCACCTTTTCGGGACAGGAACAGATTGATATTCGCGGACTTTTATCTAATACCCTCATTGGTGTAAGTAATCAGTCCCTTCTCCCCGGTCTTCAACGCAAGCGGGTTCTTGGATTTGAATTGCTTGTAAACAATGTCGCATCGGCCAAATGCATCCGAGAAGGAAATCTTTCCGGCTTTGAAGAAATCCTTTCCAAAGACAAAGGGATGCTCTCCTGGCACGCCCGTCTCGACCAACTACTACTTACAGCTCAGATCAGTCCAGAGACTTGGAAAAAATGGCTCCGTGATCCAAAGCACGCCAATCCGCTCGAGCGAAATCCAGCAGCTTCTGTCTTTGCTAATTCTTTCGGTGGTTGAAAGTACTTACTTTATTGCATTTTGCCGTATTCGGTATTAACCTCATAAAAGATTGATGGTTATTTGGCGTTGTTGAAGGAAAACGCAAGTTAATAGAGCTTGATCTTAAGAGTGTAGCGGTTACGATGCATCGACAATTAGGATTGGATATGACGACTACAGAAACCTCACATATTGCGGCAGCCTCAATAGAAGAGCTGGTTGATATTGTAACATATTTGCAGCGGCATCTTCTTCGCAAAATGACTCGTTGCGCGAATTCCAGTCATATCTCCATTCCTCAATTCACGATCCTCAGCTATCTGGAAACATCCGGCGAAATGACCATGGGCCGTCTCGCCAGCTATATGGGGCATACGACTCCCGCCACGACCGGGCTGATTGATCGCTTAACGGAGACGGGGCTGGTCGAACGAAAGAACGCGCCGGAAGATCGACGGAAAGTCTTGGTCAACATTACCTTGAAGGGGAAACAAATCTTGCAGTCCTCGCGGGAGGAAATCCGGGCCAAGCTGAGCAAAGTCATGGAGAAACTGACTTTGGAAGACCGAGATGCGTGGTTGCGAATCTACCGGACTCTGCAAGACTACATTCGTGAGTTGGACGAAACGATGTGATGTCGGTATTTGTTGCCTCATCACGGCCCTAGTTATTTTTCAGCCTTCTTTTCTTCCTGCGGAGGAAGGGAATCCCGTCACCGTTTCACCTTCACTTGCAACGTGGGAGGAAAAGCCCGCCCCCTCTTCCACGGCAGTAAAATCGAGTGACACGCAGGCCGATTCCTCATCTGTCAAAAGCATGACTTTGGCCGACTGCATCCGCACGGCTCTCCGTCAAAATACGGACATCCAAAAGGCGCGGGAGGAAATTGACCGGGTGGATGGATTCATTGTTGAAGTGACTGCGCAGGCCATTCCGTCCCTGAGCGTCCATTCGTCCTTCAATGGGGAGGACACCCAGTTTGCCACCGTTCCCAATACGCCGCTCTTTCCCGTCAATAATGATGCAACCGCCCAGAGCTGGTGGAGTTCGGGGGTGCGACTCCAGCAACTCATTTATAATGGAGGGGCCGTTGTCTCCGCCATCCAGGCCAGTCACATCAGCCAGAGCATCGCCTTTCACCAGCTTCACGCCATTATCGACCAGGTCATATTCGACACCCGGAAGGCGTTTTACACCGTCCTGCTCAACCGCGCCCTTATCAGCGTTCATGAGGAATCGGTTCAGCTTCTTCAGGAGGAACTGGAGAACCAGCGCCACCGTGAAGCCGTCGGTGCCGGGACTTCTTTCACCGTCCTCCGCGCCGAGGTGGAACTCGCCAATGCTCAGCCACCGCTGATCCATGCGCGAAACAGTCTCCGCATTTCACTGGCCGAACTTTCCCGCATCCTCGGCATCGACTACACCGGGTTTGACGATGGGCCGCCTCCCTTTGATATTCGCGGGACTTTGGATTCGACCCCCGTTCATTATTCATTCCATGAAGCACTGGAAACAGCCTTGAAAGATCGTCCTGATTTGAAGGCTGCGGCGAGTGACATCGAGCTTCAAAAGAAGAATGTCGCCATCGATCAGTCCGGATATCTTCCCACCGTTTCGGCATTCACCGGGTATGATTTTCGCTCCGACCGCTTTGTGAACCGTCTGGGCCGGGTCGAGGATGGTTGGACGACGGGCATCGAGGGTTCCTGGAATTTTTTTGACGGTTTTCTCACCCAGGGCAAGGTCGATCAGGCGCGGGCCCGGTTGAACACATCCATTCTGGAGGCTGATGCTGTGCGCCGACAGATTCAGGTGGAAGTGCGGCAGGCGTTTTCTTCCTATCAGGAGGCGCAGGAACTCATCGACTCCCAGAAAAAAAACGTTGACCGCGCCCGCGAAAGCCTCCGCATGGCCAAGGCCCGTCTGGATGCCGGGGCTGGTACTCAACTCGACATCCTGAACACCCGCGTTGCTCTCACCGAGGCTGAGACAAATGAGTTGCAAGCCCGCTTTGACTTCATCGTGGCAGTTGCCAATATCGAACGCGTGACCGGAAAGCCGGTCGAAGAACTCGCACAGACAAGCACACCATGATTGGCATCACTTTTCCACGACTCGACCGCCCGGAGCTGCTCCATATTTTCACGGCCCGTGAAGATGTGAAGAGCGACTTCGTCTCGCCGATGGAGGAGATGCTCGACCGCTTTTTCTTTCCGGAAAATTCCTACGTCACCGCCGAGCAGCCCCATTCGAACAAGGTCGCCGTTGCCCGTTTCATGCACCGCGGGCAGAAGCTCCCCGGTGTCGATGCCCTCATCACGAACGAACCGGGCGTGACCCTCGTCATCCGCTCCGCAGATTGCGGGCCGCTTTTTCTCTACGATCCTGTGGCAAAAGTCGTCGGCCTCGCCCATTCCGGACGCAAGGGGACGGAGGCCAATGTCGCCCGCGCCGTCATCCGCGCCATGGAAAAACAATTTCGCTCCAAGCCGTCCAACATCATCGCCGTCCTCGGCCCCTGCATCCGCCCCCCGCATTACGAAGTTGATTTCGCGACTGAGATCGGCCATCAGTGCCAGAAGGAAGGAGTCACCCAGTACATCGACTCCGGCCTCAACACGGGAGCCGACCCGCGCCGTTTCTTTTCCTACCGCATGGAAAAAGGAAAAACAGGCCGCCACTACTCCGCCATCTGCCTGAAGGCCGGGTAGCATGCGCATCCGGTGCGATGGAAGCCGTTAGCGCTTGATTCAATCTGGACGCTGGGTTGAAGCCGAGATTCACAGTCATTGCGTTTTTGTGTCGCAAGCAAAGCTGGAGTACGTTTTACTCTATCTAGCATGAAGCAATCATGGTTACTTGGTTTTATGGCAATCCTCTTTTCTCTGTTTATGTCTAAGAACCTGTCTGCCTTTTGTGGCATGGACAGGTTCTGAACCGATGCCGGGGCGTCAGGTTTATTTGCCGGTTTGAAGGAGGATGCTGGTGCCGGCGCCGACGACCTGTGGGGAAACTCCGTTCCATTTCTCCACCATCTTGAGGTCGACGAGTTTCGGATTTTTCTCCAAAGCCTCTCCCTGAATTCGGATTGATTCGGCCTGGCCCTTGGCTTCGATGATGGCGGTCTCCGCATCGGTCTCGGCCTGCTGTTTGCGGAAGAGGGCTTTTTCGGCGTCCTGCTGCTGGACCATCTTGGCCTCAATGGCCCGCTCAAGTTCCGGCGAGAGGGAAATATCCTCTACGATCAAATCCGCAATCGTCAAAATGTTTCCAACCTTTTCGCGTGCGCTTTTGAGAGCGGCAATCTTGATGTCCTCACGGGTCTTGACGATGTCGGCGGCGGATTTTTCGGCGGTGACTTCCTTGATGGCTTCCTGGATGCGGGGGACGATGAGCGAATCGTAAGGATTCCCTGCAAAGTCCCGCAGGATGGAGACGGTGGATGCTTCGGGAATGGAGTAGAGCACCTTTACCTGAATATCGATCTGTTGCAGATCTGACGAAAAGCACTCGGCCTTGAGTTCCCGGGTGTTTTGCTGGATGTTGACCCGCTCAATGGTCGTGACAAACGGGAGCTTGAACCCCATTCCGGGCGGCAGTACGGTGGTGTCCATTTTGCCGAGGGTGACTTTCACGCCTCTTTCCACCGGCCCGATGACGTAGGTGGAGGAGGAGAGTACCAGGACAGCCACTCCGATGAGGACAATTCCCAGGATGGATGCGTATGCTGAGGTTTCATTCGAATTCATAATTGTATGTAATGGGTTGAGGTTAAGGGTTGTGCGAGAGATTCCCTTGAAGGGGAATCTGTCGCCGATTGGGCGAGTCTAGAAGCTGTTCCCCCAAATGAAAAGCATCCAGAATCCATCCTTCATCCTCCCTGCGGCTTGACGGGAGAAAGTGCCACTTCCGTGGGAGGAATCCAGTGGATGTAGGTGCCGTTATTCTGGGAGGAAAGTTTTCGCAGGAAAATTTCGTCGGTGATCTCGTTCTTTCCCTGCATGCCGACGGTGTAGATTTGCGAGGTGGAGGAGAGTTTTTGCCGGAGGTAGTGGATCTGGGCCAGAGTGATGTCGGGCTGTTCGTTCGGTTCGCCATCGGTGAGAAGGACGATGGCATCCGGGTTCATGCGCAAAGCCTGGGTGAATGCATTTTCGAGAATCGTCGCGCCGCCGCAATCGGGATCGCTCTGGAGGAATTTTTCCGCCCGGTCAATGTTGGAGGCGACGGGCCCGATCGGCTCCGAAGCGAGGGCGATGGGGCGGCTTCCGAAGACGATGATGTTAAATCTCTGGCTCGCCGAAAGAGCCTTCACGGATTCCATGATCTGATGTGCGGCGGCATCATAACGCCGTTCCTGACCGATTTTTTCCAACATGCTCCCCGAACCATCCAGTAAAAAGACAATCGACTCCCCCTTCACCGACATACCCAAAAACCCGGCGTCGCACCGGGGCCGGGAAGCCACCAAGGGCGGCATGGCCACGCCACCGAGGACGATCCCCTCGTCCTCCGGCAAATTTGCGATGCCGTCACCTTGATTGCGTGCGAAAGACTCGTCCAGTGCTTCCGGTTCGGCGGCCCGGTCGAATGTCGCGGGAGGGGGAAGAGGTTGTGAAGTCTGTTCTTCAAATCTTCCGTGGAAGAACTGCCCGTTTGGAGAGCCGGAGGGCGGGGCGTCTGACACGATTATCCATCCACACAGTAAAAGGAAAAGCCCGTGCAAGGCGAGGGAGAGAAAAAGGTAGCGGCGAAGACCTGTCTCACCGGATACGGTGGGACTCGCGCACCCGGTTTTCTTTTTCATGTGGGCTTGGATTTGGACTCATCCATCAGCGCCCAAAATTTCGGATTTTTTTGAAGGGTTTCGTCTTCGGAAAGGGGGATTTTCGAGCGGTAGAGAAAATCCTTCACCGTATTTTTATGAAGGACGCGATCGATCAAAAGTCCGCCGTCGGTTAATTCAAAGTAGATGCGGTAGTCTTTTGCCCGGTAGCGGTAGACTTTCCGTGAGCCCTGCTGGACGATTCCAAATTTCTCTTCGGATTGCTGGATAAAATTGGGGTCGAAAATCTGGAATTCGTCGAGGATTTCCAACTGGAGGAGCTTGGGCAGGGCGGACATTTCCGCGCTGCTGATGGAATTGAAAATAATCTGATACATTTTTACGTTTTTAAACTGTTGCCGGAAAAAGAGTTGCTTCAAACAGCTCTTTTAAACATCCATATAATTCCTCGAACTTCCCGTGGAGTCAAGCCTTGTGCGGCCATTGCACATCAAATAGAATGGGCAACCATCGCCCCCGGTAGGAACCTGGGTTTGACTCATCCAATCAATCGACTCATTACTTTGATATGGCAAAAACAATTCAGGCGGAAGGTCGCAACGTAACGTTTCAGGAACTGGACGAGATGAAAGTCTCCTCGATCAGCACCCTCCCCCGTCATGTGAAAGCCCTTTCTCAAGAGAGCGGAACAACCCCGGCAATCTCTCAGGAGAACTCTCGTTCCTTTCCCCCGGCTCCCGAAACGAAACCCTCCCACACAGTCGGAGCCATCAAAAAGACGAATCGCAAAAGCGCTGTCGATAAATAGGCGTTTTTCCCGGCTTCCTTCTTCTCCTTTGATTTGGAATCGACTCTTACGGGTCGCCTAGGGTCTGTTTGTAGTGTTGTCCTCTGCCGCCCTCATTGTATTCGCTAACAGACCCTAACCTGTAGGTGGTAATATTGGCCGTTTTATTGCGCAACCTATTAGAAAATATAGTGCGGATAAATTTTGACCAATTCCCAAATGATGTTAAATATCTCTTGCCCTTGATGCCGAAACTTTTCTCGAATCGAATCGTCTATCTCATGTGACAACTTATCAGGCTCCGATGAGACCGCTTGTGCAAATCACCTTCTTTGTCGGATTGTACCTTACCACTTTTGCGGTCTGGTCGCAGGATGTTGCGACCAATACGGATGTGGCCACCAACATCCCACCGCCACCGCCTGACATCGCCGCAGTCAATCCCCCTCCGGAAAAACTCAACCTCAAGTCTCCTCTCGATCAGATCTCCAGTGCGCCGGACGCTCTCGATCTTCCGGAATGTTTCCGTAAGGCTGCCGTTCGGAGCGACACTCTTCAGATTTCCGAACAGGACATCCGCATTGCCAAGGCTCATTTCTCCGAGGCGCTTGCCAACATCTACCCGACCTTCCGGTACGTCAACTCCCAGACGTTTCAGGATTACCGGGGCGGGAACGGTTCCTCCGCGGCCACCCGGCCCTACTCCTCAGCCAACAGCATCACGCTCTCGCAAACTCTCTTCAACGGTTTTGCCAACTACAACGCCGTTGGAGCCGGGGAAGCGGAGGTGGCGGCCCAGCAGCATAACCTCGAGCGGGCCTACCAGACGCTTTACGAGGATGTCGCCTCGGCTTTCTACCAAATCCTCCTTCAGGAGGGTGATCTTGTCATTCTGGAAGATAACGCCGAAGCCCTGCAGGCCCGTGACGCGGAACTTCGGGAGCGGGTTCGCATTGGCCGCTCGCGCCCGGCGGATCTCCTTTCCGCCCAGGTCAACCTCGCCTCGACGAAAGTGACCATTGAGGAGACGAAGGGGCTTCTGGCCGCCGCCCGGGAACTCATGGCCTTTTACATCGGCATCCCTGCGGATAAAATCCACCTCAAGGAGAAGCAGAAGTTCCCCGCCGTCGACACGCTGGAAAAATACCTTCAGGTCAACAACATCCGCCCGGACATTCTCGCCCTGGTCGAATCGGAGCGGGAGGCGCAGCGCAATCTCTCCGTGCAAAAGGGGGCTCTCTACCCCACCGCCACCGTCAACGCCACCTACAACATCGCCAACGATCCCTCTTACCATCAGGATTGGAATGCCACCTTTGAGGTCTCCCTTCCGCTCTTTGACGGCGGGCTCATCATCTCCCAGATCAATCAGCAAAAGGCCCTCGTCCGGCAGAGCGAACTCAACCTGGAAAGCCTTCGCCGGAGTGCCGATCAGGACGTGCGCACCGCCTTTGCCCAGTTCAATTCGAGCGTCGCCCAGGACGTGCGCCTGAAGGAAGAAGTCAAGCTGGCGGCGGCCAATTACGAGGCCCAGCTTGCGGACTACCGCGTGGGAGTCGTGGCGTTGATCGACGTTCTCACCGCCCTGAGCAATTTCGAGACTTCCCGCCTCAATCTCCACTCAGCCGATCTCACCGCCCGGCTGAACCTGATCCAACTCCACGTTGCAGCAGGCATGGCCGCCAAGTCTCTTCCGAATGGTGCGAAGTCCGCCCCATGACCCTCTCGGATCTATCCATCCGCCGACCGGTCTTCGCATGGATGCTCATGGCATCCTTCATCATCTTCGGGGCGATCGGCCTCATGCGACTCGGTGTCAGCGCCATGCCGGATGTCGATTTCCCCGTTCTCACGGTCAATCTGGCCTGGACGGGTGCCGCACCAAGCGTGATGGAGACTGAACTCGTCGACCCCGTGGAAGAGGCGATCATCTCCACCGAAGGTCTCCGGGACATCTCCTCCCACATCCAGCAGGGGCAGGCCGCCATCACGCTGGAATTTGACATCAACCGCAACATCGACGCCGCCCTCACCGAGGTGCAGTCCAAGCTCAGTACCATCCGCCTTCCCGTCGGGTCGAGCCAGCCCACCATCGACAAGACCAATCCTGAGGACCAGCCCATCCTCCTCCTCACGGTTTCCTCGGACACGCGCTCCCTGCATGATCTTACCCAGTACATTGAAACCGTTCTGGAGGACAAGTTCCGCGTCCTCCCCGGTGTCGGTGAAGTAACCCTCGGAGGTTACAGCCAGCGCAATCTCCGCGTGTGGGTCGACAATAACAAGCTCAAGCCGCTCCAACTCACGATCCTCGACGTGCAGACGGCCATCGAGCAGGAACACACCGAAACCGCCTCCGGTTATCTCGAAAACAATAAGCAGGAAATCAACGTCCGGACGATGGGCGAGGGCCTGACTCCCGAGGATGTCGCCAATATCCATATTCAAACGCGTGGCGGAGAATCGATCTATCACTCGTGGATTCGCATCAAGGATGTGGCGCGGGTCGAGGACGGCCTGGATGACATCCGACATTTGGGCGTCATGCAGGGCGGCGCGGGTCTGGCGCTGGGAATCAAAAAACAGCATGGTGCAAACGCCGTCAACGTGGCGCGGGAGGTGAAGCAAAAGCTGGCGGAACTGCGTTCCACGATCCCGCACGACATCAAGATCAGCGTGAATTATGACAGCACGCAATTCATCTCCGAGGCGATCGACGACACGCTCTTCACCCTGCTCCTTTCGGCCATCATCACCTCGATTGTCTGCTATCTCTTCCTCGGTTCGTGGAACTCGACCCTGAACGTCCTCCTCTCCATTCCCACCTCGGTCATGGGGACTTTCATCATCGTCTACTTCATGGGTTTCACGCTGAATTTCTTTACCCTGCTCGGTCTCTCCCTGGCCATCGGCATCATCGTGGATGACGCCATCATGGTGCTGGAAAATATTGTCCGCCATGCCGAGATGGGGAAGGACCGGGTGCAGGCGGCACAGGATGGCGCGCGGGAAATCACCTTTGCCGCCGTGGCTGCCACCGCCGCGGTGATGGCCATCTTCCTCCCCGTCATTTTCATGGAGGGAATCATCGGGAAATATTTCTTCCAGTTTGGCGTCACCATCTCCGCCGCCGTTCTTCTTTCGCTGATCGAAGCCATCACCATCACCCCCATGCGCTGCTCGCAGTTTTCCATCGACTCGGAAAAGAAGAGCCGCATGGCAAATTTATCCAACCGGGTCTTTGAAAATTGGGCCCGGATTTATCGGCGTATTTTGGAGTGGTGCCTGAATCACAATTGGTTTGTGGTTGGAGTGGGCACCGCCATTTTTCTCCTCTCTCTCGGCCTCAGCACGTTTCTGAGGCAGGAATTTATTCCGCCACAGGATCAAGGCTCCTTTCTCATCCATGTGGAGACTCCGGTCGGCTCCTCGATCCATTTCACGAGTCAAAAACTCGTCGAGGCCGAGGCGGTCTTGAAAAAGCATCCCGAGATTGACAAGTTCTTTGCGGCCATCGGCGGGTTCACGCTGGAAGGAGGCGCGCCGGATGGTGACATTGCCGACAGCGAGGTGAATGTGGCGACGATCTACATCACCCTCAAACCCCGGAGCCAGCGCACGCTCGGGCAGTTCGAGGTGATGAAGGAACTGCGCACGGAACTCAACGCGATACCCGACATGCGGGCCATCCCCCAGGATCTGAGCTCGAAGGACTTCACCTCGGGACGCGGCTTCCCGATCGAGCTCAATATTCGCGGAGAGAGTTACGAAGTTTTGGAGGACACCGCTTCAAAAATCATTGCAAAGCTGAAACAGACCGGCCTGTTGACCGATCTCGACACCGATCTGCGGCGCGGGATGCCGGAGCTCGACGTCATCCCCAAGCGTGAAGTCACCACCCGCAGCGGTGTCAGCATCCAGTCGATTGCCGACACCATCTCGGACGCTGTCGGCGGCTCCGTTGCCGGACAATTCACCAACGGTGACCGTCGGTACGATATCCGTCTGCGGCTTGAGGGCGACCAGCGGGCCACGATCGATCAATTGAATGATCTCCAGGTTCGCACTTCGGGGAATGAACTCATTCCGCTCTCGGATGTTGTGACGCTGAAGGAAGTCCCCTCGTACCAGACTTTGACCCGCCGCATGCGGGAGCGGTCGATCTCCATCTTCGCCAATGTGGCCAGTGGAAAATCGCAGGAGGAGGCTCTCAGCTCGGCTCAAAAGATCGCCAGTGGAATGATTCCTCCCGGTTACCATCTCTTCCTCTCGGGCGGAGCGGCCACCTTTCGGGAGGCGTTTTCGAGTCTCACCTTTGCGCTGTGGCTCGGCATCATCATCGCCTACATGGTGCTGGCCTCGCAGTTCAACAGTTTCGTTCATCCCTTCACCATCCTCATCGCGCTTCCCTTCAGCGTGAGCGGCGCTCTCCTGGGGCTTCTTTGCACCAATCAGTCGATCAATCTTTACAGCATGATCGGCCTTGTTCTCCTCATGGGAATCGTGAAGAAGAACTCCATCCTGCTGGTGGAATTTGCCACGCAAAAGCGGGATCAACTGAACCTCTCTCCTCATGACGCAATGCTGGAGGCGGGCCCGATCCGTCTGCGCCCGATCCTGATGACATCCTTCGCCACGCTCGCCGCCGCCGTGCCGCCCGCGCTTGCCATCGGCCCCGGTGCGGAAAGCCGCGTTCCCCTCGCTGTCACCGTGCTGGGAGGTGTGACGCTCTCGACTTTCTTCACGCTGCTGGTGGTGCCCTGCGCCTATCAGCTCTTCAGCCATCTGGAACACAAAAAGAAACTCGTCCGGGGCCACGTTCACGAAGATGAATTGCGCATCTCGCAGGCCATGACCGGAGAGTTGCAAAAGTAATTTTCCGATGATTCTCTCGGACATCTCGATCCGGCGGCCCGTCTTCGCATGGATGCTCATGGCGGCCTGCATCATCTTCGGGGGCATTTCCCTCTCGCGCCTCGGCATCAGTCAACTGCCCGATGTGACGATGCCGATTATCACCGTGAGCGACTCCTGGACGGGAGCCTCCCCGGAGGTGCTGGAAAAGGATATAGCAAATCCCCTGGAGGACGCCCTGGTCTCCATTCAGGGTGTGAAGAGCATCGAGACGACAATGATGCAGGGGAGCGTCCGTCTGAAGCTGGAGTTTTACACCGATCAGGACATCAACGCGGCTCTTCAGTCGGTGAATTCCAAGGTACAGTCTGTCACTCTGCCCGACCAGGCCGACCCCCCAACCGTCCAAAAACTCAACATGGACGCCCGACCGATCCTCTGGCTCGGTCTCACGGGAAATTGTTCCTTTCACGATCTTGTCACCTACGCCGACCTGCATCTGCGGGATAAATTCCAGATCATCCCCGGTGTGGGGACGATTCAGTTTGGCGGCTGGGCTGATCGCACCATGCGGGTGTGGGTGGATGCGGACAAGCTCACCCGGTACAACCTGACGATCCTCGACGTTCGCGACACTCTCCTGAACGATTACAACGAAGTCGCCTCCGGCCTGATCGAGAACAACCGCCAGGAGATCAATGTCCGGACGATGGGGGAAGTCCGCTCCGCCGAGGACATTGCCAAGCTGGCCATCACCCGCCGGGGCGGTGCGCCCATCATCGACTCTCAAATCCACATCGGGGATGTGGCCACGGTGGACGACGGGCTGGCCGACATCCGCCGTTTCTCCCGCGCGGAAGGCAAGGCGAACATCGGCATTGGCATACAAAAACAGGTCGGCTACAACGAGGTGGAAGTCGCCGACAAGTGCAAGGCTCTCGCCGCCGAGCTGAACAAGCATCTCCCTCCCGGGATGGAACTTGCCCCGAGGTTTGATTCCACCAAGTTCACCAAGGCCGCCGTCGATGAAACGGAATTCACCCTCATCCTCTCGGCTCTCATCACCAGTCTGGTCTGCTGGGCCTTCCTCGGCTCATGGTCTTCAACGCTGAACATCCTCCTCTCCATCCCGACTTCGATCCTCGGAGCCTTCATCGTGATTTACTTCATGGGTTTCACGCTGAATTTCTTCACCCTGCTCGGCCTCTCGCTTGCCATCGGCATCGTGGTGGATGACGCCATCATGGTGTTGGAAAATATCGTCCGTCACTTCCACATGGGCAAGACGAAGGAGCAGGCCGCTTTGGACGGCGCCAGGGAGATCACCTTTGCGGCCATGGCGGCGACTGTTTCCGTTGTCGCCATTTTTGCCCCCACGTTTTTCGCCCAGGGAATGGCCGGCGTGTTCCTCTACCAGTTTGGCGTCACCATTTCGGCAGCCGTCCTCATTTCCCTGCTGGAGGCGATCACGCTCACACCGATGCGCTGTTCCCAGTTCATGCAGGAGCCCAAACAGGAAAACCCGGTCACCCGCTGGATCGGTCGCGGCTTCCACCGAAGTTCCCTTGCCTACGCAAGGACTCTCGACTTTTGCCTGCATCACCGATGGAAGGTCGTCGGCATCTCGTCGTTCGTATTTGCCGCCTCCCTTCTCCTTTTCTTCCCGTTGCGGAAGGAACTGATCCCCGCGCAGGATGTCGGCATCGTCATTCTCAGCGTGCAGTCAAATCCGGGTTCCTCTCTTGAAAGGACTTCCGATTTGATCAAGCCGCTGGAGGACTACATCGATAAACAGCCGTATGTGGCGGATACATTTCTGAATGTGGGGGGATTCGGCGGTGGACAAATCACCCAGGGGAATATTTTCATCACCCTCGTCGACCGGAGCAAACGGAAGCTCAGTCAGCAGGAAATCGTGAAACAACTCCGTGCTCACTTCCCCAGAAAGAAGGGCGGTGGAAAGGGAAAGGACGACGGTCTCGTCATTCAGGTGATCGACGTCAGCCAGGGAGCCTTTTCTTCCAAGAGAGGGACGAGCATCGAGCTGAGTTTGCAGGGGCCGGAGTATTCCGTCCTGCATGAGAAGTCGCAGGAGATCATCAAGGCAATGGAAAAGTCGGGTGAGTTTCAGGACATCGACACCGACTACCGGGAGGGCGCGCCGGAGTTGCACATCATTCCGGATCGGGAAAAGGCCGCCGCCAGCAACGTCAGCATCCAGGCCATTTCCGAAACGGTGAATGCGGCCATCGGGGGGATTCGCGCCGGGAAATACACCAATGATGACCGCCGCTACGACCTGCGCATCCGCCTCAAGCCCGACCAATGGCAGTCCCCGAAGGACTTGGACAAGCTGATGGTGAGGACGGGCTACGGAGAGTTGATCCCCCTCAGTTCCGTGACGAAAACGGAGATGGCCTACACGGTGCTTTCCATCACGAGGGAAAACCGCGCCCGCGCCATCACGCTATATGCAAACAACAAGCCGGAAATCTCCCAGCAAAAAGCGATCAATGACGCGGTGAAGATCTCCGACCAGATTCTCCCCGAGGGGTATAGCGCGGAGCTGACCGGATTTTCCCAGACCAACCGCGAGTCCTTTTCCGAGATGGGGATGATCTTCGTCCTGGGATTTGTCGTGGCGTACATGATCCTCGCGGCGCAGTTCAACAGCTTCATCCATCCGGTGACGGTGCTCATCGCGCTTCCTTTCACTTTTACCGGGGCGCTTCTCGCACTGTTTCTCACGAACGCATCGATCAATCTTTACAGTGGCATCGGCCTGATTCTTCTCATGGGGATCGCGAAGAAGAACTCCATCCTGCTCGTCGAGTTTTTCAACAAACTGCGCTATGAGCACGGCAGGACGCCCTACGAGGCCATCCTCCAGGGTGGGCCGATTCGCCTCCGCCCCATCATCATGACCTCGGCGGCGACCATCGCGGCGGCCATCCCCTCCGCCGTCGGCGTCGGGCCGGGATCGGAAGTGCGCGTCCCCCTTTCCATCGTCGTCATCGGGGGCATTCTCGTCTCGACCTTCTTCACCCTCTTCGTCATCCCGTGCGTCTACAGTATCTTTACAGCCATTGAGGCGAAAAGAGGGTGAAACAAGAAAAGCTCCAGTCTGATTTCTCAACATTCTTCCCGGTGCGCCCGGGAAATGAGCGCAGCCAGACTCTCGATGACTTTTCTCCGGGTGGAAGTGGAGCGGTAGACGATGGCGATTTGCCGGAAGGGCGTCCGTTTTTCGACAAAGGGAACGTAGGTGAGGTGAGCTTCCCGGAGGCAGGCGATTTTCGGCATCAGGGTCACGCCGAGATTGGCTGAAACCATCCGCCGGAGCGTCTCCAGACTCGTCCCGCGAAAGGCCCGATTTTCCCTGGCCTTGGCCAGATGGCAAACTTCCAAGGCCTGATCCCGGAAGCAGTGCCCGTCCTCCAGCAGCAGCAGCTCCTCGTCCTTCAAATCGGTCACGTCAACCCGCTTACGCTTCCCCAAAGGATGCATGCGGTGGCAGGCCAGGAGAAACGGATCGGAAAACAGGAGTTTGTATTCCAGATTGGGACTGTGGATCGGGAGGGCGAGGAGCGCGGCATCCATTTCTCCTCGAAGAAGCTTGTCGATGAGGCCGGGGGATTTTTCTTCAATCAGGGCAAGGTCAAGATGCGGGTGGGCTTTTTGGATTTTCCGGGTGATCACGGGAAGAAGGTAAGGTGCCAGGGTGGGAAAAAGGCCGAGGTGGAATTCCCCCGAAAAGGGATTCTGGTACTCCCGCGCGATCCCCTGCATGCGCCCTGCTTCCCGGAGCGTGGCCCGGGCAGACTCCAGAATCAGTTCTCCCACGGCGGTGATCTTGATGCGCTTGTTGTTTCGCTCGAAAAGTTTCACTCCGAGTTCATCCTCCAGCTTGCGGAGCTGAATGCTGAGGGTCGACGCGCTGACATGGCAATGCCCGGCAGCCCGGGCCATGTTCAGCCGTTCCGCTATGGCGACGATGTATTCCATATCCCGCAGGTTCATTCTTTGATAAAATCAAATATCATATTAAAAACAATATATTTTATTTATCATCCCGCGTCTGGCACATTCCCAACCCGTGAAAGGAACCCGCCCCACCGGCAGTCTCTTTCGCAAAAAAAATCCAACCCAGGAGAAAACCATGTCACTCGTCGGAAAACCCTTCCCCAAATTCGATCTCAAGGCAGCCGTCTCAACGGAAATTCATGAGGCGTTCATCAACATCCACAATGATTCCTACGCGGGCAAATGGCTCGTCGTCTTTTTCTGGCCCAAGGATTTCACCTTCGTCTGCCCCACGGAAATCGCCGAATTCGGACGCATGACGAAAGAGTTCCACGACCGCGAGGCCCAGGTACTCGGCGCCAGCATCGACTCGGAATTCGTCCACCTCGCCTGGAGGCAAAATCACAAGGATCTCAAAGACCTTCCCTTCCCCATGGTCTCCGACATCAAGCGCGAACTCTCCACGGAGCTTGGCATTCTCGACCCGCACGAGGGAGTCTCCCAGCGGGCCACCTACATCGTCGATCCCGAGGGGATCATCCGCTTCGAGATGGTCACCGACCTGAACGTGGGACGGAATGTAAAGGAAGTCCTTCGCGTGCTCGACGCCCTGCAAACCGACGAGCTCTGCCCCTGCAACTGGCAAAAAGGCGAGGACACCCTCAAAGTCGCATAATCAAAGGAGTGCCATGACAACAGAAATTTCCTCCATTGATGCCTTGCGCGATCAGATTCCTGATTTTGCCAAGGACATCCGCCTCAACCTCGGCAGCGTCCTCACCCCGGAGGGCGCACCCGACCTGACGCTCAACCTCATCTACGGCATTGCCCTTGCCTCGGCCTACGCGACGAAGAATCCGGAACTCGTCGAGACGATAGAAAAGCAGACCGAGTCGGTTCTTTCGGACGCCGAAAAACTGGCGGCCAAGTCCGCCGCCTCCATCATGGCGATGAATAACATCTACTACCGCTTCATTCACCTCATCAGCGACGCGGAGTTCAAGTCCCTCCCGGCCAAGTTGCGGATGAATGTGATCGGGCAGCCGGGCATCCCGAAGGCGGACTTCGAGCTTTACGCCCTCGCCGTCTCCGCGATCAACGGTTGCGGCATGTGCATGGAGGCCCATGTCCGCGAAGTGACCAAGGGAGGCGTCACCAAACTCGGCGTGCAATCGACCATCCGCATCGCCGCCGTCATCAATGCCGCCGCCCAGGTGCTATTTCTGAAAGACCGGGCTTGAGCCACTTTGGAGGAGGAAGGTGTGTTCGCGCCTTCCTCCCTCCAAAAAAAAGAATTGTTTCTTTTGCCGCTGAGTTATACAAACGTGTATGAGCTCACATCATGATCATGTTGTAAAGGAAGCATACTATCTGTGGGAAAGGGCTGGGCGGCCTCACGGCAGAGATATCGAATTTTGGGCCGAAGCGGAAAGAATCGTCTCAGCAATAACGAAAAATATTGAAGGAAAAACCGGGATCAAGACCGAGGAAAAAGCTCCGGAAAAACCGAAAAAAGAAAAGTCTGCCGCCACTCCCAAACCAAAATCGGCTGCGAAAGCTCCTGCCAAGCCTCGAAAAAAAGCCGTCAAAGACAAGCCTTAAGGCATCGTCACGTTGAGTTTCAGCAATTTTCTGCGGAGCCACCGCGCAGGCGGCTCATTTTGCCGGGCTGGATTTTTCATACTCCGCCCGGCCTTCTTTTTCCCACCAGTCCAGCCAGGCACGACTGGAATCGAACTTTTTCCCGGTAATATTTCTGAGCGTATCCAAGATATTCCCCTGGCTGTCCTTCGGATCGTGCAATAGGGCGATCAGTACCGGTACGCCATCCTTTCGTTGAAATTGTGTCAGTCCATCTGCCGCCCAAATGGTGATGTAGGGATCGATATCTGAATCCTTCAAAAGCTGCAAAAGTACGGGGATGGCCTTTTCATCCCCGCATTTGCCGAGCGCCGCGCCGAGGTAGCGCTTCACCAGTGGGTCAGGGTCATTCCCCATGGTTAAAAGGACTGGCGTACAGGAGCTGTATTTTTTTCGGGAACAGATCAGCACGGCTTGCGCGCGGACCTCGTGATCTGTATCATGGAGGGCGACTATCAAGTGTGGTTCGACTTCGGGGACGCCCCATTCATTGAGTTTCTCAAGTGCTGCTACACGATCCACGGGAACGAGCGTGTCGGCTTTCTGAAGGAAAATGGGGGTGGCCTTTTCCTTTCCGTAACAGGCAAGCCATCTGACGGTATAGCTCGGATAACTCGGAGATTTCCAAGTCCCCAAAAGTTTTACAAATTCAGGAAAGGCTGCTTCATTCCTCGCCCATGCCAGACTTTGCAGCCATTCAGTGGCGTCAAAATCAGTCTTCTCCATCGCTTGTTTGTCGGCGGCAGCCAGGGCTCCCGGATCGTCCACGAGCGTCACCTCCAGAGATGTCTGAATCGGATAGGATAGGCGGCTTTCTTCCGGCATGTAGTAAAACTGGGGGGTGCTTGCATCCTGTTTGGAAAGATTCAGAGTCCGTTTGCAGTTGACCTTGTATTTCCCCGATTTGGGAAAGGCGCACCAGAGATTGACCAGGATTTTTTCCGAATAATCCTCGCCCGCCTTGAGTGTCCGATCACTCCCCATGCCGCCCCCCATCATATAACTGGAAGAGGGAAGAGGATCGGGTACGGAGTTACCCTGATCATCGACTGCCCGGAAATAAAACCGATCATGTCTTCCTGATCCCCTGTAATCCCCTCCTGTCGGAAATTCCACGGCAAATGCGCTGTTATTCTTCACCGTGAAAGTGGCAACCATCGGCTCACCAAGATAGTAAGTGGTCTTGGGCAGGGTGAAGCCTCCCTCTATCTTTAGGCCCTCCATGCTGGGTGATTTAACGTCTATATCTGCCACAGCGCTCTCGGCCTTTCCCGTCCATACCGTTTTGCCTGCCACTACTTTCGAGAGATTTTCAAAGCTGAAGTGGATGTGAATATGATGGCCGGGCAGGAGATTCCATATCTCCAGAGACGTCTTTCGATTCCCCGGCAGACGATCAGCAAAATAACAAGAACTCTTAAGAGGAATAGATTCCCACACGAGCGTCTTCCCCGGTACGATCTGGATGACATCTTCCTTTGTCTCGTCCACGGAAATGCCTTCCGTCATACACTGCACTATTCCGGATAGAGGATCGTACACGGCACCGTTTTTTTCATTTTCTAAGATCGGGGCCAATGGCAACCCGTAAAACTCCTTGGCTTGCGCATGACTCTTGTGCACGAAAGTGGTCAGAGCGGGTAGGATGATCGGCTTTTGCGAGACGTTTTCCGCGACGATGGTGAATTTCATCTCCTCGTCGGAGGTGGCCGTCGTGGGCGGGTTCTGAATGCCGATGCGCAGGCCGTCGACCGGTTCGCCCCAGCGGATGTCATTCTCCGCACCGAGGGTACAGGTGATGCATCCCAAAGGAATGCATACGAGAAGAGCGAGAAGGGGGGCTTTCATGAGATTCTGCCTTCTTTATATGAGGAATGTTTCGTGGTGTCGATCTCATAGAACGTGAAAGCGATTGTTTTAATAGAAGAGATTTTATCTTTAAACGCCAAAAGGCTCTCCTGCGCCTGTTTGTTGACACACGCACCAAAAGCTGTAACCTACACGATCTTAGTTAAATTTTCTTATGCCTGTTCCAATTTCTCAAGCATGGACTGTCGCGAGTTATGTCATCGGACAAAAGCTCAGAGGCAACAAACATTACCCTCTCGTCCTCATGCTGGAGCCTCTCTTCCGCTGCAATCTCTCCTGTGCCGGCTGCGGCAAGATTCAGTACCCGGATCATATTCTCAACAAGCGCCTGACCCCCGAACAATGCTGGCAGGCCGCCGACGAATGTGGCGCGCCAATGGTCTCAATCCCCGGCGGCGAACCTCTTATCCATCCTGAGATTGATAAAATCGTCGAGGGACTGGTCTCTCGTAAAAAATACATCTACCTCTGCACCAACGCCCTTCTCCTTAAGCGCAAGATCGACCTCTTCAAGCCCTCCAACTACCTCACCTTCAGCATCCACATGGACGGATTGCGGGATGAGCACGATGTCGCTGTGTGCCGCGACGGCACCTATGATACGGCACTTGAAGGGATCAAGGAAGCCGTGAAGCGCGGTTTTCGCGTGACGACGAATACGACTCTCTTTGAGGGAGCCAACCCCGATCGGGTTCGCGCATTTTTTGACGAGATGATGAAGCTCGGCGTCGAGGGGATGATGCTCTCCCCCGGTTACTCCTACCAAAAGGCACCTGATCAAGCCCACTTTCTGGGCCGCGAACATACGAAGGAACTTTTCCGCAAAATCCTCGCCGACCGAAAAAAATCCTGGCGCTTCAATCTCTCCCCGAACTTTCTGGAATTCCTTCAGGGCAATGTCGATTACGAATGCACCCCCTGGGGCAACCCCACCTACAACATCTTCGGCTGGCAGAGACCCTGCTACCTTCTTCAGGAAGGATACGTCCCCACCTTCAAACAACTCATCGAAGAGACGAAATGGGCCAACTACGGTCACAAGACTGGCAACCCCGAATGTCGGGACTGCATGGTTCACTGCGGTTACGAACCCACCTCCGTCGATGACACCTTCGGCTCCCTTTCCGGTTTTGTCCGCACCGTGAAGGCGACGATCAAATACGGATAATTTCAAACCTCGCCCTGTTGACCGGCCCCGCGCCTCCGGCGCTAATCCCGTCACGGCCCTCTCATCATGCCACAAGAAGACAAGTCCGCCACGCCCCCTCGTCCAACTTTGCAGGGAAAACTTTTGGAACCAACCGACCGCGCCTCTTTGGTCAAGGCCCTTGAGCTGGCCATCGACTACCGGGGAGATGTCACCCTGATCCTGAAGGATGACCGCCGCATCGAGGGCTTCCTCTACACCTTTGAAGAAAAGGCCGACCGCATCCACCTCTTCGCCAAGAATGGCAAGGACTCGACGCCGGAAAAAGTCACGGCCTCCGAGGTCAAAGCCATTCAGTTTTCAGGAGACGACACCGCCTTTGGAAAATCCTGGGATGACTGGCAGGTGAAATCCGATGCAGCCAAGCAGGCCGAGGCTCTCCGAGCGCAAAAAGAAGCTGAGAAGCTCGGCATTATCTAACGCCTGTTCAAGAAAAATAAGTTTACAAAGATAAATTTTTTATTAAAATTTATATGAGCCATAAAAGCTCCATATTTATGGCTCATATATTTTGTGTATTTTACTATTGCAATATCGAATGCGTAAACTTTTTTCAAATGGATATTATTTCCAATATCCATCACCTCTTTTGCTCTTTCATCCGGGATCGATGGGACTAACGTAACAATAAATGCAGGAAACCCTCACAACCTTGCCGGATGACCGAGAGCAATCTCTGGGTGAAGAAATCGCCAACAGCGTCAGCCACGGCCTGGCCCTCATCGCGGCACTGGCCGCCACTCCGATCCTGATTGTGACCGCAGCGGACAAAGGCGATGCTGCAACCACCGTGGGTGTTTCCATTTTTGGAGCATCCATGATTCTCCTCTACCTGAGTTCCACGATGTATCACTCGCTGCCCGAAAACGGCGCGAAGCGAATCTTCCACATCTTCGACCACATCGGGATTTTTCTTTTGATCGCCGGTTCCTACATGCCCTTCGCCCTCGGGGTCCTGCGGGGCACTTTGGGATGGACTGTCTTCGGCCTGATCTGGGGCCTCGCCGTTTTGGGAATCATCACCAAGCTGATTCCCCGACTGCGGCATTCCAAAATTTCCCTCGTCCTCTATCTGGGCATGGGCTGGATGATTGTGCTGGTGATCCGCCCCCTCTACCAACACCTGCCGTTCGACGGCCTGCTCTGGTTGTTTGCCGGGGGGCTCGCGTACACGGTCGGCGTGATTTTTTATCTCGCCAGGGCCAAGTACAGCCATTTCATCTGGCATCTCTTCACCATTGCGGGAACCACCTGCCACTTTTTCGCCGTCCTTTGGTACGCGATTTAAGTCTTTTCGCGTGCTACTTTTGGTGATTTAGAGATTCCAATAAATCTACTTTCAAGAGTTGTGTTTTGTATAATAGCCACCAAAAAGATGGTGGAATTTCATTCGTAAAATAACTATTTCTAATTATATATATTTTAATAAATAATAATTAGTGATATTAATAAAGCTCGCAGCCTTTTAATGAAATATTCTAACATATTGACGTACAAATACTTATGTCGATAAATGCGTTTGACTTCCTCATCGTTAGGAGTAACTTAGATCATAATTACTATGAGTAACATTCCTACTGAAAGTCTCTCTGTTTCTGCTAGCCTAGCTTCTTCTGCTTCAGACAATCTCATCCCGTCCCGCCAACAACTTATTCATGACGCCGTCATCCGCATCGCCGGAAATTCTCAGGATGGCATACAGGCCGTCGGCGGTTTTCTCGCCCGCCTCGCCGGTCGCAGTGCACAGGAAGTGATGACCTACATGACCATCCCGGCCACCATCTCAGGCGGGCCATCCATCTTTCAAGTGCGCATGGGGTCGGGCGAAGTCCTTTCTGCGGGGGACGAGGCAGATTTCCTCGTCGCCTTTTACCAGCACAGTTACAAGGATCACATTGGGTTTTTGAAAAGGGGCGGCGTTCTGCTTTACGATTCCGATCACGTCCAGCCCGATCTTGAGGACAAAAATTACATCTACGTCGGCGTGCCGATGACCGGACTCACAGTCGAAGCGCTGGGCGGCACAACCAAGGACAAGGGGAAAAATATTTTCCTCCTCGGCCTCCTGGCCAAGATTTTCGATCTGGATGTGCCGAAGCTCGAACGGTTGATGACCGAAAAGTTCGACAAAAAGGCGGACGTCAGCCTTGTCAATAATGCCATCATAGCCTTCCATGCCGGTTATTCCTATCCCGTGGGAAACGTCATCGACCGTTACCAGTTTGCCAAGACCAACAAGGTACGCTCGCGGCATCAACTCACCATGGATGGGAATCAGGCCATCGCCTACGGATTGCTGGCAGGCGGCGTTCGTTACGGAGCGGCCTACCCGATCACCCCCTGGACGACTGTCATGGAAATTCTCCGTGCCGAATTGCCCAAATACGGCGGACTCTTCGTCCAGTGTGAGGATGAACTCGCCTCGGTCTCGATGGCCATCGGTTTCGCCTTTGCCGGGCACACCGCCATCACGGGAAGTTCCGGCCCCGGCATCTCGCTCAAGACTGAAGCCATCGGCTGGGCCTCAATGGCGGAAATTCCCCTCATCATCGTCAACGTCCAGCGCGGCGGCCCCAGCACCGGCCTGCCCACCCATGTCGAACAAAGCGACTTGAACCAGGCCATCTTCGGTGGCCACGGTGACAGCCCCCGCGTTGTCCTCGCACCAAAGTCGGTCGAGGATTGTTTCTACATCGCAATCGAAGCCGCCAGGATCGCACGCAAATACAGCACCCCTGTTTTCATCCTCAGCGATGCCGGGCTGGCGACCCGCATCGAAGCTTTTGAGGAACCCGACCTCAAGGCGGTCATGCTTCAACCGAAACTCGAGATCGCTCCGCTTCCCGCCGACTTCAAACCCTACCCGCTGGATCAAATCACACGGCACGCAGTCCCCGGATCGAAACTGCCGGAAGGCAAATACCCGCTCGTCACCGGGCTGGAGCATGATGAACTCGGCCATCCCACCGGAAACCCGAAACTCCATCTGGCCATGACCGCCAAGCGCCGGGAAAAACTCCGCCAACTGGCAGCCGAACTGCCCACGCCGGAAGTCTACGGCCCGAGCGAGGGCAACATCCTCCTCGTCGGCTGGGGTTCCACCTACGGCCCCATCCGCGAAGCCGTTGACAAGGCTCGCACCAATGGCGACAGCGTTTCAGCCATTCACCTCCGCCACGTCCATCCGCTGCCCGATGGTTTGGAAAAAATCTTCGAGGGATTCAATCATGTGCTGGTCGTCGAAATGAATGACGAGGGAGTCTATGGCTACGGCCAGCTCGCCTCCATCATGCGGGCCCGCTATTGCAACCCGAAAATCCAGAGCCTTACAAAAACCGACGGCCTGACCTACAAAGTGCGCGAGATTCTCGAGCGCACCAACGCCCACCTCAGCACCGCCTTGATCAACCGCTAACCCCAGAGATTCCCACCATGTCCAACACCGATACTCTTCCCGCCGACACAGCCGGACAACAAACCGAGCCATTGACCAAAAAAGCCCTCACCGCCGACCATCCGACCTGGTGTCCCGGTTGTGGGGATTACACCGTGCTTGCGAGTTACTTCAAAGTCCTTGAAAAGAAAAACCTGCCTCACGAAAAAATCGTCACGCTCTCAGGGATTGGCTGCTCCTCGCGCTTCCCTTACTTCGTGAATGGCTACGGTGCCCACTTCATCCACGGACGCAGCATTCCTTTTGCGGCGGGTGTGAGCCTTTCTCGGCCCGACCTCCATGTCTTCGCGTTCGGAGGCGACGGCGACGGTTACTCCATCGGCGGCAATCACCTGGAGCATGGCGCGCGCAAGAACATCAATCTTCTCTACGTCATCATGGACAACTGCGTCTACGGCCTGACAAAAAAACAGACCTCGCCCACATCTCCCGTCGGATTCAAAACCAAGACCGACCCGACCGGAGCTGTCGACCGCCCGGTGAACCCGATCAAGAAACTCATCGCCAGCGGGGCCACCTTCGTCGCCCGCACGCATGCCGCCAACCCGGCCCATTTGATTCAGATGATGGAACGCGGCGCCGACCACAAGGGCTTTGCCGTCGTCGAAGTACTCTCCGAGTGTGTTCAATTCTTCTCCGGTGGGTTTGACGCCGCCAACCCGCGCAAGGGAGGTTCCTTCCATCTCATCGAAGAAAAGAAATGGGACAATACTCCCGAGGATGAAGCCCGCCACGATGTGACGGATGAAGTCGCCGCCTTCAAGCTGGCTGACGCGGAATTCCCCGGCTACTTCGGCGTCTTCTACGAAGACAAACGCCCGACCAAGAACGAACTGGAGCAAAGATGGATCGACCGCACCCGCGAAAAACTTTCGGGCAAAAGCGATCTCGATATTCTCCAGTCCACCTTCGATCACATGAAATAGTGACCGGGTCAGCTTTTTTCCGGAATTGTCATCCCTTCGCCGGGAGTTTTCTCAACTGGGCGATGAGTTCGGAGGAAGATGTGACGGGTAGTTTGCACGAGCCGTTTTCGCAGAGATGCAGGGCGGGTTTTTCCGAGGCGAGGCTGCGGAAAAATTCCGTGGGATGATCGAGTGTGGCGCGGACGAGGACGGCGTTTGGCAGGTAAAGACGGCGGAAGGTTTCCAAGAGTTCGCGCGTCCGGGGTGAAGAGATATCTCCAGTCAGAACGGCCTGAAGTGGAGGACGGGCCGTGAGTATGAGGGCGTTGAGCAGGTACGGCACGGCGGAGGGAAGCTGAGCCACGTACTGTGAAAAATGCGCAAGGGAGTTCTTCCCGATCTTTCGCAAAGCGGCGTCATCCAAAAGCTCGCCCAGTCGCAGGAGCGAGACGATGGCGACGGAATTCCCCGACGGCTCGGCCCCGTCGTACTCGTCTTTCACCCGGGCGATGAGGTCGTCTCCTTCGGCCCGCTGCCAGAACGCACCGTTTTTTTCGTCATGGAAAAGGTGGATCATTTCACCGGCAAGTTTTTTTGCCCGGTGCAGATGGGCGGCATCCAGCGTGCACTCATAGAGATCAACGAGTGCCGCGAGGAGAAAGGCGTGATCCTCCAGAAGCGAAATTTTGTCGCGATGGCCGTTGCGCCAGCGGTGGGACAACCGACCGGTGGCCGGGTCGGTGAGGTGTTTGTCGATGAAGTTGAGGATGCCCATGGCGGTCAGCGCGTACTCGGGTTTGTTGAAAGCGATGGATGCGTGCGCATAACCGGAAATGAGGAGGGCATTCCAGGAGGTAAGGACTTTGTCGTCGAGGAGGGGGCGTGGCCGTTTCGCGCGCGTGGCGAGAAGTTTTTCCCGGATTTTGGACAGGAGTTTTTCCTCCTTCTGGTTTTTCGGCAAAGTGGCAAGTGAGAGGACGTTGAGACCGGGAAGCGGATTGGGGTCGCTGTGGTCGTGGAAATTTCCCCCCTCTGTGACGCCAAAAATCCGGCAGGCCAGGGCAAACTCTTCCGACGTGAGAAGTTTTTCGAACTCCGCACGGGTCCAGCAGTAGAAAAGCCCTTCTCGGCCTTCGCTGTCGGCATCCTCTGCGGAAAAAAATCCACCCTCGGAATGTCGCATGTCCCTCATGAGGTAGACATGGGTACGGGCGACGGCTTCCTCAAAAACGGGATCGGGCTGCAGGCGGTGGATTTCCGAAAAAAGGGAGATGAGCTGGGCGTTGTCGTACAGCATTTTTTCAAAATGCGGAACGAGCCATTTTTCATCGACCGAATAGCGGTGAAAACCCCCTCCGATTTGATCGTGAATGCCTCCGCGAATCATCGCCCGACAGGTGGTGGCAACCATTTCGGCTGCCTGCGGATCGGAGTATTCCTCGGCAAAGCGGGCGAGAAAAATCGGGAGGCTGGGACGGGGAAATTTCGGCGCGCCGCCGAAGCCGCCGTCCTTCTCATCGAACTCGGCCTTGAACTGTTCCGCCGCGTTCCGCAGGAGGAATTCCGGCTCCTGTTCGGTATGGGCAACGCGAGTCTTTTCTCCCATTTCCCGCAGGGCCTTCGCCATCGAAGCCGCCGACTTTCTCAACTCCGGTGCGCGGGCCGTCCATGACTCGTGGACTTTTTGCAAAAGCTGACGGAAGCCCGGCCTGCCGTAGTTTCCCTCCGGCGGGAAATAGGTGCCGCCGTAAAACGGTTCCAGCTCCGGCGTGAGAAAAACCGAAAGCGGCCAGCCGCCCTGCCCGGTCATCGACTGTACCGCCGTCATGTAAATCTTGTCGATGTCGGGACGCTCCTCGCGATCGACCTTGATTGCCACGAAATGCTCGTTCATCACGGCGGCGACGGTCTCGCTCTCGAAAGACTCGCGCTCCATGACGTGACACCAGTGGCAGGTGGCGTACCCGATGCTTAGGAAAATCGGCTTATCCTCCCGCCGCGCTTTTTCAAATGCTTCCGCGCCCCAGGGAAACCAGTCGACCGGGTTCTGTTTGTGCTGGAGAAGGTACGGACTTTGCTCGCGTGCGAGGCGGTTTTCTTTCATCCGATCAAATTGAGTTGAAGAAGCAGGCTGCGCAACTGTGTTTTCCGCAATCCCGACTTTTCCCGTTTGATTGGGGGAGAAATTATGCTATCTCGCAAGTCTCCTGTGAAGTCGCCCGCCACACATCTTTACGTCGATATCAGCAATTCGTGGATCAAGTTCGCTCCTGGCAATCTGGAAAAAATCCAGCCCACCCAGCGGGTGGAAACCGCGAAGCTGACGGTGACGCTCATTCGTTCCTGGCGCAGGCAATGGCCGCAGGCCCGGATGATTCTCAGCAGTGTCGTGCCCGTGCGAACCGCGCTTCTCCGCCGCGTGTGGGGAAAGGATATGCACGTTCTCACCCACCGCTCGCCCATGCCCATCACCATCGATTATCCGAAGCCGGGGCGGATCGGGGCGGATCGTCTGGCCAACGCCATCGCCGTGAAGGAGCTTTATGGTGGCCCGGCCATTGTCGTTGACTTCGGCACGGCGGTGACTTTCGACGTGGTGAACGAGCGGGGTTCGTACATCGGCGGAGTGATTGCGCCGGGGTTGAATGTGATGATGAATTATCTTTACGAAAAAACCGCCCTTTTGCCACTCGTGACTCTGCGCGAGCCGCAACATGCCATCGGCAAAAGCACGGAGGAAGCGATGCGCATCGGGGCTGTCGTGGGCTACCGCGGACTGGTCATGGAAATCGTCGAAAAGGCGGGACGTGAACTGAACGCCCCGCGCGGAGTCCGCCTCGTCGCCACCGGAGGTTACGCCGAACTCATCGCCCGGGAAATCCCCGGCCTTACCGTTCATCCCCAGCTCACTCTTGTCGGACTTCAGATTTTGGCGAGGCTGGAAAGGAAGTAGACTAAAATTCCTCCCTCGATGCGAAGAGAAGCGAGGGTATGGTTTTGTTGGAGAGGCTCCCGGCAAGGAGGCGGTGATGTTTGAGTCCGGCTTCCAGGATGAAGCGGAGGCAGGTTGGGATGTCGTTGAATTCGGGGTGAAGCTCCACGACCATGGCGCGGGTGCGTTGCAGCAGACCGGGGTGGTTTTCAAAAAATAGTTGCTCGCTCCCCTCAATGTCACATTTCAGGAAATCGATGATGGAATCGGGGTAAACTGTATCGAGGTCGAGGTAAGGGACGTCGATGCGATCCGGGGTTTCGTCGAAGAGTCCGCCTTCGTATTTTGAAGTGGTGTTGAAATTGCTCAGAAGGTAGTTGGAGAAGGAAACGGTCCCCGATTTTTTTCCCACGGCTCCCTCCAGACATTTCACCGTCCCGGAGAGCGTTGAATTGCATTCCAGATTGGTACGGAGTTTTTTAAAGGTCGAGGGATTGGCTTCCACGCAAACGATTTCGAGTCCGTCGAAGGTATGCCGGGAACGGTGGTAAAGTTCGCAGGCGCGGAAGGTGAAAAATCCGAGGTTGGCACCCAGATCAAGGACTCGGAATTTGTCCTTTGAATCCCGATGAAGCTGGAAGGCAGTCCGGATGGAAAAGTCATAGGATTCGTTGACAAAAATTTCCGTCAGATCGGCCCAGCAGGTAAGGCTTGTGACGGGGAGAAGCAGCCCACTGTCCTTCAGTTGCATGGCAAGGTTTAGAACTTCCAGGGTGGCATCGGTAGCCTTCGTATAGGCGATTTGGTCTTTCGTGAGGTGAAGGGGATCCATTGAGTGGGGAAAAGTAGACGGCTTGCCGGGAAAACTCAAGTGGCAGGAGGTGGTATCACAGCAACAAGCCAACGAATGAAGGGGACTTTCCCTTCACTGCGATACCTCTCAACGCGTGAAATGACTGGAAGCGTCGCGAACAAGTTTTTTCCGGTAATCCCTTGGAGAAAGACCCAGCCTCTGACGAAAAACCCGGCTGAAGGCATAGAGCGAACCGTATCCACACGATTCGGAAATTTCGGTGATATTCATCGTGCCTTGATGGAGCAATCCCGTGGCTTTGCGCAGTCGTGCCTCTGCGAGATATTCTCCGAGACTTATGTGAATATGTTGTCGAAAGAGACTGCGAAGGTGACTTTCCGAATAGCCGCATTCCCGAGATAATTCCTTCAGTTTGAATGGCCGCGTCATGTTGTGGTGAAGAAAGCGGTTAACGCATTCGAGGAGGGTCTGCGCCATTTCATCCTTCGGATCCGGTGAAACGGTGATTTCGCGTTTCCGGAGAATCGATTGGGTCAGATCTCTTAACATGAGGAGAAGCCAGAGGGTGCTTCCCGTGGTTTGATCCGGCGTTGGAGTCGTGCGAGGGACGAAGCGATTCAACTCGAAAAGAAAGCGTTCGCCCCCCTTGCAGGGACGGTTGCGCAATCCCTCCAGGAACGTTGCATCGTCCACTTCAAACGTGATAAAAAGCCATCGGATTGAATCACCCTTCCCTGGCAGGTAATGGTGAAGCTGAAAGGGGAAAATCAGCAGGGAAGAACCTTCCACAAGGGGAAAAATCCGTTCGTCCACACAGACTCGCCCGTCTCCTTTGAACACGGTGATGAAAACAAACCGATGGTGTTGGGCTTTGATGCCACCTGCAAGGAGGCTCGGGCGATGATTCCGGGTGAAAAGAAGCAGTCGTCGGGGAAGAATGATCGGACAAGACGGCCAGCCATTCAGATAATTCCGAGGTTGTCCCAGGCGTTGAGCCAGCGACCAAGTCTCCCTGGAAAGTGAGGAGGTTTGCCGAAATTTTCTTGAAATCGTTTTTGTTAAATATTTCATCGTATATGCCATTTTATTATTATTTCCGATTTATATAGTCAAGACATGACAAAAAGCATTTCTCTTACTTTCGCTGCTGTGGGATGTGGAGGACGACTTCGCAGTGTCATGAAGAATCTTTTCAAGGAACTGGGATGTTCCGTAACGGTGCGGGTGTATGACCCCGATCCCGGCTCCCTTTCGTCCGCGGAAAAGGAGTGGCCGGTCAAAGTCATCCCCTGTTCCTCGTGGAAGGAGACTCTCGATTCTCAAGAAGTTGAATGGGCCTTTGTGGGGTCATGGAACTGTTTCCACATGGAGCATGTTATTGCAGCTTTTCAGGCCGGGAAAAATGTCTTTGCGGAAAAACCGCTGGCAACCACCTTGGAAGATTGTCTGGCTATTCGGGAGACGTGGAAAAAATCCGGAAAGACTTTTTTCTTCGGCTTGGTATTGCGCTATTCCAAGTTTTACCAAAGCATCTTCACCCAGAGCCGAAGAGAGAAAATTGGAAAGCTCATCTCCTTTGAGTTTAACGAAACTCTTGGATTCAACCACGGCGGATACATTCATGGCAACTGGCGACGGTTTCGTAAAAATGCCGGAACTCACCTGCTGGAGAAATGTTGTCATGATATTGACATTGCCCAGTGGATGGCAGGCAGCCTTCCTGCCCGGGTGGCCAGTTTTGGAGGTTTGAATTTTTTCCGTCCTGAAAACCGTGATTGGGCCTCCACCCTGGGACCTCAAGCCTATCATGCATGGCCCGATCCTCACGGTGTTAATCCTTTTTCTGGTGATCAGGACATTGTAGATAACCAAGTCGCCATTCTGGAATTTGCCAATGGTGTGCGCGCCACTTTTCACACAAACTGCAACGCTGGTATTCCCGAGCGACGTCTTTACCTCCTTGGTGCGAAAGGAGCCGTCCGGGCTGACGCTGTCACGGGTGAATGGTCCATGCAGAAAATCGGATTCGAAACCAGCCTCGAAAAAAGCAATCTCGATATCCGTGACGGTCACGCCGGGGGAGACGAAGTCATGGCTCACAATCTGGCGGAAACCATTCTAAAAGGACGACCACCACAGGCAGGCATGGAAGAAGCCCTCCGCTCGGCTGTCATCTGCTTTGGCCTGGATCAAGCACTGGACGAAAAGCGGGTCATAGATTTAAATCCGCTTTGGAAGAAGGTTGGTATTTCCCCGGAAACAGAATAAAATCAGGCTGCTATAAAATACATCTCACAAAGACATGAAACTCTTCGAAAGCTTTATTCCCCTCCTTTCGATTCATAGAGAAGATTATCTCTAAATTTATTATCGATGAATAACAGCAAGATCCATCTCCTCCCTACCCCTGTGAAAATTCAGCGCAAAAGCGGTTTTTTCCAGTGGAACACCACGACGGAAATCACCATTGATCCAGCCACTCGAGCCGTTCACCTTGAAGAAACTCTTAAGCTCGTGGACGCCATCGCCGCCCGCCTTCACCAACGCCCAGTCATTCGTTGCATACCTCTCCATCACAACTCCGCAAATGTCCTGATCATCACCCTTGAGAAAGTTTCACTCCCCACCGAGGGGTATACGCTCAATATCTCACGGGAAAAAATCGAACTCTCCGCAGGGGATGCTGCCGGCCTCTTTTATGGCATCCAGACTCTTCTGCAAATTTTTCGTCAAACAATTCCGCAAATCCCATGCTTCGAAATCAAGGATAAGCCGACCTTTCCCGTTCGTGGCATCTACCACGATGTCACTCGCGGCAAAGTACCCACAATGGAGACTCTTTTCTCCATCGTGGAAAAACTAGCCCACTACAAGATCAACCACTTCCAACTTTACATCGAACACACCTATGCCTTTCGCCGTCATGCCGATGTGTGGCAAGGCTCCGATCCCCTCACCGCGGAAGACATCCTCCGGCTGGATGAACATTGCGCCCGCCACCATGTGGAACTGGTGCCGTCCTTCAGCACCTTCGGCCATCTCTACGCCCTCCTTTGCAGCAAGCGCAAAGAACATCTCAACGAGCTGGACATCCACGCCTCGGAACGTCCTTTCTCCTGGCACGACCGCATGGCCCATTACACCATCAATCCTCTCAACCCGGAATCGATCACCCTCATCCGCGAACTCGTCCAGGAAGTCCGCCCGCTTTTCCGCACGCATCTTTTCAATATCTGCTGCGACGAAACCTTCGATCTGGGCAAGGGTCGCAACGCCGACAGGGCCGACAAACACGGCGTTGGACGGCTCTACGTCGATTTTCTGAAAAAGATCATGGGGGTTGTTTTGGAAACCGGCTGCACCCCCATGTTCTGGGGAGACATCATCGGACATCACCCGGAACTCCTCTCTGAACTGCCGCGAAAGGCCATCGCGCTGGACTGGGACTACTCGCCCGAACTCAACCGCTGCAACTCAGCCAAACTGCGGAAGGCGAAAATCCCCTTCATCGTCTGCCCCGGCGTCCACGGCTGGAACAACTGGATCAACAACCTCGACACCGCCCACCAGAACATCCTCAACTTCGCACGACGCGGTATCGTGGACGGAGCCAGCGGCGTGCTCACCACCGACTGGGGCGACTTCGGCCATGTCAATTTCCTCGGCAACTCCTTCCACGGCTTTCTCCTCGGCGCGGCGGCGGCTTGGAATCCGACGACGGGCGAAAATGAACCCAGACCCTTTGACGTAGCCTTCTCCACCCTGGAATGGAACGACCCCTCGGGCAAAATCGTCCTCATCCTGCGACAGGGTTCCGAACTCAGCGCACCTTTCCCGGTTTGGAAATGTCTGGAATACTGGCGCAGAACTTCCGAGGACATACCTTCTGACTGGTATCAGAAGTCGACGGGCATCCCGAATGAAGTCCTCGACTGGAATGTCAAAAAGCTCCTGAAAAATTTTCATGAAATGGAAAAACACTCACGAGAACTGGAGACGGCCATCGCCAGTTCCTGTCCGCCCGATGCCATCCTCCCGCGGGAAACGCTGCTCTCCTTCCGCTTTGCCGCCACGCTTATGAGTGTAGCACTGGTGCTAAAACATCACGCGGGACAAAAAATCTCAGGCTTCCACCTCACTGCCTGGCAGGTGGCGGATAAGATTCGCCATGCCGAAACCGAGATTTGCAAAATCTGGCACCTGCGCAACCGTCCCTCCGAATACCATCGCCTCCGCACCGTCCTCCTCGACATCTCCGGGCGGCTCGACGTTCTTCAAATGAATAACACACGGAATAAAAATGAAACTCTTCGAAACTCCTCTCGCCAGTCGGTTTGAAAAACTCCCCGTCGCCATCTTTCAAACTTCGCGGGAAGCCTCTGTCGCCGTGGCTGCGGAGATCGCCACCCTTATTTGCGCCAAGGCGGGCGAGAATGCCCCCGCCATCCTCGGACTTGCCACGGGATCGACCCCCATCGGAGTCTATGAGGAACTCATCCGCCTTCACCAGCAGGAGGGTCTTTCCTTCAAAAATGTTTTCACCTTCAACCTCGACGAATATTACCCCATCTCCCCCGATCAAGCGCAAAGCTACCGCCATTTCATGGAGGAACGTCTCTTCCGGCACGTTGACATTCTGCCTGAAAACACTCACATCCCCCTTGGCACCACCCGACGTGAGGATGTGGTGGCCCACTGTCTGGAATACGAAAAAATGATCGAGAGCGTTGGAGGCATTGACCTCCAGATTCTCGGCATCGGGCGCACCGGCCACATCGGATTCAATGAACCCGGTTCCCTCCGCAAAAGCGTCACCCGCCTCATCACGCTGGATGCCATTACCCGCCGGGATAATTCCGGTGATTTTCAAGGGGTGCAAAACGTCCCCCGCCAGGCCGTCACCATGGGGATCAAGACCATCCTCGCCGCACGCCGCATCATCCTTCTCTCCTTCGGCGAACACAAGGCCCGGATCACCCGCACCGCTGTCGAGGGAGAAATCAGCGCCTCCATTCCCGCCACCTTTCTTCAGGAACACGAACAGACCGTCGTCGTCATGGATCGCGCCGCCTCGGTGGAACTGACCCGCGTGAAAACGCCGTGGCTTTCCGGCCCGGTGGCCGATAACGGGCTCGTTTGGAACGACTCGCTCATCCGCAAAGCCGTCACCTGGCTTTCGCTCGAACGGAACAAGGCGATCCTCAAACTCACCGAGACCGATTACAACGAGGGCGGTCTTCAGGAACTTCTTTCACAGGGGTCTTCCGCCTACGATCTGAACCTCTCCGTCTTTCGACAGACACAAGCCACGCTCACCGGCTGGCCTGCGGGGCGTTCCGCTCCATCCCACCCCTGGCCCAAACGCATCCTGATTCTTTCTCCCCATCCCGACGATGATGTCACCTCCATGGGTGGTACCATCCTGCGCCTCGCTGAGCAGGGGCATGAGGTTCACATCGCCTACCAAGTATCGGGCAGCTTCTCCGTGCCGGATGATTTTGCCCGTCGCTACCTGGAATTTCACCGCGACGTCCTCTCTCTTTCCACCTCGTCCGCACCGTTTCCCTATCAGGAACTTTTGGAGGAACTCAGCGGGAAGAAGAGCCCCGACTCCCCCCGGCTCAGGAAAATCAAAGCCCTCATCCGCCGGGGTGAGGCCCGCGCCGCCACCCGAGTCCTTGGCATTCCGGAAGAACGTCTTCACTTCCTCGACATGCCTTTTTACGAAACCGGCAGCTCAGCAAAAAATCCGCTGGGTGATGCTGATGTGGAAACCCTCCACCTCCTTTTGGAAAAAATCGAGCCCCATCAAATCTACGCTGCGGGAGATCTGGCCGATCCGCACGGCACACACTGCCTTTGCCTGGAGGCATTCCGGCGCGCCATGGCGGTCGATTCCCCCTGGCACGATCACACCGAGGTCTGGCTCTACCGGGGCGTGTGGCAGGATTGGCCTCTTCACGAAGTGGGAATGGCCGTCATCCTCAGCCCGGTCGAACTCCTCCGCAAGCGCAACGCCATCTTCAAACACGAGACCCAGCAACCCCACGACCTCACTACTGAAACTGACCGCCATCCCGAATTCTGGCAACGCGCCGAAGCCCGCACTCAGGGCACGGCGGAACTTTATGACAAACTCGGTCTGTCCGAGTACCAGGGACTTGAAACCTTCTCCCGCTGGCGGAGATAAACACACACCACCCCGGCAGATGTGACAATCACTCTGCTTTTTATGTTGCGATACGAGGCCATCCGCCAGCATTGTATGCCCCGCATGAGGAAGTTGGGAGTTTTCGCACTGATCCGTAACAGAAAGAGAGAAGTACTGCTGGTGCGCCAGAAAAACGGGAAAAAATACTGGTCCCTCCCCGGCGGGAAAATGGCGCTGCGGGAGCGAATCCTCGCCACTCTCCGGCGCGAACTTTTGGAGGAAACCGGATACCGGGTCGTCCCCGTTGATCTCGCCATGGTCCTGAGCCGCGAGGTGCAAAACTACCTCGTCCTCGTCTTCCACTGCCGGACCAGGGGCAAGCATTTCCCCTCTTTTGAAAAGCACACGGAAATAGCCGAACTGCGCTACTTTCCGACAAACGAACTACCGAGCCCCCTCTCACCTCAAGCCCGCGCATTCTTCCGCCAGTTGAAGAAACAGCGTCGTCCCAACACCCCCTTCGTGCAATTGCTGCATTAGGGCCTGTTCGGTTTACATAGAGGCATTCATCTCCATACAAGTCATGCTTAAATGTCAAGAATGACGGGCTACAACTGCACCCACCCAAATCGAAATGGCACTAGCGTATCTTGGAGGGATTTTTGGGAAATGAAGTCTGTGTTTCGAGAAACTGCTGATCGGCTCCCTCTTTCCATATCCGGAGCGTGAGAAAGATGACAGGGGTGACGATAAGGATGTGAAGGAGGCTGCTGACCATGCCGCCGATGACGGGGGTGGCGATGGGCCTCATCACTTCGATTCCCGTCCGTTCGCCGGAAAAGAACGGGATCATGATCACGGAAAGGCTGGCGACGCAGGTGGCCACGGTCATGACCTTGGGGCGCAGGCGCAACAGTGCGCCCTCCACCACGGCCTCGCGGATTTCCCCCGCCGTGAGAGCCCGCCCCTTCTCGCGCTTTTTTCGCTCCACCGCTTCCTCCAGATAGATCACCATGATGACGCCCGTCTGCACCGCCGTGCCAAAGAGAGCGATGTAGCCAACCGCCACAGCCACGGTAAAAGGATAACCGAGCAGCCATTGGAGAAAAAGCCCCCCCGAAAGAGCGAAGGGCACCGCGAGCAGAACGTGCAGCGCCTCCAACCAGGAGCGGTAGATGATGTAGAGCAAAATCAGGATCACCAGCAGCACCACAGGCAGGATCATCAACAGCGTCCGTTCCGTTTCGAGGATTTTTTCATATCGCCCCGACCATTGGGTGAAGACGCCGGGTGGCAGCTTGATTTCAGACTCCACCTTTTTTTGTGCTTCGTGCATGAAGCCGACCAGATCACGCCCCTCGACATTCGCCTGCACGTAACTGCGCAGCGAACCGTTCTCGCTCGAAATCATCGAAGGCCCCGGTGCAATTCGGATGTCGGCCACTTTTGAAAGAGGTATCTGCTGGCCGTTCATCGAGCGGACGAGAATGTCGGCGATTGCGGACGGCGAGTCCCGCATCTCCCGAGCATACCTTACCCGGATCGCGTACCGTTCGCGGCCTTCGATGGCGGTGGAAACAACCTTTCCCCCGATGGCCGTCTCGATCACATTGTTGATTTCTTCAATGGGGACACCGTAGCGCGCGGCATCATCCCGGCGGATTTGGATTTCCAGAAAAGGAGCCCCGAGGATGCGCTCTGCCACCACGCCCTGGGCACCGGGAATTCCCCGGAGAATTTTTTCGGCGCGGAGAGCCAGACCTTCGAGCGTCTCCAGATCGGGGCCGAAAAATTTCAACGCCACCTGCCCGCGAATGCCCGTGTTCAGCATCAGGATGCGGTTCTCAATCGGCTGAAGAAAGGCGGGGGCCATGCCGGGGAACTGCCTCATCTTCTCCTGCATCTCCGCGCGCAGTTTTTCCAGCGTCATACCGGGTCGCCATTCCGAAGTCGGTTTGAGCATGATCGTTGTTTCCACCATGGAGATGGGGGCGGGATCAGTGGCTGTTTCGGCTCGTCCCAGCTTGCCGACGACACTTTCCACCTCCGGGAAAGAGGCGAGGACGCGATCCTGCGCGGACATGATGCGGTTGACTTCCGGCAGGGAAGCGCTCGGCACCGTCACCGGCATGAAGAGCAACGCCCGTTCATTCAACGGTGGCATGAAACTCGTCCCCAGTTGTGAACCGAGAAAAATTGCGGTTCCCAAAATCCCTGCCGCGCCGAGAAGAATCAAAGCCCGGTGATTCAGGGCGAATTCCAACACGGGCCGATAGAGGGCCAGCAGGAATCTCATGATCCAGTTGTCGTTTTCATCGTGCAATTTCCCGCGGATGAAAAGAGTCGCCAGCACAGGAGTCAGCGTGACGGAAAGGAGCGTCGCCCCGGCCATCGCAAAGGTTTTTGTAAAGGCCAGCGGGTGAAAAAGCTTTCCCGCCTCACCCGTGAGAGCAAAGACCGGGACGAAGGCAAGGATGATGATGGCCATGGCGAAAAAGATCGGCTTCATCACCAACCGGCACGCCCGCAGGACAATTTCCTTGAGATCTTCGGGATATCTCACCCCGGGGATTTTTCCCTCCTGTGCCGAGTGCGCCTCCCGCATCACGGCCTCTGTCACAACCACCCCCGCATCGACCAGGACCCCGATGGCGATGGCAATGCCGCTCAGTGACATGATGTTCGACGTGATGCCGAATTCCTTCATCAGAATAAAGGCGATGAGGATCGACATGGGAATCGGCACGGTGACGATTACGACACTCCGGAAGTGAGCGAGAAAGATGAGGTGTGCCAGGGTGACGAGGATGATTTCCTCAATCAGCGTCGAGCGGAGGGTGTTGATGGCGCGGTCGATCAAGCCGCTCCGGTCGTAGAAACTCTTGATCTCGACTCCGGGTGGTAATCCCTTTTGGATTTCAGCGATCTTTTTCTTCACCGCGTTGATGACGCCGATCGTGCTCTCCCCGTAACGCATCACGACAATGCCGCCAACCACTTCCCGCCCCGCACAGTCGAGCGTCCCCCGGCGCGGCGCCGGCCCCATGTTGACCGTGCCGATTTGCGACACCGTGATCGGACGACCCTGCGCATATCCGACGATGACCTTTTCCAGATCCTCATCGGAATGGACAAGGGCCATGCCGCGAATCGTCAATTCCCGGCCCGAGATATCCATCGTGCCGCCGCCCACATTGTTATTCGAGCCCGTGACAGCCTTCACCACATCGTCCAGCGTCAGTCCATATGCCTGAAGCTGCCGGGGATCGACATCGACCTGATACTGGCGGACAAACCCGCCCACGCTCGCCACCTCAGCCACGCCGGGAACGGAGTTGAGCTGGTAGCGGACAAAAAAGTCCTGCACGGCCCGCAGTTGACCGAGGTCGAGAGGCTTGCCCATCGCGCGAGCCTTTGTGTCATCAAGGTAGTATTGATAAATCCAGCCGATGCTCGTCGCGTCCGGCCCCAGAGTCGGCACGACTCCCTCCGGCAGTTTGAAGGGAAGCGAACTGAGTTTTTCCAATACGCGCGTGCGAGCAAAGTAGACATCGACATTGTCCCGAAAAATCACCCACACCATGCTGAAGCCGAAGGCCGACTGGGCGCGTACTTCCTTTACTCCCGCCAGTCCCTGAAGAGTGGCCGAAAGCGGGTAGGTGACCTGGTCTTCGACTTCCTGTGGCGAACGCCCCGGCCATTCGGTGAGGACGATGACCTGATTTTCGCTCAAGTCGGGAATGGCATCAATCGGCGTCTGGTAAATCGACCAGATGCCCCATCCGCTGACGAGCAGGTAGACGAGAAGAACAAGGACGCGGTTTTTCAGACACCATTCAACGAGCTTTGTTATCATGCAAGACTCCTAGTGCTGATGCCCGTCCGAGCCACTGAGTTGTGCCTCGGCGTCGATGAGAAAGGCTCCATCAGTGACGACTTCATCCCCCGCCTTGAGACCTTCAAGGACGACGACTCTCTTTTCCCCTTGCTCGGTTTCAGCTTCTTCTCCGAGGTCTAGATCGTGCTGCTGATAGTGACCATCGTCGGTTTTGATCCAGGCGATTTTCCGCTTCCCGGTGTCGATCACCGCCGAGGAGGGAAGCGTGATTGCCCCCTCGATCTTTTTCTTGATGAAGGCTGTGGCCGACGCAGAGGGAAGAAGAGCGTGACCGGGATTTTCCACTTCAAAACGGGCCTGCACAGCGCGGGTCGTTGGGTCGAGTTGTCTGCCGATGTAGACAAGTTTACCCATGTAGTTTTTCCCCGGAACGGATGGGGATTGCACCTCCGCCTCCTGTCCGATGGAAAGGGCGGGGATGTCCTTTTCGTAAACCGTGGCGGAGAGCCAGACCTTGTCGATTTTTCCCACACGAAAAAGAACCGTCTGGCGATCAAACCGGGTGCCGATAGTGGGAGGCGGCGTAAGAAGCGTCCCCGAAACAGGCGAGTCTAGGGTGAAGGTCGAGCGGGTCTCGTGTTTGTCCGCCAGAGCTTTCAGAGATGAGCTGTCAAAGCCGATATTTTTCAGCCGATCGACGACGGCGGCAATCCGGGAGTTCATGAGGTCTCTCTCGTAAAAGGTCGAGAGCCAGCGCTCACGCAACATGGAGAGATAAGCTTCCTGATCGGTCAGGGCTTCCTCGGAGAAGACTTCCAGAACGCCCTGCCCTTTGCGGACTTCTGCCGTGTTGAAGTCGATCAACACCTTTTGCACTCTGCCGCCGTAGTACCAGGTGTAGGTGACCAGACCGTTTTCCACCGGCTCAATGTCGCCGAAAACGCTGATGCTCTTCCAAAGCGTGGCAGGCCCGGCAACCTCCGTGCGTATGCTGGCGACAGCCTGACTTGGCGCGTCGAGATGAACGGTAGCTTCCCCGGTCTCCATCTTCGCGCCGGGTTTCATCTCCATCGCTTTGCCGGGTGCGGCTTCCTTGCGGACGGGGATGAGTTCCATGCCGCAGATGGGGCACTTGCCCGGTTTCGATTCGTGAACCTGGGGATGCATGACGCAGGTGTAGTAAAGGATGTCGCTGTCCGCAGGCGCGGCGGCCTGGGCCGCCTTCGGGTGACCACACCCGTTGAGCAAACCTGTGAGGGTGATCAATAAGAGGAGAAGAAAAGATGAACAGAGTGTTTTCATAAATGTGTGTTTCTAAAAGTGGAGCATGAAGTTGATTCCAAAGACGTGACCCGTGTCCGAGTATCCGCGCTCGGACCAGAGGTCGCGCCTCATGCCGTAGATTTCGACGGCTTGATGCGGGGTGATTTCATAGGAAAGCCCCAGTATGGTTCGACTTTCGTTGAGATAGCTGCGTTCGAGGTTGAAAAACCATTCGTTGGAAACAAACGGCTTGAGGTGGAAGGGTAAAAGCTGCCCCTCGTATTCAATCCGGTTCAACTGACGGAAGATTCCCATCGTCTGATCCTGATCGACGCCGTATTGAATCCGCTGACGGCTTTGCATTTTAAAATCCTCCACGGGCAGGAAAATGGTGGCGGAAGCCGTTGCCATGTGCGCGGTATCGGTTTTGCCGTTAAAGGCATCACGTTCCATGTCATTGGCAGGAGGCGGCGCACCCAGCATCGGCGTCTGCTGATCCTGATAGGTGAGCATGTAGCCGAGGCTGAAATCGTACCGGGGAGAGTAATGCCAGACGAGTTCAGGCGTGAGTTCGATCTGCTGCCAGTCGGGCTTGCCGTCAGCCAGGCGGTTTTCGATTCCCAGACGCGGTTCCAGGCCGTAGTCGAGCCGCTGGCTCCAGTCCAACATCAGCCACGAGCTAAAAGGCTGCTCGGCAAATGTCTCCGGGGCAAATCCGCCCCACACCAGCACGAAAATCGCGAGGTGAAAAAAGATAGGATGCTGGAGTGTGATTTTTTTCAAAATTCCTGATGAGTGAAGTTTCCCAAGCCGACGGCTGCCAAATCCGGCACGACAACGGGGAAATCAAATCAGGAATTGATGAAGGGAGAGATAGACCGGGGGAGAACCGGGCGGAGCGGTGAGTGTGAACTCCTCCGATGATTTGCGGCTGATGAGAGAAAAGGAGGGAATGTCACAAAAGTACGGGGGAAGAACGACTGCCGGAGGGACGGTGAGTTTGAGGAAGGAAATCTGGGCCGGAACCTTGCCATCACACTGACAATTGACCATCGGCGAAGGCATGGCCGGAGCTTTGGATTCGTTCTGGCAGCAGCAAGGGCATGGGGCTTTGACAAAAGCCTCCTGCGCCACGCAGCAGTGCCCAAAGATGACGCCGATGCCTATGAGAAGCGCCATGATCCCCTTGAATTTCACATCGTTAATATGGCTGAGAACATCTATTAGGTCAAGGAATAGCTTGTTTTTCAGTCTTTGCTCAACCTCGCTCTCACCACACTCACGCGCAAACTCCTCATCCACCTCGACTCTATCCTCAAAATACGATCCTTGTTCCGGTTTAAAAAGACAGGCTCTAAGACTTTTTACTCAAAATACAAAGCTAAAAATTGTAAAGAGGTGTAAATAAACGATCCGATTTATGAGTGTTTTAGCTCAACTAGACACTCGAAGAGAGGAGTATTTTCACCTATGCTTTCCAGCTCATTTTGAAGTTTTTCAAGCGACGGGTGTGATTGAATTATTACGAAAAGTCACATAAACGCCATAATTCAGACGCTTAAATGTAACAAATATTATTTTGCCGAAACCTCTTTGTGCGTTTAATTCTCCCGTACATGAAAATCACTTATTTCATATCTCGAATCGGGGTGGCAGCAATGTGTTTTGCAGTCACCGGAATGTCCGGGTTTGGTGCCACTGTGATCAAAGGTGCGGGAGCAACTTTCCCGGCCCCTCTCTACGAGCGGTGGTTTCAGGAATACAACAAACTGCATCCTGATGTAGAGGTAAACTATCAGGGCATCGGCAGCGGCGCCGGCATCAAGCAATTCACGGATGAGACCGTCGATTTTGGCGCAAGCGATGCGGCCATGACTGATGAGCAGATGGAAAAGGTCAAAGGCGGGGTGGTACTCCTTCCGATGACGGCTGGTTCCATCGTCCTGGCCTACAATCTTCCCGGTGTCGAAGGGTTGAAGCTCTCTCGCGAAGCCTATGCGGGCATCTTCCTTGGCAAAATCGCCAAATGGAATGATGAAGCGATTGCCAAAGACAATCCCGGCTTGAAGCTTCCCGATCTCCCCATCACCGTGGCCTATCGTTCGGATGGTAGCGGCACCACATTTGTCTTTACCCAGCATCTGTGCGCCATCAGCCCGGAATTCAAGGAGAAAATCGGCAAGGCAGCGCCTCAGGTTACCTGGCCCGTCGGCGTAGGCGGCAAGGGCAATGACGGCGTCACCGCACTGGTCAAGCAGACCGAAGGAACCATTGGATATGTCGAATATGGCTATGCCTTCTTGAACCATCTCTCCTTTGCTGAATTGCAAAACAAGAGTGGAAACTTCATCAAGGCCACACCTGAAAGCGGCGCTTCGACGCTCGCCAGCGTCAAATTCCCGGCCAACCTCCGTATCTGGCCCGAAGATCCCACTGGCGCACAGGACTATCCCATCGCCACCTTCACCTGGATGCTGATCTATAAGAAAGTTCACAGCAAAGAAAAATGGAATGATCTGAAAAATGTCATCCTCTGGGGACTTACGGATGGACAGAAGCTTTCCAATGAAATGGGCTACATTCCGCTGCCTCCAGCCGTCGTGGCCAAGGTCAAAGCAGCTCTTGCAACCGTAAAATAAGAGTTCTTTTGTGAGCCAACGCAAATCGTCACCCTCGGACAAGAAATCACTCTTCAAGGATAAATCCTCCGGGATTGATCTCTTCCGGTACCTGTGTGCCCTGGGGGCGGCGGTTTGCGTGGGCCTTTTATTTTGGATTGTGCTTCACATTACCTGGGAAGCATGGCCCGCTATCAAAGTCTACGGTCTGTCTCTCGCCTTCGAGACGGTTTGGAATCCCAACGTCGGGCAGTACGGGGTTTTCCCCTACCTGTTGGGAACGGTTGTCAGTTCGCTTATCGCAATGGTGATTGCAATGCCGCTTGCCATAATGATCGCCATTTTTCTGAATGAAGATTTCCTGCCCATGTTTGCCCGGCAGATTTTCCGCTTTCTCATTGAATTGCTGGCAGCCATTCCCAGCGTCGTCTACGGACTGTGGGGAATCGCCGTCGTCATCCCTCTGGTTCAATCCTGGGGTCGCTGGGCATCGGCAGGTGTGGGAGACTGGTTTATTCCCTTGCAGGGTCCTGCATACGGGAACAGCATGCTTACGGCCAGTCTGGTACTGGCATTGATGATTTTGCCCACCATCACCGCCATTTCGCGCAATGCACTTCAGTCCGTTCCGCATGTATTGCGGGAAGGAGCCTACTCTCTTGGAGCCACCCGTTGGGAAGCCATCGGCGGGGTTCTTTTGCCCACGGCGGCCCCCGGCATCGTAGCTTCGGCCATTCTGGCGCTGGGGCGAGCCATGGGTGAGACGATGGCTGTGGCCATGCTCATCGGCAACAGTTCACGGCTTTCGTGGTCGCTTCTTTCCCCGGCGGGAACTCTGGCCGGGTTGCTGGCCAATCAATTTGCCGAAGCTCAGGGCATGGTGGTCGGCGCCCTCATGTATGTGGCCGTCATCCTGATGTTGCTTACCCTTGTTGTAAATATCATCGGCGACTGGGTTCTGCGGGTCGCCCAACGGAAAGTCAAAGGCCTGATCTGAGGATTTCACCATGAGCCAGCCGCCCCCTTCCCATACCGCTGTTCTGGAAATGCTCGAAAAACCGTTTGGTTCACCCCTCCGGCCTGTGATGGATCGGGTGTTCGACGGTCTTTGCGTGTTTATTTCCGCAGCGATGCTCATTCCGCTTTTCTCCATCATTTATCTGGTGGTGGCAAAAGGGAGTCCGCTCCTGTCCTGGCATTTGTTCACGGAGTTGCCCCCCGCACCGGGTTTGACGGGTGGTGGTATCGGCAACGCGTTGGTCGGCACCGGCATCATGGTCGGGCTTGCGCTCCTGATGGCAAGTCCCCTGGGTATTCTTGCTGCGGTCTATATGACCGAATATGCTCCCACTTCGCGCCTGTCGAACGCCGTCCGTTTCACTGCCAAGCTGCTTACGGGCATTCCCTCCATCATCTGCGGTGTTTTCGCCTTTGCCGTCGTGGTGCTGACCTTTGGAAGTTTTTCCGCCTTTGCCGGAGCGGTGGCTCTGGCCGTATTGGCTTTGCCCACGATTTTGCTCACGACGGAGCAAGCCCTGCTCGGAGTGCCGAGGGCTTACCGGGATGCTTCCTACGGTCTGGGTGCCTCGCAGTTTCAGACCATCTGGCGGACGGTGTTGCCCGAGGCCTTGCCCGCCATGATGACCGGACTCATGCTGGCCCTGGCCCGTGCGGCGGGTGAAACCGCTCCCGTCCTGTTCACCGCATTGTTCAGCGCCTACTGGAGTTACTCGCCGATGGAGCCGACGGCTTCCCTTTCCGTTTTAATTTACAATTACGCCACCCTTCCCTACGATTACCAAATTCAGCTGGCGTGGACTGCCTCCCTGATTTTGGTCGCACTGGTCACCTTAACAAACATCACGGCGCAGTTGGCCTTTGCCCGGCATAATCATTAATATGACAACCGGCTCTCATTCGGTACAAAACTCGACTCATCTTCGGATCTCGGCACAGACCGCATCCGAGGCGACGGAAAATGAGCCGGTACAAACACCGCTCATCGAGGTGAAGGATTTCAGCTTTTTTTACGGCCAGACACAGGCGCTCCATTCCATTTCCATGGAAATCCCGGCGCGGAAGGTGACCGCCTTCATCGGCCCATCGGGTTGTGGTAAAACGACTTTACTGCGCAATTTCAACCGGATGAACGATCTGGTGCCCCGGACCCGCCATGAAGGGGATATCATATTGGCCGGATGCAGTATTTTTGATCCCAAATTAAAACTCATCAATGTCCGCCGCTGCGTCGGGATGGTCTTCCAGAAGTCCAACCCCTTTCCCCGTTCCATTTATGACAACGTCATCTACGGAGTCCAGTTGGCGGGCGAGCGGCGCA
>Ga0187810_10000062_pt1 | contig 50498 bp, 49 predicted proteins | sample NC_wetland_sal_i_9_FD_132963 | JGI IMG/M metagenome (GOLD analysis project Ga0187810, IMG submission 132963) | Wetland sediment microbial communities from Neuse River Estuary, North Carolina, USA - ASW_5 | ecosystem: Environmental > Aquatic > Freshwater > Wetlands > Sediment | place: USA: North...
CATGTTGCCGTTGGCGTCGTAGCTGTAGGACGGATTGACCACCCCGTTCACCGTGCCGGTGATCGAGGACACCGCGTGGGGCCGCGCCTGCCCCCCTGCCGGATAGGCATAAGTGCCCACGCCGGTCTTGGAGGTGATGTTGCCCAGCGCGTCGTCTTGAGAAAATCTGCTCCTGCTTTTTGGGTGTACCGAGGCAGAAGGTGCCAAACCCAGGCAAATCCGGCGCCTAAAAAGTGAATAACTTAAACATAACAAATGGTTATTAGAAACTTGCGACGCCGTTGAGCGATTTCAGTCCGTTCCCGCACGGTGCCGCAACGGGCAGAACCCGGTTCCACGGGGTATTTTTCCTCGCGGCCGTCCCCATGGACAGCCGGGAACCATCTTCCATAAGAACGGGTGGCGGTGCGGCGTTACGGTTCGGGCTGGCATGAACGAGAACGTCTTTGGGTCTGCCGAGGTCCGGCGAAAGCTGCTGGCGTACATCGCCCGCCGCGAACGCAATCCGGCCGCCTCGGAGGACGTACTCCAGGAAACGCTGCTGCGGCTGCTGGAACAGAGCCGCAAGAAAACCATCGAAAACCCCATGGCCTACGCCTTCCGCATCGCCGATACCGTCATCTATGCCCGGGCGCGCTTGCGCCGGCGCGAGACCGAACTCGGCGACCTCGATTTCGAAAGCGACGTCCCCATCGGCGAGCAGGTGCTTGAGTACAAGCAACGTACTGCCCGATTCCGCAACGCGCTCCTGGCCATGCCGCCGATGCGCCGCAGCGTTTTTGTGAAGCGCCACCTCGAAGGCAAATCCCGCGGCGACGTAGCGAAGGAAACGGGCCTCAGTCTCGAAGCCGTCAAGAAACATCTTTTGCGCGCCATGGCAGAACTTGCCAGCCTGAACGACGCGCTGGAACGCACCCCGGACCTCCCCGCAACCGGGAGCGATAAAAAAGGGTCAAGTCATGCATAAGAAGGACCAGATGGCAGCGCCGAACGACGTCTGGGAGGCGGCCGCCGATTGGTGCGATCGCCTGGAAACGCTGACGGAGATCGAGCGGGAGGCGCTGCGGCAATGGCTGGCCGAACCCGAACACGCCCGCGCCTTCGACCGGATGGCCCGGACGATGCGTGATGTGGCCCTGCTGGAGGCCGCCGAAGAATTGGAAACATGCGAAGCCGCCAAGCCGCGCACGACCCTGGGCGCTTGGCTTGCCGGCGTTTTCGCCCACCGCGCCGCATGGGGCGTTCTGGTCGGCGCGACAGCGGCCGTTTGCCTTGCCGTCTATGTGCAGATGCGCATAGCGGTGCCGCCATCGCCGGCGACCCAGCTTTATGCCACCGCCACCGCGCAGCGCCGCGATGTCACGCTGGCGGACAAGTCGGTCGTCTATCTCAATGCGGACACCCGCCTGGCGGTCGCTTATTCCGACCGCGCCCGGACCCTGTATTTGACCCGCGGGGAAGCCATCTTTCAAGTGACGAAGGACAAGGCGCGGCCATTCCGCGTTCATGCCGATGCGCTGACGGTGACGGCGGTCGGCACCCGCTTCGGCGTGGACCGCTTCGGCCACAATGTGGAAGTGCGAGTCTACGAAGGCACGGTAAAGGTCGAGGGTTCGGGAACGCAATACCCGGGGGTGACGCAAGGGCAATGGCTGCTGATCGATCCCCAAAAGGGCGTCAGCCGCGGCAACTTCTCGCCGGAGCAATACGACAACTGGCGCACCGGCTGGCTCGAGGCCGAGCGCATGCCGCTGGCCGCCGTGATCGCGCATCTTAATCGGTATACAGACGAAAGGATCGCGATCGCCGATGCCTCGCTCGCCGCCGTGAAACTGAACGGCCGCTTCCGGCTCGACAAGCCGGCCGATACGCTGCAACTGATCGCCGCCCTGCTCGACGCCGGAATCGAGCGGCGGGATCACAAGGTGCTCTTGCGTCCGCGACACGAATAGGTCGCGCAAGTGTCGCGAAAAATTCACGGGCCACGGCGTCCCCGTGCGCCGTCCTGAACGCTCCCCTCATGGTGCCGGCAATTTCTGCCGAGCGCCACAAATGAGGGGTGTTCCGGCCATGAACCATTGGCGAAAGATTGCAATGACAACGACGGCTTTGACCGCCGTTTGGGTGGCGGCTGCCGCCGCCAGCGCGCAAGACGCGTCTTCCGAAGAAACCGTGGTGGTGACGGGTTATCGCGGCTCTTTGCACGCTGCCATCGATTTGAAACATCAGACCGTCGGCACTGAGGACAGCATCCTGGCCGAAGACATCGCGGCCTTTCCGGACTTGAACCTGGCAGAATCCATGCAGCGCATCCCGGGTGTTGCCATCACCCGCGACTCCGGCGAAGGCCGTCAGATTACGCTGCGCGGCCTCGGTCCCGATTTCACGCGCACGCAGCTGAACGGCATGGAAACCCTGGCCAATACCGCCTCGGGCATGGACAACCGCGGCCTGGTCAGCCGTACCCGCGCCTTCGATTTTTCCATGTTCGCCTCCGAACTGTTCGACCGCGTCACGGTGCAGAAGAGCTGGGAAGCCGATCAGGACGAGGGCGGCATCGCCGGCACGGTGCAGCTCAGCACCGCCAAGCCCTTCGACTATGACGGGTTCAAGGCCGTGGCCACCGCCAAGGGCATCTCCAACACCAATGTCAGCGGGGTCAGCCCGCGCGTCGTCGGCCTCATCTCCGATCGCTGGGGTTCGTTCGGCGCGCTGGTCTCGGTCGCCTATTCGAACAACGACTCCAACGAATACGGCTATCGCAACTGGGGCTGGAGCCAGATCACGCTCGGCGCCGCCAATGTCGGCCCGAACATCCCGGCAGCGGATGCCACGCGCCTGGAAGGCAAAGGCCCCGCCGGTTCCGACGTCTGGTCGCCGCAGGCCGCGACCTATTCGACCTGGTGGGACCACCGCGAACGCCTCGGCATCACCACGGCGCTGCAGTACCATCCGACCAACGCCTTCTCGGTCGATGTCGACTTGCTCTACGGCCGCCTCACCAACCATCGTCACGATTATGCGCTGGCCAATGCCGGCTCGCCCAACGGCTTGACGGGAAATGTTTCGGCGCAGCAGCTGCTGAATTCCGAGACGATCGACGGCTACGGCACCCTGGTGGCCGCCAATTACAGCCACATCGATCTGCGCAGCGAAAACAACGAGATGCGCGATTCGACCAATTATTATCAGGGCGTGCTCAATGTCGGCTGGACGCCGGTGGAATCGTTCGCCGTGCACGCCATGTTCGGCGCCTCGCGCTCGGAATACGCGCTGCCCGAATTCGACAAGGTGTTCATGGAGTCCAAGAACCACACCGTTTCGTGGGACTACACGGGCGCGGCGCCGGTCAACACCTACGATTTCGACCTGACCGACGTCACCAAATGGAACCTCATGCGTCTGGACACGCAGGAGAACGCCATCACCAGCGAATATGTCAACGGCAAGCTCGACGCCGAATGGACCATCAACGGCGCCAATACGATCGTGGCCGGCGCCGAATTCAAGCGCTTCACCAATGCCGGCTGGACCCGTACCAACAAGGTTTTCTACAACTCGGGCAACGTCGATACGGTGGTGCCCGATTCGATGAAATTCGTCGTGCCCTACAAGACCACGGCAAAATACGTGGTCGGCGACATCGACCAGATCTACGCGCGTATCGGCCAGATTCGCGACCTGACGACGGCCTACGACGTGCCGGGTTCCGACTTCAAGGTCACCGAAGCGACCTGGGCCGGCTTCGTGCAGTACGACCTCGACACCACGCTGTTCGGCAAAGGGCTGCGGGCCAATGCGGGCGTGCGCTACTTCTCGACCGACCTGCTCTCCTCGGGCGTGCTGAATACCGGCTCGACACTGGTGCCGGTGGCGATCCCCCATCACTACAACAGCTTCCTGCCGGCGGCGAATGTGGCCCTCGACCTCTCCGAACAGTTCGTGGCCCGCTTCTCCATCAGCCGCAACCTGTCGCGCCCGGCGCTCAGCGACCTGGCCGCGGCCGGCACCCTCACCACGGCGCCCTTCGGCGGCACGATCAGCGCCGGCAATCCCAATCTGAAGCCCTGGATGGCCGACAGCATCGACGCTTCGCTCGATTACTACGAAGGCAAGACGGGCTATGCCTCGATCGGCGCCTTCTACAAGAACATGGAGGACATGATCACCTCCACCACCAAGGTGGTACCCTACAACACCACCGGTTATCCGGTGTCCTTCCTGCTGCCGGGCCAGGACCCCGCCATCCCCTACAACTACACCGCCCCGATCAACGGCAAGGGCGCGCATATCGTGGGAGTGGAAGCGGCGGTGCAGAAGGATTTCGACTTCCTGCCCCATCCGTTCGACGGCTTCGGCTTCACCGGCAACGTGACTTATGCGGACGGCAACAACCCGATCATCTATTCGGGCACCGCGGTCAACATGCCGATGATCAACCTGTCGAAGTTCTCCGCCAATGCCACGTTGTATTACGAAACCGAGGAATGGGGCGCGCGCCTTTCGACGGCCTATCGTTCCAAGTATCTGGTGGGCGCCGGCGGCAACGGCAATCTCGGTGAAGGCATCAAGGCCGGCAACAATGTCGACTTCGCCGCCCATTACAATTTCACCAGCAACCTGAAGGCGGTTGTGGAAGGCATCAACCTCACCAATCAGCCGATCGAACAATTCGCCGATCGATATGCCGATCGCCTGGAAGTGCTGACCAAAGCCGGCGCGACCTTCACCTTCGGTATCACCTACGAGTTCTAGAGCACGTTCCCTCTTCTTCGAGTCGGAAACGTGCTCTCGATTCCTTTGTTTGTCGCGCAATCTGGCGAAAACCGTCGAATACGCGTCGTTCGCTGTTGCTCACGACCTATCGACCGCACTTTTCGGGATTGCGCTCTAATTCCCCTGTGGCAGGATTGCGTATGAATCCTGTCACCCCCTCGTGAGACAGTCCCGGTCCCAAAGGCCGGGGCTGTTTCATTTTCCAGGAAAGCTGTTGCCATGGACAGGCGTCACGTGATCGGCTTGGTAGCGGCCCTCCCGCTGTGGGGGCGCGCCGCCGCGGAGCAGGAGGCCGGACTGTTTCATATAGGAGCCATTGCCGACGCCCAATATGCCGACGAGGACAATGCCGGGGCGCGGATGTATCGCCTGACCCCCGCCAAGTTGACGGAAGCGGTCGCCACGCTGAACCGGGCCAAACTCGATTTTGCCGTCCATCTCGGCGACTTCATCGATCAGGACATCAAGAGTTACGACACGGTCCTCCCCATCCTGCGCAAGCTTGCCTGTCCTTTGCATTTCGTGCTCGGCAATCACGATTTCGCCGTGCCGCAGGACCAGAAGCTCGCCTTGCCGCAGATGCTGGCCATGCCCGCGCGCTATTACGGTTTTGTGCACAAAGGCTGGGTTTTCGCCGTACTGGACGGCAACGACCTGTCCACCTATGGCTGGCCGGCCGGCAGCCCCGAAGATGTGGAAAGCCGCAAATATCATGACGAAAAATGCCCCACGGCTCCCACCTGGGACGGCGGTATCGGACCAAGACAGCTCGCCTGGCTGGAGGATGTTCTGGCGGCGGCCGACCGGCAAAAGCAGAAAGTGGCCCTGTTGTGTCATTTCCCGATATACCCCGAAAACCGGCACAATCTTTGGAATGCCTCCGAAGTGATCGCGCGCATCACGCCGCATCCTTCCGTCAAGCTCTGGCTCAACGGCCACAACCATGACGGCAACTACGGTGTGGTTGCAGGCATTCATTGCCTTAACCTGAAGGGCATGCTCGACACCGTCGACACCGCCTATGCGGTGCTGACGTTCCATCCGGACCGGATTGCGGTGCACGGCTATGGACGACAGGCCGACATGACCCTGCCGTTGCGCCCATAACATTTGTGACACGCGGCCTCGCTATGGTTGGGCTCCAATAGAGCAACAAAACGAGCGGGTGTTGTGCGGGGTCTGGCGGCTTCTCGTGCTGTCGTGGCGCGATGGGTATTGGGGCTGCTGATCGGCATACCGGCCGCCTTGCAATCTTCCTTGGCCGACGACGGCAACCACAGCTTCGCCATCGCAGCGGGGACGCTGACATCTGCCATCCGTACGCTGTCGATCCAGGGCGATGTCCAGATCATAACGGCCGTCGACAGCACGACGCTGAACTCCGCCCCCGTCTATGGGGTGATGCGCACCGACGAGGCGCTGGCCAGGCTGCTGAAGAACCTGCCCGTCAAGGCCGAATATGTGGCGGGCGGCTATATCCTGAAACAGGATGTGCCCGCCGGAGCGGGGCAGCAGGAGCACGCTCCCGAAGAGGTCGTCGTCGCCGGCTATCGCGGCAGCCTGCAGCGCGCCATCGACCTCAAATACGCCGCCGTGATCTCGCAGGACAGCATCGTCGCCGACGATATTGCGGCCTTTCCCGACATCAATCTCGCCGAATCCATGCAACGCATCCCCGGCATCGCCATCAACCGCGATTCCGGCGAAGGCCGTCAGATCACCGTCCGCAGCCTGGGCCCCGATTTCAGCCGCACCCAGCTCAACGGCATGGAGGTGCTGAGCAACACCGCCTCGGGCATGGACAATCGCGGGCTCGTCAGCCGTACGCGGAGTTTCGACTTTTCCCTCTTCGCCTCCGAATTGTTCACCAGCGTCACCGTCGAAAAATCCTATGCCGCCGAAGAAGACGAAGGCGGCATTGCCGGTACCGTCAAGCTCGTCACCGCCAAACCCTTCGATTTTACAGGGTTCAAATTCGCCGTCTCGGCCAAGACGATGGTCAACAGCGACGACGGCACGCCGACGCCGCATCTGAGCGCGTTGATTTCCGACCGCTGGGGCGATTTCGGCGCCCTTCTGTCGCTGGCGGTTTCGACCGCCAATTCGGTCGAGTTCGGCTACCGCAATTGGGGCTGGCATCAAGCCGTCTTCGGCAGCGGCAACATCGGCAGCGGCGTCAACCCGGTTGACACCCAGAGCCTGCTGGCGGGGACGCCTTTCCTGCCGATCGCCGAAACCTATTCGACCTGGTACGATCACAGAACGCGCCTGGGAGCGACGGCCTCGCTGCAATACCGGCCCTCGGATCGTTTCGAGATCGGGCTCGACGTGATGGCAGCCCATCTCGGCAACCATCGCAACGATTATGCCCTGGCCGCGGCCGGCAGCAACGGCTTGACCGTCGATATCACCGGCCCGCAACGTCTCGATTCCGTCCGCATCGAGAACGACAGCATCGTGGCAGCCGCCTTTTCGCATGTCGATCTGCGCAGCGAAGCCAATGTGATGAAGGACGGCACCGATTTCGTCCAGGCCGTGTTCAGCGGACGCGCCGAAGCCGGCGACAGGTTCGCGATCACGGGACTTCTCGGCTATTCGTGTTCGGTCTACGGCCTGCCGGTTTTCGACAAGGTCTTCCTCGAATCCACCGACCGCAGCTTCGGCTTCGACTATTCCGCGACCAACCGCCCTGCCAACAGTTATGGCGGCGATCTGACCGACCCCGCGCAATGGAATCTGATGCGCCTGGACACCCAGGAAGAAGCCATCACCAGCGAGTACCTCAACGCCAAACTGGCGGCGCGCTGGCGCCCGAGCGATGCGGCGACCTGGAAATTCGGCCTGGAACTCAAGCGTTTCCGCAATACGGGCTGGATGCGCACCAACAAGGTCTTCTACAACGACCCCGGCGACCAAATCATTCCGGCGGCGGACAAATACGTAATCCGCGACGATACGCTGACGCCTTATGTGGTGGGCGATGTCGATTCCACCTACGCCTATATCGGCCAGATCCGCGACCTGACACCGGCCTATGACGTGCCCGGCTCCGATTACAGCATCGAAGAGAAGACGCTGGCCGCCTATCTGCAATTCGATTACGACGCGGTACTGCTCGGCCTTCCCTTGCGGGCCAATCTGGGTTTACGCAGCTTTTCCACCTGGATCATCTCGCGCGGGACACTGGACAACGGAACCAGCCTGGCGCCCGTCTCGGTCGGCTATCGCTATGACGATTTTCTGCCGGCTGCCAATCTCGTTCTCGAACTGACCGACAATCTCCTTGCCCGGCTCAGTGCCAACCGCAACATCTCCCGCCCCGCTTTGGCCGATCTGGCCGCCGCGGCAACGCTGACCACAGCGCCCTTCGGCGGCACCATCACCACCGGCAATCCCAACCTGCACCCGTTCTTCGCCGATTCGGCGGAAACCTCGCTCGAATATTACGACGAAGGCTCCAGCTATGCGTCGCTCGGCGTTTTCTTCAAGAACATGGAGGATTTCATCACCACCGCCACCACGGTGATGCCTTATAGCCAGACCGGCTTTCCGCCGTCCTTCCTCTTGCCGCACCAGGACCCGTCCGTGCTCTACAACTACACCGCCCCGATCAACGGCAAGGGCGCAACCTTCTTCGGCCTGGAAGCCGCGCTGCAGCGCGATTTCAAATTCCTGCCCGCCCCCTTCGATCATTTGGGCGTGATCGGCAACCTCACCTATGCCGACGGCAACAGCCCGGTGATCTTTTCGGGCCAATCCGTATCCTTGCCGCTAGAGAACCTTTCCAAGCTCTCCCTCAACGCCACGCTGTATTACGAGACCGGGGATTGGAGCATCCGCATCTCCGAAGCCTATCGCAGCCACTACCGCGACGGCGTCGGCTCCAGCGGCAATATCGGCGATTACATCGAAGCCGCCAGCAATGTCGATTTTGCCGCCCACTACCGGATCAGCGACCGTTTGAAGCTGACCGTGGAAGGCATCAACATGACCGATCAGCCCATCATCCAATACACGGACGCCTCCGCCAAACGCATCGAAGTCGTCACCCGCAGCGGCAGGACCTTCACGCTCGGCGCGTCCCTGGAACTGTAGAACGGCGAAGCGCCGGCCGGCCGGAGCCTTGGCAACAGGTTGTGTAAAAATATGGGGCTGACGAAGGTCCTGGAGCGGTTGACGTGCCGGCGTTTGAAGCCCGACACGCTATAAACGTCGCAGTTTCGGCAACGAAGCCGTCGACGATCCGGGCTCGGCGACGGCGCCCCGGCCGTCATCAAGGCCTCGGATGTGATGAGCGTAAAATACGGCACGCGGCTTCACAAATCGCCGTCAGGCGAACTTGGTGCCGGCCGTGCTGGTGTCGTAGCCGCCCATGGCTTCCAGCTCCCGGCGGAAGCCGTAACGCCCCAGCGTGTCGAACAAGGCCTGCATCTCGGGCATATCGAGGTTCTTCTTGCGCAGCACCAGATCGTAGCGTTCGCTGACCAGCGGAACGAAATCGAGGCCGAAGACACGCGCCGCAGCCCTGGTGGCGACGCAGCAGTCGGCAGTGCCCGTCATCACCTGCATGGCGGCAGGCAAATGGCCGCGGGCGATCGTTTCGTAGCCGCGCACGGATTTTGCCGCAATCCCCTGCCGCGACAGTTCCGCGTCCAGCATGATGCGGACCGCAGCCCCGGCTTCGCGATTGACCATGACGACGTCCTTGCGGGCGAAATCGGCGATCGTACGGATGTTCTTCGGATTGCCGCGTGCCACGACGATCCCTTCTTCCCAGATCGAGAACCCGATCACCGCCACACTGCGCCGGTCGAACAGCCGGTACACGGACGGCAGGTTGGACTCGCCGGTGGCCTCGTCGTGCAGATGGCTGCCGGCGATATGGACGAGCCCGTTCTTCAGGAGTTCGAGCGCGGTGGTGCTGTTGCGGTTGAGGACCACGAGTTCGACGCCGGCCCGGCGGAGGTGGCGCGCCAGCACGGAAATCCCCGGATCGCAGCCCGCCACAAGCAGGCGTTTGCTCAAGTCCAGGCGGGCGTGGAAGGGCTGCACTTTCACCGTGGCGGTCTTGACGGCTTTGTGCGGTTTGCTCAGAAGGACCGCATCCGCAGGCGGCAGGCTCCAATCGAAACTGTCCGGCGCCACGGCGACCAACTGTTTGTCCACGATGCAAAGCTGGACCGGCTGGCCTTCATATGCCGGCTGGGGGCCACCGACGAAAACGGCTTCCTCGCTTTTGGGCGGCTGCGGCGCCTGTTCCTCGATCCGGAAAAGGTCCTCGACCTTGACGCCGAGCGCGCGCGCCAGCTTCAACGCCACGATCGTGTTGGGAACGTAGTTGCCGGCCTCCATGGCATAGATCGTCTGGCGCGTCACGCCGATCTCGGCCGCCAGCGCGGAGGCGCTGAGACCGCGTTTCTGGCGCACCTCCAGGAGATTGTTATCCGCCGCCATGATGTCCTCCCGACTGTGCCGTCGTCTTATCACGACGGACTCTTTCCGGAAACGACTGCGGCATCGTCTTGCATAGAGCTTGAGCCGCTTGACGCCTAACTAGGCAACGCATCCGCCGCCAGCTTGCGACTTACCGTCGCCACAGGCCTATGCGGCGGCGCTGGCCGTTCCCCGCCGCCCCGATTGTCGTTCACGAACGACATATGTTCTGTTAATACGACAAACGCCGGAATTTAAGACGGGGCGCAACCATGTGGGACATTTACGACGCCTTGATCGATGCCGTGCCGGCCGGCCTGCGCGCGACGGACTGCGTCTGCGGGCTGAACTGGTTCGCCGTCCGCTGCAAAGGCGTGGGTCTTGCCATGGCGCCGGGCGATGGAGCGGTGTCGCTGCCGCAGGCAGGCCATTATGCCGGGATGGAGCTGCGCGCACTGGCGGGCTTGGTGAAATCCTGGAATTTCGCCGAAGCGGCACTCGGCCTGGCGGCCATCAATTCGGCGCTCAACGGCGCCGAAACGGTGGAACATGCGCATAATCGGCGGCTGGCCGAGATTCCCCGTGCCAACTGCTTCCATTTCCTGCGCGAACAGTTCCGCGGCCGCAAAGTGACCGTGGTGGGCCATTTCCGCGACCTGGAGCCGCTCAAGGACATCTGCACCCTGAACATCCTGGAGCGCAGGCCGCAGCCGGGCGACCTGCCCGATCCGGCCTGCGAATGGGTGCTGAAGAACCAGGATTTCGTGGTGATCACGGCGGTGACGCTGATCAACAAGACGCTGCCGCGCCTGCTGGCCCTCTCGGCCGGGGCACGCATCGTTCTGACGGGGCCATCCACCCCGCTGACGCCGCTTCTTTACGAGCACGGCATAGACATGCTGGCGGGGCTGGTTGTGCAGGACGAGCCAGCCGTACTGCGCGCCATCATGGAAGGCGGACAGCAGCAAATCTTCGAAAACGGATCGCGGATGGTGATGCTGTCCCGGCCGGAACCCATCGCGCGGATGGCGGGATGAGGGCGCCGCAAAATGCCGGCACGCTTGCGCCCGCCAAGCGCCATCCCGCAATGGCGCTTGCGATCCTGGGTATGCTGTTCCTCGTCATCGTATGGTGGTCGCTGACGCTCGGCCGTTACGACGTTCCTTTGGCGACGTGGTGGAAGCTGGTGCTGGCGCCGGATGAAACCGGCATTCCCGGCCAAATCCTTTTGCAGGTGCGGCTGCCGCGGATCGCGGCGGGAATCCTGATCGGGGCCGGACTGTCGGCCGCCGGAGCCGCCTATCAAGGCATTTTCCGCAATCCCATGGTTTCGCCCGACATCCTGGGCGCCTCGGCCGGGGCCGGCTTCGGAGCGGCCGGGGCCATTCTCTTCGATTTCAGCGTGGCCGGGGTCCAGGCGGCGTCTTTCGCCTTCGGCTTGCTGGCCGTGCTGCTCACCTGTGCCGCCGCGGCGCGCCTGAAGCGGGCGGGCGATCCGATCCTGACGCTGGTGCTGGTGGGCATCCTGGTGGGGGCGGTGTTCACCGCCCTGGTCTCGCTGGTGAAATATGCGGCCGATCCCTACAGCAAGCTGCCGGCCATCACGCTGTGGCTGATGGGCAGCCTGGCGGCGATCAATCCCAAGGACCTCGCCTTCGCCGTGCTGCCGATGAGCATCGGGCTGGTGCCGCTCTACTTCTTGCGCTGGAACCTGAATGTCATGGCCTTCGGCGAAGAGGAAGCCCGCGCCCTGGGGGCGGACACCGGGAAGCTGCGCTGGATCATCATCTTCTGTGCCACCTTGCTGACCGCGGCGTCGGTCGCCATTGCCGGGATGGTGGGCTGGGTCGGCCTGGTCATTCCGCATCTGGCACGCATGATCGTGGGGCCGGACTACCGCACCCTGCTGCCCGCCTCGGTTCTTCTCGGCGCCGGCTATCTGCTGTTGACGGACGACCTGGCGCGTTCGGTGATGGCCAACGAGATACCGCTCGGCATCATCACCGCCCTGGTCGGCGCGCCCTTCTTCCTCACCCTGATGATGCGCTCGCAGCGGGGCTGGGTATGAAGCTGGAAATCGCCCATGCCCGCTGCGGTTATCCCGGACACCCGGTGGTGACGGACATTTCCTTCAGCGTTGCTTCGGGCGAAGCGGTCTATCTGCTCGGCCCCAACGGCTCGGGCAAAACCACGCTGTTCAAGACGGTGCTCGGCCTTCTGCCGCGGCAAGGCGGCAGCGTGCTGATCGACGGCAAGGATACCGCGTCCTGGCCGCGGCAACGGGTGGCACGGAAGCTCGCCTACGTTCCCCAGGCGCATACCCCTCCCTTTCCCTTCACGGTACGCGACGTGGTGCTGATGGCGCGCACGGCCCATCTGGGCATGTTCGGGATGCCGTCGCGCCGCGACGCGGCGATCGCCGAGGAAGCCATCGACGCCCTGGGACTCTCGGCGCTCGCAGGGGCGCGCTATACCGAAATCAGCGGCGGCGAACGGCAACTGGTGCTGATCGCCCGCGCCGTGGCGCAAGAAACGGAATTCCTGGTTCTGGACGAACCGACCTCGAACCTCGATTTCGGCAACCAGGTCAAGCTGCTGCGGATAATCCGCGCCCTGGTGCAGCGCGGCTTCGGCCTTCTGGTCACCACCCATCTGCCCGATCACGCCTTCCTCTGCGCCTCGCGCGTGGCGCTGCTCCACCGCGGCACGCTGATGGCGCAAGGCAAGCCCGAAGAGGTGCTGAGCGAAGCCCGGCTGCAGGAGACCTACGGCATTCAGCTCAAGATCGCAGAAGTCGAGCCCGGGTTGCGCGTCTGTGTGCCGGTGCTGAACTGAAGGGGGTACGCATGCGAAAGACGTGGGGTTTTGCTCTCCTCATCCTGGCCTTCCTGGCGGCGGCGCCGGGTGCGGCGCAAGGGCGGCAGATCACAGATCTGGCGGGACGGCGGGTCGCCGTGCCGGACAAGATCCGCAAGGTCTATTGCATGAGCCCGACCTGTCAGGTGCTGATGTACACCCTGGCGCCCGATCTGCTGGCGGGATGGAACTACCAGCCGACGCCCGGCGAAAAAGCCCTGCTGGTGGCGCCTTATCGCGATCTGCCCGTGCTGGGCGGCTGGTTCGGCAGAAACAACACCGGCAATATCGAAGAAATCATGAAAATCCATCCGGACGCGATGATCTCCATCGGCGATCCCATGGCGGTTTCGGTGGCCGAACGGGTCGAGAAGCAGACCGGGCTTCCGGTCCTGATCGGCGATTGGAGCCTGGAAAAGCTCGCCGACGACTATCGCCTGCTGGGGGCGCTGACCGGGCGGCAGGCGCGCGCCCAACAACTTGCGGAGTACTGCGCCCGGACACTGGCCAGGATCAAAGCCAAGGTGGCGGGAATTCCCGAAGCGCAGAAGCGGCGCGTCTATTATGCCGAAGGACCCAAGGGGCTTTCCACCGACCCGGGCGGTTCGGCACATTCGCAATCCATCGTCTTCGCGGGCGGGCATAACGTGGCCGAAGTGCAGGACGATCACGGCTATGGCGAGATTCCGGTTTCGATGGAGCAAATCCTCTCCTGGAACCCCGAGATCGTCATTGCGGGCTACGATCACGAGATGTCGCCCGGTGCCTTTTATCGCGGCATTTGGAGCGATCCCTTGTGGCAACAGGTGAAGGCGGTGAAGGAGCGTGCCGTCTATGAGGCGCCGCAGTTTCCCTTCAACTGGATCGACCGGCCGCCTTCGGCCAACCGCGTCATCGGCATCCTGTGGCTGGCCAACATCTTCTATCCGGACCGCTTCCACGACAACCTGCGCAAAGAAACGCGCAAGTTCTACAAGCTGTTCTATCACCGCGCGTTGAGCGAGAGCGAGCTTTCGGTGCTCCTGGCCCAGACGGTCAAGCACGGGGACAAGGTCCCATGACCGGAACGTGGCGCGAGGCGGTCAGCATCAGCCCCATCGGCGTCGTGGAATCGCAGTTCAAGGATTTCAGCCAGCCTGCGCCCTACGACGCCGAAAGCGTGGTCGTGCTGCGCGAGGAATTGGCGAAGGAGCTGAACGGGATCGAGCATTTCTCGCACCTCCATGTGCTTTATCGCCAGCACCGGCGCGCGCAATGGCGCCGGGAGATGGGCCTGGCACATAGCGATGAGCAAGCCATGCGCGAGCCGTCCGCCGCGCCGCGACGCGGGCTTTATGCCAGCCGCTCGCCGCTGCGCCCGTCGGGCATCGGTTCTTGCGTGGTGCGGCTTTTGCGGCGCGAAGGCAACCAGCTGCGTGTGCGCGGGCTGGACGCCTTCGACGGCTCGCCGGTGCTCGACATCAAGATCTACATCCCGCACTACGACAGTTTTCCCATGGCCGAGGCCCCGCTGCACTGGTGCGTTCGCCAGGAGATCGACATCACCTCGCGTTTGTTGCACTGGGATACCATCAACGTGGCGCTGGCGCTGGGCCTGCGCGCCGGAAAGCGCGCCCTGGAGGAGCTGGATCTTGCCCGCGGCGAGGCGCACTTCGCCGCCGTCTGCGGAGGGCCGTTTTTCGCGCAGGGTGTCGAAGGCGTTACGGGATGCAGCGTGCTGCGCGGCACGATGTCTTTTGCGGACACGGCCAAGTCCGTGGCCGATTGGTCGCTGTGCCTCGGCAAAGCTGCGCGGCGCGTGGATATCCGCCTGGCGGAGCGGCGCTATTGCGGGGCGGCGGCGGTGCTGGCCGCGCCCGATGCTTTGCTGTTTGCGGCCGTCGAAACGCAAAACGCGCCCGGAACGGCAGTCACAGCCGCGCCCAAATAGCGGTCAACCCGGCGCGCAGCCTGCCCAATCGACCGGCAGGATCCGGCAACACCTCGCCGAAAAGCGTTCCTTGCGGCAAAGCGCGCAGGCCCCGGCCCGGGCAAGCCCGGCCCGGCGTCTTGTTTAAGCGACAGTGTCATTCTTTCATGACGCCGGTTGTAACCATGTGCCGGGGTCCGGACCGCGCGCGATGAGGGGATCACGATGTTCAGCAGACGCTTCTTCACTTCCACTTCGGCCCTGGCGCTTCTCGCCGCGATACTGCCCGCCGCGGCGCAGAGCCAGCCGGCCGCTTCCGACAGTGTTTTCGGGCTGGGACGCATAGAACAGGTAACGGTCACCGGCACGGCCACGGCGCCGGCCATCGGCGAAAGCACGGTGGAAACCGGCCAGATCGTCGCTTTCGACGCGCTGACGCTCGACAAGGTGCTCGACATGGTGCCGGGCGTCTCGACCTCGACCACGGGCGGTACGCGCAACGAACAGCTGTTCTTCGTGCGCGGCTTCGACCGTTTCCAGACGCCCCTTTTCGTGGACGGCATCCGCGTTTACCTGCCGGCCGACAACCGCCTCGACATCGGCTTCTTCACCACGGCCGATCTGGCGCAGGTCCAGGTCGAAAAAGGCTATGTCTCGGTCCTGAGCGGGCCGGGAGCGCTGGCGGGGGCCGTCAACCTCGTCACCCGCAAGCCGGTGGAGAACTTCGAGTACGATGCGCGCGCGGGGCTGGCGCTCGGCAACAACGGCGATTACGACGGCTACAACGCCTCCGTCTTCCTCGGCCATGCGACAAGCCTCTATTACCTGGCGGCGAGCGCTACCGTCACCAAGACCGATCATTTCCAGCTGTCCGACGACTTCAAGCCGACCGCCAGCGAAGACGGCGGCGACCGCGCCGACTCGGCATCGCGCAATTACAGCCTCAATCTCAAGGCCGGCTACACGCCCAACGCCACGGACGAATATTCGCTCAGCTACAGCGGCCAATGGGGGCGCAAGGAAGCCCCCTATTCCGTCGCCGATCCCCTCGCCTCGCAGAAGAACTGGACCTGGCCCTATTGGAACGTCCAGAATGTCTATTTCCTCTCCAACACGGCCTTGGACGAAAACGCCTATGTCAAGACCAAGGTCTATTATTCCAGTTTCCTCAACGGGCTTTACTCCTTCGACGACGCCACCTTCGCCAAGCAGACGCTGCCGAAATCCTTCCGTAGCTATTATTCGGATTATGCCTATGGCGGCAGTGTCGAGACCGGCTACAGCTTCGGCGAGACCGACACCGTGAAGCTGGCGGGGTTCTACCGGCGCGACAGCCATACCGAATGGGAAAACATCTACAAACCCGTCTTCACCGAGCCCAAGCAAACCAGCGTGGAGGATACCTGGTCGATCGCGCTGGAGAACCGCTATCGGGTGGCCGCGCCTCTCGTCCTCGTGCTGGGGGCCAGTTACGACTACCGGCATCTTCTCAAGGCAGAGGATTTCATCGATCCCGCGACGACGGGCGGCACGGGGACTTTCGTCCACTACCCCGTGCATGACGGCAGCGCCGCCAACATCCAGGGCGAGCTGATCTATACGCTGGCGGACGGCGGCAGCCTGCACGCCGGCATCTCGGACCGGGCGCGGTTTCCCACCCTGTTCGACCGTTTCAGCACGAAATTCAACACCACCATCTCGAACCCCGGCCTCAAAGCCGAGCGGGCTGTCAATTACGAGATCGGCGGCGCCGACGCCTTTTATGGCGTGCATCTGGAAGGCGCCGTGTTCTACAGCCGCGTGACGGACGCCATCGAATCCGTGCCCATCTCCTTCTGCGACACGACATCCACCGCAGCCCACAACTGCTCCGGTGCCGGCGGGGCGGGCGGAACATCGACCAGCACCACCCAGACCCAGAACGTCGGAAGCGGCGATTATGTCGGCTTCGAGCTATCCGCCGACGGCGAGATCGCCGAGGGGCTCATGGCGGGCATCCGCTACGGATACGTCGATCGCAGCCTCGACGCCCAGAACCCGGACAACCCGCCGCTGACGGCGGGATATCACCTGACCGGGATGCCCACCAGCCAGCTCTTTGCCTACCTTGCCTGGAGGCCGCTCAAGGATTTAACCCTGCGGCCGAGCATCCAGACGGCCGGCAACCGCTGGACGACGAACACGGCCGGGACCAGCTATTTCAAAATCGGCTCCTACTTCTTGACCAATCTGGAGGCCGACTACGCGTTCAGCGATACGATCGGCTTGGCGGCGGGCGTGCGCAACCTGTTCGACGTCAACTACCAGCTCACCTATGGCTTCCCGGAGGAAGGACGCAACCTGTTCGTCGACCTGCGCGTCAAATCGTGAGGAGTCACGCCGTGGAACGGCTCCTCATCGGTATCGTTCCACGTCCTTGCTGCAAGGTACGTGTTGCAACGACCAATTGAACGCAGGGCTATTTCCGGACGTCGATAACCGGCGCGACAAGATGTTCAAGCGGCCGGCGCATCCGATCGTGGATGTAAACCGGCGCGCTGCGGAAACAACAGGATGCAGGCAATCATTGCAACCGCAATGATGGCGGTCGCCAACGGCCTGCTCAGGTTCAGGCCGCCCCGGCTCAAAGGCTTGTCGAAAAAGTCGCCAACCGTGGCCCCGAGGGGGCGGGTCAGGATAAACGCGGCCCAGAACAGCGCGGCACGCGATATGTTGGTCCCGTAATAGGCGATGGCAAGCACGACGAGCCCTGCCCCGAACACGCCGGCCGCGCCCAGGTAGCCCAGGCCGGATGTGTCGGCCATCCAGTCGCCAAGCGCCGTACCCAAGGTTTGGGAGAAGGTGATCGTGAGCCAGTAGAAGGCTTCGATCTTGGGCTTGTTCACGGTTTCGACGGAGACGGTTCCTTCCGACCAGTACCAGACGACAAGCGAAACCAGCACGCAGGCCAGCAGCACGGACGATCCGCCGGAGTAGCCGATGCCGAGCGAGCGGTCCGCGAAGTCGGCCATCGTCGTGCCGGCGGTCGTGGAGGCAACGATCGTGGCCCAATAAAGCAAGGGATGAAATTTCCGCACGGCGATTTGCAACGCGACGAACGCGACGAGCGCCGTGAGGAAGATTGCGGTCCCGATCAGATAGCCGAGGTTCATCGTCATGGTGACGGTATCGCCGCCGGTCTCGCCCAGCGTCGTGCCGAGAATCTTGATGATCCAGAACCCGAGCGTGACGGCGGGGACCTTGCTCAGCACGGCCTCTTTGGACATGCACAACCTCTACCGGGGCGATTCAAAAGGAGAAGGGAAACCGTCCCTACCGGATCGTTGGCGGCGAATGACGAACAGCGCGCGCGGCGCCTCGTCGGCGCAGCTCACTTCTCCAAGGCTGGGGCGAAGATCAAGAGCTTTACCGAACCGGGCTTGATCGTATAGCGGTGCCGCGGATCGGTTGCGGCTGCCGTTTCGTTGGCCGCAAAATCGGCCGTGACGAGGTAAAGCCGTCCGTTTCTCGGATCGACGGCCATGGTCCGGGCCCCGTAGGCGGTCTGCACGGCGGGCAGCACATCGAAGCTGTCCGGTGTCTTCTCAGCAATCACCGAGAGCGTGCCGTCGCGGTTGGAGCTGAAAGCGCGTTTGCGCACAGGATCGAATTCCGCAAAGTCCGTGCCGGCGCCGATGGGCAAACTTGCCACTAGGGCGCCCGTATCGGCGTTCACCACCGCCATCACCTTGTTCACGCAACTGACGAACAGCCGGTGCGTTTGGCGGTCGATGGCAAGACCGTGAGGCTTGAGGCAGCCGCTCAGCGGCCAGTGCGCGTCCACCTTGTTGGTTGTCGTATCGACGCGAACCAGCTCGTTCTTCTGCGCGCCATCGACATAAAACTTGCCGTTCTCGCCGGACAAGCCGAATTCGAGGCCGCCGCCGGCATCTATGGTCGCCACGACCGTGTCGTCCTTGGGATCGATGACGGTCAACTTGCCGGAGTCGCCGTCGATCACAAAGACGTGGCGGCTCACGGAATCGAAGGAGATACCGTCCGCATCCGGTTCCGCCTTCACCGTCCGGATCGGCTTGAGGGTCTTGAGGTCGAAGACGACGGCAATCCCGGCCTTGCCGTCATCCGTGTAGCCCTTCCCGGCGGCGACGGCGATGCCGTGCGTACCGCCGGGCATGCCCGCAACATTGCCGATCAGCGCACCGCTGGCGCCATCGACCACCGAGACCCGGTCGGCATGGGCCACGTAAACCCGGCCTGAGGCGGCATCGAACACGACATAATCCCAATGGTCCGGTGCACCGAGCGCTACCTCGCGAACCAGCCGATAGGACGCAACCGGCTCGGCGGCGAAGGCACCTGCAACGAAAGACACGGCGACGAACGCTGCGGCGACAAGACGGGAGATGTTCATGGCGGTTCCTGGACTTTGTCGTTCTTGATTCAGTGCGCGGATTCTATCGCGAACAAAGGCGCCATGGAAACGACGCCCTTGTCCGTGTCGGCAGCATGGGCAAGGTGCTCGGAAATTCCAAACGCGTCTTCCACCGTGCGCAGCAGCGAATAGTGGTTGTAGGGCGTGGCGTCCTTGACGTGACGCGGACCGTGGTTGGTGATGACCAGCGTCGGAATCCGGCCACCGCCGAAATTGGCGATGCTCTTGGGATCGTAGCCGCAGCAACCCTGCGGTCCGCTCTTGCGCTCATCGCCGCCGTTCTCGTCGAAGGTGATGACGATGGCGAAATTCCCCGGCGCGCTCCACGCCTTGGACTGCATGATCTCGGCAACCAGCCGGCCGATTTCCGCATCGCCGCGCTTGATCAGCGCCGGCATGTTGGCTTTCTTGCAGTCTTCCGGTACGTCGGGACCGTCGCCGGCGTCGCGCCCGTGCATTTCGTTGCATTGGTTCGGCACGACATGGGCATAGTTGGGCAGATTACCGGCTGCGATGTCGGCATCGAGCTGCTTGAACCCGACCATCAAACGCATCAGTTCGGGATAGGGTTTTGCGTTCACCGATTTGAAGTTGACGAAGCCGTTGTGCTTGGCGGCATAAAGGCCGTACGGCCGGCCCTTGACCGGATAGCCGGCCGTCGGCCAGACGGGAACCAGCGAACCGGGTCCAGGAATGTCCTCCATGTAGACTTTCCATGTCAGGCCCTTTTCCGCCAGCTGATCCATCAGACTTCTGGCGGCGACGTCGTGGTCGATGTAATCGGGCCGGTCGCTTTTTTCGCAGAACTCGCTCTTCGGGCCGGGCTTGCAGAAAAAGGCGTCGTCGTCATGGATGTCGAAGGTGTCGCCTCCCAGCATGGCGAGGTAATTGGCCTCGGAGGGATGGACCTCGGCATAGAACTGCGTGGCGAGGCCGTATTCGGCCGCCAGCTTGTGGATTTGCGGCGCCCATGCAGGGTGCTTCATCAGCTGATCGAAGCCCTTGTTCTCCTCCACGATCACGAAGATATGGTCGTAATGGGGAATTGGCGGGGCGGCCGACGCCCCCGCGACAACGGCCGCCGCCGCCAAAACAAGACAAGAAACTGCACCCAGATATTTTACCAACGGTTCCGGTCTCATTGCCTTGCTCCTGTTCCTGTTGCGCACATTATATCTTCAGGCGCACACCGCCTTCGAAGGTCTGGTCGTAGAACTCGCGCTGGATCGGCCAGTTGGGAGCACCCATGTAGATCCGCAGCGGCGCATTGGTGAGGTTCTTGACGTTGAAGTAGAGCGTGGCGTTGTCGCAAAGCTCGTAGCTCGAAGTGAAGTCCACCGTGAAGCGGGAATCCTCGAACTGGTCCTCGGCGCGGTTGCCGCCGACCTCATACAGGCTGTGGCCGACATACTGGGAGGCCAGCCGCAATTGCAGCCCGTAGGCTTCATAGAACAGCGCCGCGTTCATGGTCACCGGAGACGTGCCCGGCAGGGAATGGCTCGCCTCGCCCGTGCGCAGCACGCCGCTTGAGGAAGCGTAGGAGACGTTGCCTTCGAAGCCGAACCCATCGAACGGCTTCGGCAGGAAGGTGAACTTCTGCTGATAGGCCGCTTCGAGACCGCGGGCGTAGGTGGCGCCCAGATTGCCGTAATTGATGATCGTGATCAGGCCGGCGGGCGAAGGATCGCGCGGATCGCTGGCGACCTTGCTGAAGGTCGTATAGATATAGTTCTGGAATTCCTTGTCGAAGGCGCCGAGTTCGAGAATGCCGCCGTCGTTCAGGTAGTACTCGATATCAAGGTCGAAATTGTTGCCCGTCACCGGCTTCAGTTTGGGATTGCCGATGGTGATCGTATCGGTGTCGTAATCGACCGATGTCGGCAAAGCGACCTGCTCGAACCCGGGCCGGCCGATGCCAGTCGAATAGGTGGCACGCGCCTGCAACGACTCGGAGAAGCTGTAACGCAGCTGCATGGTCGGGAACACGTCGACATAGTCGTGCTTGATCCGGGTGTAGATCGTGTTGTCGCCGTTGGCGTCGGCATCGTAGAAGGCGTATTTGGCATCGGTATCCTCGACGCGCACACCGGCCATGATACCCCAGGGGCCGGCTTCACCGGTGTACATGGCGTAACCGGCATAGATGTCCTCGTCGGCGTCGAACCAGGTGGAATAGTCGATCGAATAGCCGCCGTAGGTCGTGGTGCTCAGCGCTTCGAGCGCCGGCATGTTGAGGCCCGGACCGTTGGTATAGCGGCCGTGGTAGAACGACGTATCGGCGGGCAACGGCGACAAGGTCGACAGCAGCGGCTTGGAGCCGAGAGAAATGTCCTGCGGCGATTCGTAATACGCCTTGTCGCGCAGGCGCGCGCTGAAGCCGAACTTGATCTGGTCCTTGTCGCTCAGGATATCGACCGGAACCGCCAGGTTGCCGGCATAGGCCCATTCCTCGTCGGCACCGGATTCCTTCTTGTTGCTGAACTTGGACAGCTTGTAGAGGGTGGGATCGTTGAGGTTCGTGCCGCCGGTCACCCGCATCAGCGGGAAGTTCGGATCGTCGATATTGTCGTAGTTGACGGCGACGTCCTTCGGCCCGTTGAACGTGGTGCCGAAATCGCGGCTGTCCTTGACGGTCGCACGCGAATAAGAGGCGCGGTAGTCGATCTTGAAGGCGTGGAAGTCGTCTTCGCCGCCGAACACGTAGACGTTGTTGCGGACGACTTGATCGACATCCGTGCCCTTGATCGTGATGTCGGAAGCGGTCGAGTCGGTGTTGCCGTTGAAGGTGCCGGCATAATCGCCGCCCAGCGCATTGAAGATCAGGTGGTGCTTGATCTGCGCTTCGTCGTAGCCGAACATGTTGCCGCGGATGTACCAGCTGTGGTCGTCGTTCGGCTTGAAGTCGAATTCGCCGCCGATGCCGAAGCGCTTGCGGTGGGCATTGTAGTAACGCAGCTGCAGGTCGTCGTAGACCTTGCTCTGCGGCGTGGCCGGATTGGATGGGTCGTTGATGTAATCTTCTTCGAGGTCGTCAAAGCCGCGGCGGTCTTCGCGATACGATGCGTCCAGCACGAAGGAAAACGGCGTCGGATTGGAGACGAAACCGCCGTTGGGCTTGTCGTTGCCCTGTCCGTTCTCGATTACCAGCTTGCCGTCGTCGAAACCGAACCGCGCGCCGACTGCGACATCGCCGTTGTAGGGCCCGCCATGGCCGTGCAGCGGTTCATAGCCGCCGCCCAGGCTGAGATCGGCAAACGGCTTGCTGATATTCGCCGCGGTGCGCGGCGTCAGTTCGACGTTGCCGCCGAGGCCTTCGGCGTCGTGGTCGGGCGAGCCGGTCTTGGTGACGATGATGCCGTCGATGGCGCCGCCGGGAATGGTGTCGAATTCCACCGCGCGGCCGCCGCCGCCGTTATAGGTGCCGCCCGGATCGGTATTGAGCAGCTCGACGCCGCCATAGGTGGCGCCGTTGAGGTTGCCGTCGATGCCGCGGATCATGACGAAGCGGCCTTCGCCGGTGTCGCTCAAGAGCGAGATGCCGGGCATGCGGCTCAACGACTCGGCGGCGTTGAAGTCCGGAAACTTCAGGATTTCTTCCGCCGACTGAACATTGACGATGTTCAGCGCGTTCTTCTGCTGCTGGAGAGCTTCGTTCTGATAGCGCGACGCCGTCACCACGACGGTTTCGGAATCGTTCGTCGCTTGCCCGAAAGACGGTGCGACGGAGCCGACGAAGGCACAGGAGCAGAGCAGCGCACTGCTCAAGGATAATCTGGTCATGATCTTCCCCACGTACACGGCGGCATAGCGGCCGGTTTTTCATCCCAACGTGAGGCGATGTATGGATAAGATATTTCGCGAATCGGAAACAGTACGATTACCAAAGCACGAAGATGGATTGGGCTTTCCCAACCTTTGCGACCGATTTGTGCAAGGCGCGGAAAACCTGTTTCCTTTCGTCACCTATCGCGTGAAGGGAATGTCACCACCGCACACAGCCCGGGGTTGTTGTCAGCCAGTGTAAACACAGCTTCGTGAAGCTCGGCAATGGCCGTAACCAGCGACAGGCCGAGACCGCTGCCGGCCGTCGTGCGGCTTTGCTCCCGGCGATAAAAACGGCGCCGGACGCTTTGCCGCTCTTCTTCGGGAATGCCGTCGCCACGATCTGCGACAACGATGACGGCACGGCCACATTCCGTACTGCAGCAGAGACGGACGGCCGTTCCGGCCGCCGTATGACGGATGGCGTTTTCCAGGAGATTTGAAAGCAGCTGCAACAGCAGCTGCGGATCGCCGTGCACGGGGGGAGCGTCTTGGATGTCCGCGGCGAACGGGTGATCGGTATCGTCCATGACGGGCTGGTAGAGGTCGCGAGCCCGGCGAACGAGCTGCGGAAGCTCCACCTCGCTGAATTCGCTTCGTCTTGCTCCGGCTTCGATCTGCGCGATCCGCAGCAGCGCCGTGAAAATGGACAACAGCTGATCGCATTCCCCGATGGCGCCTTCGACGGCCGTTGCGTAATCCGCCGTGCCGGTGGCTTGGTTGCGGGCGTTCTCAAGGCGGTAACGCAGATGGGTGAGCGGCGTGCGCAAATCGTGCGCGATGTCGGTCGACACCTGGCGCAGGCTCTCCATGAGCGTCTGGATGCGGTCGAGCATGGCGTTGATGGCCTGCCCCAGCCGCTCAAGCTCGTTGTCCCGCCCCGAAAGCGCAATGCGGTCGCCGAGCCGTCCGGCCATGATCGCCTTGCAGGTATCCGTGATCGAGTCCAGCCTCCTTAAAACGCTGCGGCTCAACAGCAGACCGCTGGCCGATGCGACGACCAAGCTTGCAAGCAGCACAACGCCGAAGGCAAACAGAACGCCTCGCTCGGTCTGGTCCACCTGGTACAAGTCTTGTCCGACGAAAGCGTAATCGTCCTTCGACAGCCGTATACCGCGCCCGAGAATGACATGGTTGCCGCTGGATTTGCCGAAGGCGTCGGGAAACGGCAGATAGAAGAGGCCGGTCTTTTGCGGCATGGGCGGCAAGTTGCCGGCAACCTTCGTGCGGCGGCGTTCCAGCAGATAGACGTCGTCCGCGTCGGGGGCAAGCAGACGGTCTTCAATCATTTCCTTCGCTTCGTGTTCCTCCCGTCCGCGACGCGCCGTCATATACGCGGTGCGGATGGAGGTGAGATCGTCGTCGGTCTCGCGGATAAGGTTCTCTTTGAACGATTGGTCGACGATCACGTACACAATCGCGATCAATACCGCCATCGAACCCACGAACAGCGCAGCATAGATTGCGGCGTGCCGGAAGCTGTCGGTTCGTAGCAGTCTAGTCCGCACGGATCATATACCCCGATCCGCGAACGGTGTGGATCATCTCGGTGGCGAAGCCGCGATCGACCTTGGAACGCAGCCGGCTCAAATGCGATTCCACGATATTGGTCTGCGGATCGAAGGCGAGGTCCCAGACCTTCTCCAACAGCATCGTCCGGGTCACCGTGTGACCGGCATTCTGCATCAGATATTCGAGCAACTTGAATTCCTGCGGCTGAAGCTCTACCGCCCGGCCTTCGCGCACCACCGTGCGGGCGAGGAGATCCATCACAAGCTGGCCGACGCGCAACACGTTGGGCCTCCCGGAACCGGTGCGGTTCGACCGCCGTACAATCGCGTTTACGCGCGCCGCAAGTTCTGCAAGTGCAAACGGTTTGGTGAGATAATCGTCCGCGCCGGCGTTGAGGCCCTCGACGCGATCACCCAAACCGCTCATCGTGGTCAGGAAAAGGACCGGCGTATCGCAACTCTCATTCCGCAGCAGGCGGACAAGCGTGAGGCCATCCAATCCGGGAAGCATCCTGTCCACGATGAGAAGACCGTGTTTCACGGTCCGGGCTTGATTGAGGCCATCCTTGCCCGTAGGCGCCCAATGCACGATGTGGCCGAGTTTCTGAAGGCCCTCCGTAACATAGAGAGCGGTCTTCGGGTCGTCTTCGATCAGAAGAATTTCCACGCTGCTCTCATGCCGTTGTCCCGACGATCCTCGCTTCGCAACTTGTCAATAGCAAGTCCGCGCGATGGCGCGATACGGTCGCCGGAAGCGTCACATAAGCGTCATACGTACCGCGCTGCGAGGTTTGGGCAATTGTGCCGATTGGCGCGTGCAACAGCGGCCGATGAGGTCAGATATTCGCGCCAGCAGACGCGTCTTTCCCCCTGTGAGGTCCCTTAGAGCCTGTCTGTTGCAACAGCAGGGGCAAGCCGGTGTCCGTGCCGGAGGTCCAGTCGGACCAACTTGTTTGAGAGCTCTGGCCGACCGGCCTCTCACCCCGGCTTGGCTCTCCGAACTCCTCGGCGCGGCCATCGCCGCAGCCGTCAACGCCCCGGACGCCTGGGGGAAGTTCGCAGTTTTGTACGGGAATGGCGCACCGGGCCGTCAGCAGAAAATCCGCTCCCGCTTCTTTGCGATTTCGGAGCTGCGAAAGCCGTGCACAACCGGGCCGAAGCAATTGCGGAATCCGTCAACGATCTTGCCAAGCAACAACGCCTTCGCGTCATCGGCTTGCAGCAGGAAACAGAGGGGCGGCGAGACAGCACGACATTTCCCGGCCCTCGGCTTCGGCAGCCGCTTAGGCAGTGCAGCGTTTCGGCCACAGCTCCCGAGGGAACTTTCCGGACCGCGCGGCGTTATTGCACACGATCATACCTCAACCGACGGAGACCGAAGATGGCCGACCGAAAAAAGCGTGTCCGCAGCGGTGATATCGAAAATCGGCTCGAAGCCCTTCGCAGCGATCTCGATGCGCTGCAGACCGACGTGAAAGGCCTTGTCGGCGACGCGGGCGTCGCAGCCGATGAGCGCATCAGCACGGCCATCCATTCGGCGGAAGACGTGGCCAACCGGGCCATGCGCTTGGCCCAGGACGCCACAAACCAGGCCATCGATGGGGTGGAGCACTGGACCAGCGACAATCTCGACACCGTTCGCTCCTCGATCCGCAAGCAGCCGCTCTATGCGGTGGGGATTTCAATGGGGCTGGGTGCGGTCGTCGGTGCCGTCCTGTCGCGGCGCTGAGCGGACTGTTCGATGGCCGGAATAAAAAAAGCCGGACTGGGGCTGTTTGCAGCGGCGTCGATCCTGGTGGGCGTGGGCTTTCTGGGGCTTGGTCTCGACACGGCGCTCCAGACGGTTCTTGGCCTTGCGGGCGCCGCCATTGCGACCGGAGGGTTGCTGCTGCTTCCTCCCCTGCTCTGGCTCGTTGCCGGGGGCTATGGCCTTCCCCGGGCCCAGAGCCGGCAGCCCGTCGGGCGGACTGACGACGTGCTGGTGACCGAACTGGCGCGGTTGGCCATGAAGCGGCCTTTGTTGGCGGTCCTGGCCGCCGCGCTGGTCGGGGCGGCCAGCAGCCATTTCCGAAACCTTTAGCGCCGCCGAAGCGGCCGCGCGTGCCGGCTTTGAAACCGCTCATGTACCACGGAACCGGTAGAGATCGGCATTTTTCGGCCGCCGCCCCGCCAGCAGCGCGGGAACAATGCGCGAGGCGATGACACTGTAGACGGTTCCGTTTCCGCCGAAGCCCATGACCGCGAAGCACCCCGGCATGTCGGGGATGGCGTCGATAATGGGCAGCCCGTCTTCGCTTTCGCCGAAGGCTCCCGTCCACTGAAAGGCGGCGTCAACCGCCAGGTCCGGAACCAGCCTCTTGGCCTTCTGCAACAGACGGGCACTTTTGTGCGCAAGGTTGCGGACGCGATAGCTCGGCAGGTCGATGTCTTCGTCCTCGCCGCCGATCAGGATACGCCCGTCGGGCGTCGTGCGCATGTACAGATAAGGCTTCGCCGCTTCCCACAAAAGCGTTTGCTCCATCCAGCTCGGATAGGCGCTTGCCTTCGATGACGCCACCGCCCAGGTGGAGGTGATCTTGGTCCCCGCCCGCGGCATGCCTTTCAACAGTTCATAGCCGGTGCAGAACACGCAGCGTCGCGCTTCGATGAAATGCCGGTCCGTCGCCAGGACCGTGCCATGCGCTGTCGCCAGCACGTCGGTGATCGTCACCGGCGCGTAAACTTCCACGCCCTTCGCGATGGACCGGCGCAGCAGACCGGCGGCCAGCTGGCGCGGATTGGCGGCCGCCGAGCCGGGGCTCAGGATGCCGCCGCTCCGATCGATACGGAATTCCTCCCGCAATTGCGCCTGCGGCAAAAACCGGCCCGGCAAGCCTATGCGATGTCGCGCCCGCCATTCCCGCTCCATCGCGCGGTGGCCTAGCGTATTGCCGGTGAGATAAAGCGCATTTCGCGTTTCAAGGCCGCAGGCGATGCGTTCGGCCCGCACCAGGCGAACAATGTCCTGTGTGGCGCGATAGGACTCCAGCCAAGCACGCTTGGCCTTCTCGGCGCCGATCTTGTCGCTCAGCCGTATCAAGGGAACATCGATCTCGAATTGCAGCATGGCGGTGCTGGCCGCCGTGCTGCCGCTCACCGGAGAGCGACGGTCGACCACCACGATGCGGTCTGCGCGCCCTGCCAGAGCGTGCGCCAGAAACGCGCCGCTGATTCCGGCACCGACGATGGCGATGTCCGCCCGCAAGGACGCCACCAGCGGCTTGAACGGCACGCCGGTGCCGGTTCCCGCCTGCCATACCGAGCGTCCGGCGAGGAGGTCTTTCCGTTGCGTGGCCGATTCTCGAGCTGGTTGCCGCAGGCTCATCCGACGAGGATGCGCCGCCCGTTCCCGGCCGGACACTTTACCAATCGCCTTCGACCTCGTAATAGGCATAGGAATTCGAACGCATCGAGTCAAAGTCGCCGTCGTTGCGCGTGAGGTCCTTGAGATCGTAGGCGGGCGCCATCTCGATCTCGCTTTTGGAAAGCGGCACAACATAGCCCTCTTTCTCGCCGTCATAGTCGAGAACCGACCACGGCACGGGGTAGAATTTTTCGCCCATGCCGAGGACACCGCCGAATCCGAGCGCCACAAACATGATGCGATCGGAGGACTTGTCGAGCACGATGTCCTCGACATGCCCGATCTTCTCGCCGGCGGCGTTGAAAACGGCTGTCCCTTTTACCTTGGACGCCAGAATGGCGGCCGTGTGTCCACTTTCCATTGGCATGTTCGTCTCCGAATCCGGATGCAGGAGAAGAACGCACGAACTTCCCGTTTGTTTCGCTGCAACCGGCGGCGGTTACGCTGTTCGTCGTCTTGGCCACGGTGATTTTTCCGTCGATCCGTGCGGCAACAGCAATTCCTCGGCCGGTATTGTACCAGCAACGCGAACGCCCAGAGGCACGCCGTCTGCGGCCGGATTTTGCCGATGTTGCGGTTTCGCCCAAACCCTTGACGCGCGAGGAGCTGCGCCGCGTACTGATAGGGTGACGTCCTCCGGCCGGACGCCCGCACACTGGCAGGGTTACATCACGGCGGTCAGTGCGTAGGCCGATTGCTCTATGGCCACGAGAGCGGCAAACGTGACGAGAAACCAGAATTTCGGGTCTTGGTGTGGATATGCTCTACGCATAGTCGTCACTCCCGGATTGGCCGCTTTGCCGTTACTGGAGTGAAACGGCTTTCCCCCAGGCTGGTTCCAGGGCACCAGGCATAGTGCGGTTCATCCGCGGGAACATTTCGTTCGCCTGCGGCTTAGTAACCGGCAATCTGGGAGGCGTTCCCGATGGAAGCGATCAAAGATGCCGCTACGGACACCGGCGCAGCCAGTCGCGCCTCTCTGCGCGACATCGTCGAGGCCAAGAACCTTTCCGTGGAGGAAAAAATCAAGCGGCTTCAGGAGCGCGAACTCGACCTGCGCCAAATCCTCGTCGCCGCCGAAGAAGGCATGATGCAGGGGGACGACCCGAAATATCGGGGGCAGGAGGATCCGGGCGTCGCCCTGCGTCGTGTGCAGGAGGCCTTGAAGGACCTCGGCGCCGAGTCAGTGGCGACGCCCTCTCCCACCAAGGCGGGTGGTTGACGGCTAGGTGGCGGCGTGGCGTCGAAGTGCGCGGCCCGACGGTTCGTGAAAGAACAAGGCCTGCCCGATCGTCGCCTTCACGGTGTCGCGCGAGAAGGGTTTCGAAATCAGATACGTCGGTTCGGGCCGCTGGCCGGTCAGCAGCAGCTCGGGATAGGCGGTGATGAAAATGACCGGAATGTCGAAATCGCGCAGGATCGCCGCCGCAGCGTCGATGCCGGAGCTATCGTCGGCGAGCTGGATGTCGGTCAGAATGAGGTCCGGCTTGCATTTCCGGGCCATGCGGACGGCCTCATCGCGGGTGGTGGCAATTCCGGCCACTTGGTGACCGGTCTCCTGCACCAGGCTTTCGAGATCGAGCGCGATGATCGTCTCGTCTTCGATGATCAGAACCCGCGAGGCCAGATCGCCGTCGATGGCCTGCATGGCCGCACTGACGGCCAACTCGACCTCCGGCTCGGTACAGTCCAGAATTGCGGCGGCTTCAAGAGGCGTAAACCCCTCGACTGTCGTGAGCAGCAGCGCTTCGCGATTGTCGGGCTTCAGTTTCTGCAGGCGCCCTTCCACCGCTGTGGTGACCGGCGCATCGGGTGCGGAGGGCAAATTGCGGCCTGCCGTGCTCCACAACGAATGAAAGAGCCGATAAAGCGCCGGCCGCGGGGGAACTTCCTCGTCCAGCTTGACGTTACCTTCCAGCATCGCCTCCAAAAGGGCGCGCACATAGGCGTCGCCGCTGGTTTGCGAACCTGTCAACGCCCGCGCATAACGGCGAAGATACGGCAGATGGGGCGTGAGAGCGGCAGTTAGGCTCATGGGTTGTTTCCTGTCGAGGCCGGAATGCTGGTGCGACACCTAGGTACAACGTTCGTACCGAAAAGAATGTTCCCGGCGGGAACAAAAATGTCGGCTGGGGGTTATTGAATTGGTTTACGCTATGGAAAGCACGCAGTGCATCCTGCGCAGATATCATGGCTTTTGCGAGAGCATCGGAAATGACGGAAAAAAAGAAAGATGACGCCGCGGCAGGAATTGCGAAAGCGATATCACCGAACAATCGGCGTGCCCACCAAAAGGCGATCGGGCAAGGCCTGCGGGACTATTTCAACTCCGTTGTGTCAGAGCCGATACCCGATGAATTCCTTTCCCTGCTGAAAAAGATGGATGAGGAAATCAAAGGTGGACCGGAATGACCGATCCTGCCGGAAATTCCGCGACCGCTCCGCGAGCTCCGGGCCGCGAACCCCTCGACGGCGATGCCTTCCGCAGCGGGCTGGTGGAGGCGATCCCCGCGCTGCGCGCCTTTGCCCGTTCCCTTTGCGGAAAACGCGATGTCGCCGACGATCTCGTCCAGGAAACCATGATGAAGGGCTGGCAATCGCGCGAACGGTTTCAGCCCGGCACCAATCTGAAGGCTTGGCTTTTCGCGATCCTGCGCAACGAATTCTATTCGAGCTATCGCCGGGCAAAAACCGTCACCAGTTACGCCGCCATGGAATCTTCCAAACCTGAGGGGATGGAGGCGGACCAACATGCCAAGCTCGACCTGACCGATCTGATGCGCGCCTTCGACAAGCTGGCGCCGGAGCAAAAGGAAGCGCTGATCCTGACCGTCGGCGAATTCAGTTACGAAGAGGCCGCGGAAATCTGCGGTTGTGCGGTGGGCACCATCAAGAGCCGTATTTCCCGCGCGCGTAAGCATCTGGAGCAGCTTATCGAGGGCAAGGCGGGCCGATTGGGCGAGCGCAGGCAGTCCCACGAAGACGCTGCCGATGCGTTTCTAAAGAAATTGAGCAACTCCACGAGCAGCGAGCCGCCACAGTAATACCTGTCTTATCCAGAAGAGCATCCGGAAATTGCTAACGATCAGGTCTCTCCGTCCCAGGCTCATTCTGATTGTCGGCTTTGCGTTGGCCCCGTTGGCTCTGGCGAGCATCGGGCAAGGGTTCCTGCGCGTCGGTGCACACCACAAGGAGGTGGAAAACCGGCTGCGAAACACCTCCGTCTATGCCACGCGTGCCGTGCAGGCCGTTTTTCCGGATGCCAAACAGTTTATGGAGCGGCTGGCGCAACGCCCCGAATTGAAAGCGGGCGGCGTCGACTGCCGAAAGTTGCTCCGGGATTCGCTGCTCAGCACGCCGCTTTACGTCAACATTGCCGTCATCGACCGCAGCGGCCGCACCAACTGCGTGGCATCCCCAGAACATTCGCCGCCGAATTACGCGGGTTTTCGCTGGTGGCATGCGATGATCTCCCAACGCGCCTTCATCGTCGGAAACCAGTACCGCGAGCCGGCCAGCGGCCGTGATATCGTGCCGGTTGCGCTGCCCCTCTATGACCGGTCCGGACTCTTTACGGGCGCGCTAAGCCTATCGATCGACACCCGTCAACTGGACCGGAATTTGGCGGCGAACAAACTGCCCGAGGACGCGATTGTCCTGCTGCTCGATCAAGCCGGTAACATACTGGCGAGCAACAAACCGGTTGCGAACAACTTGGCCAGGAAGGTCGCGGCCCTCGGCCGGGACAATTTCAGCCGCACCTTCATGACCAGTGCAGACGGCGCGGGCAAGTGGCGCTGGGCCGCACAGCCGGTCGGACACGGCGGCATGCTCGTGGCGTTCGGCATGCCGGAATCCTGGTTGATTGGAATCACGCCGATCTACATCTTCGTCGATATCCTGCTGCCGCTGCTGATGATCCTGTTCGCCTGGGGGGCAATCTGGCTGGGAACGGAATGGCTGGCGATCCGCTGGACGATCTACCTGGAAAATCTGTCGGTCGCCTACGGCCGTGGAGAATTCGCGGTCGAAACAAGCGAACTCGACTTGGCACCGGACGAATTTCGCCTGCTGGGAAACGAGATGAAGAAGATGGCACAATCCATCCAGGCGCGGGATTTCAAATTGAGCCAAGCGCTGCGGCAGGAAAAATCGCTTGCTCGCGAAATCCATCATCGCGTCAAGAACAACCTGCAAATCGTCTCAAGTTTGATCAGCGTTTTCAGCCGGCATGTTGTGGCGCCCGATGCGCGAAAGGCTTTCCAGCAAATCACGGTGCGTGTCGACGCCCTGTCTCTCGTCCATCGTTTGATCGAGAAGAGCGGTCAGCTTCCCGTCGTGGCGATGAAGACGCTGCTGACCGAACTTGCCGAGCAGATCCGCGTTTCCGCCGAAGCCCATGATGAGCAGTGCAGCATCACCCTCGACATCTGCGATTGCCAATTGCCGATGGACATCGCGACGCCGATCACCCTGTTTGCCGTGGAGGCGCTTTCCATGGAACGAGCCGGGCCAGGTAGCGACGCGCTCCCGCTGCTCTTGTCCCTGCAAACCGACGGCCCGGACCACCTCCTGCTCTCGATCGTTGTGGAAAAACCGGACGGCGCCACGTCGCGCCACACGCCCCCGCCTATGCGCGTGCTGACGGCACTGGCCGGACAAATCGGCGGGCGAACCTGGATGGAAGAGACGGCTGAGGGAACGTGCTGCGTATCGCTGCGCTTTTCGCGCCCCGCCCCGTCGCTGCATTCGCGGGTCGCGTTCGATGACGATTTGGGATGGGGCGACGGCGAAAAATCCCTGACAGGACGCATCTATGACTTGCGCGAGAATAACGATCGGCTCGAACGCAATCCGGTCTTATGACGCGAGCTTATCGCAACTGTGCCAATAAAAAAATCAAACGAGCCGAGCAAGGGGAAGACGCATGCAAATCTCAAGGCCTGCCGGTTCCCAGCGATAGATGAGCTCGCCGCCGAATTGTCCCTTCACGGTCCGGCTTGTCAGGACGCCGCCGAATCCTTTCTTTGCCGGCGGACCAAGAACGGCCGGGCCGCCTTTCTCCGTCCATGTCATGGAATAGTCTTCGTCCGAAACCGTACTGGATATCCGGACGCTGCCCGTGGGCACCAAGAGCGCGCCATATTTGGCGGCATTGGTGGTGAATTCGTGAAGGACAAGCGCCAATCCGGTCACGGCACTGCCGCTGACCTCCACATCCGCGCCTTCGATTTCGACGCAGCGGCGGCCTGTCGCGGATTGGATGCCGGCATAAGGCGCCACAATCAACTCGATCAACTTGTGAATGGTCGTCCGCTGGTTTTGCGCGGTATCTCCGCCCATCAGTCCTGGCCGGGTCAATTCATGGGCCCGCGTGAACGCCGTAAGACGCTCCTGTATCGCCTTCGCCATCACCTTGGGATCGGTTGCCGAGGCCGCACTCAGGGCCACCAGACCGTTGGCGACCGCCAGCACATTGGTGACGCGATGACCCATCTCGCGCAGCAACAGTTCCTGCCGTTCCTGCGCCCGCTTGCGTTCGGAGATGTCGTGCATAATCGTCGAGGCGCCGACGACTTCGCCGTTGCGCATCTTGATGGGAGACACCTTCAAGGAAATCTCGATCGGCGTTCCGTTCTTGTGCTGGCGGATCGTTTCGTAAACCCCGACGGTTTCGCCGCGCTTGATGCGATCGAGGATTTCTGGCTCCTCATCGGGCCGGTCCGGCGGCGTCAGCAGCGTAACCGGCTTGCCGACGACTTCCTGCGCCGTGTACCCGAACAGCCGTTCCGCCCCCCGGTTCCACGACATGATGATGCTGTTGAGATCCTTGCTCATGACCGCGTCGTCTGACGATTCGACGATGGCGGCAAGCCATTGTTCAAGGTACTCGTAAGGCCTGCCTTCAATCGTGCCGGTCATGATATGCAAAACATCCGCTGGACGATGGCATGGTCGAAAGGCGCTGGCCGCGCAACGCAATCCGCAACGTCTCTCGTCTGCTTAATTATCGGCGGCACATTCTTGCACTGGACAAATGCGGCACCGGGGGATGCCGCTGCGGGACGCGCAAGCAGCACGCCTTCGCCGATTTTTCCTTGCAACGGTGGCCTCCACAATAAATGCAACAATCACCGTATGGATTAAAACAGGCAAAATCTAGATGGTATACTTGACGCTACGTAGCGCCTTGGCGCCTTGATGAAACACGGGCTATCGACCGCCGCGGCCGTACATCAAAAGATAGAAACCCGACGGCCGGTATTGTCGGTTATCCCGTCTCCAGGATATTTCCAGTTTTATCTTTCGGCCGAGATACAACACGAACGGATAATTACTGTACCCACATGGAGCACACCGTTCGCAATGGGGCCAGCGGCGGCGAAGCTTATATGGCACTTGAATAATTACTTACGGCATCGTCAAAAAGTTCCCAGCTCTGGAACTTACTCAAAGTACTTCCGCCACAAGCGGAACTTTGGGGGCTTTCGTACGTAGTTCTTCCGAAGCACGGGAGGACGTTAAGATGCTGAGATGGGCGTTAACATTCTGCATTCTGGCCTTGATCGCCGCCTTCCTCGGCTTCTTTGCCTTAGCGGGCCTGGCGGCCGAAATCGCAAAACTGCTTCTCTTGGCCTTTGTGGTCCTTATTTTGATCAGCCTGCTGTCCGGCGCATTGCGTGGGCGGTCGCCGCCGGTGTGAACTTTCGGCTCGGGACGGCTCCCGGCTGCACCCACATGCCATGGAACGCGCGATAACGAACGGGGACGACCCAGCCGCCACGGCGCCCCGGACGCGTGGCAGATTTCCCTTCCTTTTCTTCTTCTTCTTTTTGCCTGGAAACCACGCAGCCAGCGGCGGCAAGGCTTGAAGCGCATGCGCCCTGCTTAATTATCCCCGATTAGCCATTAGCGCAAAGCAACCGGCAACGCTTTGAAGCGTTGGTTGCGAAGTGGCGATCCCCGCCGACAACCCGGAGGACAAAATGAACAGATTTGCCAAAATCGCTTCAGTGGCGGCGTTGCTGATATCGGCTGCCGCCTGTACGGGACCCTACCACCATTACGGCCCGGCCGGCCAATACGATGTCTATTACGACGGATATTACGGAAACTTCGCCGGCGGCTACTGGGGACCCGACGGTTATTTCTATTATTCCGACGGCCACGGTAGCTATCGCCGCGACGACGACCATCACTTCCGCCGCGATCGCTTTGAAAACGGCTCGCCTTATCATGCCGATCAGCCTCCGCACGCGAACTGACGGCATCTGCAGTGCAGCGGGAACGGCAAGTATGCCGGCCCGCTGCCGTTCGGGCGATTTCGCAGGCATACTCCCAACCGAGGTTTCATCCCATGAGCAACACATTCGTCGCCGACGTTATGAAAATTCGCGAACAAGCCCGCGAAAAGATGAGCGACGGCGCCATCACGGAGGCATATAAGGCAAACGCCAAGCAGGTCATTTCGGTGCTGAACGAAGTGCTGGCGACGGAGCTCGTTTGCACCTTGCGCTACAAGCGCCATTATTATGCCGCCAAGGGTATCCACTCGCTCTCTGTCAAGCAGGAGTTCCTCGAACACGCCAAGGAGGAACAGGAACATGCGGACGCCGTGGCGGAGCGCATCACACAATTGGGCGGCGATCCCGATTTCAATCCTGCCACCCTGGTCAAGCGAAGCCACTCGGAATACCGCGAGGGGGAGTCCCTCATCGACATGATGCGGGAGGACCTGGTGGCGGAACGCATCGCTTCTGCGGCCTACTCGGAGATTGCCCGCTGGCTCGGAGACAAAGACCCCACCAGCCGCCGCCTCATCGAACGCATTCTGGAAAAGGAAGAGGAGCACGCCGAAGACCTGGTGTCGCTGCTCGAAAATATCGGCGGCGAGAACAAGGCGAAAAAGACGGGATGACAGGGGACGCCGGCAGGACCTTCAGGGCAATCCGGGTTCCTGCCGATGCGCCAGAGTCTGCCCGGAACCAAGCTGTCGAAACGGCGTTAAACGAAAAAGGCACCCGGTGGGCGCCTTTTTCGCTTTTGCCGGAACCGCGGCACTGCTACGCAGCACCGGTTATTTGCCCCGCAAAACGTCCTTGACGCCCCCCAGTGCATTTTGGACTTTGCCGGCGGCCCGCTCGGCTTGGCCTTTGTTTTGCAGTTTTGCGTCGCCCACCGCCTTGCCTACGGATTCCTTGATTTTGCCCTTGATCTGTTTGGTCGAGCCCTTCACGCGATCCTTGTCCATTTCTTTCTCCTGTTAAATTGCCTTGCTGCAACGCATCGTGGCGTAATGCTGTTCCATGAAATAGAGCGCAATCCCGAAAAGTGCGAAGCGGTTTTCGCCGGATTGCGCGACAAACAAAGGAATCTAGAGCACGTTTCCGACTCGAAGAAGAGGGAACGTGCTCTAGACGAGAACATGCCTGCCGCGCGCCCGCAACACGCTCCGCACAAACATTGGAACCCGCATTGGAATGCCCGGCTGTTCCCCGCTGGAACTTTTACGGCACTCCGTCGTTGACACAACGTAAGACGCACGAACACGCATTCACGGAGTACGATAAATGCGAAGCTTGTCCGTTGTCGGTGTCCTCCTCATAGTTCTGGGTGCAGGGGGCCTGCTCTTCAATCATTTCAGTTACACCGAAAATAAGCCGATTCTCGATGCCGGGCCGGTTCATGTCGAGGCGGAAAAGGAACATCGCGTTAGCGTTCCGCTGGTTGCCAGCATCGTGTTGATGGTCACCGGACTGGGCCTGGTCGTGGTCTCGCGGCGTTCGGCCTGAATTCCGGAGATCTCTTCTGAACGCTTGTTCGACGGCGGGGTCGATCGAAATTCGAAAGGACATACCATGTTAAGCATCTTACTGATCGTAGTGTTGCTGTTCATCTTGCTGGGAGCTTTGCCGAGTTGGCCCTACAGCCGCAACTGGGGTTACTACCCAAGCGGCGGCGCCGGCCTGGTGCTGATCATCGTCCTGATTCTGCTCCTTTTGGGCCGAATCTGACGGCTGCCATTCAAGCGCCATGAGGCTTGCGTTGACGCAACACATCTGACCTGGAGAAGAGTGTCATGCGCTCCGTTTTGTTTTGGATCATCGGTATTCCGATTCCAATCATCATCTTGGTCTGGCTTCTGACCGGGCACGCTTGATCGCCGTCATTGCGCGGAATACCGTTGATGTGATGCCACCTGGGGCTGACGAAGGTCTTGGAGTGGTTGACGCGGCGGTGCTTGAACCCCGATACGTCCAGAGCGTCGTAGCTGCCGAAGCTGTCCGTATAGACGATAGAGTCCGGTAAAACCTTGCTTTTCAGAGCCTTCAACAGGGTCTTCGAGGAGGCATCGGCGATCATCTTGGTATAGACCTTGCCGCCGCGCTTGAAGGATGCCGAACACCGGCACCTTGCCCGCCGCCCCGCGTCCGCGCTTGCCCTTGCGCACCCCGCCGAAGTAGTTCTCATCCACCTCGAACTCGCCGTGTTCGGGGAAGGCCTCGGCCAGCTTCCCGGCAATCGGGTGCCTTACCTTGCGATAGAACAGCATCGCCGTGTTGGCTTGGATGCCCAGCAAATCCGCCGCCGAACGGGCCGTCACGTTGCAGGGATGGCGCGGTCGGGTATCGCGTCTTCCGAATTCTCTGCGCCCCCCTCATCGGCGAGCCGCTCCACGTTTACGCGCTCTTCTTCGACTCTCTGATCCGATCGCCGTTCCAGGGCAATCAGCGCGTTACGAGCCGTAGACGTGGCCCGTATCAATTCGTCCAGCTTCGCCTGGATGGCGGCGCCTTCGCGGCTTTGGGTGTTCTGAATCAGGAACACCATCAAAAACGTGACGATGGTAGTGCTGGTATTGATGATCAGCTGCCACGTGTCGGAATACCGAAAATAGGGCCCTGTGACGGCCCACAAGATAATGGCAAGACAGCTGAGCAAAAAAGTCGCCGGTCTGCCGGTGATATAGGCAATCGTCCCGGCCATCCGCGCGAAAAACGACGGACGCGCCATGTCCTCTTCGAGGCTCTGCGAGAGCAAATCCGGTACGGACTCTGATGCACGTTCCACGGATATTCCGCCCCTGGATTGGTGTATTCTTCTTCTCGGACAAGGCGGCGCCCGTCCGCGGAGCGGACGGATGACGCCGCCTTGCAAAATCCGTGCTTACTCCTTGACACGGGTAATTTTGGTGCCCTCGATGCTGACGCCCGCCATCAGCCCCTGCTGATCGAAGATTACGGCGTAGGCGTCGTTCTTGAGGGTGGTGGTCGACAGGTTCTTGGCCACACCCTTGTCGACGACGACGACGGTGGGACCCACGCCGATCTCCCAACCCTTCGAATTGTGGAGATAACGAACCGCCTTGTTCGTCATCAGAAAAACGGCATAGCCGTAAGATTGGGCGCCGGCCTGCAGACCCCAGGAGGCGGTGAAAGACGAGTAGTAGCCCTTTACGGCACTCTCGCCGACCACTTCGCCTTCGCCATAGGCGCCGCCGAAGACCAAGCCCGCCTTGACGATATTTGGAAAGATGAGGATGGCCTTGGCGTGGTGGGAGAGCATTTCCGCCGTCGGATTGGTCTTGTACAGCATTTGCAACGCCTGGGCCGATTCGCGGTCGATATCCGCCGTCGATGCAGCGGTGGCGGCCGACGTCGCCATGAGGGCGGAAAAGGCGGCCGCAGCCAGAGTCGTATTGCGCATGTTCAACATAGAAGTGTCCTTGCTTGTTCCCTTGTCAAACCCGCTCGACGGAAATTTGTTCCCAAAAATAACGGCCGGACACCGCAGCGTACGCCGATCTGCGTCAACCCCTGCTTCAGATGTCGCCGTCGTCCCCCGACGGAGCTGTGTCAAAGGCGCTGGCGACGCGCGCGAGGTAGTCCTTTATTTCGGCTCCTGGACGGACGATGATGCCGATCATCACCGCATGCGAGGCAAATTGTTGCGTCGCCAGCGAGGATGCAGCCGTCAGCCGGGCCGCCTCGCTTTCGGCAAAGCGATATTCCAAAAACAAGGCAGCGTTCGCGGCAAGGTCGTACCGCAGCCCCGTGCGCAGTTGATAGGACGGACGCCATGAGTTACCGGCGTAAGAATGAACGCCGGCCTCGACAAACCGAAATCCGAGGCCCGCACCCACATAAGGCGTAACCGCCGTTCCTCGCGTCAGGTCATAGAGGACGTTGGCGGTCACCTCCATGGAACGAATGCGGCCGTCCTCGGGGACGCCATTGAAACGATGGACATTAGAAGCCTGATAGGCACAGCCCAATTCGTAACGCCAGCCGGTGCCGTCGTCATAGCCGACGGAGGCCCCAAGGGTGCGGCCGACGTCGAAACCGGTGAAGGAAGACCCCGCGTCGGTCTTCAGTTGCAGCGCCGGCAGAAACGATACGCCGCCCAAGCCGGAAAGATAAAGTCCCTGCGTCGAGGCCGTCGCGCCACCGGCGACCGCCGCGAGAAAAAGGACAACGCCGAGAGCCGCGCCTCTCATTACTCTCAGTCCCCCGTCATTCGTTCCCGATCGCCTACCAGCCTGCGCGCCGGCCGAGCAGCACCACGCCCGCCAGCAGCGCAAAGAAAATCACCATGAAGGCGAAAAACAGGAATTTGGCGATGGCAATCGACGTGCCGGCAATGCCCGTGAAACCGAGAAGGCCGGCGACCAGTCCCACGACAAGGAAGAAAATTGCCCAACGCACCATGACGTTCACTCCTTACGCGTCTGTTGTTGCTAATGGACATGGGATGAAAAAGTTCCGCGGGCGCGGCCGGAACTGACCGGGCAACCGGGAACATTGCGCGAAGCGGTGCGTTAACGAGGTCAAGGCAAGCCAATAGCAGGAGAGGTCTATGCCGCTCACCACACTTGTCGCAATTTTGATCGTAGTGGGCGTTCTGCTGTGGCTGGTGAATACCTATATCCCCATGGATTCCAAGATTAAGGGGATATTGAACGCGGTGGTCGTAATCGCGCTGGTGCTGTGGCTGTTACAACAGTTCGGTGTTCTGACGACGCTTCAGGGCATCCGCATCGGCCGCTGAAGATTGCAGAACGTAACGCCAGATTCTGGTGATTGCGACCGGAACTTCCCGCCTTCCCGGCGGTTGACGGAAAGCAACCGAACCGGAGCCGGACATGCCCCGCGGCGACAAATCGAGCTACACCGAAAAGCAGAAGCGGCAGGCCGATCATATCGAAAAGAGTTATCGGGCCCGCGGTGTTGACGCAGAGGAAGCTGCGTCCCGCGCATGGGCGACCGTCAACAAGGAAGACCATGGCGGCAAAAAGAGCGGCTCCGGGCGTAAGCGCCACAAGGCCGCCAACGGTCAGCGCCACAGTACAAGGCACTAAACCCATGACCAACCGCGGCTCTTCCATCGGCGGGACGGCCGATCATGGAGCGGCTACCCCTATCATATACCTCGATCGACACCGGGATGCTCAGGAGAGTGTCATGAAGCAGAGAACCCCCGAGAGCAGAAACGCGATTTATAGCTCCTTGCCGGATGAGACCGTTGTCGTCTCTGAAACAGGGAAAGCGGCCGCAACTTATCGCGATCCGGATGAAGTTGAATATCGCAAGCGATATATGATCGCCGTCGCCTGGGCTCTCACCTTCGTGGCCTTTTTCTTTGTTACCGTGAACTACTACTGAGCTTTGATCGCCGGGGGCAGAGCCGCGTTCGGGAGAGGTTGAGGGAAAAGTCCCTCATCCTTCGACAAGCTCGTCCTTCGACAAGCTCTGGATGAGGGAAGCTTAGGAAGAGGGGGATGATCAGCGGGCGAGCCAGCCGCCGTCCACCGGGATGATGGCGCCGTTGAGATAGTCGGCGGCGGGGGAAGCCAGGAACACCGCCGTGCCGCCGACATCGGCGGGGGTGCCCCAGCGCCCGGCCGGGATGCGGGCGAGGATTTCCTTGGAGCGGGCCTGGTCGGCGCGCAATTGCGCGGTGTTGTCGGTCGCCATGTAGCCGGGCGCGATGGCGTTCACATTGATGTTCTTGGAGGCCCATTCGTTGGCGAGCAGGCGGGTGATGCCGGCGATGCCGCTTTTGCTGGCCGTGTAGGAGGGCACGCGGATGCCGCCCTGGAAGGACAGCATCGAAGCGATGTTGATGATCTTGCCGCCGCCCTGCTTGACGAACTGGCGGCCCGCCGCCTGGCACATGAAGAAGGCCGCCTTGATGTTGACGTTCATGACGTCGTCCCAGTCCTTCTCGCCGAACTCGAGCGCGTCGGCGCGGCGGATCAGCCCGGCGTTGTTGACCAGGATGTCGAGCTTGCCGAAATACCCCACCGCTTCGGCGAAGATGCGCCCGATGGGCTCGAGGCTCATCAGATTGGCGTCGATCGAGAGGAATTTGCGGCCGAGCTTCTTGATCATGGCCTCGGTTTCGGTGGGCGGCACGAAGCCCGCCACGGCGATGTCGGCGCCCGCTTCGGCCAGCGCCACGGCGATGCCCTGGCCGAGGCCTGTGTTGGCGCCGGTGACTAGGGCGACTTTGCCTTCCAGGCTAAAGGGATTGCTCATTATGGCTCCTATTTGAGCTGGCAGATGTCGAGGACGTTCATGTCGGTGTAGTCGAGATTCTCCCCGCCCATCGCCCAGATGAAGGTGTAGGCGGCGGTGCCCGCGCCCATGTGGATCGACCAGGGCGGCGACACCACGGCTTCCTCGTTGGCGACCAGGATGTGGCGCATGGCGTCGGGGCGGCCCATGAAGTGGAAGACGCGGTCGTCCTTTTTCAGGTTGAAATAGAAATAGGCCTCGGCACGCCGCTCATGGGTGTGCGGCGGCATGGTGTTCCAGACGCTGCCGGTCTTCAGCGTGGTGACGCCGAGCAGGAGCTGGCAGGATTTGCAGGTGCCGGGCACGATGTACTGGCGGATGGTGCGCTCGTTCGACTGGGCCAGCGAGCCGCGCTCCAGCGGCACCGATTTCTCCACCGAGATGTGCACCGCTTCGGTGCGGGCATGGGCGGGGGTGGAGGCGAGATAGAATCTGGCGGGCCTGGCCGCATCGTTGGAGGCGAACACCACCTCGGCGCTGCCCATGGGCAGGTAAAGCCCGTCCTCCGGGATCATGTCGAATTTCTTGCCGTCCACCGTCACCGTACCGGCGCCGCTGCCGACATTGACGATGCCCAGTTCGCGCCGCTCCAGGAAGGGCTTGCCCTTGGCCGATACCGGTTCGCTCTGAACGGGCAGCTTGATTGCCTGCTTGACGGGGGCGGCGCCGCCGATCACCAGCCGCTCGGTATGGCAGTAGGTGAGCGAGACGCCGTCGCTTTCGAAAATGCCGTCGATCAGGTAGCGGTCGCGCAGGCTCTGGTTGTCCGCGCCGTTCATGCTGCCGGGATCGGTGGCGTAAAGCGTCTTCCTGTACATGGTTCCACCTCGCTCTAAACCGGGATTTTGGTAACCGGTGTCATAGCCCCGGAAGGGGGTGTCGTGCAACCGTCTTCACGGCGGCGGGGCCGTGGATTCGCGCACGATCAATTTGGGCACCACTTCCGTGGTTTCGACCTCGCCGGGGCGCTTTTTGGCCTGCCGCGCGAACAGTTTGTCGGTGGCCAGCCGCCCCATGTCGCGTACCGGCAGGCGCACCGAGGTCAGCACCGGCCACAATCTGAGGGCCGTGGCGCTGTCGTCGAAGCCGATCACCGACAACTGATCCGGAATCACGAGGCCCAGCTCGTGCGCCACCTTGTAGATGCCCGCCGCCATTTCGTCGTTGCCGGCGAAGATGGCGGTGGGGCGCGGCTTCAGTGCCAGCAGCTCGCGCGCCGCCTCGATGCCGCTGTCGAAGGTGTAGGCGCCTTCGCGGTCGAAGCTGGGGCGCAGCTTGAGGCCGCGCTCGGACAGTGCTTCGCGGAAGCCGCGGCGGCGTTCATGCGCCGAACGGAAGCTGGGCGGGCCGGAGATGTGGGCGATGCGCTGATGGCCGATCTCGGCCAGGTGGTGGGCGGCCTCGGCGGCACCCATGCTGTCATGCGTCACCACCATGGCGTTCGGCTTGTCGAGCATGACGGAGGCCACCCGGACATAGGGGCAGTCGAATTCCTGCAGCAGCTTCGCCAGGCGGTCGTCTTCCGAAACCGAAGGGGTCAGGATGACGCCGAACGGCCTCTGGCGTTCGATGAAGCTGCGCAACTCGGAAAGATAGGTCGGGCTGGAGCGCTCGCAGGGGTGGACCAAAAGGCCGTAGCTGGTGCCGCGCATGGCGTCGAGAATGCCCTGCTGCATGTTGACGACATATTGCGGCGTCGGATTGTCGTAGATCATCCCGATCAGGAAGGAGCGCCGGAAGGCCAGGCCGCGCGCCTGCGGATCGGGCTCGAAGCCGGTCTCGCGGATGATGGCGTTGACCCGGAGCCGCGTCTCCTCCTTGACGAAGGGGGAATCGTTGATCACCCGCGACACCGTCTTCTTCGACACGTTCGCCAGGCGCGCGATGTCGTTGATGGTGGACCGTTTGCGGCCGCGGTCGGTCGAAGATGGCGGCGTTGGAGTGCTCCGGGAATCAGACGATCTGTTGTGCGAGTTCACGACCTCTGCGGGGACGAATTCCACACGGCGTTTTGTCCCGGCCGCGCACCATACAGGATTCGCCGCCTTTGCCCATCGCCGCCGGGCCGTCCCCCTAGCCGTTCCGGCAATCCAAGTTGAACTTCAACTGCTTGATTTACATATATATTCCGTGCGGGCGGCGGCGCCCTGGCAGGCCCCGGTACAAGCCAGGGCTGTGCGGCGGGGCGCAAGGGGCGCGCGTCCCGCCGTGCGATCGCGGCAACGGCCGAGCGGTGCGCGGCCGTGCATAACGCGACTGTAACCTAAACGGGCCCGCGGGGCGGCGGTTGGCAATTGCAATGCAGAAGCCCTTTGCCTAACCATCCGCGCCGAATTGAGGCGGGCCCGGAGGAAGATGTGCTGAATGCAACCGCCAGGGATGGCGCCGTCACGGTGGTTCCGGTGGAGGACAAGGCTCTCTGGCGCGCCTTTCACCGCCTGCCACACGACATCTACAAGAACGATCCCAACTGGGTCGCCCCGCTCAACCTCGAACGGAAGATCCATTTCGACAAGGCCCACAATCCCTTCTTCCAGCACGCCAAGGGCGCCTTCTGGCTGGCCATGCGCGGCGGCGTTCCGGTGGGGCGCATCACGGCCCAGATCGACGAACTGCACCTGGCCCAGCACAACGACGCCACCGGCCATTTCGGCTTCATCGAAGGCATCGACGATGCCGCCGTCTTCGGCGCCCTGCTGCGCGAGGCCGAGACCTGGCTCAAATCCCAAGGCATGCGCCGCGCCCTCGGGCCGGTCAGTTTCGCCATGTGGGACGAGCCCGGCCTGCTGGTGGACGGCTTCGACAATCCGCCCAACGTGATGATGGGGCACGCCCTGCCCTATTACCAAGGCCGCATCCTGGCCGAGGGCTACAGCCCGGCGCAGGACCTTCTGGCCTACGGTTATCCCATCCACCAGCCGTTCCCGCCGACCTTGCAGCGGCTCATCGCGCGCGCCCAGGATAAGCACAAATTCCATTTCCGCCCGGCGCGCTTCGACAAGCAGCATTTCGCGTCCGAAATCGCCCTCATCCTCGACATCATGAACGACGCCTGGGCCGAGAATTGGGGCTTCGTGCCCATGACCAAGGCCGAAATCGACGACATGGCGTCGGTGTTCAAATTCCTGCTCAGGCCCGACGCCCTGGTGATCGCCGAATATGAGGGCGAAGCGGCCGGTTTCGCCATGATGATCCCGAACCTCAACGAGGCGATCCGGGACCTGAAGGGGCGCCTCTTCCCCTTCGGCGTCCTCAAGATGCTGTGGCGGCTGAAGGTCTCGGGCGTCAGTTCGGGGCGCATGGCGATGATGGGGGTGCGGCGCAAATGGTGGCGCTCGCCGGTCGGCGCCATCGTCGCCCTGATGATCATCCAGAAGGCCAAGACCGGCGATTTCGTCAGGCGCGCCGAGCAGGCGGAGCTGTCGTGGATCCTCGATTCCAACGAGCGCATCAAGCACGTGCTGAAAAGCGTCGGCGCCAGCGTCATCAAGCGCTACCGCATCTACCAAAAGGCCCTGGTCTGAGAGCGCAATCGGAAAAGTGTGAAACGGTTTTCCGATAAATTGCGCGACAAAGAAAGTATTCAGAGCGGAGGAACGGCCACCGTTTCCGCCGCACGGACAGCGGCGGGACGCGACGAGAAGAATTTGTCGAGCGCAGCGATGGTGCGGTCGATTTCCTCTTCCGTGTGGCTGGCGGAGATGAAGAAACGGATGCGCGGCAAGCCTTTGGGCACGCCCATCTGGACGATCGGCGGCGCATAGATGCCCCGCTTGAGCAGGTAATCCGAGCCTTCCATGGTGCATTTCAGGTCGGGAAAGAGCACCGGCACGATGGCGTGACCCACGGCGGGGCCGGTGTTGAGATGCGCCGCCTTCGCTTTTTCGAGGAAGCGGGTCGCATTCTTCTGCAGTTTCGCCACCCGCTGCGGTTCGGCCGAGATCACATCCAGCGCCGCATGGGCGGCGGCGGCGATCACCGGCGGCAGGCCGACGCTGTAGACGAAGCCGGGCAGCGTATAACGCATCCAATCGAGGATGGGGCGCTGCGCACAGATGAAGCCGCCGCAGGAGGCGAAGGTCTTCGACAGGGTGCCGATGATGATGTCGATGCGCTTGGGGTCGATGCCGAAATACTCGCTGACGCCGCGGCCGCGCTCGCCCAGCACGCCGATCGAATGCGCTTCGTCCACCAGCAGCCAGCAGCCGTACTGCTCTTTCAGTTCCAGCAGATCGGGGAGATTCACGATATCCCCGTCCATGCTGTAGAGGCTTTCCACCACGATCAGGCAATTGCGGTAGTTGCCGCGCGATTCCGTCAGCAGCGACTGCAGGTGCTCCATGTCGTTGTGGCGGAACTCGACCGCCGTGGCCTTGCTGCCCATGATGCCCGCCACGATGCTGTTGTGGCTGAGCTCGTCGTAGAGAATGAGGTCGCGGCGGCCCATCAGATGGGAGATCGTCGTCAAATTGGTGAGATAGCCGCTGACCAGCGTCAGCGCCGCGTCGGCGCCGACGAACTTCGCCAGCGCGTCCTCGAAATCGGCATGGATCAGGCGCTCGCCGCCGACCAGGCGGGAACCCAAAGCGCCGACGCCGATCCGGTCCAAAGCCTGGTGGGCGGCATTCTTGATCGCCGGATGCTCCGCCAAGCCGAGATAATCGTAATTGGCAAAGCTGGTGAACTTGCCGCCGTCCAGGCTGGCTTTGGCTTGCAGACGATCCAGCGGCAGAAACCAAGGCAGATCGGTGCCTTTAAGAATCGCACCACCGGCCAAGCGAATACGTCGTAACGCATAGGCCATCAGTGAGTGATCAGATGGCATCGCGCGCAGCCCCCCAATTTCCCAATTTGATAACGCCCGAGAAAATAAAGCAAGTCCCGATGGTTGCGTCCAGTAAATCCCGCCATATCGGGCGAAAAGTCCGAGACTTGGTAAGTTTATAACGCAACTCGGGATGCGAGTCCGATGGCATCTGCTGCGATAAACCGAAGCGTGGGAGGTTTTGCGCTTTCATGTCCGGCGACTCCGGAGCGGTGTGCGGGACGCGGTTGTCCGAGGCGTAGCCGGACGATCCATGGTTACTATCATTTTACACGCTCGAACAGATAAATACCCTGCGCAAGGCTCTCATATGCATTCAAGGGTGGGGGAATGCCAAGAGAATATACGGACTTGTGGGCCAGGCGATAGGGATATTTGCCGGTAAAAAGGGCCTGGAAGTAGCGGCGCGCGGTCCTCTCCCCGAAATCGGCCTGCCGCACCTTCTGTACCACCCGCCCGTAGCCGGGAGCCGACGGAACCGGCTGAAGATAGTCGCGTACCCACCACGCGCTGACGACAATGAAGCGCGGGTTGCGTGTTTCCACCGCGTCATATGGCTGCACAACTTCCTCGATGCCAGGCAGGGGATTGCGCGCTTTAAGAGGGCCTACTCGGCCGACCGCCGCCCCGGCGGGGAAGCGCGGCAGATAGGCGTTGAGGCCGTAGGTCTCGATACGGTCGCCCGGGCGGAGATGGGCGCTCAACCAATGTTCGGCGTCGTAGCGCGGATCGGCTACGAAGGCGGCAGCGACGGCGGCATCGTGCAGCAAGGCAAAGGCGGCCAGCGCCAGAACGGCCGCCCGCGCCCCCGTCTGCAGCCGGGGATGGGAAAGAAAGCAGAGCCGCTCCGCGGCGATGCCGATATAAACCGCAATAAAAAGTGACTGCGGCAGCAGGAAGCGCGTCTCCGTTCGCAAGGCAACAAAATTGAACGCCAGCGTGAACGACAGCATCGCCAGCAGCGGCAGGAGACCCGCCACCAGGCGCGGGCCGTCGTGAAACTGCCGCCGGATTGTAAGCCAAAGGCCGTAGCCGCCCAGCAGGATTGCAAGCTGCGGGTAGTAGCGCGGGGCGTTGCTCCAGATGTCCTGCAACAGGGCGGCGCGGCCGAGCCAGCTCGCCTGATATTGCGCGTAATCGCCGCTGGCAGGTCCCGCAAGGAAGGCGATGCGCGCGGCAAACCCGGACGGATTGGTGATCGCCCCGTCGATGAGGAAGAGTGCCAGCAGCGCCATGCCGGTCCAAGCGAAGAGCGGCACGAGCACCTGCCGCGCATTCTGCCTGGGCCAGGGATCGAGCGCGAACCAGAGCAGCAGCGCCGCCGGCACGCTCAGGAAGACGGCATAGGCCTGGTCCTTGGTGGCCATGGCGGCGGCGGCGGCCAAGGCGGCCCAGCCTATGGCACGCAGATCGTGGCCGGCGATGACGCGCATCCAGCCCCAAAGCGAAAGTGCCGCCCAGAAGAGATAAGGCCCGTCGAGATTGGTGACCTGGCCGTAATAGACCAGCGCCGCATCGAGAGCGGCAGCCGCGGCGGCAAACAGCCCTGCCCGCCGCCCGCCGATCGTCTCGCCCATCTTGCCGATCACCGCGATGGTGGCGAGCGACATCGCGATGCCGACCAGGCGCGCCACCACGGCGAAGAAGGTCATATAGGGAACCTGGATGATCTCGCCGATGATGCCTTGCTGATTGAGGGCCGGCGCATGGAAGAGAGCCACGATCCAGCCCGGCGCCGTCAGCACGGCCAGCAGCAGCATGTGCAGCGGCGGATAGGTGAAATGCGCGCCGGGCGTGTAGGTCTGGATGATGCCGACCAGGAAGTTGCGCGGGGCGACGCCGTCGTCGTCCCAGCCGTCCGCGGCCGGCAGGCCCCACCAGATCCCGGCCAGCCGGAGCGCCAGCGCGGCCAACAGAATCCAGAACAGCGGCGAACGGGTCAGGCGCGGCAGGGCCTGGGCAAGGCGGTTCACGGCGCGGCCGGATCCAGGGCGCGGCGGGCCTGGAACTGCTCGAGGAACCAGGGCAGGCCCACCAGCAGCAGTTCTTCGACCAGCCCGGCCGCCGTCATCAGCACCAGCACGGCCGCCACCCTGGGCGCCGAGACATCCATGAAACCGGCGGCGGCAATGCCCACGCCGACGAAAATGAGGTCCTTGTTGGGCACCATCGGCAGGCGGGTGACCAAGAGGCGCAAGGCGACGAATTGCAGACAGAGGGCCGTCGTGGGCAGGGCCCCGGAAAGCCGCCAGATCCAGAACTCCAGCGCCAGCGTCAGAATGCAGCGCAGCAGGTGGATGGCGAAGGTGGCGGAGATGTCGGCGCGGCTGAGCGCCGTCACCTTGCGTCCGCCCGCGAAGAGGCCGAGGCCCAGCACCAGGGGCAGCGAACCGATGAAGAAGATGTTCCACATGCTGCCATGGGCGAAGGCCGGTATCCTCATGAAGTGGCCCGCCACCAGCACCAAGAACATCAGCCACACCATCACCAGCCCGGCGCTGGCGGAGAGCACGTTCGAATCCTTGACCGCGTGCAGCAGCACGCCTTTCCGCAGGTCGAGGTTCTTCTTGGCCCAGAAGAAGAAATACACCTCGCCGGAATAATCCAGCATGATGCTGTTCATGTAGCGCTTGCGCAGGAAGACGGTCAGCGGCAGCGCCCCCTCCGTGCCCAGCAGGTTGCGGTAGATGAAGAGATCGGCGATGGGCTGCACGAAGAAGGGCAGCAGGAGGACGAGGTAGAACAGCGCCGAAGCGGGACGGGCCGCGAAAATCCTCTCCCAGCCGACACGCGTCAAGCTGTAGCCCAGCAAGGCTAGCAACAGCGCCGGCACCACCCAGCGCACAAGCTGCCGTGCCGGTTTGCCCCAGCTCGCGTTCAGGTCGATGGCGGCGCGTTCGACGGCGCGCCGGATTTGCAGGAACGTCCGCATACGCAGTTTATGTCCGGGAGAATAAGGTCCCCAACCACTGCGCAGACGATACAACAGCGCTCCACTCCCCGGCAACGTCCGCCAAGGACGCGGATTCGTTAGAAAAACGACAGTATCGCGCGCAGCAACGGGCGCGGAAGCAGCCGGACGGCCAATCCGATCACGGTAAACTGCCAAGGTACGACAATATGGCGCGCACCGCGGGCGATCCTGCGGGTGACGATTGCGGCCGCCCGGTCGGCGCCGATGAGGAAGGGTCTCGGCTCCTTGAGGCTGCGGCTCATCGGCGTATCGACAAAGCCCGGCGACACCAGCGTCACGGCGACGCCGAATTTACCAAGCCTGAGGCGCAGCGCTTCGGCGAACATCGCAAGCCCCGCCTTGCTGCCCGAATAAAGCGGCGCCATCGGCAGCGGATAGAAACCGGCGACGGAACCGACGAACACCAGCCTGCCGCGGCCGCGTCCGGCCATGCGTTGTGCCAGGAAATTGGCGGCGACGGCCGGGGCGGTGAAATTCACCCCCGCCATGCTTATCGCCACGGCCACGTCCTGTCCGGCGCGCTCGCGCGGCAGGCTGCCGCCGAGGCCTGCGTTGAAAATGGCCAGGTCGAGCGGGGCTTCCGCATCGGCGGCATCCAGCATCCGCACCAGCCTGTCGAGATCGGTGAGATCGAAGGCAGCGGTTTCGACCGCGGCGCCGCGGGCGCGGCATTGTTCCGCCGTCAGCGCCAGGCGTTCGGCGCTGCGACCCCACAGAACCAGACGGTTGTCCGGCTTGGCGTAAACGCGGGCCAGCGCAGCGCCGATGCCGCTCGATGCCCCCGTGATCAGAATATTGGCCATCGGCCCCAGCCAAACGTCGCGTGCTTGTTCGATCCGCGCGGCGGACCTTAACGCAAAACACATTGACAAAGACACGCCCGGGACCTCTTGTAAAGGCTGCTGCGGGGGCGGCGTAGGGACGATTTCAATTGTCCGTTCAAGGTGATAGCCAGATGGAGCGGCGCCGGGATGAAAGCC
>Ga0187810_10000063_pt1 | contig 50497 bp, 78 predicted proteins | sample NC_wetland_sal_i_9_FD_132963 | JGI IMG/M metagenome (GOLD analysis project Ga0187810, IMG submission 132963) | Wetland sediment microbial communities from Neuse River Estuary, North Carolina, USA - ASW_5 | ecosystem: Environmental > Aquatic > Freshwater > Wetlands > Sediment | place: USA: North...
ATCGTCGATTTCAATTTACCTCTGCCCTCACAATGGCAAACCGCTCCTGATACACCTTTCGATTTCCCTGGTAGAAAAGTGCTGCCAGAGCAAGTGAGCGATTCTAGTTTAGCTATTATTGATGGGTATGCTTACATGTTTGGGGGCAAGATTTCGGATAAGATTTATCGAGCCGATCTTAACAATCCTGCTGATTGGGTAGATACCGGTGCCAGATTACCTATACCATTATATAATTCCAGTTTGGCTATTGTGGATGGATATATTTATCTGTTTGGCGGTAATACGGGCACTTCACCAATTTCAGTAGATAATATTTTTTCAGCACCAGTTAGTGATCCGCTTACTTGGACTGATCATGGTTCTGGTTTATTGCCAAGAAAACTTCATTCCTCTGCACTAGGAATGGCTAATGGAGTATTATTCTTGGCAGGTGGCGCAGAAAACGATAACGCTTCTAACCTAATTTGTACTGCCTCTACTTCTAATCCTTTACTATGGACTATTGCTAGTGGTACTTTACCTTCCGTACTCTATGGATCCACCATTATTCAATCCGACGGATATTGGTATTTATTGGGTGGACAAAATGCTCCTGCTTCCCCAATCAATGCTATTTTTCGTGCTCCAGTTTCTGCGCCGTTTATTTGGCAATCATATGGCTCATTACCGTATGTCACTTCCTATGGTCAGTTTTTTCCGATGGGTAATGACGGATATTACATAGGACCAGCTTCAGGTGATGGATATAGCGGTTTCACCAATATCTTACAAGTCCCTCTCAATAGTTTGACCCAATGGATAGATACTAAGCAGTTAGTGCCGGCTGTTCTATCTCGCTCACAAGGCGCCATCATTTATGATAGACTTTGGTTCTTTGGTGGTAGCGGACTTTCCGCTATTTTTGCTTGTGAGCAACTTCTTAAGTATCCGTTGACCAACGCTACTGTTATAGCGTATGGTAACATCACTCGCACGGTAGTGCAAAGTACGGATAATTTGAACGAGCCATTCGCGGCTTTAGGCATTCCATATTGGAAGACCAGTTACGAGCTGTAATTTTATAAAATGCAGTAGACTTGCCATCGTCGCCCCAAATGGTTAGATTATCGTTATGGTAGACCACAACTCCCCCGAAGCATTTTATCAACGCGCCACCAAAGAAGAAGATCCTCTTGTTTCTTATTTAATAGTGAGAGAATCGATTAATATGAGTGTGGGCAAAATTGCTGCGCAGTGTGCTCATGCCGCTCAAATGCAACAATTAAAATATGATGATCTGCACAAGAGTCTTAACTGGCGTCGCCGTCAGGCATCACCCATGCCTTCTGATGACTTGGAAGTTTCGATAATGAAGTTAGAATCCCTTTATCAGGAATGGGTGGCTGCCGCTGTTCGTAAGGTGGTATTGAGTGCTTCGGAAAAAGAATGGGCTAAACTCAAGAGTGAAGAAAAGAACAAACTTATCGTGATAGATGCTGGTTTGACAGAATTAGAACCGGGCACCGAAACGGTGATGATTTTGTGGCCCATTAGAAAAAGTCAAGTAAGCAAAACCGTTAGGAGGCTTCAGGTTTTGAAATGAAAAAGCCATTCAAGTTAATAGAGGTTAAACCAAGTATATTTTGTCTTGAGTTTAATAATGAATATGATATGTGTATGACTTTTTTGAGATATCAAGAATTTTATGAAAGCCCCTTTAATCAATTTAGAGGTAAGTCTTTTAGAATTTTAAATTTCATGAAAGCATATTCTTTAAAATTTGGAAAAGGTGCATTTACCTATCCAATAGATTGGTCCGGATTTAACCTACCTTCATATGTTATTACTAACATTCGTAAGCTTGGAATCCCAGATCCCAACGATTATGATACTGCTATGTGGCAAGTCTACCAACACTGTAAAAAACAAGCAAATGGTGACAAGTTTTACATCATTGGTGTGGTCAAGGGCAACGATGCTTTGGACCATGAAATTGCCCACGGTTTGTTTTATCTCAATTCTGCATATAAAAAAGAGATGGTTAAGCTGGTCAGGCAGATGGACCCAGAGCTGAGAAAGGTAATGAATACCTATCTTCTCAAGGTAGGATACACTCCACGAGTCTTTGTGGATGAAACCCAAGCTAATATGGCAACTACTGGAGACTTCGGCTATTATAGTGAAAGACACACTTTACCGTTCCCGTTAGATTCTATCCCCAAACTCAATGAAGCTAGATTGGTTTTTGAAGAAGTATTCCAGAGATATACAAAATAATTAAATGTAGTTAGCGTCTTGTTGTACCCATATACTAATAATAAAGTATTATTTCATGCCTGCGAAAATTTCCCGAGAGATAGAAAAACAAATTTGCCAATTGTATAATAATGGGACTGGTACCAATGAGATATCGGTTCAATTAAAAATACATCGAGCCACGGTTCAACGCACTTTAATAAGAAGTGGGATTAAATTAAGAAAAACCTCGCCTTATAAGAAAAAGTATAATGTTAAGTATTTTGATAAATATACAGCAGAAAATTGTTATTGGGCGGGGTTTATTTTAGCAGATGGTACTATTCGTTCAGATAGAGACGCCGTTGAAATACATCTACAAAAGAAGGACAAGAAACATTTACTTAAGTTTGCTAAAGCAATAGGTTTTACTGGAGATTTAATTTATGATAAATCAAGTAATGCTTATACGATATCTATCGCTGGTAAGTGGTTTCCTAACGCACTAAAAAAGAACTTTTCAATAGAAAGTAGAAAGTCTTTAACTTCTGTATTTCCTACACAAATACCACAGAAATATTGGACGCACTTAATACGAGGCTATTTTGATGGTGATGGTTGTATAACAAGACAAAGTTGTCCAATTATTAGTTTTATCGGAACTAATATGTTATTACGGTTTTTGTCAGAACTCTTTTATAGTTGGGGAATTAGATTAAAGTCTAAAAATAAATATGCTCCGCTTATAAAAACACCTAATGAACTCATTAGCTTTATTTCTTATTCAGGATTAAATGCACTCAAAATATTGAATCGTATGTATGATTATTCGGCGCCCAATACCAGATTAGATAGAAAATATAAGAGATTTATCAAGTATTTTGGAAATAAATCATGAACAATATTCCCCCGAGTATCACCAATAAAATAGGACAGGGTTTATACAAGATCCCCAATCATCCCCTGACCATCATCAAGGAGAAGATATTTGAATACTTTGATGATCTGGCAAGAATTGAAATTGGAATACCCTATGTGTTGGTCGAAAATAACTTTGACAGGCTACGTGTGCCCCTAGATCACCCTTCTCGTCATCTCACTGACACTTTCTATCAGGATGAGATGACCTGTCTTCGCACTCATATGACTTGCTATTTATACCCGATTGGCAAGTCACACAGCGGCACTAGCCAGCTTAAGTATATTACCTGTGGCGATGTATATCGCAAAGATGCTATTGATGCCACCCATTATCCGGTTTTCCATCAAGTGGATGCTTTCTGTATCGTGCCTGATGGTATGGATGTTAAACAGGACTTACGTAATAGACTTACAGGTTTGGTCAAACACCTTTTTGGCGATTCGTGTGAATACCAATTTCTAGAGGATTCGGAACATGAGGATGTTTACTTTCCCTTTACGGTTAATTCCTTAGAAGTTAGTGTCAAGTTTCGTATGGAAGATGGTCAAGAGAGGCATTTGGAAGTGTTGGGTGCCGGGACGGTCCATCCAGATATCATGAAAGATCTGGGATTAGAGAATCATCAAGCCTGGGCTTTCGGTTTGGGATTAGAGCGCTTGGCTATGGTGATGTTCGATATCCCCGACATTCGACTTTTCTGGAGCCAAGATGCCCGTTTTCTAAATCAATTCAAGGCAGGAGAGATTACTAAATTCAAGCCCTTCTCTAAATATGAAGTATGCTATAAAGACGTTTCTTTTTATGTGAGCGATAAATTCTCTTATAACGATATGTGTACTATCGCTCGCGATGAGGATAAAGATAGCCTGATCGAATCGATTACTTTAATCGACGAATTTGAGAAAAAGGGGCGCACCTCACAATGTTATAGGATTACTTACCGTTCGATGGAGCGCACTTTGGTCAATGCAGAAGTAGATAAAGTGCAGAAAAATATTCGTCAAAGATTGACCAAAGAATTAGAAGTGGAGATACGATAATGGGAGTAGTACACTACAAATGCGATACCTGTGGACGTAGCTTTTCAGATTGCGGTAAGTTTTTTGCTTGTTTCTCTTGCAGGGGCAAGTTTTGTTCCGATGACTGTGGTGGGAAGCAGGTTATCCCTCATCCTGAAGATCCTCCGAATATGGAAGAAGAAACAACTTGCGTTTTGTGTCGCAAAGAATCTGCTACTGATTTTCAACTCCTTCACTTTCTCTTAAAACACATAAAACTGACGTATGAACAAGCCATGGAGTTATATCGTAATGCTGATCGAGAATAAGGAAACCTTCCAAGCTCGGGTTCAACCCTATTTTAGCCCATCAGAACAGCTGGATATTAAGCTGGCTTATTGTCTGGCTAAATTTGGGCATCGTGCTCAAATTAGAAAAGAGCTGACGGAAGGTAAGCCTACTCGCTACTTTGAACATGTAAGAAGGGTGGCTATTATTCTCATGGATCAGATGCACATCCATGATCGAGATATGATCATTGCCGCTTTGTTACACGACTCTTTAGAAGATACTCGTGATTTATCGGCTGAACTTTTAGAGCATTGTTTCGGTTCTCATGTAACCGGTATGGTTAGATTATTAAGCAAATTGCCTAAAGAGGGGTATTGCGATCGTTTACGCAATTGCAAAAATTGGAAAGTAATTGCCCTCAAAATGTGTGATAGGTTAGATAATCTACGATCACTAATGGTGCCAGGAGTTAGCGTAGATTTTCAAAAGAGGCAAATTAAGGAAACTAAAGAAATTTATATTCCATTATTTGATAGTATAGCTTTGTTGGTTCCTCCCGAGCATTTGGCTAATGTGTTAGCAGTAAAAGATGAGATTAGGGATTTAATTATTAGATATAGCACCATCATTGAGTTACAAGAGATGCCGGCATAGCGGGACTATTTATTAAATAGTTGGGGCTTGACATTTCCGCAAGATAGTCTTACACTATCTGTGCGCTCAGGGCGAGGTGCGTCTCCCGCATGAGCTGCCTCATTTTTTAACTGGATCGCACTTACCCAAGGCAAATAATCATGGAATGGAAAATTGAACGGGTCTTCGAAGACCTAGAATTACACATTAGGGCTGGTTTGGTCAATAGTGCCGTCATAGATTATGAAGTACGCGGTTTGTTTCTTCACGACGATGGTAATGGTGCACCACTCAAATTTCGTACTGAAGATGGAGATATGACTATCGACCTTGATCGGGCAGAGATATTAGTCAAAGGTAGCATCAAATGGGATGGCTGTTCTCATAATACTTTTGGTGATAGAAATGGATATATTCATGCTTGTTCTAGATCTGAAATGGTTAGATTTGGAGAATTATTCAATAAGCTGTTTGAAATAGCGCAAGAACTAATGCCAGGCAATGGTGATTATTTAGGGTGAACATGAATGGTCCATCTAAGTAGAATTGGATATTATAAAATCTTTTTCCCATATGTGCACGATGATATAACCTGCATCTTTTAGAATCTTTTCTCTTTGTATAGTGCGCGCATATAATTCTCCAAATGTTTTCTTTACAGCTAAATTGATTTCATGTGAATCGTATTTATTTGGATTACCATGCCAATAATCTCCGTAAAACTCATAGATGGTATTTGTTTGTGGATCGAATCCATCCAATTTGAATAATTTGCCATCTATATATAGTTTCACTTGTCTTTGCTCTAGAGGAATAGACAGGCTATCTAACCAAAGAATTTCTTTACGGGAGATCATGTTGCTGCATTTTGGACAGCCACTACCATTCAAATGCGTGTCAGGAGATTGTTCAAATTGTCCATGTTTAGGACACACAATTTTTACCTTAGTTTTTGCGTTATCATAATCGGTTAGGGAATAGTCATAATAATTGTTATGTATTTCACCCGCCTGTTTGATAAAAATTTCTGTGGTTGACTTTTGTACAGACGATATCGTTTGTGCCATGCATTTAGGGCAGCCGTGTCCGCGTAGATGATTATCTGGTGTTTGCTCAAAAGAGCCGTGCTCTAAACATATAATGCGAACTTTTGTGCGAGCGTTTTTATATTTTACCATAGAATAATCATATCTATCACCATGATCGTTTTTACTTTTTGATATGAATAATTGTGAGTTTTCTTCAATGTTATTATGCGAACATAGTGGACATCCTCTACCCTCTAAATGTTTATATGGCTGTTGGTAGAACGCACCATGTCTATGACAAATTATCTTAACTTTGGTCGTTCCGTTTTGATAATAGACTTTTGAGTAATCATATTTTGTTCCATGAACCTTTTGCGATTTTTCTATAAATTCTTGAAGTGTAAGTTTTTTCATACTGATATATGAGAATATACCCAGGGATCGTAAGGTAGTATTTATGAATAGAATCAAAGAATTAGAAAACAAAATATATCAGGCTCGACACGATTATTACAATAACCAGCCAAAAATCAGCGATCGTGTTTACGATGCCTGGGTGGACGAGTTGCGTCTGTTGGATCCCACCAATAAGGCAGTGACCGCTATTGGAGCCCCAATAGTTCCTTCAGAATGGCAAAAAGCCAAGCACCAAATCCCGATGGGAAGTTTGGACAAGGTCAATACGCCAGCCGAATTGACCAAATGGGTAGAAGATACCTATCCTGATGGTAAACTTTGCCTTGTTGAAAAGTTAGATGGACTTTCTATTGAGGTCATTTATGAGAACGGTAGTCTAATTCAAGGGATAACCCGAGGCGACGGCGAAACCGGAGAAGATATTACTGTTAATGTGGTTAAGATGGGTGGTGTCAAATCTCATCTCAAAGAAAAGTTTACTGGATCTTTGCGTGGTGAAATCATCATGTATAAGAGCACTCACAAGCAGTGGTTCGCGGATAAGGCTAATCCACGTAATGCAGCTTCGGGTACCAGTAAACGATTGGATGGTGTGGGTGTAGATAAGCTCAATATCTTGTTCTATCAGGTATTGGGAGATGTAGATTTCAAGAATGAGCAAACCCAATTCGTCTGGCTTGTAAACCAGGGACTGGATACCCCTAATTGGTGGGTAGTCAAGACTGCTGATGAAGTCAATAAATTTTGGCGTAAATATCAAGACGAAAATCGTGAAAAGTTAGATTATGATATTGATGGTTTAGTAGTTCGTATAGACAACCTAGAAAAGCAACTTGCTTTGGGCGAAAAAGATCTTCGACCCAAAGGAGCTATTGCTTTTAAGTTCGATAACGAGGCTCGTGAGTCGGTTATTCGAGATATCATTTGGCAGGTAGGTAATAGTGGGCGTATTACTCCGGTGGCTGTGGTAGACCCGGTGCAACTGGTGGGTGCCACAGTAACCAGAGCGAGTATGTATAACTTGGCTTATATTGAGGAATTGGGTATAGATATTGGGGCTAAGGTATTGGTGGCTCGTGCTAACGACGTTATCCCCCGTATTGAAGAACTAATTAAGGGTACGGGCACTATTGCTGCTCCTCCTGACAGCTGTCCCCTGTGTCAAGCAAACACTGAGATGGTGGGAGAGAACCTGGTTTGCACCAATACTAAGACTTGTCCAGCTCAGGTAGTGGGTCGTATTAAGAATTGGGTTAAGGAACTCAACCTACTAGAGTGGGGCGATACCCTAATTGAGAAGTTGGTGGAGTCTAAGAAGGTCACGACAGTAGCAGATTTGTATACTCTAACAGTCAAGGACCTGGCTAACCTGGATCGTATGGGTGATAAGTCGGCTCAAAAAGTGTATGATATTCTGTGGGCTAACAAGGAAGTCTCTTTGGAAATTTTTCTGGGAGCTTTATCAATTCCTATGATTGGACAAAGCACCATCAAATTGATTATGGATGCTGGTTGTGATAGCTTGGAAAAATTTGGACAATTGGATGCTGCCCAATTTGAGCAGGTATTAGGTGTGGGTCCGACCAAAGCCAAGTTGTTGGCGGATGGCTTGGTGCATAACCAACAGCTCATTCTCAAGATTCTGGAGAATGGTGTCAAGATCAAGGATAAGATTGTTGGTAGATTGACCGGGAAAAGTCTTTGTTTTACAGGTGCAATGAAAAACAAGCGTCCTGTTTTAGAGAAGATGGCAGCAGATGCTGGCGGCAACATCAAGAGTTCGGTGGGTAAGGGACTCACCTATTTGGTGATTGCTGATCCTAACAGCACGAGCTCTAAAGCGCAAGCCGCAAGAAAATTGGGCACTACTCTCATCTCGGAAGAGGAATTCTTGGAAATGGTCAAATGATAGATCAATTATTGGATATTGAAGACGACCCGGAATTAGATGAAGGTGAAATCGGAAGGAAATATCTTTTCTGGCGCCCAGATCAACCAGATAGTGCGGTATTTTCTTTTTCTTCCACTCTATCAAATATTGGGCAATTAGATAAGCACGACCGCTCTCTAAAAAACAAAACCTATGTTTTGGTATTAAGTGAGCCAATAGAAGCAACACACGCTACACGTGGTCCTATTTTGGTTAGTAAAGTATTATCTAACCAAATAATGTGGGTAGCCACTTGTACTTTGATACCCGTTGAAGGATAATGAAGGATAAATCCAAATATCTTTGGTATACCGACACTCACTTGGACAAAGTAGCTCCTTGGACCAAGTATATATTCGCTCGACATTTAGGTCAAGAGAATCCAAAGGGTATTTTCTTGACAGGTGATATTTCTAATGGTAAACAAACTGTTAATGATTTGGAGATTTTATCCGATCATGTAGCTTGTCCCATCTACTTCGTCTTGGGAAATCACGATTATCACTGGAGTTCTAGAGAAAAAACCCACGATAATATTCGCAAGTTATGTCAGAAGCACTCTAATTTAGTTTGGATGACCGAGGCGAGCGTAGTATCACTCAACGAAGAGGTGGCACTGATAGGCACTGAAGGCTGGTATGATGCCGAAGAGGGCAAGCCTGAATATCTTAAGATGACTTTTGATTGGTTTTTGGTGAATGATTTTCGTAAATTGCCGGATATGAATGAGAGAATTAAGGCTTGGCGTCGTCTGGCTGATGAGAGTGCTCACGATATTGCTGATAAATTGGAGAAAGCTATCGAACAAAAATACAAGACCATCTATGTGTTGACACATTTTCCGCCTTGGCGTGAAGCTACTCGTGACGTTGGCACCTTTATGGAGAAGTTTTGGCTACCATATAATACTAATTTGCGTCTGGGACGCGCAATTGAGCGTGTGATGGCGGAGCACAAGAAGCGATATATAACAGTGTTAGCGGGACACACCCATACCGACTGTTGGATCCATGTGGCTCGCAATATTGAATGCAAGGTCAATAAGGCGAAATATTATGGTGAGCCACGCAATGAAGAGCATATCTTTATTTAGTATAGTGATTTTAACACTTTTGGTGTTGTTTACGAATATTTCTCCATCTATAGCGTCCCCTAATAAAGGGTACTGCGTGCTTCCCACCAAAGATATTACCCCTCAAATTGTTAAAATAGCCAAAAGTATGCTGGGTAATCCGATGGATACTTGCAAACCGTTCACTATTGACCACAAGAATTATCAAGGCTGCGTTGAATATCATTGGGATCGGATAAAGGGTAAGCATAAAGGCGTGACCGTTTATGTTCAATGTTCAGGAGAATAATGTCAGACCCAAATGATGAAGAGCTTGAGTTTAGTTTTGAAGGCGAACAAATGACTTTTTCTTTAGATGAAGAAGATTATTTCGGTTCTTTGGACCCAGACTCAGAAGAAATGCAGGACACAGAGGGGTATAATTGCAGTCGTTGTGGAGAATTTTATCGGTACGCTAGAGCTAATCAACCCGATGGCACTTTCAAATGTTGGGGTTGCCGCCATTAAAAAATAATTACATCGTGGCTATATGATCTGTCAAGGTACGCCATGATTATTGATCCTAAATTTCCCCTTCGTGCTAAAATGTTAGAAGATGGTTTTGATCCAGTCTTCACCTTCTCTATGGACTTCGCCCAAGAAGCTTACAAGTTTGCCTGTGATTGTGCTGCCACCAATAAGGACAAGTATGCCAGGCGTGGGCAAACTAATTTGGTTAACATTATTGATCAAATTAGAACGGGTAAAATTGTAGAACAATTAACTTACGACAAGTTGGTTCCTTATTTTCCTAATCTTTCCAAGCCAGACTGGAATATTTACGATAGCAAGCAGAAGAATTGGGATCCTGACCTGTCGGATAAGACTACTGACCCCGTGACTCAAATAGGAGTTAAGTCCCAAAGAGCTAATGTGGGCGAGACCTTAGGTGTTTCCTGGATTTTTGAATTCCGTGCTGGCAAGAACTATGATGTAGATACTGGAGTTTTTGGAACAGATGCCAAGAAACCTGGACATTATATCGCTTTTAGCTCTATCGATGTAATGAAAAAGCATGGAGAGATACACGCTATCGTAGCTGTTTCTACTTTGCATGATCTGAAACTGTTCGAAGCTCCCAAGATTGAACGTTTGCGTGACAATAAAGTGGCTGTTTATCTAGATACTCTCAATAAGAAACTGAATACCTAACATGGCAATTCAAACACCCTTTCGCTATCCCGGATCTAAGAACAAGTTGTTGCCCAGTATTATGATCTATTTGGATCAAATCTTAGAGAATACAGGTAATTTCTCAGATGCTTTCGTGGGTGGCGGATCGGTTCTATTAGAGGTAGCTACCAAATATCCTAAGATCCAACTCTTTGCCAATGATAAAGATCGTTGGGTGTATTGTTTTTGGAAAATTGTAGCTAATGAAAATAGAACTCAACTAGATCAATTGCTCAAACTGATGGAAGCCAAACCTACCATTCAGTTGTTCAATGAGTTACGCAAGCCGTTCGATGAGACTGATGAAGTGGCTTGCGCCTATCGCTGTATCTTCTTCAACCGCACCACTTTCTCTGGTATCGCTCGCAGCGGACCTATTGGTGGTCAAGAGCAAAAGAGCAAATGGACAGTAGATTGTCGTTATAATTACCATAAGTTAAGGGCAAAAATCGAAAAATGTCATCAACTGTTGAGGGAAAGAACTACGGTTGAGAATAGAGACATTCTAGATTACGATTATCTGACAGACACCGAATATCCAGTATATTGTGATCCGCCTTATTTTCATAAAGGTGATATGTTATATACAGAGAAGATGTCTTCTTTTGATCATGAAAAGATGACAGAATTGTTGAAGTATCGTTCGAATTGGGTTCTTTCATATGATGAATGTCCGGAAATACGCCAACTATATGCTGACAAAAACATTACTCTCCTCCCAGTTCGTTACTGTATCGATGGTGAAAAAGACGATTGGAAGAAAACTGGAGAGTTAATTATCACACCGTAAGGACTAATATGAAATTCATTCTTCCTTTACTACTAGTATTAATTGGTTGTGGGTGCGCTCACGCCTCCCATCAAGCTCACTTGAATAGGGGAATAGTTAAATGTACTGGAACTTTGGAAAACTGTTCCAAAATAGCTCACACCATGTGTGAACATATCGATCTTCCAATGATGGCAGAAGGTCCATCCGATAGCGGAGAGTTTACCGTCACCTTTGATTGTTTGGATAAGTAACATGAAGAAGTTATTTTTAGCCTTAGCTCTTTGCCTTGGTTTGGTTCCTATGATTGGTTGCTATGCCGACGAGGGTATGTATATAGAGGTTCCGATTGCCTACACTACTGGCACGGTAGAGTTCTGTGACGATTGGGGATGCCGCTATTTGACGGCTCCTTATTACTACATGGATGGTGAAGTAGTCTATTGGGACGCCCACTTTGGTTGCTGGATTGGTCCACGTGGTTGGTGGAGGAGTGGTATTTGGTATCGAGGCTGGGTAGAAGGCTACCATGGCTGGTATGGCGAGCGTTATTATCATTATTCCTATAGTCATCCCGGTGGCTGGAGAGCTGGTAGTGGTTATCATGGCTATCGCGGCGGGGGTCATCGTCGATGAATCTTAGTATTGTTATACTGGCAATATATGGGCTCGCTTTTTTTCTTAAAGAGAGCGATGGTCCCTGGGGCGTTATGAATTGGTTTCGACGAACCCTATTTAACCTCCTCTGGGTAGGAGTTTTTTTCATTAAACTATTTGACTGCTACTTTTGTGTAGGTTGCCATTGTGGCTGGATTGTTTATTTGTTGAGCACGACTACACCCACTTGGCAATTTTTTATATTATGGACTTTGGCTGGTGGAACGATCTCACTAATTATTGATGCCTTGCTTTCGAAGCTCCATCAATAACATTTTGTTTAGCTGATAACGGACGCAAATTAGATAGTGCCCAGCATTTCTTAAAATTATCATCTGTCATAGAGGTATATGGCAAATTAGATTGTGGAATAATGTGGTCGAGTTGCCAAGTCCAAGTAGTTGGATCATTATCATCCCATATTCTAGAATTATAAGTACCATAGTTACTCCAGGTCATCCAGGGCTCAAATAGTGCCTCCAAATGATCTTTTAATTCTTGAATCGAATAAGGAAGATGTTTGATAATAGATTGATTATTTTTGAATCCACCGTTTCTTTTTATAATTTTGTTGATAGATTTTGAGATATTTTTTCGCATATGAAAAATTGGATCATTTTCCATTCTATTTTTTATGTATTTATTAATTTTGTTTCTATTATTACGATTTCGTTGTCTATTTTTACTTTGTAAAGTTTCTTTATTATTAGTATAATATTGCTTATTGTATTCGTTTTTAACTTTTGGATTATTGTTACGATACTGTTTTTGTTGCGTTAGGATTTGTTCTTTATTATCGATATAATATTGTGCGGCGTTTGTGCTGATATTCTCTTTATTAATAATATAATATTCTTTGCTTTGCTTTTGGATACCCTCTTTATTATCAATATAATATTGTTTTTTATATATTTTGATGCAATCTTTACATTTAGATTGTTTTTGATTAAAACAACTAATATCTTTTGCGGCTCCGCATGCTATACAAGTTTTTAATGTAACCATAATTGATCCTATTTATTAAATGGCAACCATCCTTGACGGGTGGACGCGCCATACTTATAATATATCAGCCTTATACTGGACGGAACGCTTTCGCGCCTGCACCGCCAATAATTTTGCATCCATTCGTGAAGTATCTTTTACTCGTAATGGTATGTATGTTATGTGGTTGTGGCGGAAGCTTTTGGCTGACCCCCAGCGGGCATCGTGCCTTTTACAGGAGTGCCAACGGACAGTTATCCTGCTATGGTAGCTCGTGCTGTTTTCCTTGGAAAGAAAAATTGATGATTTGTACAGAAGCTAGCTCTTATACAGAGGGTAGTATTATTGTTCGATATATTACTGATAAATGAGAAAAATAAAAGATAGAATCGGAAAAGTCTACAATAGATGGACAATAATAGCTTTCAGCCACTCTAAAGGAGGTGGCGAGGGGACCTTTTATTTATGTCGTTGCGAGTGTGGCACTGAAAAAGTTGTTTCATATCGTTCTTTGAGAGATGGTCGTTCCAAAAGTTGTGGATGTCTTCAAAGAGATGGCAGAAGTGAGCCTCATTTAGTTTCTGCTCGCAGCGTGTATAACGCTTCTTCTGGCTATAAAGATGGCTGCAGTTTTGAGAAATTTTTAGAATTGAGTCAATTGCCCTGTTATTATTGTGGCTCCCCACCCGCTAACAGATATAATACTTACGTAAATAGTAAAAATGAAAAGAAAGCTAATGCAATATCAGTGCCAGATGCTCGTGCCCATCAAGCTCGGCGCTAACATTACTATTACCATTTCTGATGAAGAGCCGCTCGAATAAGTTCAACCCTTAGTTTTAGCTTCGGGACCAATAGCAATATCCGGATGTTGGGCAGCCGGGTTTTCGCGCGGGGGCGGGGGACCGCTACCTGGCACCGGTAACGGAGGATTTAGTTCCATATATGCTTTAAGCTCGGTAGCCAGCCCTTTAAGGTGTTGAAAGAATTGTATCTCTGTATGTTTAGTGGTCGGAGGTAATTTTCCTGTTGGCTGCGTGGTGTGCATATGATGCTGAGATAAAAACTCAAGATTATCCAAAATAGATTTGGTGGATCTATTGTTAACGTAATCTACCAGTTTCCAGGCAGCTTCGTGCGGTCGATTTTCTTTGAGGCTGCTCAATATTTTTTCCAACTCACTCTTGACATTGACCAGTAAACGCCACATCTTAGAATCAAATCGTCGAGCTTGTAAGGTGTAAAGATCACCATTAAGCTCACTTAATAAGGCACGCAATTTATCATTAAATTGTCTGCCGAACTCACGTTGGGCTTCAAATTGCTCGTTTAGCTTTGGTTTATTGCCTTCTAAAACGACAGTTTGGTCTATTTTTTGCTGTAGCTCTTCGGCCAGCGCTATTAAACGTAAAATATTGGAACTGGTCATTAGGTACCCAGAGTAATATGAAAATATTCAATACTATTCAAGAGCTGTGGTCGCACTGTTTATTTTGCCCTTTGTGCCACGAGCATAGCCGAACTATTACTCTACAAGTGGGTCCAGATGCACAATTTGTGCTAGCAAACTGGGCAGTAAGTATGACCTACGAAAAGATTGGTTCGGAATTGAAATTGTATTCTAGTTTTCAGGCAGATATAGAAGATCGAGATTATATCAAAGGAAAAATTGCTGTCACTTATATTATCAACTGTGACACCAACTCTTTTGAGTTGCAAACTACTGATTCTAATTCTTCTTTAGTTGAAAAGGCGAAGAAAGCTTATTTCTATTTTTATGTGCATGCCCGGTGTAATAAATGTGATGACTCTTATGTCGACAGTTCCGATATAGAATTTGATTTGGAAAATAAGAAGGTTTATCATATTCAAATAGATCGGGAGGGATACTTTTTACAGAATAAATACCATGTCACCGTCTCTCATGAGCAAAACATGTTGATGGTTTCCCGTTTGGAGATTCCAGAAGAAGGTATTCGTATAGATAATGAAAAGGTAATTACGCTACCTTATGTTAATTTGGATTTTTCCGATATTCTCAAGGTCGTTAATAAAATAAAAACTCTAATTTTGTTCAGTTAGGAGGAGGTATGGCTACTTTCCGAGACGCTAATCAGGTTCGTACCGTTCTAAAAATGAAACTTGCCAATTATTCGTGGTATAAGGGTAGTGTGGTCTGCACCGTCCACGATGGCTGGGGTGTAGTTATTTCGGTCCAAAAATTGGATAATACAGTTCGTAAGGTTATACCTCCAGTATTGAGTGGCGTATCTATTAAAACGGAAGTTAATTAAATGAGTTTAAGAATTGTTGCTTTATCAGATACTCACTCATATCATCGTAGGATTAAAGTTCCAGAAGGTGATGTGTTAATTCATGCCGGCGATATTACTTGGCGAGGAGAATTAACCATTTTCGCTGATTTTGCTAATTGGTTGCAAGAATTACCACATAAAAATAAGGTGGTAATTTTTGGCAATCACGAACTGGGAATGCGATCTGGACCCAATAAGAGTTTGGTGTTGCAGATGATTAAAGATGCAGGAGCCACTTATTTGGAAAACAGTGAAACTACAATTGATGGAATAAAGGTGTATGGCTCTCCAGCCACCCCTTATTTTATGGACTGGGAATGGAATTATCAACGAAGTCGAGAGATTGGTGAAGTTTGGAACTTAATTCCCGAAGACACTAATGTTCTCATCACTCACGGACCACCTTACGGTATTTTAGATAGTGTACAAGATCGTAGCCGAGGTCCGCAAGGGTGTGAAATGTTGAAGAAGAGGATACAACAGCTTCCTAATTTGAAAGCTCATGTGTTTGGTCATTTGCATAAAGATGGCGGTAAAATTGTTAACCTTCATGATACCATCTTTGCTAATGTAGCCATTTGTGATGATGCATATGACACTACTCGTTTGCCCACCATTATTGAGGTGTAGTATGAAACCAGAACTAAAAAACTATAATCACAAAGGTGTATGGGTAGAATATGGTGACATGGCTGCTGAGATTGATGAGCTTTTGGCGCCCATGATTGAAATCATGTGGAAATTGGGTATAAAAACAGAAGAGTCATGTCAGGGTACCCCTACTGAAAAGTATCCAAACAGTAGTGGTTGGTCGCGAGTTTATTTTTATGGTATTGAAGAGCCGCGTAAATTTCTGTCTTTAGCACTTCGTGCCACTATCGAGGAGAAAAAATCCGTTGAAGAACATGGTTTGCCGTTATGTCTTCCGTTTGCCGAATGGAAAATGACGTGTTTACCTACATGGCAAAATGGTATTATTGCGTTCAATACTAGTGTAGAGTTTCTACCTACTATGGTCCCTATTATTACCGAGAGGTTAAAGATAGCTTTTGAACGAAAGAGTGAGATATGAAGGTCAAACCTAAAGAAGTATTGCTTAACTTACCCATCGTTCTTTTATTTGATGATGAATATAAGGTCCCTGAATTTGCCGCTAACATCAACCAACTGGTGCATGGCAAAATCAAAGTTAAATATGAGGAACTAGGAGTTCTTGGCGAACAATGTGTCGGACTCTTTTATCTACAGAGAAATGATGAATTCGCACAACTTCGTCAAGAGTTCGTAGAATTGATTGAGCAAGAAGAAATTCGTCATCACGAAATGGAGTTAGCTGCTAAGAAAGTTGTCGAGGAACAACTTGGAGATACTGCTAAGTATGCTCGGGATGCAGAAGAATACGAATGATTTTATATAGAGTGTTCAGGAGGCACACACATCGCCTGTGTCAGGACGCCTGCCCTGCTGACATAGCCCTACCCATGCAACGTTTTTGGTTCAAATTCGGTTTTTGTTATTGTGATGGGGCGGTGGTTGCTTATCATAAAGGAAAAATTATTGGTTTTTTTCGTTTCTTCAAAAGAAAGCGTGGGGCGCATTTGTATGCTGCCGGCACTTATGTCCTGGCGGCATATCGTGATAAAGGTGTGGCTAAAAAACTGTGGGTTCATGCTCTCAAACGCTATCGACCTAAATATGTGGAAGTATTTGTGGCCAGCCGAGGCGGTAGCAAATTGATAGCTTCTCTCCAAAAGAAGTTTAAGAATATTACCTGGTCTGTGATTAAATAAGAGGAACATATGATTATAGCCTGTACTGGACATCGCCCCGATAAACTTCCCAATAAGGAAACCGGATATAAGCTCCCAAACCCAACTTATATTCACGTATGTCGGCAGATTGAAAAGGTATTGCAAAAATTGCAACCGGAAAAATGTATTTCGGGAATGGCTCTTGGAGCTGATTCATATTTTGCCAGCGTGTGTATCAAATTGGGTATTCCTTTTATTGCCGCTATTCCTTTCATAGGTCAAGAAAAGGCTTGGCCCGCTGCTTCACAAAAAGCTTATCATCTCTTGCTAAATAAAGCGGCTGAGAAAGTTATTATATGTGAGGGTGGTTATGCTCCCAGTAAGATGCAAACCAGAAACGAGTGGATGACAAATAAGTGTGATAAGCTTTTGGCTATTTATAATGGTGATACTAGTGGTGGAACATACAATTGTATTGAGTATGCTAGGAGTATGGGTAAAGAAATTATCTACATCGATCCGAGTTTATCCAAAGATCTAATTTAAATGTTTCTTGTTTTTAGATATTCTGCTGCCGATATACAGCGATTAGGATCATCTTTTAATAGTCCTATGGCTATATTGCAAGCTTCACATAAAGTGCCTCGGTAATTTCCAGTAGAATGATTGTGATCCCAACACAATTTATCTTTAGCACCACATATTTCACAATAATCAACAAGAAGTCTATCTTTTCTTGATTGACGACGAGATATATTATATTTACGACGGCGCTCCATTACTGCAATAGAACATCGCCACCCACCTCCAGATTTTTTAGTAATTTGCACTTCGTTACACGTAGTGCAAATTGCAGTTTGGTTAAGTTCATTAATATTACTTAATCGATGTTTTAAGCGTTCAGTTGGCGCCCCAGGTTCTATTTCTCCATAACGCATATTTCTTGCATAACACGCGCAACAAAATCCCTGTGAAGTAACTGGCTTTTCACAACCAAGAGTTGCACAGGTTTTAGTTTTTGATTTATATGATCCTATTCTTTTCATGATAAAAGAATATCAAGTTATGCATATTTTGTGTGTTATTTTAATCAAATAAAATATTAATGGGCGCAAGTTAAGTATTATATGAGATTAGTTTGTTGGATGAAAAAGATGAATAAATTTAATTTGACCATGCGCAGCCTCGATTTTAATTTGCTGCCACGCTACCCAAAGTTGCTGCAAAAACTTCGTAAATTGATTCTGCACCGGGGCTCGGGCATGGATCGTGAGCTAGACCACCTGACCAAAATTATGGCGACCCGTCCGGTTAATGCCAAGGTGATTTTGGTTTACCGATACCCAGGCAAGTTAGTAGGATGGGGACTATTGTCCAAAGAGAGATCTGCCATTTCTTTCTGGGCTACCAGCACTTATTTCGAACCACATGACGGAATGTTATTGGAAATCTTTGTGGATCCCAAGTTTAGACGTCAAGGAATTGGCACCGAGATTATGAAAGTAGCCCGACGCAAAGCTGGACCTTATCGTCTATGTGTAGCTCCCTGGGATGTGCGAAGCAGAGCCTTCTTTAGGAAGTTTTCCAATTATCAGAATAAGTGGTTGTAAGGTAAAGCCTGGCAATAAGTGGGTATATACAACAAATAATGCTCGAATGACGGAATAGGCATACGTACTGTGTTCAGATCGCAGGTTTTAAGGGTTCGACTCCCTTTTCGAGTACCATAGGTCATCGTGTTGGAATGGTATACAACTTACGCTGAGAACGTAAGCCACATAATTAGTGGGTGGGGATTCGAGTTCCCCCGATGACACCAAGTAAGAATGGTGTTGTGGCGAAATAGCAGACGCACTCCGTTTAGGGCGGAGCGCCTTCGGGCGTGAGGGTGCAAATCCCTCCAACACCACCATATAAAATGAAGGTTCGAATGCCTGTGATATATACATAGGTATGAGTAATTACAATCAGAAGCATTCCAAAGAATTATTAGAGCCGATCGTCAAAAACTCCACGTCTGTTGCGGAGGTATTGAGAAAATTAGGACTTCGTCAATCTGGTGGCAATCATTCACATATCACTCGTCGCATTAAGTTTTATGAGTTAGATACTTCGCATTTTATTGATCCAAAGACTAACCTAAAACCCGGAATCAATAAGTTGCCACCAGACCAAATATTGGTAAACGATCGTCTTCAAGGAAGAAGAGATGGTGTAGCCAAATTGCGTAGAGCATTATTAGAATCTGGTGTAGAGCACAAATGCAAAGAATGTGGTTTACCACCACTTTGGAATGGCAAATATCTTCAACTTCAAATCGATCATATCAATGGTGACTTCACAGATAATAGGATAGAAAATCTACGATTCATTTGTGGCAACTGTCATTTGCAAACTGAAAACTTTGGTATCAAAAACTCACCTAATTACCTTGATAAGGTGGTTGTAATAAAGCCACTTAAACCATTAAAACAAGTCTTGCCAAAACCTTCCGAAATTGATCCTAATTGGCGTCATCAACCGAAACCTAAGACACGTAAAGTAGAACGTCCCAACAAAGAATTGCTCGCCCAATTGTTATGGGAAAAGCCCACAGCTCAATTAGCTATTGATTTTGGTGTATCTGATAACGCTATAGCAAAATGGGCTAAATCGTATGGACTCAATAAACCACCACGTGGATATTGGGCTAAAAACAAAACTACCCAAAAGTGACGCTTACTTAGCGTATTTGGCTAACAAGATCTCGCTGATTTCCAAAGAAGACTTCTTATCTTTGCCACCTACATTAATTTTAGGATACTTAGATTTAACTTTACGGGATACAGCATCCTGTAGTGATTTTAAACTACCTTTGTACCAAGATGGAGCTTTATTATATTGGTGTGATCTGGCTAGGGCATTACGCGCCTGATCAGCATCGTTAATTGGAAAATGATCTTTATGATCAGTTACGTTAGGACTTTCAGCCGGAAATACTACAGTACCCCTTGAGCGAACCTTAGCCTTTGGGTCCAACTTCTTCTCTTGCTTTTTCGCCAAGAGAATTAGTTCCATAGCAGCGGCTTTAGCCTTTGGTTTTTCTTCCTTGCCACGACCAGAACCTTCACATTTGTGGCAAAACTTGCCATCTTTGTATCCCTCACCGTCGCAAGCATCGCACTTGGGCTTGGCTCGTTCCTTTTTAATATCTTCTTCATCCACGTCCCAAGGAAAACCTGCTACACCAAGTTTGGCATCATTATCGTCTTCATCCTTACCGAAACCCTCAGATTTGGGTTCCAATATCTTAATGACTGGCAATTCTCTGATGGTAATCGGACCCTTTTCCTTCATTTTAAGCCACTTGGCAAAATCTTCTTCAAAACCTGCGGGTTGTGGGATATCCGCGGCGAATTTTTCGAATTGAGTGGCTAAAACTAATAATTCTTGTACGGTAGGCGGCATTGACAACCTCGAAAACGGTGTTATAGTATATACTACTAATAATCAGGCAATATTATTACCAGTTATGGTGACGTGAGGGAGCTGGTTGACCCCGGGTGTCTGTGAAACACTCTTTGGCGAGTTCGAATCTCGTACGTCACCCCAGGAATCAAAATGCAGGAGTTAGTAATTGCAGTTGTTTCTATTTTCGTGATGGCAATATTCTGGTTCTTTTTGGGACTATGGATAGTAAGTCATCCCGATTTTTGATATGGCCCCATAGTTTACCGGCTGTGAACATTTGGCTTTCAACCAAGAGGTGTGGGATCGTCCCCCACTGGGGTCACCAAAAGAGCAAGTCTTTATGAAATATATTACTAGTGAAGATATTTGTGGATGCTGTAAATATGTATTGGGTCGTGATTGGAATGATGTGTGCGAGCGTGTCGCCTCAATACGTCAGTATATCACCCTCCATACTCAGCCGGGCGAAAAGATTGACATCTTCAAATTTGTCAAAGTTTTTGAGGATAACGAGGGCTACACCCGCAGTGATGTTTGCATGGCAGTGTTAAATCTCATCGAAGAAGGTATATTGCGACACGATAAAAATGATATTGTGAGAAGTTATCAATAACCTGATATAAACAATACACACGGTCCCTTCGTCTAATGGTAGGACATATCATTCTCAATGATAGAACAAGAGATCGATACTCTTAGGGATCGCCAGAAAGTTTATGCCGATGTATACCCTGCGGTTTCTACCCGCTTGAAAGGTTAATTGAATACATGTGGGTTTGAGTCCCTCCATCGGTGCCAAGTTTAATATTGATTATGTTTTGAATTATTTCCCAAAATTTTTCAGCATTACTCGACTTAAATCTTTTAAGTGAGGACGTATCGATAATTACCAATTCAATATTTTTTTCGAGACAAGCTTGAAACTTTCTGCTGTCGTTATTTTGTATGCTTGCTAATTTATCTTGTCCATAGATGGGTTCATAATGGAAAATGCCGTTAAGTTCGAAGGCAAGATTAAGTGATGGAATATAAATATCAAGTTCAGAATTGATGGTTTCTTTTTGGTTATACTTCACATGCAATGATGGGTATGATATTGAGATTTTTTCTTCAAGCCATTGTTCTAATTTAGAGCGGCGTGTTCCGGTAGTTTTGTGAGTGTTATTATAAGTGGCGGCACAACTGTGCGAGCAAAAACTATTACCACTTTTTGATAACTTGAATTGATGTAGTTGTTTGATAAATGTTATTCCACATTGGACGCAATTTACGTTTATTGATGTTATTTGTGAAAGTCCCATACATTTTGTGCTACAAAATCTTGTTTCTTGATGCTTTAATAAACGTAATCTTATCCATTTAGCTTCCATATAAAAAGTTTGCGAGCAATATTCGCATTCGAAAGGTAATTTGTCAGTACGAGCATAATCGTTTAACTTAGTGATATCAAATAAAGGCTGCATACCTATCATGATTCGATATGCATAGAAAATATATTTTCGACTATTGATAGGGATACAACTAAAAATTTAGGCATATTTTGATATTAAATTGTAAATATGCGTCTGTAGTCTAACGGACAAGGCTCCTGGCTACGAACCAGGCGGGGGCAACTCCATAGTAGGTTCGACTCCTACCAGACGCACCAAATATATCCTCGTAGTGAAATGAATATCACAATTGTCTTCGAAACAATTAGTGTGGGTTTGATTCCCACCGAGGATGCCAACAGCTCCGAAAGAAGCTATTTTTATTACTATCATTGCATTTGTGTATGTTAAAACTCGCAGTTGTCGGTGATTTATCGCAGAATGACCCATCACGTTTGGCGCAAGCCTTAGATGCTGCCTTATCAGTCGCAGATATAGTAGTGCAAGTAGGAGACATTAATCCCGGTTATGATGTGATGAAGCAACGATTAGGAACGGGTAAGTTGTTTTGTGTGCCAGGCAATCACGATATTCAGGGTCCTGGTAATTGGGATGCCAGCCTTTCAGGTCTTCCTAAACAATGGGCTAAAACTTTTGATAATGCATATTTGATTGGTTTGAATAATAGTTGCGATACTTTTGATCAGGAGGCTTGGAATTTGTTGAACGCATCCCCCACTAATCTTCGGTTGTTTGTCTTTTGCCATAAACCCCTCTCACCTATCGTTTTTCCTGACGGTACTGAGTCGCAACACATTATGGGCGAAGGTGCCCTTTGTCCTGATGCTGTCAGGCTACAACAGTGGGCAACAGGTCGTCACGTCACTTTCTGTCATGGTCATTATCATGGTTGGACATTAATGAATTCTAATTACGGCACGGTTATAGTAGATGGACGAGGCGGCGCAGCTCCTCAAATTGGCTACACATTATTGGTTATTCAACCTGAAGGTTGGGTAGCTCACGCAGTGGTATTATAAGGATTTATTATGGAACATTATTGTCATGCTCGAGGCTGCACTGTTTCAGTCAAGCCCGAACTGTTGATGTGCTGGAATCATTGGAAACAGGTTCCTAAAACTATTCAACAAGCCGTTTATTTACACTATCGTCCTGGACAATGTGATGACAAACATCCGTCTAAAGAATGGCATGAAGCGGCGGATGCGGCTATTGGTTATGTAGCTCAAAAAGAAGGTCATTCTATTCGCCAATGTGAAAAAGAAGCATTAATGAAGTTCGGTTGTAGTCCTAAAACTCCCAAAGTGGTGCATTGTAAAAGAGAACCATACGATGTTTATATTGGCAGGGGTTCAAAGTTTGGCAACCCCTACTCTCACCAAGAGGGAACGGCTGCTGTTTGGGTAGTAGATACCCGCGAAGATGCCATCCGTCTATATGAGGAGTGGTTGCGCGCTCAATCAAAATTGATGGCGGCTGTTAAGAAAGAATTGCGCGGGCGCATTCTTGGCTGTTGGTGTTCTCCGCTGGCATGTCATGGTGATGTGCTATTGAAAATAGCCAATGAGGAAAAAGATGAGTGAAATGAAGGGACTCTCCCTAGCAGAGAACTTAAAGATGAAGTCTGACGAGCAACACGCGAATATTAACGATCAGATTCGTGACGAACTCACCAATGAACTTCTGCATAAAGCCAAGGAAGCAGCTAATGATGGTTTGTATGCTGCAACCCTTTACGACGAACAAATTGAGAGCAGAGAAATTGCCAAGCCTTTGAAAAGGTTGTTAAAAGCATACGGTTTCAAAGTTAGCATTGGGAGAACAGAAGGGTTGGGTAAAATGGCATTAAGCCAGACTTATCTGACCATCTCTTGGAAATAGACTTTGGATAGTCCCTCTACTGATTTAGTTGACCGGTAACAAGACTAAACGTTGAGCCGAATCAATCGTTAGTAGAGCTGTGGTAGGAGAGTTTCAGATCTCCTTTGACACGGTGAATTGACACCAGATAGGAATGAGTCTTCAACCCGTGAGGCGAGAAATAAGTTCCTACAGCCCAATCCCAGACGAACTGTATAGTTCCTTTTGCACTTGGGAAAATAGGTGAACCAAAGCGGGGAGCAAGCCGCACTATCCAAAATTAACCTGTGAGGATAAAATGAATAGACCTGAATTTGTGACTGAAGCTGACATTCAACGCTGGTCAGACACTATAGATAATGACCCTAACCCGCTTAGGCATTTTGCTGATTTTGCTATACTTCGAGAATTATTATATGCTAGTTTCTGGTTAGCCGAGAGTTTGCAAAAAGAAGGGTGTCCAGCCGAGATTATTCCTCGTATTCAGTATACTATGGGCGGATTATCTTTTGGTAAAGATCCCTGGATAATAGCCCAAGAGATGTTGGAAGCCTATAAGAACAACGAGATGGAGTTCGAAATTGACTATGATGCATAAATTAATGGATCAGGAAGATCCTAAATGTTTATATTGTAATGGTCAGTGTTCTGTTTCTTTAGAGGGATATAAAGCTCCGATGGGCTGTAGTGATGATAGAGAGATCTTAACTTGTACCTTATGTAAAGAAGTTTTCACTATTTTTTCCATACAAAGCATCGAGGGCGAAACCATATATTATGGCTTCAGTTTTTCTTGCCAAGATATTACTGTTTTTTACGAATACAAAAATAAAAATTTTGGACTGTTTTCTCAAAAAACAAAATCAATTGTAGATGAACATGGAGATATGGAAGATATCTCTCCTACAGAGGTTCCTATTTTTGAGATAGATTTTTCTAACAAAAATAAGCTTCATAACAAACTCAAAACCTACCTATTATTCTCATGAGAAAAGTATATATACAGAAGAATGGTGAATTCATTACTTCTAACATGTACGCTTCCTGGGAAGGGTTTCGCCTCAAAGGCTATGAAACTATTCCTTTCGAAGGTGAATTTGAGTCACCAGAACTCGATGCTATTCCTCTATCTAAGGACGACATTGTTTGTGGTTACATCCCTATAGTTAGGAAAGTCTTCGATCGGTTAGGCGCTACCCAACCTGATGTGCCTAGCATCCCAGCCAGCCTACTCAAATTCTGTGGTCGTCAAGTATGGTATGGACATTTAAATGATGTTCATAAACAGGACTATGACGTTAAGCCAGTGTTCATCAAACCTAAACACACGCAAAAACTTTTTCCAGGACATGTAGTGTCGTCTTTCAAGGACTTGATTAAGACGTCTGCATATCCAATGGATACTGTTATACAAATGTCAGACCCAGTTAATTTTATCACTGAGTACCGGGGTTATGTGTTACGAGGTGAACTCTTGGGACTGCGACACTACAAGGGTGATACTTGTGTCATTCCGAGTGGCTATACTATCAAACAAGCTATCGCAGCTTTCGAGAATGCACCTGTTGCTTACTCCATTGACTTTGGAGTAAGCGATGATGGCCGATCTCTACTTGTTGAAACCAATGATGCATTTGCATTAGGTAATTACGGATTGAACAGTTTAGATTATACCGACATGATTGAAGCTCGTTGGGATCAGATTGTAAATTATTGAATTTATTAGTGAAGTTTCTTTTTTATTTCGGAAGTCGTTGACAGTTATTATATTCATGAATATGTTGGTCAACATTGCCTTCATCGGAGTAAATAATGGCTAAACAAGAACAACAGATGAGTGTGTCGGATTTTAATCTGGCAAAAATTAATACCAAAGAATTATCGAGTCACGTAGGCGCAACCATCCAAATTGGTGGCAATATCGCCATTTTTGGTCGAAGAGGAACGGGTAAGACAGAAATTTCTAAACAAGAAATTAAAAAGGCGGGTATGCATGAGGTGTATCTCAATTTATCCGTAATGGAACGAGTTGACTTAGGTGGCTATCCTAACATCATGGGTATGTCGGAAGCTGACAGGTTGAATCGTAAATTTGTTAACTTTTTGATGCCACAATTTTATCAGCCGATGATCGAAGGTAAACGCCCCGTAGTTCTACTATTAGATGAAGTAGATAAGGCAGATCAAAGTTTGTGGGCACCGTTATTAGAACTAACTCAGTTTAGAAGTATGAATGGTTTGGCTCTGCCCAATCTGTATGCTACCATTATGACTGGCAACCTTATTTCTGAAGGTGGAGCCCGCCCCAGTTTGCCATTGCTCGATAGGGCAGAAAAGTATTTGGTAGAAGCTGATGTAACTTCTTGGATGAATTGGGCGGGTAAGTCTGGTCATATTCATCCTTCTATTACCGCTTTTATCAATGACAACCCTAAGGATTTGCTGGGCGCAGTAGACCCAGATGATCGTTATGCCGATCCATCTCCTCGTGGTTGGACCCGAGCTTCTGACATTCTTTTTAGAGGAGAAGAAAAAGGTTGGAGCTCGGAAATGTTACACAATAAAGTTCGTGGTTGCGTAGGCAAAGATGCTGGTATCCGTTATTCTTTATATTATGATCATTATCAGAAACTATTGCCGATGGTGGAACGAGTATATAAGGAAGAGAATATTTCTCGTGAATATACTGCGTTAGATCCTTCTCAGCAACTGATCACGTGTATGATTGCTTGTGCTCGTTTGGCTAATCATTTGGATCAAGTTCATGATGCTGATCCGCCTCCCGCTCTCAAATTGATGGGTCGTTTCTTACAGTATGTTTCTCATGAAAATGTGTTGGCAGCCGTTCGCAGTCAGGTGACCATTGATCGTATTGTTCAATTCAGCCTAGATGAGAATCAGGACTGGCAGGACATCATGAGCCGCATCAACCAGAAGGTAGATTAATTCCTATTCCTTATCAGATATATACTTATTGGAGTTTAAATGAAATTTGAGAGGATCATAGGGAAAATAGATCCAAAATTGATTGCGGCAGCAGAAAACAGACTATCGCAAATCTTTTTGGAATTGGCTACCCGATATAGTAATGAACATATTGGAACGGGTATGGGTGGCGATCCACTCATCTTTGGATTAATGTATCCAGTGCAACATGTGGCTACTATGAACATTCCTACTGCCGCTACTGATGGCAAGAGGTATTATTGGAATCCAAAGTTTATTCTTAAACAGAGTCGTATTGGTTTGCGTATCATTTGTGCTCACGAAGCTTGGCATGCTATCTACATGCATCCAGCTCGTCGAGGTTCCAGACTCCCTAAACTATGGAACATTGCTGTCGATTATATTGTTAATGGTACAGTAATGGATGACTTCAGGGCTCGTAAAATGAACCCGGAAGAAAATTTCACCAAGCATTTGGGTCGCTTCATGACTTTGAATGATTATTGTGAATTACTTAAGAATCCCTATGCTTCCATTAAAGGTTTCGAAGATTTGAAACCTGGTGATGCAGAACCTAATCCGACGGCGGATCTTCCAGGTGCCAATGAAGACCGCGAACTCACTCCCGAAGAACAAAAAGAGTTAGAACGTCGTGAGAAGAAGATTCAGTTTTATTATGCCGATCCGGGTCTGGAAGACGATATGAAGAGACCAGAAAAGATTTACGATCTACTGTATAGTCTGTTGCCAAAGTGTCCTCAGTGTGGTAAAGTGGGTATGTATCCACCTCCAGGTTCCACAAAGAACAAGGATAAATATAAGGGCAAAAATAAAGCTTCCGGTGATACAGCTGAAGAGCAATCCAAGCAACCTGGACAAAATGGTGATCAAGGCGATCAGTCAGGAAAAGGATCGGGCAAAGGATGCGATCATTGCGGAAATGGGATCGATATCTTCGGATTAGGCGGAACCGTTGACGATCATATGGATACTGAGGAAACAGAAGAGAAATTAGCGAAAAGAATTTCCGATGCTATGGATGCTGCCAGGAAAATGGCAGGACATGTTCCGGCAGCGCTGGAAGAGGAGCTGGGAAAACTTACTGCCCCCAAGATAACTTGGTCAGATGTAATAAGATGTAGATTACTTAAATCTAGAGCTGGTAATTCTAAAAATGATTGGACAAGATTTAGAACTCGTCCAATGTTTAGCGGTCTTTTAGTGCCTAAAAGAAAATCTTATCATTCTAATTTTGGAGCTTTATTGGATACAAGCGGCTCAATGAGTAAGGATGATATAGCTTATGCCGTTAGTCAGCTTATAGGGCTTGATGATAGAGCCGAAGGTTGGATTGTGCCAGCTGATGCCACTGTATATTTTGATCAGGCTGTTAAAATTAAAAAATGTAATGCAGAAGAGTTGTCAAAAGTAAAAGTCGTTGGTCGTGGAGGAACATGTTTTGCACAGTTCTTTTCCGAATATGAGAAGCATATTGGTAAATGCGATTTTTTAATTATTATGACTGATGGTTTTTTATTAGACACAGATATTGCGGAAATGAAAAACCCCGGAATAGATGTTTATTGGATCATAACAAGTGCAAGTTCTTTTAATGCACCATTTGGAAAAGTATTAGAACTACGTGGTTAAAATATTTAGATGTTTTTCCAAATTTTACCATTTGCAATATTTCTAATTGTTGTATCAGATACATTATATTCTCTAGATAGCTCTTTGTATGAATAAAGTTTGGTGGCTAATTTTTGTTTGAGCTCAACAACTTGTATTTTTGTTAGTTTGGTTCGTGCCCAAGTTTCGCTGTTTTTTATTCTTCTACTTGGTAAATTTTTTGTAGCTTCTATCCATGATATTCCATTCATTATATTTCTAACGAAAAGAGACTAATAAATTAGCTAAGTTTTTATTAAAGATTAAATAAAACTATAATTTGATCAAGACAATTAACTATTCGGAGATTTACATCATGGATTTCGTACTGTGGCTTGCCCTAGGAGGCGGACTTTTTGCTATTATATGTTCACCAAACTTTTGGGCATTGTTATGTGGCTGCTGAAACTGCGTTCTATTTGTTAGGCGGTAAAAAAGAAGGTTGGACACCACAATTCGTTCGAGTCCAGGGATATGCTCACTGGTATCTTAAACACATTTCTGGTTTCATTTACGATCCGACAGCGGCACAATTTAAGGTTTCAGTTCCTTATCATAAGGGCAGAGGTAATGGATTTCTCACCAAGAAACCCAGCAAGCGTGGTCTCCAGTTAATTCGTCAAATTAAAAATTCCAAAATATGGCTTAATCTAAACTTTTCCGACCACCTTGACACGCAATTTCCTAAAATTATGTTAGCGGACGCAAAGACGATGAAAATTTGAATTTCAAGTGAAAGATTAGAGAATGAAATTACATGACGTTCGTCCGGGCTTTGAAGGCTCATCAGGTGCGATAGAACAGTTTTTCTCTATCAAAGATACGGGTATGATCTTTGATATCTTGCGTAGCAAGATGTATTCCAATCCCATCTTGGCAATTGCTCGTGAAATTAGTAGTAATGCTCGTGATGCCCACCGTGAAGCAGGTAAACCAAATGAGCCAATTACTATTGTTCTTCCTAGCCATTTAGATTATAATTATCATATTAAAGATAATGGTCCTGGTATCAGTCCGGATCGTATGTCTAATATCTTTATTCAATACACCGCCTCCACTAAGCGTGATGACGATGTGCAGACAGGTGGTTTTGGTTTGGGGGCTAAAACACCTTTTTCTTATAGCGATACTTTCACCATTATTACCATCCATAATGGTATCAAATATCAGTACGGTGCTTATATTGATCCGACCAGGGTTGGTAAGCTGAGGTTGATGTCCGAGGAACCGACTACCGAAGGTAACGGAACAGAAATTATCATCCCCGTAGAACCTAAAGATTCTCATTTTTTCTATGATTTTACGGAGCAAGCTTGTCGTCACTGGACAGTTAAACCCATCATCAAGGGCGGCTCTATTAGTTGGAAAACACCTAATATTATTTTAGAAGGTGAGGGTTGGGCTATTGCTACCGCCGCCCCAGGTTATCACCAATCAGCAAAGTTAGTCATCGATGGTATCGAATATCCTCTTGCGTTAGATGCTTTGCGTACTTATGCTAGCACTCAATTGATTGATTCCTGTCGGGGTAACGTCATCATGTATTTCGGCGTAGGGGAGCTCACCCTTTCTGCTAGCCGTGAACAAGTCTATTTAGACAAAAGAACTCAAGAAAAAATTGATCAGCGTCTTCAGTCCATGCAGACCGATATCAAAAAATTATTAGATGACAAGATTGACGCCTTCCCTAATCTATGGCAAGCTAATATCTATTTTCGTAAAGAGTTGATTAATGCCTTCAGTGATTTGCGTTTCTTAGGAAAATTATCTTGGAAAGGAATTGCATTGCATGGTGGGTGGATTCAAATAGAATGTCCTGCCTTCACTTTCAGTCGTGGAAAATTTTCTCGTAAGCACGGCAATGATCCTAACAAGCTGAGCCGCTCACGCATGACATCTATTCATTTTGAGGAAAACTCTTCGATCTGTATTAATGATCTTTCCATTAAAGAACCGACACCACGACATGTTAAGAAAGCCTTTGAAGATAACCCTAAATTACAATCTCTTCAAGTAGTTTGTCCAACTGATAATATTACTGAAGATAAGCTCAATAAAACTTTACACTTGGATAAGATGGCTCCTTGCAGGATGTCAGATATTACTAAGGCATCAGGACGTGCATACACCCCATCATCTCAAAGATTATTAGTCTTCAAATTTGATCCAAATTACGCGCAATATCGTCAAGTTAGCTATGCTTCTATTGATGAAGACACTAATGATAAGGTGTTATGCTTGTTACGTAAAGAGGGTTCCCCACCCTACACTCGCATCCCTTTTATCAAAAAGGATCATACTATTAATTTACCTTCGATGAAATCTATTGCCGAAAAAAGTTCCAAAATCTCTTTTTATGGGGTAGATAGTGAACTTCCCGCCGAACGTGTAAAAGAAGAATTTGGGGATTTTCAACCACTGGAAGAGTATGTGGATGAGAAAATTCTCAATAATAAAAACATTAATTATATCGAAATAAAATTCGCGATTGAGCAAAATTATTACGTGGATGAAAAAACTCTCAAAAATCTCGATCAGTTGCAAGCTTTAATTAGCGATCCCAATAGCCTCTTTTTGAAGCGTGCGACGGTGCACCGCAAGATCAAGGATATAAATACCGATGACACTGGGCTGCTACAGGTGTACGAGTCAGTCAAAGGCAACATCACCAAAAAAGAAACCGAAAAGTTTTTAAAAGATAATCCAGATTATAATTTGAATAAAATAGATTTAGAGTATCATAAAACTTACCCGTTATTAGAATCAGTGAGTCAATACCATTATCATAATATAGTGGACCATATAGCACATTATGTCAATTTAATTGACACGTGGAACAAAGATCAAAAGAAGAAAAAGAATTAACTAGGAGAACAAATATGTCGCAAAGAGTAAATTGGTTCGTTACGGACCAGAATGTAACCGTCAACTATAAGGGACAAACCCACATTGTTAAACGCACCGATCCTTTGGCAGACGACCTGGTTCGTGCTATCAAAGAGAACCGATTAGATGATGTCCCTAATTTGGTGTCCGTTGCACAAGCGTTGGAAAACAAATCCAAGGGTAACGTAGTAGTTAAAGATGGAGATCTGTTGGTCAAGGGTGTCAAAGTTCCAGTTGAGTTAGCTCGTAAGATCCAACAGTTCATTGATGAAGGGCTTCCTTATCAGCCGCTAATCAAGTTCGCCGAGAACTTGCAAAACAACCCATCTTTCCGCGCTGTCAACGAGTTGTTTCAGTTCTTGGAGAAGAACGACCATCCGTTCACCGAGAATGGTAACTTCATCGCTTACAAGCGTGTTCGTGGTAATTTCACGGATATTTACACCGGCACCTTCGATAACCATCCTGGAACTTTGGTGGAAGTTACTCGCAATCAAGTGGATGAAGATTCTAATCGCACTTGTAGTAATGGTTTACATGTAGCGAACTGGCACTATGCTCATACGCAATTCTCTAGCCATGATCCTGCTACTGATATTATGTTAGAGGTGGAAGTTAATCCGGCGAATGTGGTGGCTATACCTTCTGACTACAACCAATCTAAAATGCGCGTCTGTGCCTATAAGGTCTTAGGAGTGGTGGAAACCGAATTTAAGGATAGTAACCTTCGTGTCACCAACCCGGACTTTTCTTTTGATGAGGAAGAAGAGTTGGAAGAGGAAGAGGCACATACCTGCACTGAGTGTGGTTGTGAGACCGAACCGGAATACATCTTTTGTGAAGATTGCAATGGTTGCGAAGATTGCGGTCAAATGGATTGCGAATGCGACGAAGACTGCTGCGTAGAATGTGGCGAAGAAATTTGCGACTGCGCCTGTCTCGATCAGGATGACAATGATGCATACCCGTTCTATGATGAGTTTGACCACCCCTAATCGATGATATAGATCCCTATATGGGATTTATACTAGATAGGGTCGACCCTCAATTTAGATATCTGACTGATCTGCTTTTATTTACTGATCGAACTGATGTTGATTGGTCTAAATATCGAATTTTACTGGATGATGACGCCAATTACTATTATTTGGCGGATCGTTTCAATAAGTGCGTCGAGATGCATTGGGATGAGGCTTTTTGGACACATCGCCTGGATTTCTTGTTCTCCCTCCAGCACAAAAAGCTTCATCGGATTATGGACAATTTGATAGAGGATAGGTTCAAATTTCTAATCAAAAGCAACGGCACCGCTGACCCAAATGTGAACAAAGAGTTCATGCAATATATTGGGTTATGTGCCGCCAAAGCTCAACATAAGGGAAACCTGATGACAGCTAAAAAGTTGTTATTACAATTACCTTATAGCGTGCAAGCAGATGATCTAACTAAATTTATTGCTCATTTTGTGCCAACTGTCTATCCTTCCTTGGATGCTTATGGTGAAGCACTTACCAAGGAAATCGTCCATTCCTCCCGAGCTTTCCAGATGATGGATACTTTGGAGAAGCGAGGCGTCCCAATGGATCGTGCGTTGATTTACAAAATAGCTAAGGAACTGTTTTTTAAGAAAACTTTAAATCGTAAGAATCGTCATTCGCTATTTGCTATGTTGAACGATGAAACTATTCGCACTGCTATTAAACGGGAATATAAGCCGGAACATCAGGAACGTTTATTAGAACTAATTGGTCAGTGTGATTTTGGAGAAATTGAATATGGACATCTATCTAATATCAAAAATCTATTGGATATAGATGATTCTATTGCTGATAGGTTAATTGTGGTTTATGCTGATAAATTACATGCCCGTGGAGTAGGCTCTAAGAAAGTTAATATTGATCGTATTATTCGTGTGTTGAAAACTTTTCCACAGTTTTCTCCCAAGAAGATGTTAGTTTATTTGTCTAATAACAATAGGATGACAGATATCAAATATCTCCTTAATGCTTTTCCTGATTTGAGAAAGTTAGCCGTTTTTATATAAGGATACTATGATTACTATTACTTCTGAAGCGGTTATTAAAATTAAAGAGATTGCTGAAGCCGAAGGTATCGAACATACTATCGTTCGCGCCAAATGCTTGGGTGGCGGTTGTGCGGGCTTCCAATTTGACTTATCTTTTGATGATCAAATTGGAGAGATGGATGAGGTCTTCGAACAAGATGGAGTGAAATTGATTTGTGATTCAATATCTCTTCAATACTTGGATGAATCTTCTATTGATTACGTAGAAGGATTGATGGGAGCAGGTTTTAAGTTTAATGTGCCCCGCGCTAAAGGTAGTTGTGGTTGCCATAAAAGTTTTGATTTTTAAGGATAAGTTATGAGTACAATTGAAAAAAGAACAATTCTCTTTTCAGGAATAATGGAGATATTGTCAGATGGGCTCAAACTAATGCTGAAGCTTCCGTCAACGCCACATCCAGATGCAGAGTTTTTTAATGTTATAGGACATTATTTAGCACGAATAAGTTGTATGGTGGTTGGACTTATGAGCGCCTAATCGAAGAAGCAGAAAAATTGGATGCTCAAGCGGAGGCTCTATATAAGACTTCTACCGTTTTACCCAAGGCGCCAGATTTCGAGTTTTTGGATGATTTGTGTATTAAATTAGTAGAAAGATCATTATCCACGAGTGGAATAAAATGAACAAAATCAATATGTAGCTGTGTTTTTATGTCAAATCTGGCGTGTGTTGCGTTATATAATGTAGTATAACGCGAGGATTAAAATGAAAATCTGCCCCGGGTGTCAAATTAGTAAGGAAGATACAGAATTTGGTAAAAATAAAAGTAGAAAAGACGGCTTGAGTGCATACTGTAAGATTTGTTCTAAATTATATAATCAAAAATATTATATTAATAATAAAGAAAAATTAGACGCTAACAATAAAGAATATGCCCTTCTTCATAAAGAAGAAATAGTTGAATATAAAAAAGAATATTATGAGAATAATAAGGAAACTATTCTTGAAGCAGCAAAAGAATATCGCGAAAATAATAAAGAAAGTATTTCCCTAAAAAAGAAGAAGCATTATTACGATAATCAAGATTTAATCTTAGATAAGGGTAGAAAATATTACCACAATAATAGAGAAGACAAATTAATATATCAAAAAGAGTATGCCGCAAATAATAAGGAAAAAATAGTTGTTGCCAAGAGAAATTATTATATTAACAACAAAGAAGAAATAAAAGCGCAACATTTAGAATACGAAAAAGAAAGAATCAAAAATGATCCTGTTTTTAAATTCAGAAAGCTTGTGTCAAAATCTATTAGATATGCACTGAAAAATAATAGATTTTCTAAAAATGGAAAATCTTGTCTTGATTATTTAGAATACACCTTTGACGCACTAATCGATCATATCGAACAGCAATTCAAGTGGTGGATGACTTGGGATAACCACGGAATATATAATCTTGAGAAGTGGGATGATAACGATCCATCCACTTGGACATGGAATATCGATCATATAATTCCTCAAAGCGATCTGCCATATACTTCGATGAGTGATGATAATTTCAAGAAGTGTTGGGCGTTGCAAAATTTGCGCCCGTTATCAGCAAAACAAAACATTTTAGATGGCAATAGAAGAGGGAAAAATAATGGATAAGAAAGAAATTTTAATTAGTATTGATGTAGAAACAAATGGTAAAATTCCTGGCGATTTTTCTATGCTATCTTTGGGTGCTGCCGCATTTAATACTAATGGCGATCTATTATCAACATATTATGCAAATCTTAAACTATTACCAAATGCATCAGAAGATCCAGATACAATGGAATGGTGGTCTAAAAATCAAGCTGCCTATGATGCTACTCGCCTCAATATGATTGAGCCCAAATTAGCGATGGAACAATTTAATAGTTGGGTAAAAAACCAAGATGGAATTCCAGTTATTGTTGGATATCCCGTTTTCTTTGATTATTTATTTTTATATTGGTATTTGATTCATTTTACTGGTCATAGTATTTGTAGTTTTTCAGCTTTGGATATTAAGACATATGCTTCAGCAATGTTAAAATTGCCCTATCGTGAATCAACTAAAAAGAATATGCCCAAGCGTTGGTTCTCGGATGCTAAACATACTCATATAGCTTTGGATGATGCTATTGAGCAAGGACAGTTGTTTTGTAATATGTTGAAGGAAAATAATAAATGATTCATGGAATCTATGTTCGCACTAAACCCACTCATAAATGGTTTTTGTTTTCCATTACTAAATCTGCCGAAACTGCTACCAAAGAATTAGCGATTGCTATGCAGTTGGCTAAAAATGGCGGTAATGAACAGGGTGAAGCTGCCATTCAAGTATTTAGCTCTGAATTGTTTATTCCTGAATTGTTAACCGAAATTAAAGAGCAGAAGCCTATTGGATTTAATTAATGGATTTATTTTGCGAAATTCTTTATTATGAAGATGACCAAAACTATTCTGTGCGCAACTGGGGTATTTCTCATCCAGACGCTAGTATATTAGAAACTAAGATGTGGGAACATTATCACAACTTAGGTGTAGATGCATTTCAAGCTAATGCTCAAAATACTTTTGGAACAGTTCAGTGGCGCTTACAAGATCAGTGGTATACCACTTCCCAAATTGAACGCATTATGAAAATACGTGTATTCTTATGACATGATTGTGTTATATAGTCATATAGCATGACTAACAACTCTCTTAATTTGCCCGAGATAGATCAAGAACAAGCACTAAATCTAACTAAGTTCTTCATTCAATCTAATCAGAATATTTTTCTTTTTGGAAGAAGAGGGGTGGGGAAAACCCATATCGCTATCCAAGCTGCTCAACAATGCAAACTCAAAGTTAATTATATCAATTTAAGCGTCATAGAGCGACCCGATCTGGCAGGTTATCCGGACATGAATATGCCGGGCGATATTATCAACTTTAAATCTCCTTATTTCTTGCCACCATTAACAGAAGGGCATAAACCAGATAGTGTTATTGTTTTCGACGAAGTAGATAAAGCACCTGCGGAAGTGACGGCTCCCCTACTAGAGATTTTGCTCTTCAAAAAAATTAATGGACGACCTATCAACGCTGTGGGATGTATTTTGACTGGTAACTTGCTTAATGAGGGCGCTTATTCTAATGAAATATCTACCGCGCTGTTAGATAGGGGCGCCAAGTATATTCTGTCTTTCAATTTTGACAAATGGGCAGAGTGGGCCAAAACTAATGGAGTGCATGATTTAATTTTAGGATTTTTACGTAGCGATCCTACTTTTGCTTGTGGCAAAATAGAAGAGTCAGCCTACGCCTCTCCCTCACCACGTAGTTGGACTTTAGCCTCGGAGGCGTTATTAAAAACTAAGGAACTGAAGATGACGGATATAGACTCTGTCACCCATATTATTTCTGGGTATGTGGGGAGTGAGGCTGGTATTCGTTTCAAGTTATGGTACGAGCATTATCGTAGGTTTGAACCCTATGTTCGTGCCCTAATTGAAAATAACAATCTATCTTTAGACTTTAGTACTTTAGCGCCCACAGAACAAGTAGTCTTTGTTGTTTCAGCATGTTACTATGCCAAACAAAAAGTACTCTCCGATAAGACGAAAAATCGCTTCGTCTATTTAGAACGTCTATGTGGGTTTTTTATACAACAGAATGTAGCGCGGGAGATTCAGGTGTTAGGATTATATAACTCTTTTGATGGTGATATGATTGTTAAACATAAACTGTATTCCTGTAATGTATTTTCTGACATGTTTAATGGACTGAATGAAAATGTAACAATCAGTAAAAAATGAAACACGCCTTGACAGGCAATTTATAAAGATTATGTTACCTAGCGTGAGGAATAATGAGTATAGTGAAATCTCTGGATGATAGCAATTTTGAATTAGAAGTAGTGAATGCAACTGGACCTGTTTTAGTAGACTTTGGTGCTTCTTGGTGCGGCCCATGCGCTCGTCAACTCCCAATTTTGGAAAAGTTTGCCGATATTAACCACGACATAGTGAAGGTATGCACTTTAGATATCGATGACGCTCCCAACACTGTAGCAAAATATGGTATTCGTAGCGTACCAACAATTTTGCTATTTGAAAATGGCAAACAAACAGGCATGAAGGTTGGACTTACCACTATGCAAGAGTTAAGTACTTTATTAGTGGGTCCTGCCAAAACAGCCTAAACTAATATATTTTACAACTGAATATTTTTGAGGAGCCCGCGTTTGCTGGCTTTTTTATTATGAACATTCAACTTGCTACACAGTACATGAAACTCGGTTATCGAGTCCGCCGCCCACATTGGATAGGTTATAAGTTCTGGCTGGATTGGGATGAGTTATTTTTCATCAAACTTTCAAGGGAAGAATTGTTAGCGGAAGATTGGGAAATCATCACAGATGGTATTATAAAAGATTTTCCCATTACTTATTAGGAGTGACGTTTATGTTATTTGAAGTGATTCTAATGTGGCTCACTTTAGGTGCTGCCGTGTTTTTAATTGGAATTCCTGTCTTCAAACTAGTGAAAGCTGTGTTGCCGAAGAAGGAAAGGAACCCTCTAGCAGAGGCGAAGGTCCGATTGGAACATGCCCGTTTGGAAGTAGAGGCAGCTAAGTTAAACAAAGAAACAGAAAGACTTTACGAAAACCTCTATCAAGAGGCTCTCGCGGAAGATGAATTAATTGAAGAACAAAAACAGCAGGAGAAAAAATAAATGGCAACGAAAAATGAAACCAATCTGCTTGCCTTGGGTATTAAAATAGCCCTTGGTTTTGTGGTATTGTTGGTTGGTGTTATCTTGGTAGTCAATATGGTTACTACGGTAGGTGCCGATGAGATTTGTGTGAAGCAGGACCTCGTTGGTGGTCAACTTCATGTGTGGGATACGTCCGGTGTTCACTGGCAGAACTTTGGTACCGTGACTCGCTATAAGCGAAGCGCGCAACTCTGGTTCAGTGCTAAGCAGGATGAAGGCAAGCCTACAGATGATTCCATCAAGGTCCGTTTTAATGATGGCGGGCACGGAAACATTAGCGGTTCGCTGCGTTATACGCTACCCACTGATCCGAACAAGATGATTCAACTCCATCAGACCTATCACTCTATGGAAGCGATTGACCACGAACTGGTTCGTCAAGTAGTCAATAAGGGAGTATACATGAGCGGTCCCTTGATGAGCAGCCGAGAATCCTATGCGGAACGTCGAGCTGACTTAATCAACTACATCACAGACCAGATCGTCTATGGTGTGTATCGTACCGAGCATGAACAGGTAAAGACTGTTGATCCACTGACGGGTCAAGAGAAGGTAGTAGATACCGTCAAACCGCAGGTTGATGCTGCTTCGCCCAATGGTATCAAGCGTGAAGAGGAGAGCCCTATTCAGCGCTTCGGCATGAATGCCTCCAATATCACCATCAATAGCATCGATTACGATCCGGTAGTTGAAGCACAGATTAAACAACAGCAGGAAGCTATCATGGCTGTTCAGCAAGCTATTGTTAACGCCAAGAAGGCAGAACAAGATGCTTTGACTGTGGAACAACAAGGTAAAGCAGCTGCTGCTAAGGCAAAGTGGGATCAAGAAGTCCAAAAGGCTACCGCCGTCACTGCTGCCGAACAAGAGAAAGCAGTTGCCGTGACGCAAGCCGAGAAGAATAAAGAGGTAGCTCAACTTAGCTTGGACACTGCCAAATTGGCTGCTCAACAGACCGTCGCCGAAGCTAAGGCTGATGCTGACGCCAAGAGATTACAAGTGGCTGCCAATAACAACTTGGAAAAGAGATTGGATGCATGGGTTTCTGTTGAAACTGCCTGGGCTAATGCTTATGGTAATCAACGTCAAACGCCCGATACGGTGGTTGGATCCAATAGCGGAGCCAGCGGACTCAATCAAGGTTTAGTGGATATGTTGATGACCAAAACCGCTCGCGACCTTCAAATCAGCCCTCGCCCGTAATTGAAATCAATTCGAAGTAAAGTGAAATATCTTTACTTCGAATCCAATGAGAAAGCCAATAACACCTACCAAAAAAGTGGAGCAACCTGGCTCCCTGACCTTTTACTTTGATCATGTCTCTAATAGGGTTTCTTTGGATTATTTTAATCAGTGGGTTAAAGATAATCTACCCAAAGGATCATTCGATGTCGCACTGACTTTGGATGAGGATTATGATTACTATTCTGGTGATATAATCTCCGTCTATCTGCGAGTCGAGTATAAGACTTTGGTAGATAACACCCGTTATAAGAGCGAAATGAAAAAGCACGAAAAGCAACTAGCTAAGTGGAAAGAGCAATGTCTAAAATAACCAAGATCGCAGGCATTTTATTAAGTATTCCTGAAAATTATTTTGCAGTCATAGTTTTTGCGTGCGCACAATATTTGTAATCATTTCTTGGTGAAAAAAGTAAAATTATGAAACAATCAGTTAAAGCAGAATGTAGTGCATGTAGTGGCACTGGTGTCTATGTAAGCTTCGCGGAAGCCAAAGGCACTGCTGTAGTATGCCTCAATTGTGATGGCACTGGGGAGCGTGGCATCGAGTATACGCCCTTTACGGGCTTGAAAAGGCGTGAGGGAGTGCGTACTGTATCGCGTTCACGCGGTAGCCTGATTGCTACGGGAGTGGGTGCTTATGGCGGATCTATTTCTTATGAAGATTTCCTTAAAGGAAAGAGACCTTAATAAATGACCGTTCAGAAATGTGAATATTGTATAGCTTCGATTAGTCATAAACCAATCTATGACTGTCCTAATGTTGCCCACTGGAAGGCATATTCTCTTCATTTAGAGGATAAGATAGAAATGCACGATGACGATCGTGATAAGCTAGATGTAGCTGAATGGTTGGAGCGACATCCCAAAGTACGACCATACAACTGTCATGGGTGCGGTCGTTACTATGAGACACCCACCAATCTTACGCACTTTACTTGTGTTTGTGGACACCGATGTAGATTACGTCATTTGGGAGGCACCGATCCAAATGAAGCAGTTATAGATGCTGCCATGATACATTTTGGCAACGAGCGCTCGGCGCAATTAGCTTGGATCGCAGAAGTAGTTGCTGGAAAATACTGTCCGAATTATTCGGCGGATGAGATTAGAAAGATGATTCGTCAAGAGATGGATCGTTGGGAATTAGATACAAATGGTTGGAAAAAGAAATGAATGATAAAGATTGGATTAAAATAACCGAATTGAGCATCAAGTATGATACTTATACCATGTCCGAATTTATAGAGATGGTTAAACAACAAGTCCCTGAAGGCACCAAAGATACTGATATTCGTTTAGATTTTGAGGCTTCAGATGGTAGCAACCCATATTATGATGATCTTATCATCGAAAGTATATTAACAATTTCAATTAGGAAATGATTAAAATAGAAAATTATATCGTTTAGGTAGTTTTGTTCAATATACCTAATTATTAGTTATGGATTTCCTGCGTTCGCCTATCAATATTCTGGTATATAAACCAGGTAGGTGAGCAATGAAACAGAAGAAGTATTTTAGGAATTGTCCTAAATGTGGTAAAGAGATTGGATATGTCCAAGAAAGAGCGTTCAAGAATGCATGCAAGAAACAACAAATATGTATATCTTGTGTCCTTACAACCGATATACCTTTAACGAGAGTTTGTCCGCAATGTGGCGACAGTATCTCTTATACCAATAGAGGAAATCGTCAAACAGCTGAAAAACAAAAACGTATTTGCCAAAAATGTATTGCTCAAAATAGAGATTTTAGTGGAGAAAATAATCCTTTTTATGGAAAAAAGCATTCTCCCGAAACTATAATGCAACTAACTGTTGCAGCTAAAAACCATATTTATACAGAAACACAAAAAGAACAAGCTAGAATACAGTTAGCAAAGGTAACCAATAGTCGTCCACTATATGATATATGGTTGGAAAAATATGGAAAAGATGAGGCGGATCGCAAATTAATAGAGATTAAAAAGAAACACGCCAAAAATAATAGTGGTGTCAGTAATCCAATGTTCGGCAAACCCTCGCCACAAGGAAGTGGTAATGGATGGTCGGGTTGGTATAAGGGTTGGTATTTTCGTTCGATTCGTGAATTATCTTATATGATAAAAGTTTTGGAGGCTAACCAATTAGAGTGGAAAACACCCGACAATAGTTTCAAGATACCATACACAGATTATGCGGGGCAGACAAGAACATACTTTCCTGATTTTATTGTGAATAACACAAAACTCATAGAAATTAAACCTGTCAGATTACATAATACACCCAAGGTATTAGCTAAAAAAGAAGCGGCTGAAAAGTTTTGTTATGATCGAAATATGACTTATGAGTTAGTTGATCCTCCTATATTAAATGATGAAGAAATTAGACAGTTGTATGTTGGTGGGCAAATTAAGTTTTTAGAAAAGTATGATCAAAAGTTTAAGGAAAGGTATTTAGTATGTTGAAGGCTATATTAACGGTGGGCGCGCCAAGTTCTGGAAAATCTACTTGGGCTAAGGCTGAGATAGCTAAAGACCCTTTTAACTGGGTTCGCATCAATAACGATGATCTTCGTGCTATGACCAATAGTTCTGTCTATTCGGCAGATTACGAAAAGTTAATTACTGATACTCGTAATTTTTTAATTCGTGAAGCGTTTAAGAGAAATAAGTCAGTGATTATCGATAATGTTAATGGTAACAAAAGACACTGGGAAACGGTATGCCAAATTGCTAAAGAAGCAAATAAAGACATTCAGGTTTTAGAAAAACTTTTCTATCAGGATCTAGAAACCCTATTGGAAAGAGATACTAAACGTGAAGGTAAAGCACAGGTGGGCGAAGCGGTGGTCAAGAAATGGTTTAAAGAATTAGGCGGAAAGCAATTTAAATTTGCTAACGCCAAAGTGGAAATTTTTACTAAACGAAGCCAAGCTGCCGACCGTATTATTGAATCGATGGAGCAAGACGAGAGCTTGCCCCGTGCGGTAATTTTTGACAACGATGGCACAATTTCTTTAATTCATTCAGGTCGTAGTCCGTATGATGCCAGCACGTGCGATCTGGATGCTCCGCACAAACACGTAATTGAATGTATGAAACTATACCACGATGCAGGATACAAAATTCTCTTTGTCTCCGGTCGCGAGGACAAAGATCGCGCTCCCACGGAAAGGTTTTACCAACAGCACTTCCCGGAAGTTAAGTATGAGTTGCATATGCGTAAAACCGGAGATATGCGAAAAGATGTGATCATTAAGGAAGAGATTTTTAACGAACACATTAAGGGTAAGTATTTTGTGGCGGGCTGGTTTGATGATCGTTTGCAGGTCAGCAAATGGGTCTATGAGAGCGGTTTGCCTTTGTTTAGAGTAAATGATCCAGAAGCTAGTTTTTAGGAGTAACATGAAAAATATTGATAGAATGGACTACGATAGCGTGTATCAAGTATTTGATACTTTACACTACGTTTTTGGTGCCGGAGATGGCGAAGAAATTGATGATAGATGTCAAGCTTTATGGGTGTTATTTTTATCTTCTGTTGGTTGGACTCAAGAAGAATTTTGGACAGCATGGGATCAACAACATGATCATGTATGTCCTGACTGTGGTGAAATAATATCACCTAATATCGAAGATAAGAAAAATCAAAACTGACGAAAGGACTCATTCCATGAAGGTCGCCATTACTACTCAAAAAGAATTGAGAAATCCGCATTTAGAATTGGATGTCAATCTGGAGAAAGGTACTTTATCAGTTGCGCTCACTTATGAGTGTCCGGAGTGTGCTGGCTACGGTTGTCATGGTCGTTCCTGTGATGACTGCATAACTTTAGAGCCGGAAAATATTCTTACCACTCTGGGACCGGAAGCCAAGACTTTACTAACAGATCTGTTTGGTAGATGTCTTTCGAGCAGTAGGTAAAATGAAACGCCTAATCTTTCTTAAAATGGAATACCTGGACTTGGAAGGTAAGAAAATCAACAAAGCTAAGGAACAAGAAATGCGCGCCGAGCTGTATCAAAAGTCCATCAAGCAATTTAAGAAGGATATGAAGGAGTGGATAGATAATAAGTTCATCAAGATAACCAGAGAGTTTGATATTACCAAATCAGCAGTTCTGATTCAATTCGATGATGATAAGTGGTGCGATCTCTACAATAAACTCGTATCAGTAGATATCGTGGATATTATTGATGTAGTGCAGCCGGTGGACGAGGCTTGACAGCCAATTTCTAAAAATTATGATATAGAAGTCAGGTAATCCAATTTATATGATTTTTGGTCTAATTCTCCTCGCAGCGATTTACTTCATCTGGTTGCTTCTTATTGAAGGCTTCCTATGGAGAAGTATTATCCTTTTTGCTGGATGGTTCGGCATTCGATATTTATTATTGGGCTACATTCCGGAAACTGCGTATACCACTTTGATTTTCTCGCATCCTGTTAGTTGGGCAGCTATCATCGCTACCGGAATTTGTTTTATGGCGCTAGCAACTGCAAAGGACTGAGATGGATAAACTATTTGCAGGTAATAGGCTTCTCACTGCCGAAGGTGATCGCCTACTATCCGATTTTAGATATGGCTTAATACAAGTCATGTCTAGTGATGAGGTCTCGGATATGTCAGATAATGAGTTACAAACCCTCCAGTCCAGCTTGAATAAGTTGGTGGGCGATGCCATTTCTAACAGAATGGCTCGCAATATGCAATTCGCTAATGAGCTGAATGCTATGACGGATGAACAGTTTTATGTTCATCTCAAAGATAAATATGGTGATAATTGGGCTCTTAATTCTTTAGAAAAAGAAGAGCGTGCCCGTCTACCATTATCTGATTTACAAAAGTTGAGTAATACACAAAAATATATTAGTCAAGCAATTCGTCAACATATGATTAGTAATGGAGTAAAATAATATGTTGTTAGTCCAAGAATATTTGGAAACCCATAATTTCCGTCAATTAGAAGAAGAGCATGGCGTTTATGCTTCATTTTCTAAATCTGGACACAAATTCTCTTTGAACTACGATCAGATCGAAGCGCAGGAAGCTGATCCGTTGGCACAAGAATGCCGTGGGCTTATTCTATCTTCTATGGATGGCAAGCCGTTTTCCTACTCTCAAGAAAATAGCGACCCTAATCGCAAGACTGTTCTTGGGCACGTGGTGCCTGGTCCAACTCGGGTTTTGGCTTACCCAATGAAGCGTTTCTTTAATCACGGTCAAGGTTCCGCAGCGGACATCGATTGGTCAGATCCCAAACTGGCTGTATTGGAAAAATTGGACGGCACCTTGTGTATTGTTTATTTCGATCCTTTTACTGATAAGTGGTGCATGGCGACGCGCTCCGTGCCAGAAGCTGACATACTAATGGATAACGGTATCTTCACTTTCCGAACTCTATTTGAGAAGGCTTTGAAGGATACTTGTGGTCTAGATTTCGATGAGTTCACTAAAGGTCTCAATACGAGAATTACTTACTGTTTTGAGCTAACTACTCCTTACAATAGGATCGTGGTCTATTACCCAGAGAGCCGAGTTACTTTACTGGCAGCCCGAGCTTTGTATGGTGAATTGGAAGAATTCGATTTCACTGATCTGGGTGGTTATGGGTGGGTTGATTTTAAAAACCTTCATGATTGGCAACAAGAACATTTAATCGGTCTTGGTCATGATGAAAAAGATAGTCCAATAGCTTTAGTTCCCGTCCCTTTTCATTTAAAGGGTGTGCCGGTTGTTAAATCATATACCTACAGCACCATCGAGGAATTGATCAATTGGGTATCTTCTTTGAATCCACTTGAAAATGAGGGTGTAGTTGTGCGAGACAGTCAGTTCAACCGAATCAAGGTCAAGAATGCTGCTTATGTAGCCTACAACAAAATACGCGATCGTTTGGGAACTTCTGAGCGCAACATCGTGGAATTGATTTTGGCAGAAAAAGATGATGATGTTATTCCCATGCTGCCAGAAGAAATCGTCAAAAATCTTCAAAAAATCAAGATGGGTATTCAATTTCTTATCAAAAAGTATGATGAAGTTTATCAAAACAGTTTGAAACAAGCTAATAATATCAAGGCTGGTGATAAAAAGACTTTTGCCTTGTTAATTAATAGTCAAAAGAAAGTGGGTAGCTACTATCTGTGGACTGCCCCGTTTTTTGCCATTTTTGATGGCAAAGCATTCTCGATGAGAGATTTTATCCAAAAGAATAAAAAGGATGGAACTTGGTCAGATAGTTTTCTTGATAAGATATTAGAATTATCTAAAATAGCAAAAGCTTGATATATAATAACTTAGAGCGTTAGGGAGTGAAGTGCCTGGTTAGGAGTTATTCTAACTGGGCATTTTTATTTGCTGCTAATTATGATATATACAAAGTATGAGCAAATACTTAATGGAAAATGACTGCTCGCAAGATAGTCTGCGATGGATTAGAAAGTTAGAGGATAAAAAAATCAAACCTAATCCGTTATCTAAAGACAAGACCGGCTATAATCCAGAAGAATTAGAACATTTGCAAAATGAGATTATTAAGGCAGGAGATTCTGCCCTAGCTTGTTTCTTTGCCACCGAGTTTGTCTACAAACAATACAGAATGCAAAAGCTAATTTTAGATAAAAAAGATACCAAATATGCTTTCATGTTTGCGCAATATGTCGAAAACTGTGATATCAAAGCGTTACAAAACTTAGTGATGGAATCAAATGAGATTAAGTATATTACTCGATTTGCTTGTCACGTTAAGAATGCCAACAAAGAGCCGTTGGAAGCTTTAGTGATTAAATCCAGAAAAGTCAAGTATGCTCACGAATATCTTAAACATGTTAAAACTGCTAATGTAGAGAAATTTAAGGAAATCATTCTTGATTCTGGTAAACCGCGCTATTTATTTGAGTTGGCTAAACATTTAAAAAAACCTGAAGACATACAACAGGTTCAAGACTTGATTATTGCCTCCGGATCTTTTACTTACATGAAGTTATTTGCCGAAAAAATTAAAACAGCAGACGTTGAAAAGATTGAGCAGGCAGTGTTGGATAGTGAGAATAGCGAGCAGATTAAGAGGTTCGCTAAGTATGTGAGAAAGTCTAGAATGAGAAAATTTTTACTTGTCATGTAAATGGTTAGCATCACAACCATATATTTTACAGAAGTTATGCAGATCAGCATCAGTAATCATATTGGCACCTGCATCTATATCTGGATACATTAAAGTGCCAATACCATTTATTCCTTCATTATGTGATAAGCCCAAGGAATGTCCTAATTCATGCATGATTACAGGTTTGTAATCAGCATCAGAAATACGATATGGCACCAAGGCTATATAAGGAATCGGACCCGTTTCATGATAATAAGCTAAATGGATTCTCTCCTCATCGTCACCATCTAAAGCAATCATTTCAGGAAAGTCGGATGATACTATTACTATAATAATAGAATTGTGGACGTCAATATTTTTAGCCGGTAACCTAACTACATCATAAGTTACTATACCATTAGTAGCTTGATGCCATTCCCAAGCAGCACCGACAATAATATATAATTCATCTTCAGATAGGTTACGATCTACGTAGAGAGTTTTATGGATGGGTGCAACACGAGCCACAGTATGTGTAAGAATAGGGACGGCTATTATATTTAGGACCAATAACATCACTGCTATAATTAGAGATGTCCAATACAATAAGCGCATATAATCCCCCATAACTGGTTAATTAACTTTTCTGTTAGCTACAGCTTCTTTAACAATTGTGTCGAACTTGTTGGGGTGTGTCAAGACCGTCGCAGCATCCTGGCGAACATTTGGGTTGTACTGTTTGAAGGAGCCGCCATGACCTATATGGAGATGGCATTCTTTTTCACCCATGCATAAAGTAATAAGATTGGTCGGGTCCAACTCCTTATAGGGATCTAAATGAAAAGGCACACAGTGGTGAACGTTGAGTCTGTTTGTTCCACCACAAGCTGCACAAGTTGGGTTAGCTGCCAAGAAATGTTTTTCTACTGTGGGCCATTTATCAGAGCGCTTTGCAGATACACCCACGTCTCTTAGAGAATGTCGCAAGAGATTGATACTGTGTTTGATTGTTTTAATCATCTAAATATGCGAGAATAATCATGGATTCACCGAAATACAATAGAACGTTTCACGTTCCCTGGTCACCAGGTAGAGGCAGCGACGATAAAATCGCGAAGGACGTGAAGTCTCTTTTAGATGTAGAGATTATTATCAGCGAAAAAGTAGATGGGAGTAATGTGTGTATAGAGCATAATGGTTGCTTTGCGCGTACACACGCGAGTGCACCTAGTCATGAATCTTTTGATGCCTTCAAGGCATTACATGCGCAGATCAAATATGGTTTAGATTTCAATGGTATGATACTTATCGGAAAACAGATATTTGGAGAGTGGTGCTTTGCTCAGCATTCTATTCCTTATGATAAGCTACCCGGATACTTTCTAACTTTTGGAGTTAGAGTATTGGCTGCTCAATATTGGCTGTCTTGGGATGAAACCGTTTCTTTGTCCGAAGAACTTGGGCTTCCTACAGTGCCCGTTCTGTTTCGCGGTATAGTAAAAACTGAAGCAGAACTCTGTGAACTTACAGAGAAATTATCTAAAGAACCCTCTGAACTTGGTACAATTCGTGAAGGTGTTGTTATAAGGCTGGCGGGTGCATTCGAAGATGAATACTTTGCTCGGTATGTCATGAAATATGTACGAGCCAACCATGTGCAAACTGATGAACACTGGAAAGATCAAGAAATCATTAGGAATAAATTGAAGACTTAAAATGGGCACTTGACGCGACGCTCCCCCGTGTTATATTGTGGGGATAATAAGACATCAACTGTAGAACTCTGGCTGCATTATATACAGCGAAGAGAACAAACAAGGATACTTTTATGCTAAAGCGCTTTCATTTCGATAGACTTGAAGATGCAAGTGGTGTTTCGGGAACGGGTCGTGTTGCAGAAGGATGTTTATTTGTTGATACCGGCGAAGCGGTAGTTCATTGGCTTGGAAGCCATGGCAGTATCAATATCTATCATTCTATAGAAGATATTATTAGTGTCCACGGACACGAAGGAAAAACTCAAATAGTATTCGATGATTAAATTGGTATTATTATATAATGGGCAAGAAATTAACAGCTGAAATATTTATTGAACGTGCAACTGCGATTCATGGTGCATTATATGTATATTCGGAGGTTAAGTATGTTAATAGTTGTACGCCCGTTGAAATTATATGCCAAATTCATGGATCGTGGTTACAGACACCATCAAATCATTTGAGAGGCAAAGGTTGTAAAAAATGTGCCTCTGCATTACAAACAAGCAATACAGAAATTTTTGTACAAAAAGCCAAAGCATTGCATGGCGACAAATATAATTATTCAAAAGTAAAATATGTTCGTGCCGATGTTAACGTAGAAATTATATGTCCGGTACACCATATATTTACCCAAACACCGGACGCCCATTTACACTCTAATGGCTGCTATAAATGTGGTAGAGAGTCTTGTGGAAATTCTACAGTAAATGACACTAATTATTTTGTAACCAAAGCCACATTAATACATAATAATAAATATGATTATTCAAAGGTTAGATACGAAAAGAATAGAGAAGAGGTAATAATCATTTGTCCAATTCATGGAGAATTTAGTCAAATGGCTATGGCGCATTTGGCTGGTAAAGGCTGTAAGAGTTGCACTATGAGTATTTCTCATAAGGAAACAAAATGGCTTGATTCTTTAGGTATTCCTAAAGAAAACAGAAATATTACATTATTTATTGGTGATTTCTGGATCAAACCAGATGGATTTGATCCTGTAACTAATACAATATACGAGTTTTATGGTGATTATTGGCACGGTAATCCAAAAGTTTATGATGCTGTTAAGGTTAACGATCACAATGGTAAAACTTTTGGAGAGCTTTATCAACAAACTTTATCTCGCGAAAATATGATTAAAACTGCTGGCTATAATTTGGTTACTGTTTGGCAATATGATTTTGAGGCAACAGTTAAACATGAATAAACGCCGTACCATTTTTTGTGGAGACGTCCACGGATGTATAGATGAGTTTAATGAATTGTTGCGAAAGCTACAATATGATCCTAAAAGCGATCGACTCATTTTACTTGGAGATCTCATAGATAGGGGTCCTGATTCTTTAGCTGTCTTACAGCGAGCCATCGATCTAAATTTAGAGAGCATTATGGGGAACCATGAACACAAGTTTGTCAAATGGTTTCGTTCACAGGGCTCCAGAGTAGATGTATACGATCGTAAAGATTATTATGCCAAACTAACGGATCAACAAATAAACTACATAACGAACATGCCAACTTACATCGAGTTGGAAGATGTAATCGCTGTACATGCCGGGTTAAAGCCCGGCATTTTGCTTTCTAGTCAAAGAAAAGATGATATGATGTATCTCCGTTATACGGATGAAAACAGAAAGTTTATTTCTCTAAAAACTATTAACAAAGTCGGCAAAGAGGCTGCCGGTGCCAGATTTTGGACAGAATTTTGGTATGGACCTAAAAATGTGGTATATGGACATAACGTGCACAATTTTGAGATGCCCCTCATTGAAGAGAGAATTCCAGGTGTGACGTGTTATGGTATTGATACTGGTTGTTGTTTCGGCGGCAATTTAAGTGCTTTAATATGGGAGACGAAAGAAATAGTTCAAGTTCGAGCGAAAAAAGTGTATTATCAATCTAGCTTCGAAGTGAGATAAGGGAGAACACATGAAGGAACGAAAAGCTGACTTGTTTGAAATGATTAAAGAAAAGAATGTAAATGCCATTTGTATCACTACGAATGGACATTACACGACTGATAGTCGGGCAGTTATGGGCGGCGGATGCGCAAGTGTGTGTGCACGGAAATGGCCACAAACTGTTTCTAGATTGGGTAAATGTTTAAAGAATTTTGGCACTAACGTTCCATTTGTTATTGGCGCCCTAGATGATAATGGAAACTATGTTGAACCAAATATGAAAATGATCAAGGAGAATAAATACAAGACTTTGATTATCAGCTTTCC
>Ga0187810_10000064_pt1 | contig 50344 bp, 44 predicted proteins | sample NC_wetland_sal_i_9_FD_132963 | JGI IMG/M metagenome (GOLD analysis project Ga0187810, IMG submission 132963) | Wetland sediment microbial communities from Neuse River Estuary, North Carolina, USA - ASW_5 | ecosystem: Environmental > Aquatic > Freshwater > Wetlands > Sediment | place: USA: North...
ACGAGATTAAGTACGGTCACCGGGATGCAAAGGAACCTGTCGATGCAGCGGCCCGCTGGGGCGAGGTCATCCTCCTTGCGGTGCCGTATGCCGCGATGAAGGAAAGCGCAAAGGAGATCGGCAGTGCGGCTGACGGGAAAACCCTCATCGATGTCACCAACCCGCTGACGCCGGAGATGGATATTGCCGTCGGGTTCTCAACATCCGGAGCAGAGGAACTCCAGAAGATGCTCCCGAAAGCCCACGTGGTGAAGGCGTTCAACACGGTCTTTGCCGAGAACCAGGGTTCCGGGAAAGTCGGGAAGGAACCGCTCACGGCGTTTCTTGCGGGCAACAATGCCGATGCAAAAAAGACGGTCATGCAGCTGGCCCGGGATCTTGGCTTTGAGCCGGTCGATACCGGGCTGAAGAGCGCCCGGTACCTCGAGCCGATGGCAGTCATGATCATCTACCTTGGCTACGGGTTGAATATGGGAAGGAAGATCGGGTACAAGCTGGTTAAGGGGTAGAACGGTATAAAGAAAAAAATATTTTTGGAAAACCCCACTCCTGTATCAATCGGTCGCATTCGATGAGCTGCTATCATCCAGAGCCTCACATAACGGTCCTGTATTCTTCCGCCTGCTCCGGGCCAGCAGCTCAAGGTACTCCCGGGCTGATAGCGGCATATTCCGGGCGTTCTCAAAATAGCTGTCGATGAGGACTGCCTGCTGCCGGCTCCATTCGCGGTTCGGCGTCCGCTTCACCCATGCAGCATACCACCGGACAAATGCCAGGCGCTCCTCCCGGTGGGATTTCCGGTCAAATGCCAATTCCATACTCGTCCCCCCGCACGCAGAACAGGTTCATCAGGTTTTTCAGGCGTTCCTTATCCAGATCCCCGTGGAAAATCTCCCAGAGATAGAGTGCATCCTCGATGTCCTTTTCGGAACCAAGATACAATTTATAGGCAATCTGGATTTCGATCGGCGAGATATATACCGCAGAACCGGAAAAATTCACTTCGACCCGGTCGCGGAATACCTGCCGGTCGGTCTCATCTTTTAAAAATTTCAGTTCGATATTCGGGATAACACGCCCTTTCTGCGCGACCCGGATGCCCATGCCATGGACGAGCATATCGAACAGACCCTGTGCATCCTCTGCGTTTAAAAACTCATATTCCTGTTTAAGAAGTAGGTCGTGCAGATTTTCAAACGCGGCTCCTTCAAGCCGGGGGACAAGGATGTCGATGTCTTCAGTACCCCGGGACCTGCCAAAAAGGATCGCGACATATCCGCTGACGATGACATATCCGGTCTGCGAACCCAGCAGCCCGACGAAATCAAGAACAAACCGATCCAGGTTCGTGATCGTCTTGTCATCGATCCATATCTTTTTTCCACCATACCGGATATCCATGAATATCATCAATTCGACGATTCGGTAAAAAAGGATATCGCTGACGAACACAGGTCCGAAGGAACGTTGGGCCGATCCGGACGGTTGGGAGAACCGGTCCGGGATGAGCCCAACCGGGCCCATTCCAGCCTCCGTTTACCCGTTTTTTTCCGGCAGACTGCGGTATTCCGGGGAAAAACGACGGAATAGTTTTGGGAGAGGCTCATTTTATCCCCTGAATGGCGATTTTATGCCCATCACATGCCCGGAAAAAACGAGTCCTGGCAGAGTTGCAGCAGCATCCTGCCAAAAACAGGCACTACTGGCTGTGAAAAAAAAGAGGCCCTGAAAAGGGGTTCGGTACGCGATTAAAGGGCATCCGGGAGTTTTCACGTCGGAGAGAATATTGATTTCTTTAACGGTGATACCTACGAAGAGGCCCTGCTCTCTCCATCCGACAAAGTATCCCCACGAACTACGGGGGTTGCCTCCCCTAATTTTTCCTGGTATTTTTCAAAAAACGATGCAGCCTCGCTCGTGAAAAAATAATGAACCGATCTTCCGGTTTTTTTGACCGTGATGATCTTATCCCGCGACAGGTTGTTCGTATGCCATGTAACTGAAGGCCCTGAGATACCGGCAAAAAAGTTTCATCGCCCAATTATTTCGCATCGTCGCCGAGCGATTCCCGGCTCCGCATCTGGTAGAGGACCATGGGGTCCATCTCTTTGTAGGTTTCGGCCCCGGTCCGCATGATGACGTTCGTGACCCCGCTGTTCACGATCATCTTGGAGCAGAGGAAGCAGGGCCAGATCTGGGTCAGCTCGTCGGTCTCGACATCGAACCCTGATAAGTAGAGAGTACAGCCCCGGGCCAGCTTACCGGCCTGCAGGAGTGTGTTCATCTCGGCGTGCACGCTCCGGCACCGCTCGTAGTTGGAGCCCGAGGGGATGTTGTGCTCCTTTCTCCAGCACCGGTTCAGCTCGGTGCAGTCCATCTGCTTGCGGGGAGCACCGGTGTAGCCGGTCGAGACGATGGTGTTGTACTCGTCAACAAGGATCGCCCCGAAGTTCCTCCGGAGGCAGGTTCCCTGGCGGGCACATCTCGCTGCAAGGTCGAGGAAATACTGATGCCTGTTGGTCCGCATTATGCTGAAGTTATTGCCCGTGACCGGTATTAAAGATCGGTTTTTTAATCCGCAAATGGTTTTTCCGGAACATATTTTCAGATGCGGAGAATGCCGGTGAAAATTGAAATTATCACCATCACGTGGAGTACAAGAAAAACTGGCACGAGCCAGAATTTGATCTTCCGGGTCTTGTGCCGGAAGATCTGCATCGCGCCAAATGCACCGAACGGCCCGATCAGGGCGAGGAACAGCAGCACCCGCTCCGGCGTCCGAAACCTGCCCGTCCCCGCGATGCTCTTGTCATAGGCGTACCAGGAAAATGCCAGCGCATTGATGCCGGTGTAGATCCCTGCTGCTAGAAAGAGTTCATCGCTCGTAATCATTTCGTACATACCCGGCCGGATCGCGGACGCTAAACCGCATACCGGAATGATATACCGGTTTTATCGTGCCGGATCGTATTCCTTTGCATCCGGTTTTTGGAACCGGCTTTAAAAAAATCCCAAAATAAAAAAGACAAAAAATATCCGGGTATCGCATCCCGGATTTTTCGTTTTAAAACGTTCAGGACTTGCCCGTTCTTGTCATCTTCTTTGACGGCTTGATGGGCCCCGGCTGGTTCGTGTGCGTCGGCAGCTCGTCCCCGTGGGGATGGGAGTGCGCATCATGCCGTGGCGGAAGGACCGGTTTGTCCTGCGGGTGGTGAGCCGGGTGGGGGTTCAGTTCATCAATAGTGTGACGCAGGGGGTGGTGAGGCGGGTGCGGGTGTTCGTGGTTCTCGGTATGGTGCAGCCCGTCCTCTTCGTGCCGGTCCTTGTCCTTGCTGGCAGGACTGCCGAGATGGGTCTCCGTGTGGGTAATATGACGGTGCGGTGTCGGATCCTGTGCGTGTCTCGGTGACATAGCGGAGTAATCCCCTTTTTTACTGATAAAATGTTCGGTTGTCCGACTTCCCCGGGGAAAACAAAAAACCCGGGCTCCGGGAAGGGAATCATTGCGATCGGAAACAGGTTTCCCAGGACGGCATGCCGGCTGAGCAGTTCCCGCGTGAATTCCTCCGGGTGTCCGGAATACCCGGGCCGGGGCTGTCGTAAAGGGGTTCGCCAGAAAAAAGAAAAAGGATTTAAAAAATGTTCAGATAAAGATCGAGAAGTCGTTCTTGATCCCGATCGTCTCGATGATTGGCTTGAGCGTTGCTTCCGGGATGCCGAACTTGTCGACGTACATCTGGAGGACTTTCTGCTCTGCCCCGGCAAGGACGCCGTCGGCCATCGCGATATCGAAGAGGACGGTCAGGGTCGCGAGCTTCTGTTTCTCGTCAAGGGCGGCTGCGACGAGGTCGATGACTCCCGGGAAGGGGTTTGCCTTCATGACGGCCATCGCGACGTCGATCGATTTCCGGTCCCCGCGGACGATCTTCGCAAGGTCGTTGATCTCTGCTTCGTCGATTACCCCGTCAGCCGCGATCACGGTGATTGCCGAGAGAACGAGCGCTGATTTCGGGGTGAGCTGTACGTTTTTGCTTCCGGTTAACTTGTCAAAGAGTCCCATGATTCACCTTTACAAAATTCTCTATGTATTTTGAGGCAGGGGATACATGGGTCTTTCGCCAAATGTTTTTAAGAGCCGGTCCATTGCGGCGGCCCGCCCGTTCTCCGGCAAAGATAGAAATTCCCCGCAGACTAACCGGAATACGAAAAGATCGTGCGCCGGTTTGTTGCCCGCTCAAATCCCGGGCACCAGCCACCTTTGCGAAAAAGCCCGGAACCTGAGATCCTATGCCCCAAGAAACGTGCGAAAAAAACCGGGACCGGTATATACCGGCAACCGATGCTCTCCAGAGGTTCTTCCGCCGCCCGTTCTTCCTGAGCCTTACGATCGGCCTCCCCTTCTGCCTCTTCAAGCTCCTGTTCGGGCTGACTGCGCTGAGGCTTGGTTATGGCAGCGATATCTTCCTTGCAGCACTCGGCATGGTCATCATAGCATGGGCCGGCACCGATCTCCTGATGAATACCGGGCGGATCGTCTTCGATCTCCTCGACCGGCCGGCTGGGTTCGAGTACTGCACGATCGCCCAGATCGGGCGTATCGTAGGGAGGCCGATGGTGTTCCTTGCCGTGGATACCCTCCTCGCCTTCTGCATCATAAGCGCCATGCTCTGGTCCGGTTGGATAACCCGGCTCGACACTGTCCAGCAGTATTTCTGGTACGCTGCGACAACGCTCAATCTCGTGAGCCTCTCGCTCGTCTCGCTGTACAACGAGATACGGGCCGTATGAAATCTTTTAATATTTCCAGGTGCACGCGGCCGTTTGATCCGATAGCCCTGCGGCAAAGGGTTATTTTATAAGGAATGGCGATCATGTTATCTACCACAGTTGTAAAATAACTGTTTGAGTAAAAACCATGTATGGATCAAATAATTTTGGTGGCAGCAGAGGGCCCAGAGATTTCGGCCCCCGCGAAATGACGAAAGTAACCTGTTCAGACTGCGGAAAGGAATGTGAAGTTCCTTTCAAGCCGACTGAGGGCAGGCCGGTATACTGCAGGGACTGTCTCCCCAAGCACAGAAAACCCCGGTTCTAATTACCTAACACATTTTTTTCTTTTTTTTGGCTGTTATTGTCTGACGTGTTCATAACGCCATTGTTTCGCATCCGGAATCGATACCCTCAGGTCTCGTCTTCGCGTGAACCCTGCGGGATGACAATGGCACGTGCTGGTTTCAGGTTTTCCCGGTTAAACAAAGAAGAACCAATTGGCAGGACATAAATAGGAAAAAATGCGATCAGAATATTATCCCTTGTAATACTACCCGGTCTGCTGTCGTGAATACTGCCGGCAGCTGAGCCGAACGCGTTACGATAATCAAAAACCTGCCATGTTTTCCTGTACGATCTGCACGGAAACGATCCGTGCCCGGGGTATCTGCGATGAATATACTCGTAGCTGAAGCCGGTGTTCCCGGCGCCGGAAGTTCGCAGAACCTGCTCTCGCTCTTCTCGGACGATTCCTTCAATATCGTCCGTTCCCGCACGCTTGCGGACGCCGAGGCAATCCTTACCCGCGACCCGTTCGACGTCGTGCTGCTCGAACTGGACCTTCCCGACAGCAGGGGGATCGCGACTCTCCGTTCACTCCGGCTGCGGGCTCCGGAAATCCCGGTCATAATCCTGACTTCCGCACAGCAGGAATCCCTTGCACAACAGGCACTGAAAGAAGGCGCCCAGGACTATCTCGTGCGGGAGGAGATCAACAGCCGGTACCTCTTCCGCACGCTCCGCTATGCGATCGAACGGCACCAGATCGATGCAAAGATCCGCCGGTCCCGCGACCAGCTCGAACTGATGGCAGCCGACCGGACTTCCCGGCTCGGGCTGACAAACGAGCAGCTCAAAAAGGAGAACGAGGTCCGCAAAAAACGGGAGCGTGAACTCCGGCGCTCGAACCGGCTGCTCCGGGTCATGACGGAGTGCAGCCAGGCGCTCGATCACGCGAAGAACGAGCAGGAGCTTCTCACGTGGATCAGCGAAGTCATGGTCTTCACGGGCGGGTACCCGTATGTCTGGATCGGGCTCGTTGCTCCTGACAAGGGACACCTGCTCCAGCCGGTTGCCGATGCCGGGTTCGGGGCCGGTGCCATCGGGGCGACCGGCATCGTCCGCGAGGATACTGAAAGAGGAACCGGGCCCGGAACCCTCGCGGTGAAGACAAAAAAATCCTGTGTCATTCATAACCTCCGTAAAGATCCACGATTTTCCCAGCTTGCCGGAGAGGCAAAGGAGATGGGGTACGGGTCCGCGATGGGGCTCCCCATCTTAAAAGAGCAGGACCAGACTCCCGGCGGGGCGCTTGTCCTCCTCTCCCGTTCGGCAACCGCGTTCGATCTCGATGAGAAAAAGATCTTCGCCCAGCTCGCGGAGGACATCTCGTTTGGCATACGGGCCATGCGGACCCGGGAAGCCCGCGAGCTCGCGGAAGAAGCACTCCATGATTCGGAGATGTTCTACCGGACCCTTATCAATACGCTGCCGGTTGGCATCTCCGTTGTCGATACTGACGAACACATGGCGTTCCTCTCGAAAAAGAGCGGCGAGATGCTCAGGCTGCCGTCCCCTGATGACGGGCTCGGGACGCCGTTCGATACCTGGATCACCCCCGAACCCCGGAAAACGCGGCCTAACCCCGCCCGGCAGCTCCTCAAAGGAAGCAGTGCCGGCCAGCCGGCTGAATTCCAGCTCACGAGGTTCGACGGCTCCACCTTCTGGGCCGAGCTGAGGTCTGCCCTGCTGCGGAATGCCGCCGAGGAAGTCATCGGCACCCTCGTTGTCACGCAGGACATTACCGAGCGGAAGCAGGCGGAAGAAAAACTGCTCGCGGCGTACAGCGAGCTCGAGAACCGGGTAAAGGAGCGGACTGCCGACCTCTATTCCGCAAACCTCGAACTCCAGAAAGAGATGACCCGGCGGGAGCAGCTCATGTCGGCCCTGCGGGATTCGGAACAGTCGCTGCGGAACAAACAGCGGCTTCTCGATGCAGCTGAAAAACTCGCCCACATCGGCAGCTGGGAGTGGGATACCGTGTCCGATTCCTTCCGCTGGTCCGACGAACACTTCCGGATCTACGGGTACGAGCCCCATTCCATACTGCCGAACCACAAGCTCTTCGTCTCCTCAATCCTGCCGGAAGATCGTATCCGGGTTCTTGAGGCCGAGAAAGCAGCGCTGGATGGCCGGAAAAACTTCGATTCTGTTTTCAGGATCGCCCGGCCGGATGGATCTGTACGGTATGTCCATGCCCGGGGCGAAGTAAAGCGGGATCCGGAGGACCATCCGATAGGGATGCGGGGATCGGCGCAGGACATCACGGACCGGAAGAAAGCCGAAGAAGAAGTCGCACGGCTCGCGACCATCGTCGCCCAGTCCGACGATGCGATCATAGGTATGAACGCGGAGGGGACCATCTTCAGCTGGAACGCCGGCGCTGAGAAATTGTTCGGCTACTCGCTTAAAGAAGCACAGGGGCAGAACATTGCGACATTTGTCTCCCCGAAGCGGAACACGAGGATCCGGCACAATCTTGACCTGATCCTTGCCGGAGAACCCCTCCGCCATTTCGAATCCCTCTGCAGGAAAAAAGACGGGACCCATTTCTATACGTCGCTCACGATCTCGCCCGTGCGGGATGAGAATGGCGCGATGTTCGGCATGATATTCATTGCCCGGAATATCACGGAAGGAAAACGCGCCCAGGCCGCCTTGAAAGAATCGGAGCAGAAATACCGTTCCCTTTTCGAGACGCTGGCCCAGGCGGTCCTCACGCTCGATGCCCGGGGAAACATTCTCGAGTCCAATCCTGCTGCCATGGGGCTGCTCGGCCTTTCCCCCGGACCCGGGGGAAAGACGGTACTTGGCACGGGCCTGAATGCAGTCCGCGAGGACGGTACTGCTTTTCCTGACGATGCGTTACCGTGGACGCTTGCATTGCGGACGGGAAAAGAGGTCAGGGAGATCATGGGTATCACCAGCCCCGCCGATGCAAAACGCCGCTGGGTGATCGCTGACGCCGTCCCGAATTACCGGGCAGGCGAACACTCGCCGCACCAGGTGTCTGTAGCTTTCAGCGATATCGCCGGTCTCATCCCCCCGGGAGGCAGGCTCCGGAAGACCGGCAAAACGGGGGACCCCGAAGCCTGAACCTTTTTTTGCCGAAGTAACCCGCGTTCTAACTTCTCATTTCCCGGCAGATGACAAGGACGGTCCTGACCTTCCCTGCGGAAGAGAGCTCGGGGATGAACCGGCACGCGTACTGTTTCGGGCCGCGGGCACCGGAGAACGAGACTTCGGCAGCGGCGGCGTTCCGTCCCGCAAGCACGGTTCCCACGTGCTCGTCCCAGAATGCGGACAGAATTTCCGGCATGCCGGCTTCCCGGCTGGTCCGGCCGGAAAAGGATGCCGGGGGAATTCCCGTACCTTCTTCGATCCGGTTGTTGACAAAGATGCAGCGGAGCGAGCGGTCGAACCGTGCAACGATATCCGGCAGGTTCTCCGCAAGGGTAACAAACAGCTCCCCGCTCTCCTCCAGCGCATCCTTGTCCTTCCTGAGTTTCTCGAACCCCTGGCGGATCTCCTCTTCAGTTGCGGCAAGCTCCTGGTACGCGGTGCCGAGATTCTCGTTCCTCCGGATCAGATCCTCCTCCATGCGGAGGTGCCGGGTGATATCGGCAATGATGAGGACTGCCCCAAAATCCGCCCCGCTGCGATCTTTCTGCCCGCTTCCGCTGATACTGACATCGATCGTGCTCCCGTCTTTCCGGATCATCCTGAAGATCCTGCCCGCAGAGCTGCCGGTCCCGAGGATCTCGTCGAGCGATGCTGCCGCCTTTTCACGGTGTTCGGGATGGATGATCGCCAATACCTGTCTGCCGGTGAGTTCCTTACGGTCATACCCGAGGACTTCGGTCACCTGGCGGTTGCAGTCGAGAACGATACCGGCACGGTCGACCGAGACGATCAGGTTCGGGGCGATGTCAAAAATATTCCTGTACTTCTCTTCATTCCTGCGGAGATCTTCTTCGGCAATTTCCCGCTGCTCCTCGTCTTCCAGGGATTTCAGCGCAAAGGTGATGTCGCCGGTCATCTCGTCCAGCAGCCTGAGGATCTGGTCGTCAAAGAAACCGGGTTCCGCTGCGTACAGGGTCAGGGTCCCCGAATATTTTGTGCCCATGGCATACGGGAATGAAGCTATCGACCGGTACCCGCGTTCGAGCGCATCTTCCTTCCACGGTGCCATACGCGGATCGGTGGCAAGATCATTGCTGATAGTGTACCGCCCTTCCCGGTACGCCGTCCCGGTCGGCCCGCTCCCGCCATCGCTATTTTCAACAGAAACAGTATTCCGGTCGAGATAGCCTTCGATAAAACCGCATTCAGAAAAAGGCTCGATAATCCGGGTCTCCGGATTCAGTCTTCCCGCCCACACCATCCGGAACCCGCCAATATCGATGGCTATCCGGCAGATCTCGTCCATGAGCTCCTTGACATTCCTGCGGTGAATGATCGCCCGGTTCGTTGCGCTCAGCACCGAATAGAGCCGGTTGAGCACAACGACCCGTGCCGCAGATTTGCGCCCCCCTACGATCGTGGTTATTTTCCTTGCAAGTTCGGCGAACTGCGGCTTTGGTGCGCCACCTTTCTGGAGATAAAAGTCGGCCCCGGATTCGAATGCCTCGATGACGATCTCTTCACGTCCCCTGCCGGTAAAAATGATGAACGGGAGGGCCGGGTACTGCTTTCTCAACTCCTTTAAGAATGCAATCCCGTCCATCTCCGGCATCTGGTAATCGGAAACGACCGCATCATACTCCCGTGTCTTCAGTTTCCCGAGAGCTTCCCGGGCAGATTCTGCGGTATCGACAGAGAAATCCCCGAACCGTTCAAGAAAAAGTTTCGTGATCTCGAGAAGTGCCGTCTCATCATCCACGTACAGGACTGAAATCATGGGAAATCACCCCGGAATCGACGGGCCGGTAATCTTATCAACGCCATGCTCAAATTTATACTATTCTGTAGATTTTCCCCCGGTTTCGTTTTTGGTCCGGGCATCCCGTGGTTATTTTCAGGATATTACTTTCACCCTGCGCATGCATGGGCCATATGACCATTTCGCACCAAGGGATCCGGTACCATGCTGATCGAGCTGCGCAAAGGGATTACCCTTCATCCCGGGACATTCACCGCGGTGATCGCGCCTGAGAGGACCATTCTCCAGGCCCTGAACAGCAACCGCGATCTCCAGCGTTTCCTCTTTCTTTTTGTCTGCGGCAACTACTCGCGCCTCCTCTCCGGCATCGACCGCACATCGTCGAACTTTGAAGTACGAAGGCCGTTCACCGCAGACCAGCTCCTGGCTGCACTGAACGAGGCAGGCCACACCATCGTCTTTGTCGAGCACGACCCGGAACTTTTTGACGATGCCGGGCGGATGTTCGCCCCGGTTGCCTCATCGCTCCGCGAGCTGGGCAGGGAAGCCCTCGTTATCCTGTACGCGCCGGCCATGGACCGCTCGTTTGCCGCATTGATCCGGCAGGCCGACCGGATCATCGAACTCCTCCCGCAGGACGATGTGGCCGGCCGGTACGCCCCCCGTACCCGTTCTTACCGGGGCGGGTTCCCGGTCCCCGGTGAGCAGAAAACGCTCGAGGTGTCGTGATGGGCAGGAGCGTAGCGAGCATACGGCAGAGGGCAAAGGGCATTGCGGAACGCTGGGAGAAGTCGGCAAGGGTGCTTGCCCGGGAAGATGACCGGTCCTGTGGCGAAGATCTTGCCGGGCTCGTAAAGAAACATACGAGCGATGTCTTCTACGGGTGTAATGAACCGCTCGAAGCGGCGATCTTCTCCGCACTCGTGGAGATTGCGAAAGCCCGTGACGTATGCCGGGACCCGGACCAGGACCCGGGCCGGAACCCGGGATCGTCCCGGGACACCGGTTTTGTGCGTGACCCGGAGAATCGGCAGGAGCACTGGCATGTGGATCCTTGATTCGGCCAACCGCGGAGATGGCGTGGACCTGTGGATCCGTGAGGATTCGGGTACGAAGAAAGTACACTGTGCGTATGATCCCCCGTTCTTCCTCAGCCTTCCCGATCCCGACGCCCACCATGAGATGATCACCGCGCTGGAGGAGCAGTACCGGGCCGAAGAATGCGTGTTCCGGACGATCTTTGGCGAACTCGAAGGGCACAAAGTTTTTGCCGGGCGGGACGTTGCCGGGGCGATCGAGCAGCAGACCGCCTGTGCCGCCCGGCTCTTTAACGTGGACGTCCGGCGCGACCAGCGGTTCATGGCGGAAAAGGGGATCTTCCCGTGCAGCACGGGAGACGACTCCCGGTTCGCCCCGGAAATCGTCCACGATCTGCGGCAGATGGAGATATGTATCCGCGGCAGTCCCTCGCGATCTCCTGCGTTCACGGATGTCCGGGTCACGTGCGACGGGACCGACCGGATCTGCGGGAGCGGCAGAAGTGTCCTTGCCGATCTCTTCGGGCTCGTGGAGGCATGCGACCCCGACGTGATCCTGATGCCGGACGCAGACACGTGGATGCAGATACTGCAGGAGCAGGCCCGGGTTCCCGGGCTCCCGATGCCCTTCTCGCGGAGCGGGAGATACCGGTCCATGGAATCCCGGTCGTACTGGAGCTATGGGCGTATGGAGCACAAGGGGTCCGCGCTCATCCCCGATGGCAGGATCCTCATCGATACAGAACAATCGTTCGTGTACCGCGAAGGCGGCCTTTGCGGCGTGCTTGTCGCGGCCCGGCTCGCGGGGCTCTCCCCCAACCTTGCGTCCCGGTTCACGCCGGGCACGCTCATTTCCGGCTATGAAGTGTACGATGCTCTCCGGCAGGGCATTGTCGTGCCGTTCCGGAAGAGCGATGTCGAGACAACGCGGAAGTTTGCGGCACTCAAGTCCGCGGACCGGGGCGGGATGATGTTCCAGCCGGTGGCCGGGGTGTACGAGGATCTCGACGAGATCGATTTCACTTCGCTCTATCCTTCTATCATCGTCAGGCACAATCTCTCTCCGGAGACGGTTGACGGCAACGGTCCGCGTGGCTTTCTTGCGGCCGCGCTCGAACCGCTTATCGAAATGCGGATAGAGACGAAGCGTATGAAGAAGACCAGCCCGCAGATCGCCGGGATCGATTCGCTCCTCAAGTGGATGCTCGTCACCTGTTTTGGCTACACCGGCTACAGGAATGCGAAGTTCGGCAGGATTGAAGTGCACGAAGGCATTACGGCCCGGTCCCGCGACATTCTCATACAGACAAAGGATATCGCAGAGGCGATGGGTTTTTCCGTACTGCACGGTATCGTGGACTCGCTCTGGGTGCGGGGTCCTTCCATCACAGCGCTGAAGGAACGGGTGGACCGCGAGACCGGCCTGCCAACCGAAGTGGAGCACTTCGACTGGCTTGTCTTCCTGCCGCTTAAGGATGGCTTTGGCTCGTACAACCGCTACTATGGCAGGCTCGATGACGGGAGCGTAAAGGTCCGGGGCATCGCGGCCCGGCGCCACGACACCCCGGAGTTCATCCGCAGTATGCAGGGGGAGATGCTCGCGCTCATGGCCGGCGCACGCGACCGGGCCGGGCTCGACGCCTTGCGTGATCCGGTGAAGCAGCTGTATCTCGATGCCATCCAGCGCCTTCCCGATGCCGGCATCCGGGAAATGTCGATCAACCGCCGCATCAGCCGGCTGACCTACACGCACCGGTGCCTTGAAGGTGCGGCAGTGCGGGCATACCAGCAGGCCGGTATTCCCGTTGCGCCCGGTATGAAGATCAGCTATGTTGTGCGGGATGCACGCACGTACACGGTCGACACCGAATGGGATGCGGAGCGGTTCGATATCCTGTACTACCGCACCCTGCTGGATAAGGCATGGGAGGAGATCTCGTACGCGTTCAGGATGGTGGCCCAGCGGGACAGTTCGTCACCGGTGCCGATGCTTCCTGTGCGGTGAACGGCATGGTTTTGAAGAACCGGGAATAAAAAAATCGTAGCGGAACCGGTAAAAATTACAAATGGATCGATATCTGCGGCCCCTGCCCCTCTCCGGGGAGTAGCGGGCAGATAATGTTTTGAAAATTATCTGGTCACCGGTGGGAGAACCGGTATGCCCCGGCAGGCACCGCAATCTCGAACCGGGTACCCTTCCCGGGCACACCGGTTTCGGTGATGGTCATGCCGGTGATAGAGAGAATTTCGCGGACAAGGAAGAGCCCAAGCCCCGTGTTCTTGCCAAAACCCCGGGTGAATATTGCTTCCTTGTCGCTGGCCGGGATCCCGATGCCGTTGTCCTCCCAGATCAGGACCAGCGAACCGTCTCTTTCTTCGGACCTCACTCCGATCTCGGTAAGGGTCTTCCCGTACCGGATCGCATTGTCGGCAAGATTGTAAAAGACGCGTTCGAGCAGCGGGTCTGCGTACAGCTCGAGCCCTCCCACCATGCAGTTGACAGTGACGGGCTGGAGATCGATCTGCTTTGCGGCTTTCTGGACGCTTGTCCCCACTTTCTGCCACCGCGGGCCGTGGACCCCGAGATCCTGGTAGATGCGGGTGAACGCGATCTGCTCTTCGATAGTCCTGACTGCCTCCTTCTCCTTGCTCAGGTATCCGGAAATTTTTGCATCGGTAACCGTGGCGTCCATCAGTTCGATGTACCCGCGGACAACTGTGAGCTTATTGAGGATATCGTGGCGCGTGATGCTGTTCATCAGGTTCAGTTTCTCGTTTGCCTGCTGGAGCGCCCGCTCGGCCTTCCTCCGCTCGTTGATATCGGTTCCTATGCTGAGGAGGCCGGTAAACAGCCCGTTCTCATCGAAGATGGGTTTGTTCGTCCACGAAACCCATACGCGCTCGCCGTTTTTCCTGAGGTTCTCGTTCTCGTTGTGGGTATAGGGTTCTGGGTCTTTCAGGAGCCCCCGGATCATCACTTCGAGATCCCGCCCGCCGGTCTCGATCTTCGGCACGATCGTACCCACGACGGGCTTCCCGATAAGTTCCTCTTTCGTAAAGCCGAAGAACATCTCCGCGTATTCGTTGAAGAAGGTCAGGTTTGCCTCCCGGTCCATCCGGATGATGATACTCGCGGCACTCTCCACGAGCTCGCGGTACTTCGCCTCGCTTTCGAGCAGCAGTTTCCGCGAGCGGCGGGCCATGAAGACATCGGTGAAGAGGATCCCGAGGATCTTCAGGACGTTGAGGTCCTCGTCCGGCCATGTACGGGATGTCCGGGTACTGATAAACCCGAGGAACCCGAAGAGATGGTTGTCGTGAAGGAGGGGAATCCCCGCGAGAGCCTTGACCCCGAATCTCTCCCAGAGCCTGCGCTCTTCCGCAGCCTCTTCCGGGAGATCTTCAGGGGATGAAAACGAGACGACGTCGCCCCGCCCGAGCCGGGGAAGCACCCACCGCAGGGGGCGGACATCCATCCCCACGATCTCGTCCTTACGGGAAGGCACACCTGCAGCGTGCCATCCGTAAACATCGGTAACCCGGGAAACATCTTCGGAGCAGAGGATGATCTCGACATGATCGAAATGAAAGGTCATCCCAATCGATTCAAGGACACAAACGATCTCCCGGGAAAAATCGTTCCGGTCGATATTGATAAACCGGTTGGAGATCCCCGATATCAGGTTCTCGACAGCCAGCCGGTGCTCCAGTTCGCGTTCGGTCCTGACCTGTTCGGAGATGTCGCGTGCATACTCGATCACCCCGTTCATGCGGCCCGACTGGGAGTCTATGAGCGGGAAGCTGTACAGCTCGAGCCAGCCGACTTCCTCTCCGGTGGGGCCGGTCCTTGGGATCCTCTCTATTGCTGCCCTGCTGGTGTGCAGGGACCGGAACGTGGGACAGGTATCGCACCGCGAGGTACGGAGATGGTATGCGGCGTAGCATTTTTTCCCGATGAGCGGCATCGAATGGGCGTACCACTTCTCCATGGTGTCATTCACTTTGACGATCGTCATATCCTTGTCAAGGATGCAGATGCCGTCCTGGATGCTCGAGAAGATGTCCTGCAGGAACCGGTCGTTGTCCCGGATCTGTTCCTCGGCTTTCCTGCGATCCGTGATGTCCATGAACATGGAGACCATGGTTCCCGGGGTTGCCTGGAAACCCCAGACCGCAAGCGCCCGCTGGATCGTGCCGGCCTGGTGATGGATATCTTCGGTGTGCCAGGAACTCCCGTCCATCGCGATCGCGAAGAAGCGTTCCGGCATCGCGGTCAGGGCAAGACCGGGAAACGCGGCTTCGATTGTTTTCCCGATAAGCCGCTCATGGTTGATCCCGAGAATGGCATCTGCAGCCGGGTTCGATCCGACCAGCACCAGTTCCCCGTCACGGGCTTCGAAGAAGTGCATCCCGAGCGGAGAGTGATCGATCACGTTCCGGAATTTCTCCTCTGAAATTTTCACGGTGTTCTGGATGGCGACAATCTCATCGAGCTGCCCTTTGAGTTCCTCTTCGGCAGCACTGATACGATCGTACGCTTCTTTCAGCCGCTCCTCGGCCTGCTTTCGTGCGGTGATATCCCGTGCCTGGATCTGGATACTGTGTATTCCACCCTCGCTGGATACCGGGGTGCCGGTAACTTCGAGTACCGCTTTGCTCTGGTCTTTTTTCCGGATCTCGGTTTCAAAGACCTCCGGTACGATGTCACGCCCGGACCGGGCAGCATACTTCCAGACCCTGGCAAGATTCCCGCCCGCCACGAACAGGTCCGGCGATCTCCCGAGCAGATCTTCCGGATCATATCCCGTTATGGTCCTGATCGAAGGGGAGGCGTAGGTCACCTTCATCTCCTCATCGAGAATAAGGATCAGGTCGGAACTGCGCTCGGCCATTCCCCGGAACCTCTTCTCGCTCTCGCGCAGGGAATCCTCGGCCCGGTTGCGCCGTACGACCTGCCGGATCTTGTGGGCGAGTTCGGTGAACTGGGGCCGGGGGTCCCCGCCTTTCTGGAGGTACGCGTCCGCGCCATGTTCGATCGCCCGGATGACAACTTCCTCGCGCCCCCGGCCGGTGAAGAGGATAAACGGGATATCCCCAAACGATGCCCGGACCGTTATAAGGAATTCGATCCCGTCCATATCCGGCATCTGGTAATCGGCAACAATGGCATCGAACCTCCGGCCGGAAAGAAGGGCGAGTGCATCGGGAGCGGAAGTTGCGGACGTGATCTCCATATCCCCGGACTGCGTTAAAAAAATGGTTGCCAGTTCGAGCAAGTCGGGTTCGTCATCTACGTAGAGGACCGAGATCATGGCAGAGTACGGGTGTGGTTAGTGAATGATTGTTCCGGGAGCTTATTGTGGTTTCGGGTTTGGATCGATGAAAAAAATTACACGAGCGGCCGGGGTTCCTGGTCGCCGGTGACCGGGAGCCGGGAGTTCTTCAGGAACAGGGGTGCTTTTGATTCGACTATCCTGCGGGCGATCAGCTCCTTGCCCCGGGTTGTCAGTGCAAAGATCGGGATGGATGCTCCTGCCTGGAGGAGTGCTTTTGGCCCGATGATGTGCCGCACTGCCTTCGATGCGCAACCTGTTACGAGATCCACGACAGCAGAAAGGCGGCGTGCCTCGTCTTCGGAAAGACCGCTCGTGTGGACGACAAAGATCAGGGTATCGGGATAGTTCCTGCGAATGATCTCTGCGGCATCGGGACCGGCGACAGTGACCGCAATATTCCGGTACCCTTTTTTTACCGCAAGATCGACGCCGGCCGGCTGGTCGAGTTTTGCGGTCTGGTGATCGAGGACAAATCCCCCGTGGGTCTCGATCCGGTCCATGACTTCTTTGATTGGCGTCGTGGATACGAGCCCGGACATACGGCCGCCGATACCCTGCACCACCTGCGGTGTTGTAACCACAACCGTGCCTGCCCCATCGCTTGCAAGGACAGCGGCATCGATCATCCCGGCCCGCATCCCGCTGCTGAGCAGTTCGGAGGCCCCAAAGCCGACAAAGTCCTCGGTGGCGAGCACGTCCCGGCGCGGGGTGCACATGCCGAACGCTTTGATCCGGTGCTCGATATTTGCCCGGATGGCTTCCTTCGAGATCTCTTCAACCGGGACGGCGAAACGTTTTGCAAGCGGGCAGTCAGTGATCTGCGGTTCGCCGACTTCGACAACCTCGCCGTTCCGGATCACGACCCGGCACCTGCCGATCGCTTCTATGACATGTTCATCGCACCCTGGCCCGACCATTTCAGCTCACCTTCAGTCACTTGAATGCGTGGAAAGATTTTCAGTCTTGTTGTTGAAGTGTCCGGATAACGATGTCCCGTTGTAAAAAATAATCCGGTTCGTGGGAAAGCACGTACCGTAATTGTCCCGGGAAATTTTTCGGCCGGCCTTCGTGTAACCGGTGGAAAATGTTCCGGGTGCCACTCTTCACGGGAAAAGATATCTGAAAATACTACGGATAAATTATGCGACATGAGCGGGCCATCGCGATTCTTCGAGATCGATCTCTTCCGCGGGATCGCGATCCTGATGATGGTCCTCTTCCATTCGCTCTTCGACCTGTACTGGTTCGGGATCTACCCGGTCACGGTCACGAGCGGGTTCTGGCGGTATTTTGCGTTTTCGACCGCGACGCTCTTTCTCCTGATTGTCGGCGTCTCGTTCACGATCAGCTATGCCCGTGCGGCCCCGAAACTCCCGCCGCGATCGTTGTACCTCAAGTTCCTGAAGCGCGGGGCCGGGATCTTCGCCCTTGGCCTGCTGGTTACGCTCGCTACATGGCTGTACCTTGGCGAGGGCTACATCGTTTTTGGCATCCTGCACCTGATCGGCGTCTCGATCATCCTCGCACCGATCTTTTACCGGTTCGGAAAATGGAATGTCGTGCTCGGGGCCATTGTCATCCTCACCGGCTTTGCGCTCACAAACATTCCGGGCCCGATCTGGCTGCTCCCGCTCGGGCTCCACCCGGCCGCGTGGTGGTCGGTCGATTACGAGCCGCTCTTCCCGTGGTTTGGCGTAGTGCTGGCAGGAATCGGAATCGGTTCTGTCTTCTATCCGGGCGGTGTGCGAAGGTTCCGGATGCCGGAGATCCCGGAGATCCCGGCACGCTGGTGGGAAGTCCTGGCATTCCCGGGGAAGCACTCGCTGCTGATCTACCTTGTTCACCAGCCGGTTATTATCCTGGTTTTGCATTTCACGACCGGTGCTGTTCCATTGTGAGAACACCCCTCCACCTAATTTTAACGTTATTTTTTTGCAACATTTTATTGGCGAAAATTCGGCAACCGGAAATTTTTCCGGGAAAAATTTCTTCAGGAAAAAAATGAGAAAAATTTTTTCGTCTACCTATTGGCCTATTACATCAGAACGACCCTGCATGAGCGGTCGTTGGTATCCACCGTTATTCACCAAACTGCCTTTTCCCCTACCTCACCTTTTCCGGGCCCTGCCATGCCGGATCCGGGCGTTTTACGCACTCCGTTTACCGGAAACCTTTCCCGGAAACGCCCGCAAAATGCCCGGATTTCAGCTTCCAAAAAAGTCGGTGGAAAATGTCCAGATCGCTGAAATACCTGATTTTACGCAGTAAAAATGACCCCCATTAGCTGAGCTTGTTTTCATTTGACCCCATCTCCACCCGTTTTCCCTGAGTTCTGCCAAGAGAACGGGCTCCAGGGTCCTCTCATGAAGTCGGGGGTAAACGCAGGTATTTTGACGAAATACCCTTGATTTGAGGTTAGTTTTCAAGGATATGATACCGGAAACGACAATATCCTTATGCGGGGAAAGTTTTTCGGCCTGGTTCCCATTTTACCGGTCCTTGAGGAAAAACCTTCGGCCCGTCCGGTCAGAATGTGATGACAGGATGTCGTCCCACCATTTTTTTTTTAATTTGCGATGAAAACATTTTGAAAAAAATCCGGAGAACATTTTAAGAAAAATCCGGAAAAAGTTTGAAAAAAATTCCGGAGAAACGCAGGCCCGGCAAAAATCCGGGCGGAGAATCTTTTTGGTTCCGGTTGCAACCCGGAAAACCTTCAGACCCTCAGGAAAGATCGTGGGTCCGATCGTACGAGCGAATAGATTCTCATCAGAACAAATCCAATACGTATTCACCATCCCGACCGGGTTCTGATCCCATGATCCTCAAACTCTTCACGATAACGATCGATTCGAACCGCTCGCGGCTTGAGACCGTGGACCAGCTGCGGCCATTCCTGGCCGGGAAATTTTCCCTGTACACGGATCTCCACAAGGAAGAGTCGGCGCGATTTATCCACCGCTACCCGGTGCTGCAATGCAAAATTGTTGAGAACCGGATCCTGGTGCTGGGCATCAATGAAGGCGCTGAATTTCTCCGGGAATTTTCCGGTGAAACCACCGGTTTTTCCGCAAACGGGATCGCATGCACGATCACGGAACGCGAACCGCTCGTTCGCGATGAAGAATTCGCCCTTCGCGCAGAGGCAACATCGTACGAGTTCCTTACGCAGTGGCTCGCACTGAACCAGCAGAATGCAAAGAAATTCTATACCCTGCAGGGAAAACCGGCCCGGGATACGTTCATGAAAATGATCCTTGCCGATAATCTCGCCACGCTTGCAAAATCCCTTGGCTATGATCTTCCCTCGCCCATAACCTGCGAGGGAACGATCCGGTTCAAAAAAGACCGGATCGACAATACCAATGTCATGGTCTTTTCCGGGAAATTCCGGACAAACCTGCGGATACCGGATTACCTTGGGATCGGGCAGTCGGTATCGGCCGGGTTCGGCACCCTCAGGAAAGTATGAGCGGGAACGGGTTCGATCGTACGGAAGAGCAGGTACGGGACAACGTTTACCGGTCACCGGCTTTTTTTCCTGTGAGCTCCAACAGTATTCTCATCCATGTTCACGCTCCGGCCCCTCAGGCCCGATGACATCTCTCTCATAAAATCCTGGCCCCCGTACCCGGAGGAATTTTCGGAACTCGATTATTCTCTCCGGAACGACGGCTGGCTCGATCATTATGGGCCGGGGAGCGGCTCCGAAATCCTTGTCGGGGAGGACGAAGGGGTGCTCGTGGGTTTCTCGATCCTCACGCGCGATAACGGACGGTGCCCCGAGTTCCGTATCGCGCTGCACCCGGAGAAACTCGGGCGGGGCTATGGGAGCGCCCTTACCCGCCGCACGCTGGCTCATGGTTTTTCCCTCCAGGATTATTCGTGCATCCGGCTGATCGTCCGCAGGAATAACCTGCGGGCGCAGAAACTGTACGAACGGCTTGGGTTCAGAAGAACCGGTGAGTGTGTCGAAGAGGTGCAGGGAAAACCGGTGGCATTTTACCGGATGGAAATTTCCCGCGGGGAATTTTACGGAGTAGAATAACATGAACGAAGCCCTTCTTGTTATCGATGTGCAGAATGAATACTTTACCGGGAAACTCCCGGTGACGTATCCCCCGGGAAGTTTTGAGAATATCCAGAGAGCGATGGATGCCGCCGGCGATCCGCACATTCCTGTCATCGTGATCCAGCACGCGAACCCGGCAGATGCGCCGGCTTTTGCGAAAGGAACGCACGGGTGGGAACTGCACGATGCGATCAAGGCCCGCCCACACGATCTCCTGGTCGAAAAAACCCTGCCGGGAAGTTTCACGGGAACCGGCCTTGGTGCATGGCTGGAGAAACACAGGATCACTGTGCTGACGATTGCCGGGTACATGACGCAGATGTGCTGCGACACGACCGCCCGCCAGGCCTTCCACTGCGGGTACAGGGTAACGTTCCTTTCCGATGCAACGGGCACACTGGCGATAGCAAATTCTGCCGGGTCCGTCAGCGACAGCGAACTGCACCGGGCGATTCTTGTCACCCAGCAGATGCGGTTCTCAACCGTGATGACAACCGCTGAATGGATCCGGAATCGTACGATCGCGTCGTGAAATCCGGTGGAACGGTAGTTTCCTCCGGGCATTCCGCACGCTGATAAAACCGATTCTGCGATTTTTTCTCCGGTGATATGCACTTCCTGCAGGTATCGGCGCGATCGCAATGCAGCGTTCAGCATTTGCCAGGAAGAACGTGGCCTGCCCCGACCTGCGGGTGTCGACCGGCACCGGTTTTGTCCATGCCGGCGCTTTTGCGTTCGTGGCCGGCGGGGCGTTTCTCGTTATGGTCCCCGCACGACCGGTTCAATAAAAGAGCGGTACATCCCGGAATTCTTTTGCGTCGAAGACCCCGCGGTCGGTGATCCGGAGTGCCGGGATCACCGTAAGTGCGAGGAACGAGAGGTACATGAACGGGTTGTCGATTGCGTCCATCCGGTCGGTGGTTGTTTCGTGGAGACGGTTAAGCTGGGCAACAACTTCAGGGTACGGGAGCACAGACATCAGGCCGGCGCAGTCGAGCGGCAGGATGGTTTTTGCATTGCCGACAACGGCCGCCATCGCACCGTTCGTCCGGAAAACTTCATCGATGGCCCACCGGATCTCGGTATCGCTCGTTCCCGTTGCGATGACATTGTGCGCATCGTGCGACACGCTCGTTGCAATCGCTCCCCGTTGGATCTTAAACCCATGGACAAGTCCCACCCCGCACGCTTTGGGGCGGTACCGGTTGCACACGACAACTTTCAGGATATCCCGGTCAAGATCCGGGATATCCCGTGAACTGATATCGAACACGAGCGGTTCGGTAACTATCTGGTGGGGCACGAGACCGATAACCCGCGCCCTCCCGCTCACCGTGATCGCCAGTTCCCCGGAGGTAGGCGGCCTGCCCTGGAACGTAGAGGGAAACAGTGCCGGTTTTGTCGGTGCGAGCGCCGGTGCCCCGACACCATCCCGGAATATTTTCTCCACGATAAACTCTTCCGGGTCGTTCACGATGCAGAAATCGGCACGGCGCCCGGGACTCAGCGCACCCCGGTCGCTGAGGCCGAACCGGTCCGCGGCCGATAACGTTGCCATCCGGATCGCAAGCTCCGGATCGAGACCGCACCCGACGGCTTTTCGCACGCAGTGATCGATGTGGCCTTCGCTCACGAGCGTATCAGCGTGCCGGTCGTCGGTCGCAAAACAGCACCGCGACACGGTCCTCCCGTTGACCGCGGGAATAAGATCTTCGATGCTCTGCTCGGTCGAGCCCTCGCGGACATAGACAAACATCCCGCGCCGGAGTTTTTCCCTCGCTTCGTCAAGGGCGGTCGATTCGTGATCGCTCTGCAGGCCGGCAAGAATATACGCGTTCAGGTCTTTTCCCGAGAGCTGGGGGGCGTGCCCGTCGCGGAGCCCGGACAAGGCTATCTTTTTACCGGTTTCCTCATCCGCGGAGAGTACTCCGGGAACGTTCATCATCTCGCCGAGGCCATCGACCCCGTCGCGGCCGATAAACCCGGCAAGATCGTCTGCATCGAGCGTCGCGCCGCCGACGTCGAGCGGGGTTGCCGGGACGCAGGTGGGGAGCATGTACCGGATATCGATCGCGGCTCCCTCGCGTTCCCCGAGCATGAACCCGATCCCGGCTTTGCCCGCGACATTTGCGATCTCGTGCGGGTCGGCGATGACTGTTGTCGTACCGTGGAGGGCAACGAGCCGGGCGTACTCCCGCGGGGCAAGGAGCGAGCTCTCGATGTGGACATGGGCATCGATAAGGCCGGGGACGATGTACGATCCATTGAGATCGATCTCTTTTTTCCCGGCATAGTTCCCGACTCCCAGTATCCGGCCGTTCTTTATCGCCAGCGTCCCATGCTCCCATGAAGAGGTGAACGCGTTGAAGATCTCTGCATTTCTGACGACAAGATCTGCGGGAGAGAGCCCCCGTGCTGCATCGATCATCTCTTTTGAATAGAGCTCCATTACGGGACCCCGATATCGCGGATGACCGCCGAGCTCCGTTCACCGTTCCGGATCAGGTAGACATAGAGTTTATAATTGCCCGGTTCGAGATCTGCCGGGACCGTCACCCTGTTCGTACCGTTGGTTAAGGAAACAGGCGTGCTGACAACGGTATATTCCTGCTGGCTGAGGCCCGTGGTCCGGTAGACGGTTACCTGGATGTACGCATCGGAGGGCGGGCCGCCGGAGGTTATGATTGCGGTAAGGTTTTTTGCCGCATAGCTGACGTCGCCGATAGTTGTCGTGGAGCAGCCTGCGGATATGGCCAGAGCCGCAAGGACAAAAACAAGGACCGCAACGGTTGCGGATCGGCAGACGTATACAGGCATCAATCAAATGTAACCACAGGGAACCATAAAAACCCTGCTCTCCGGTTTTTATGCAGCGGGTCTGAAATATATTTCGATCGTTATCAAATTGTTTCCTGATTAAGACGCAGAATCCCTATATTTCACGCATATTCAATCAGACCAGCGCTGAATTGCAAAAATAAAATTAAATTAAAGAGAAAAATCTGAAAAACGGCAAAAAATCTGCGCACGCGAACAGATAGGTTATTATAATATTGATAATTAAAATTTTTGACTAGGGTGCTATCATTACAACGATTACCTTTTCTCATCACAAAGGCGGTACTGGTAAGACCACGTCATGTCTCAATATCGCCGGTTTTTGTGTTCTCTCCGGGAAAAGAGTCCTTGTTGTTGATTGCGATCCTCAGGCGAATGCGACCAGCGGCCTTGGAGTCGACCCGGAAAATGCCGGCAGGAATATGTACGACGTATTCATGAGCCGTGCCGAAGGGTTCCCGGATGTAAAAATCAGTGAGATCATCAAAAACACATCGTCGGGAATTGATCTCGCGCCTTCCCACCTCGATCTTGTGGGTGTGGATCCCTATCTTTACACGATTGAAAACCGGGCTGCGGTCCTTAAGGAAGCTCTTGGCGACGTTGTGGACAGGTATGATTACATCCTTATCGATACGCCGCCGAGCATGGGACAGTTCGTCATCAACGGTCTCTATGCTGCCGATCGCATTGTCATAACACTTGACTCGGGAACATTCGCCCTCAACGGTATCCTGGCGCTTACCACCATCTTTGCCGACATGAAAGAGGATCTGGGGAAAGAGATCCGGGCTGACATGGCAATCGTCACGCGGTGGGGCGAGAGTGAACCAGGGTGTCAGGTTCCGCATGAGGAGAAGAACGATATCTTCTCAGTCCTGCGGAATATTTTTTACAAACCCTCGGAGCTTACTCCTGAAGAGAAGAAAGCAGACGAGGACCGCAGGAGAGAACACGAGCGCAGGCTCGCGATGTTGGGGGAGATCCAGGCCCGGTTCCCATCGGTGCATACGGTGCCTTTTTCACCGGCTGTTTATGAATCTCAGAAGCATGGACTGCCAATCTCACATTTTGCTCCCGACAGCAGCGCCGGCGTCGCATACCGATCGATAACAGATGAGGTGATGAGATGGAGTTAAAGGATATAGAAAAAGTGCTCGAGCGTGCGAACGATGGGGATTTTTCGGTTCGCATAGATGAAAAAACGGTAGAGCCGGCTCTCCGGTCGTTTGCGCTGCAGGTAAACCGTGCGATAGACCGGCTTGTCGAAGCAGCGGATGCAAAGCGCCGGACCGATACGATGGTCCGGGATAACCCGCTCGCAATCGCGGTTCTTAAGGCCGATAAGAGCCGGGTGGATATCAATAAGCAGTATGAAGTTGCATGGCGGGGAACCCGCGAAGAGCTGATGCGGAAGAAGCTGTACGACTTCGACATCACGGTCCTCTCCGGGGAACATTTCTATGCCTGTTTCGAGACGAAGAAACTCGCGGTGACCGAAGCGCTCGTGAAATTCCCCGATGGCGTACGAAGATATCTCACTCTCTATGCAATTCCGATCCTCGATGAGAAACACGAGATCGAAGGAGCATTCTATGTCTGGGTGGATTACACCGAGCTCCACGAGAAGATGGACGATGTCAAGAGGATGGAAGCCCGCGTCGACTCGATGATCCAGAACAACCCGCTTGCAATCGCCGTGCTCCGGAAAGACAAGAGCCGGATCTCCATCAACAAGCAGTACGAGGTGGCATGGCGCGGTACCAACGAAGAATTGATGAAGAAGAAGCTGTACGACTTCGACATCACGGTTCTTTCCGGGGAACATTTCTATGCCTGCTTCGAGACAAAGAAACTCGCGGTTACCGAAGCGCTCGTCAAGTGGCCCGATGGTGTGAAGAAATACCTGACCCTCTATGCGATCCCGATCCTCGATGACAAGGGGGAGCTCGACGGGGCATTTTATGTCTGGGTAGATTACACCGAGCTTCATGAGAAGATGGACATGGCAAAGAAGCTGGAGTACCGTGTCGATTCGATGATCCAGAACAACCCGCTTGCAATCGCCGTTCTGCGTGCAGACAAGAGCCGGATCTCCATCAACCGGCAGTACGAGGTGGCATGGCGCGGAACCCACGAAGAACTGATGAAGAAGAAGCTGTACGACTTCGACATCACGGTCCTCTCCGGGGAACATTTCTATGCCTGCTTCGAGACAAAGAAGCTCGCGGTTACCGAGGCCCTCGTCAAGTGGCCCGATGGCGTGAAGAAATACCTGACCCTCAATGCGATCCCTATCCTCGATGACAAAGGGGAAATTGACGGGGCGTTCTATGTCTGGGTGGATTACACCGAAGCCCACGAGAAGATGGACGAGATCAAGCAGCTGATGGAAGACTCTAAGAAAAATGCGGATGCGCTTTCACAGAGTGCGGGGGTGCTCAAGGCCGGGCTTGCGCATATTGCCAAAGGAGATCTCACCTACGTTGCCGAGATTGTCGAAGGAGATCCGTTAATCCAGCTGAAACAGGACTACAACACCGCGGTTACTTCCGTGAAAAATGTGATTGTGGAGCTCGAAAAGTCTGCAAAGAAACTGGAACTCACCATCCAGGATACCGGAAAGAGCACCTCGGAGATATCCAAATCCACCGAACAGGTGGCAATCTCCACCCAGAAGTCCGTTGAGGGTGCGAAGAAGCAGATGGATGAGATCGAGACCGTGAGCAAGGAAATATCAGACTTGTCGGCATCGGTCGAAGAGATAGCGAGCACTTCGCACGACCTTATGGATCACGCCCAGAAAGCGGCGACCGAGGGTAACCAGGCTGCAGAGCTCGGAAAAGTCGCTACCAACAAGATGATGATGGTTGAGAAGATCGCCGGTGAGAGCGTGAGCGAGATCACTGCCCTGAACGAGCGGATGAAAGAGATCTCCAACATCGTCAAGATGATCGCCGACATCTCAAGCCAGACCAACCTCCTCGCCCTGAACGCGGCAATCGAGGCGGCACGAGCCGGGGAACACGGCCGCGGGTTTGCCGTGGTTGCCGGGGAAGTCAGGAACCTTGCCGGCGAGTCCAAGACGGCAACCAACCACATCGAAGGGCTGATCAGTTCGATCCAGAACAACAGCGACAAGACGGCAGCAGCGATCAAGAGCTCGTACAACGAGATCCAGACGGGTATCGAAAGCGTCAACAAGACGATCGAGGCATTAAACCGGATCAGCGTCGAATCAAATATTGTTGCGCAGGGAGTTACCGAGATCACCAAGGCGACCGAGGACCAGGCGGAAGCAACGACCCGGGTCATGCAGGGCATGGAGCAGTCGAGCAATCTCACCCATGAAAACCAGGAGAGGATGGAAGACATGGCTGCACTTGCAGAAGAGACGAGTGCCTCGACCGAAGAGATTGCCAGCGCCACGGCCGAACTTGCGGGGATGGCCGAACACATGAAGAAGATGATGGAACAATTCAAACTGAGGTGAGCCATAATGGCCTCGACCGTAGATGTAGTTGAATTTGAACTTGGTGGCGAGCGGTATGCTCTCGATATCCAGCTTGCGCGGGAGATCGTGGAGATGATCCCGATAACACCGATTCCCCGTGCGCCCCCGTATATATCCGGGGTTATCAATCTCCGGGGAGAGATCACCAATATCATGAATCTGAATACTCTCCTCGGCCTGCCAAACCAGGAGATCCGGGACAACCAGAAGATCATCGTGCTGGTTCCGGAAGCCGCGGGTGGCAGTAACGTGGGAATTATTGTCGATGATGTCAGCAGCGTTACGCAGGTTTCCGATTCGGACGTCGAGCATATCGGCGAAGGTTTTGCATCCGAATTCTCCAGTTTCGTCAAAGGAATCATCAAGGTAAAAGGCGAAACTTCTGAGAAATCCGAAAAGAAAAACAAAGGTCTGATCATCTGGATCGATATGCAGAAAGTGCTCAGGGACCTGGCCAGCCAGTAACCTTTGCCAAAAACCATAACCGGGAATCTTAAAAAAAAAATACAAAAAAATATTCATAAGGAAGAAAGATATGACAGAACGACCGGGGAGAAAGGCGTTGTTCACCGGGGCCACCGCCCCTGGAACCGCAAGCCCGCACGCGGGCAGTGGCAGTCCTACAACTGAGATCGCACTCCATGTGAAGGAGCTTAACGACGAGATTGCCGGGGCGATTACTTCGGCATCTGCAGGAAAAAATGTAGTTCCTCTTGATCCCGTGAGATTCGGCACGGAATATTCCTCCCTCGTATCTGCGGTGAACTCGGTGCTGGCGAAGCTGAAACCCGAGATAAAACTTCCACCTGTCGAACTGTCCAGACCCCTTATCCCTGTACCGGTAGTCGGGCCGTCGGTTCCGGTGACAGATGATCGGGTTGAACACTATGAAACAGTCAACCGCGGGCTCGAAGCGAAGATCGCAGAATCAGAAGAGAACATTGCGAACCTTAAGCACCGGCTTGAAGTCATGGTCGGGAGTAACCCGGTACCGATGCTGCTGACCACGACCGGGTTCTCGGTCATCGAGGCAAATCCCGCGTACACCCGGATGAGCGGGATCCGGACCGAGGAAATTCTTAAAACGAATCTCAAGGATTTCAGGATTGTCAGCCAGAGCGGCGAAGGTGCAAAAGTCGCGCTCCGGGAAAAACGGCGCTCATTTGGGGAAGTGACCGTTGAGTTGCCTGCCGGGACACGAACCCTCGAACAGTACTGCATCCCGGTTATCGATCAAAACGGATCGGTCTCGACCCTCCTGTTTGTGTACAACGACATAACCTCCCAGAAGAAAAAGAACGATGAGATCGAGCAGCTGAAGCACCGTTCGGAAATTATTGTCCAGCAGAACCCGATGCCAATTCTCCTTGTCGACAAAAATTTCAGGATCCGCGTCGTCAACGAGGCTTATATTTCTCTCACCGGAATCAGCAAGCCCGAGCTCCTGGAAAAGACCCTGCATGATTTCCGGGTCGTCGACAAGTCCGGTGAAGGGTTAAAAGAAGTACTGGCCGCAAAACGGCGTTCCAAGGGGGAAGTCGTTGTCGAGTTCCCGTCCGGTGTAAAACGTCTCCAGCAGTTTGGTATCCCCATCACCGGCAGTGACGGGAACGTCACGAGCATTCTCATCGTGTACAATGACATTACTGCCGATCGTAAACAGATGGACGAGATCACTGAACTCCACCGCACCGCCGATGCGATTATCCAGCAGAACCCGATCCCTCTCCTGATGACAAATACCGGGTTCACCGTAGTAGAGGCAAATGGCGCATATTCCCGGATGAGCGGAATTCCCCGGGAACGGGTTATCGGCATGAACCTGCGCGAGGTCAAGATAACAGGCCAGTCCGGTGAAGGCGCGAAGGTCGCGATTGAAGAGAAGCGGCGGGCGTTTGGCGAAGTCACGGTCGAGCTTCCGAGCGGGACCCATATTCTCGAACAGTATGCAGTCCCGATCCTCAACCAGAAAAACGAGATCCAGAACCTCCTTTTCGTGTACAACGAAGTGACCGAGAAACGGAAAGGGGAGGTGGAACTCCAGAAGAAAATGGGGGAGATCGCGACCCTCAAGCAGCGGTCCGATATCATCGTCAAACAGAACCCGATGCCGATCATGCTGATGAACCCGGAATTCAAGATCGTCATGGTGAACGATGCCTACATCTCGTTAACCGGTCTTGCAAAAGCCCAGCTCATGGGTAAAAATGCACGGGATTTCAAGATCATCGAGCAGACCGGCGAAGGATTGGGGACGGTTGTCAAGGAGAAGAAGCGGAGTTTTGGCGAGATCAGGATCGAGTTTCCCAAAGGGATCCGGATTCTCGACCAGTACGGGATTCCCATGCTCGACGCACAGGGAAACCTCTCCACGATCCTGTGCGTTTACAATGATGTGACGACCCAGCGCGAGCAGGAAGGCAAGATACGTGAGATGATGGACGATGCAAAGGCAAATGCCGAGCTCCTCACCATGAGCGCAGCAGAGCTCCAGACTGCGCTTGCGAAGATCGCGTCCGGCGATCTCACGTACCGGGTCAGCGTTGACGAGGCAGATCCTCTTGTCAAACTCAAGCAGGATTACAATACCGCCATGGATGCAGTCCGGAGCGTCCTTCTGGAACTGATGAATGCCGTAATCAAACTCGATACGACCATCGGCGATACGATCAAGAGCACCGAAGAGATCGCAAAAGCCACCGAACAGGTTGCCATCTCGTCCCAGAATGCCACGGATACGACGAAAACGCAGATGACCAGCGTGGACAAGATCTCAGGCGAGATCTCCGAGATATCCGCTTCGATCGAACAGATCGCAAGTACATCCCACGATGTGACCGAACACTCCGACAAGGCATCCAAAGAGGGCGAGCGGGCGGCGGAGATCGGGAAGCTTGCGACGAACAAGATGCAGATCGTGGAGAAGATCTCCAAGCAGAGCGTCGATGAGATCACTGCCCTGAACGAACAGATGCACCAGATCTCAAAGATTGTCAACCTGATCACCGATATCGCCAACCAGACCAATCTCCTTGCCTTGAACGCTGCCATTGAAGCGGCCCGGGCCGGGGAGCACGGGCGCGGTTTTGCTGTCGTGGCGGGAGAGGTCAAGAACCTCGCCGGGGAATCGAAGAAGGCAAGCAACCAGATCGAGGGACTCATCAAGGCTATCCAGGGACAGAGCGACCAGACCGCCGGTTCGATGAAGCAGTCGTTCGAAGAGATCAAGGCAGGGATCGACAGCGTGAACAAGACTGTCGAATCGCTCAACCTGATCATATCCGAAGCCCGCATCGTATCGGTCGGTATCAACGAGATAACCCGGGCGACCGAAGACCAGGCACGTGCAACCAACCTCCTGATGACCGGGATTGAGTCCGTAGCAACGCTCACCCGGGAGAACCAGCAGAGAATGGAGGATATGGCCGCTCTTGCCGAGGAGACCAGTGCCTCGACCGAAGAGATCGCAAGCGCTGCTTCGGAACTTGCCATGATTGCCGAGCACAGCCGGAAGAAGATGGAGGAGTTCCGGTTAAACTAGAATCCGGTGAAAACGCCCATCTCTTTTATTCATAAAAAGGAATAATCCGGACAGATCCCGGTGCGGATAAACGATAATAATTGACTGAGGCCCATATGGATGAATTTGAAACACTGAAACGATTTATCGAACAAACCCTGAAGATCCAGTTCTCGAACTACAAGGAAGATTACATCAAGCGGCGTCTTCTTTCACGGATGAGGTCCACGAGCACGGAGACCTACACCGATTATCTCCGCTACTTAAAAGCAAACGAGCCGGAGCTTGAAAACCTGCGGAATGCGCTTACCATTAACGTCACCGAGTTCTTCCGGGACAATGATGTTTATGAAGTCTTAAGAAAGGAAGTGCTCCCTGCCCTCTTCCACCAGAGAAAGCGCCTCCGGATCTGGTGTGCCGGCTGCTCAACCGGAGAAGAGCCGTATTCCATTGCCATGATCTTAACCGATCTCATCGCACAGAACCGTGAATTGTCAGCACAGATCTATGCAACCGATATCGACAAAGTGGTCCTTGCAAAAGCACAGGAAGGAATCTTTACCGCAAAAGCGATGGTCAAGCTGACGGAAGCCCAGATCCACCGGCATTTCATAAAACTCCCGGACGGGAACTTTCAGGTAAAACCCCATCTTAAGGAATTGATCCGGTTCCGGCCCCATGACCTGATGAGCGGTGCTCCCGTATCCCGGTGGCTTGACCTGATTACCTGCCGGAACGTCACCATCTACTTCACGGAAAAACAAAAGGATGACCTGGCAGTTGTCTTCCACTCGGCACTGGTGACCGGCGGGTACTATATCATGGGAAAGACCGAGTATCTCGGGCGGCAGGTCGAGAACCTGTTCACGCCCTATAATTCGGTCCAGAAAATATTCATCAAAAAAGAATAACCAAAACCCGGGATAAGAAGATAGTTTATCTTTTTGGGAATTCCCTCTCAAGCCCTTCGGTGAATTTCCTCTGCATCTCCGCCCTTGCGGCATGTTTTTTCATCTCATTTACGACCGTGAATAAATTTACCCCGACAATCAGGATAACCAGAAGGAGACTTACCCAGAGCATATCCCCTTTGGCCGAGAGGAATGCTGCCCAGAGGAGCACGACAAACGAGATCAGGTAAAAAACGACCCAAGTCCGAATGCCCGGCATTTCCATATGTATCGTTTTACCCCGTTCCCATAATAATTAATTGATGAGCCGGGCCATGAGAAAAGTCCCCAAAAAAAAACATGCGAAATAATCTGCCCCGATTGGCTCGGATTGTCAGGTATTCCGGATATCTGGCATATATCGTCAGGATTTTTATGCCATTATAACTCAAGTGTACTACATGGAGCGCGGGGATATTGTCACGATGATTGCGGCGATCGCGATCGTGTGCGTAATTGCAGTCTTTGCAAACCCCCAGTCTCTTGCCGGGCTTCACCTGCCGGTACCTGCCATTCCTGTTGGAACTCCCGTTCCCCCCGCAAACCCGACACCCCTCCTTATCGATACGCCATCCCTGATTACCCCGACTGCAACACCCACCCCTCTCCCGACCGATGCGCCCCCGTACCGGATCTACTATACCGATAAACCCCTTACGTATCCGGTGTGGATGCTGCCGACAAATATGAATACATTCGGTGCTTCGGATATTCCCCTGCGTGGCGAGGAGATGGTGACGTTTGCTTATGTCGAGGACGTTCGCGGTGGCCTGACCCAGACGTTTTCCGTTCCCTATCCGATATGGGTGATGAATACTACTGTTGTTTCCGAGCGGAACCCCCAGTACGGGAATTTCAGGATGGCACTCTGCTATGCGGGCAATGGGACCGTAATCGATGGGGAAGAGATTCTTAACCGCGGGTTGGCGTACCGCGTTGTCCAGACGTCTAACACAAAGATGTACATGATAATCGGGGCCACGTACATCGACAGCTACCGGATCGATCTCCAGACCCCGCGGAAATATTACGATGCATACCGGTTCGGCTTACCTTTCCAGGGTTGAAGCGTTGCCGTGGAAAACAGAACTGCTCTATAAAAATCTTTTCTGATAAATAAGGTTAAAGTTTCTCGATCGTTACCTTGACACGATCGCCTGCTTTCAGGATGTGTCCTTTCGGGATGTCGATGTTGAACCAGAGCGCATTGGGATTTTCCTGCGTCGGGTCCTGGGACATCAGGCAATCCTTGTAATCGTTGATGTCGGCGACGAATTCGATCTCTGATTCCAGCTCAAGAACTATTGTCATGATAAAAGGGTTAAGGGTTGGAGGAATCAGATAGCCCGCGGCGTGACCATCCACGTCGTGCTGTTCGAGTAGCTCCAGCGGATGATATCCAGTTCCTTGCAGATCTCGGCAAGGATTGCCATGTTTGTTCCTACTTCTTTTGGTGACAGGCCAAGATCTTTTGCAATGTATTTTGACTTGAAATAGTGCTTGCCTTTTGTTATGCCACCGTTAAGGTAGTGAACAATTTTGTGCTGGGTCTCGTTATACGTCTCACGTAATTTCTTTGTTGTTGACATGTCATGCCTCAGCATTAAGAATTCATATAGATTATCTTCTATATATAAATATCTGTGGTTCACGGCATAATTAGCCCGTTATTTCCTACTCCGGGCGCAATATTGACCAGAAAGCATATATTGGGCGCAATGCGTGGATAATTTGGTACAGGAGCCGCCGGCTTGGAAAGTTCGCATTTTACATGAAAAATCAGGTCAAATTCCTGATAAAAAATCACGCCGCATTGTTCCCCGGCAAAAAAATTATTTCTGGACCGATGCCTCTTCAATCTTCTGGATCAGGGCTTCGAGCACGACGTTTCTCATTCCTTCGACAAACTTGATACTGCCGACGACCAGGTGCCCTCCGCCACTGATTCCGCCGCTAGGGATCTCGACCCTGAGTTCACGCACCATACGGGGAATGTTCATGAGAACTCCCCGGGACCTGAGGACCGCAAAGTCCGGACCAAATCCGATGGTAACGACAGGTTCCCCGGCATGCTGCCGGCAGAGCCGGTCATGGACCTCCCCTGAGGTCTTGCCTGGAGGCGGGAAGGTGAATTTATGGGCGTGGATCTCGACATCGATCAGGAAGAGTTTTGCCTCGTTCTTAAGGACCCGCGGGACAACGTGGGGCATGCAGGCGCTCATCTGGTCTTCGATCATCGTGTCAGCTCCTTCGACAAGAAGGCTGACGAGCCGGCCGTGGCGTTCGGGGTTTCCGGTAATGTTCAGGATATCCTTGATGATCTCCCTGCCATCATTGAACCTGAGCCAGAATTGTTCGTAATCAAGGGCAAGGGCAATGTCTTTGCAGGCTTGTTCCGGGTACTGGTCGCTGATGAGTGCAAGGAACAGGGCCCGTTCAGGAGCTTCGCTGCGATCGCCAACCCCGGCAATAGCCGGAAGATGGCGAATTAGCGGCTCGACCTTGGGGTTGATCAACCGGGCAACTTCGGTCCCGAGCATACCGGCGGTGATCCCGAAGTCCCCGCCGACATGGTACGGGTTGACATGCGCCCTGAGATATTTGTCGATCGATGCGTCCGGGTGGTGGTGATCGATAACAACGAACGGAATATCGTAGACGCTCGCGATCTTGTACGATGGCTCATCCTCCTCAGTAGATCCGTTGTCCGTGAGGATCACGAGGGGGATCTTCTGCCCGAACCGGACGTGGTCTTTTAAGGAAAAATCAAGATCCCGGGTGATATCTTCGATTTCATAGAATGGTGCCTTCGAAGGTGCCCGCTTGAAAAGGTAATACTCGGCATCGAAGTCCCCGCCGCTTTCCCGGATAAGCGAGACGACTGCCTGTTCGATCGCGACTGCCGAACATATGCCATCTGCGTCGGCATGGTGGCGAAGGATGATGGGTTGCGAAGTAAATACGGCTTTCCGGATTATCTTTGCAATCTTCTTCATCTCGGGCCGGAGTTTTTCCATGACCTCGCTCTTGACGAGGAGCGGAATCTCCGGTGGCTCGGCCCGGGTTTCAAGTGCATTCTCGATCCTGACCTTGACTTCGCCGGCTTCCTCTTCAGTAAGGACGGTGAGGGAATCAACTTCGATCTGGAGCTGGTTGTTCCGCATCATCACTTCGCCGATTATCCGGACAATGTTGTCAAGGCCTGCTTCAGGATATGCACGGACACCTGCTTCTATAAACGCAGCTGCATTCTGGGTCCCGGTCTCATCAACGATTGTAAATATGGTTGGGCCGCTGGTCTGTTTGATCTGGGCGATTTCGCCCTCGATCGCTACTGTTTTTCCCACTCTTGCCGGGAGCTCTGCGATTCGGACGGTCGTGGATTTGCGGTCGAGGTTCTGGACCTGGTAAACCTGTATCTGGACCTCTTCAAGATCGATATTCCCGTTGGGCCGGACCTGGCGGACCCGGACAAGGATAGAGTCCCGCTCCTTGTGCTCACTCTTGATATTGCTCTTGTGCACGAGCCCCTTTATCCGGTCGTTCATCTGGACGAACATACCGAAATTGGCAAATCCCTGCACTTTTCCCTGGTAGATTTTTCCTTCCTCGATATCGGAAAGGTCGCAACCGGCACCGAGCCGGTACACGAGTACGTCATTGGCATCGTTATTTTCCATTTCTTTCCTCACCACACACGTTAAAACGGGATTATTGTTGCGATTTTGTATTGGCTATCGTCAACTCTTTTCCGTACGTAATCGTAGTACCCGGATACTATTCGGGTAATCAACGTTGGTATGATCATGAATGGGGGTGTAATGGTTTAATTTACTTGTTATAGCACCGGAGGAATGAAAGATTTGGCCTGCTGCCAGATTTGTGTGAATTAACCAAAAAGATTAATCAAAAGATGAGATTAATCGGGAAAACAAGGCCGAATCATTCCCGAAATGCAACTTCGACCATATCAAGATCGTCAGGGGTCAGGATGGTCCCTGAAAATTTCTTCTTTGCATCGGTTATATGGGCCTGGTGATCGGTGTACCGGGAACTGATATGGATCAGGACAAGGGTCCGGGCGTTCAGCGCAGCCGCAGCCTCTCCGGCCTGGGCTGCAGTTGCGTGGAAGAACTCTTTTGCACGGTCGTTCTCTGCTTCATCGTACGTTGCGTCGTGGATCAACAGATCGGCATCATGCGCAATATCCCGTATATCCGGGTGAATTGTTCTCGTGTCGCCAGTATAGACAATCTTCCTGCCCGGCCGGGACGGACCCATGACATCCTCCGGACGTACAGAGTGCAGGTTTTCCGGCCCGCCCGCCATAACCGACTCCCCCCGCTGGAGTCTCCCGAACAAGGGGCCCGGGGGGATCCCGAGGGCGATTGCCTGTTCGCGGTTGAACCTGCCCGGGCGCGAGTCCTCTTCGAGCACATAGCCGAGAGCCGGAATCCCATGATTTGCGGCAAACGCGGTGACCGTGTACCCGTCCATCCGCACCCACGAGCCGGGCGCAAGTTCGACTGCTTCGATCGGGAATTTGAGGTTGAACCGGGTGACCTTACGGAGTGTTGCAACGAATTCATGGATCCATTCGGGGCCGTAGATGCTGAGCGGCTCTGTCCGGCCATTGAACGACATTGTCTGGACAAGGCCGAAGATCCCGAGGAAGTGGTCGGCGTGCCAGTGGGTGATGAAGATGGCGTTGACCGTAAACCCGCACCGGGACCGCATCATCTGCTGCTGGGCACCTTCGCCACAATCGAAGAGCAGGGTGTCTGAGCCCCGGCGTATCATAATGCATGGCGGGTTGCGCATAGGTGTCGGAAGCGCACCGGCGGTGCCAAGAAAATAGACCTGGAGTGTTTCGCCGCTCATGAGAACCATTTCCTGAAGACCGTTATGCTCTTCCTGGCTTCCTCGATCGATCGTCCCTCTATGACAATGATGCCATGGTAATCTGCTGAGATCCTTCTCCCGACCGATTCCCAGTTGACCGTCCCGTCGCCAAGGGCGAGATGTTCATCAGACATACCATGATTATCGTGAATATGGACATGGCTCGCCTTTCCTACGTGAGGCAGGAAATCGTTTACTTTCCCGATCGTGTTTGCGTGTCCGAAATCAAAGGTCATACCAATGCCTTCGATTCCCTCGGTCATACCGATAAGTTCCTCGGGCATCCGGCAGAGGAACTCTTTCACGCCAATCATATTCTCGAGGCATGCGAGCACCGAGTGCTCGGAGGCGCAACGGCCGATCTGAATCAGGGCCTCCTTCTGGAGATCCCAGACTTTTTTGGGCATGAGTTTTCCGATCGGGGAGAGATACCCGGGGTGGATGGTCACCCGGTCGGTGATCCTGGACGCGTGTTCGATGCAGGTGCAGACCTGCCGGATCGATTCATGCCAGATGGGATCGTTCAGGGTCGCGAGGTTCAGGTCGCCGTAGGGTGCATGGACGGTTATACCAAGGTTCGTGCTCGCGATTACATCCTCGATGCGCCGGAAACATCCGGGATCGTCGAGTTTGTAGTTTCCATCTCCGACAATCTCCCATCCGGCATAGCCGGCTTCTTCGATGCCGTATACCCAGGAGATGTCATCCCAGACTTTTGCTGAAGACGAGAAATAGGGCCCGCTCATGGGTCGGTCCTCAGGTTTTCGAGAAGTTCCTGCACCCTGGTGGAAAACTCTGCAAGCGTCCCGTCATTCTGGATGTGCAGGTCGGCCTGTTTTAACGCGTTCCCAAGGCCCCAGCCGAGTTCCCGCTCGTCCCGGTTGTGGAGCTGATCTGCGGAGGTGAAATCGTCAGACCTTCCTCTCGATGCGACCCGGGAGAGCCGGGCCTCGAACGAGGAATTGATGCGTATCAGCGTGAACTTCGGGAAGGCACTGCGGAACAGGTTCACCTCTGCATCCCCGCGGATCCCGTCGACAAGAACGAGGGGAGCAGTCTGGCTCCTGATAACGGGAATACAGAGTTTTCCGATCGCGTCCATGCCGTGTTCTTTTCGCAGCTTGTTTGCAATCGCCCCAAAGTTCGTATCCGTCGGTTCGAGGCCGGCTTCTCGGACCGCGTTCCTTATCATATCCCCCATGACCACGATGGGAATTCCCATTGCTGCCGCTATTTTCGAGAATTCGCCTTTGCCGCTTGCGGGAAGCCCGACGACACCTATCACTTTCATAAGACATTACTCCATTTGTAGTAGGATATCTCGCCGATTTCCCGGGTCCTGATCCGAACGGTCCGTTTCAGCTCGTCTGCTATTTTCTTAATCTCGGCAAGGGTCATAGGAGTATAGTGTTCCTGAAGGTTTCGTTTTATTGAGATATATTCCCCATTGGTCATCCCGGGGGCTGCTCCCTGAAGCTGCGTAATCTTGTGTTCGCCCTGCTGGAGTACGAGGGGAACATCCGGGTTCCTGTCCGAGATCTCTTTGATATATTTCCCGTTCTCGTAGAATACGGTCAATACGACTTCAAATTCCGCGAGTTTTTTTTCGGCGACTGCTTTCCTGCAGCATGCGATCGAACGCTTCACATTTCTTTCATAACTCTCGTTCTCATTGGCGCAGTAGCCGTCCCATGTGCCCGGGAATGCCTCCCACCGGGTCTTGTAATCGATGGCGATTTTGTCGACGAGATTCTTATCAAAGAGCGCCTCAAGCGTGCCCGGGTAAAAACCATTTGTCTGGATCCCGACCGCGAGCCCTTTTTTCCTTGCAAATGCTGCAAGTTCAACCAGCGCTTCTTTCTGCAGGGTGGGTTCCCCGCCGGAAAAAATAATCCCGCTGATAAACGGCGATGAGGTCTGTATCATTCCGGTAATCTCATCGATATCCCGGAGATCTTTGCCGGTCTGGATCGTGTCGTTCTGGCAGTAAGAACACCTGAGCGGGCAGCCCCGTAAGAACACGGTGCAGACCGACCTGCCCCTCCAGTCAATTGTCGAGAGGGAGACAAATCCCCCGAAGTTTACTTTTATGAAAACATCACCGTGCCGGATAGTTATTGTAAAGTGGCTATATGATTGTATTTTTTCATACGATCTCTTGGGGATCCATCCTTGCCCGATAGTACGGATCCCTGCTATCCATCGCACCGGATGACATCTTTTTCAGTGATGATGATATCCATCCTGATATCATTTTCATCGGCAGGAATTGCGCCGGCTTCCTGGCAGGAATACGCGAGCCCGACTTTCCGGAGATCCGGATTTGCAGCGAGGAACCGGTCGTAATAACCGGCACCATATCCCAGCCGGTTTCCCCGCCGGTCGAAAGCGAGGACCGGGATTAAGACCATATCCACATCCTCCGCATGTGCCGGCAGTTCATTTCCCACCGGTTCCGGGACGTGAAACGTGCTCTCCACGAGGACCGACGGGTCTTCGAGATAGGAAAGTCTCAGGCTTGTGGTCGCACGTTCGATTATCGGTACAACGATCCTGACCCCTCGTTCCAGCAGGGAATCTATGAGCCGGGAAGTGTTGACTTCCGGAAATTTTGCAACATACACCATGACCGTTTCCGATCCATTGATAAGTGAGAGTGCGTGCTCGCAGATGCAGGCGCTGTGCTGTTCCCGGTCGACCGGGGTAATAAACGATCGCTTCTGTCGTGCTTCATCGCGAAGCAGTTTTTTCGAGATCTGCGCTGGGACGTCCGGCATGCGTTTGTCACGTAAGTAGTGGTGCCCGGTAATCCATAATGATGACGATTCCGGCACTTGCGAAATATTTCCGTTCAAATAAATTTGCTCTGTAGAAATCATTTTAGCTGCGGTTTTAAAAAAATCTCAAATAAATGTGAGGGTGACCCCCTTTCTTCCCCAGAGGGGGAGGCATCCCAAGGGGTGCACCCCTTGACCCCCCATTTCATCAATTCGCTGGAGTATAATCCACGGCCATGCTCCACGGGGTGAGCCCCGACGAGGCGGCGAGCACCCGAGGCCCCGTCTCTATCCAATATAGTTTTCACTTAGGTTTTCCACAGAGTACTTTCATGAGAAGAACGCGTTTTTCCCCGATGTGGATTTCTACAGAGCAAAGAAATTGGAATTGTCCGTTTCATTCCGGGCTGGTGTCTTAATGACTGGCCTTCTCCGATCCAAACCTTACCCGCCAGATGCGGTGAGTACCCTCGTACGGGTTGAAAGTCCCTGAGTTAAATTTGTTTGTGAAAAAAGTATCAGAATTTGAAGTGCCGGTTGACGATCTTGATGGCACAATAATCCCCGCACATCGTGCAGGCGTCCGTATCAGCGGGCATCCGCTCATCGCGGATAGCCTTCGCACGGGCCGGGTTCATAGCCGCTGCATACTGCCGGCTCCAGTCGAGTTCGCGGCGGGCGTGTCCCATCTCCAGATCCTGGTCGCGGGTCTTTCTGAGTTTTACCATGTCGCCAACATGAGCTGCAATACGGGAGCTCATGACACCTTCGTACACCTCTTCGGGCGTCGGGAGCGCGAGGTGCTCCGCGGGAGTCACGTAGCAGATGAAGTCGGCACCGAGCGATGATGAGATTGCCGCACCAATGGCAGCGACCCGGTCGTCATACCCGGGTGCGATATCGGTCACAATGGGGCCGAGCATGTAGAACGGCTTGTTGTTCGTGACCCGCTTCATGAGCTGGACGTTGGTTGCGATCTCGTCGATCGGCACGTGCCCGGGACCTTCTACAATTACCTGCACATTCTGGTTGTGAGCCTTGTCCGCGAGTTCTGCATTGATGAGGAGTTCCTGGATACCTGCCCGGTCGGTAGCATCGTGAATCGCACCGGCACGCATGCCGTTACCCATCGACAACGTTACTTCGTGCTCCTTCATAATTTCGAGGAGGTAATCGAACTCGGAGTACAACGGGTTCTCCTTCTCGTTGTGGAGCATCCATGCGGTCATGAACGCGCCTCCGCGGGAGACGAGGCCCCCATGCCTACCCTGGTTTCGGAGCCGCTTAACGGTCTCCCAGTTGATCCCGGTGTGGATAGCCATGAAGTTAGTGCCGAGTTTTGCCTGTTCGGCAGTGATCCGGAAGAGGTCGTCCTCTTTCATGTTGACGACCGCGCCATCTTTCTGTGCCGCTTCGATGAAAGCCTGGTACAGGGGAACGCACCCGACCGAGAGTTTCGTGTTGGCGATAACCTGTCTCCGGATTTCCTGGAAATCCCCACCGGTCGAGAGCTCCATGAGGGTGTCTGCCCCGGCAAGCTCCGCCTGCCTCGCCTTCTCAATCTCCTCGGGGATATTAACGATGTCGGTCGAAGTGCCGATGGAAGCATTCACCTTGGTGCGAAGCCCTTCGCCGATACCGCAGATCTTTACTTTACGGTAAGGAGAGACAGGGATGACGATATGCCCACCGGCCACGCTGCGCCGGACGAAGTCTTCGGTGACCCCTTCCTGTGCGGCGACAATTTTCATCTCTTCAGTGACGATGCCTTTCTTGGCATCTGCGACAATACTCATGTCTTACGAGTTTTCTCAATTACAAGATAAATGCTCGGTTTTTCGATTCTGGACTAAATTCTGCTTGTTATGTAAGCAAGTAAAGTTGATTTGGAATAAGACAGAATTTTTTGTTCTCTTATTTCCCACCATAAATCGTCCGATCATTATATAGCGGTTCAAGGGTAGTATCTCGCGATAGCCCAACGTTTTGCAGATTGGATAATCTTTAAATATAATATTGCACTAACTTATGGTTAATCTTAAGCAGATTTAAGGAGTTTTCACGATGACAGACAAGGATTTTTTCGAAGTAACGGTAAAGGAAGCAGCCCATGATGATGCCGGCCGTGGCATTGCCCGGTTAAGTATCGAGGTGATGAAGAAACTCGGGCTGGTCTCCGGGGACGTAGTCGAGATCCAGGGCAAGAAGAAAGCGGCAGCGATTGTCTGGCCGGGCTTCTCCCAGGATACCGGCTACGCGATCCTGCGGATAGACGGGAACATCCGCGGGAACGCGGGGACCGGTATCGATGAGCGGGTGAAGATCCGGAAATCCGAAGCAGAGTATGCAAAGAAGGTGGTGATCCAGCCTACCCAGCCGATACGGCTTGTAGGTGGAGAGCAGTACCTCGCGAGAGTCCTCCGGGGACGATCGGTTATCGAGGGCCAGACGGTCAGGGTGGACGTAATCGGTAATGCCATCACTCTCGTCATCGCCAAAGTCACCCCCAAGGGAATCGCTATCGTTACTGACGATACCGAGATCGAACTCAAGGAGGAGCCCTACAAGGCAGAAGAGGGCAAGAAAGAGACGTCGGATATCCACTACGAAGACATCGGCGGACTCGGGCGCGAACTCCAGCTTGTCAGGGAGATGATCGAGCTTCCCCTCCGGCACCCGGAGATCTTCGAGCGGATAGGGATCCAGCCCCCCAAGGGCGTGCTGCTTTACGGTCCGCCAGGGACCGGGAAGACCCTGATAGCAAAAGCGGTTGCGAACGAGGTCGACGCCCACTTCATCAGCCTCTCCGGCCCGGAGATCATGAGCAAGTATTACGGGGAGAGTGAGAAAGGGCTCCGTGAGAAGTTCGAAGAGGCGGAAGCTAATGCACCGGCCATCATCTTCATTGACGAGATCGATTCAATCGCGCCAAAGCGTGCAGAAGTCCAGGGCGAGGTAGAACGGCGTGTCGTTGCCCAGCTCCTCTCGCTCATGGACGGCCTCAAGGGGCGGGGGCAGGTCATCGTTATCGCGGCTACTAACCTCCCGGACTCCATCGATCCAGCCCTCCGTCGTGGCGGCAGGTTTGACCGGGAGATCGAGGTCGGGATTCCCGATAAGAAGGGAAGGCTCGAGATCTTCCAGGTCCACTCCCGCGGCGTTCCGCTCGCAGAGGATGTGAACGTCGAGGAATTCGCCAACAACACCCACGGCTTTGTCGGTGCCGACATCGCGCTTCTCGTCAAGGAGGCTGCGATGCATGCCCTGCGCAAAGTGATCCCGCAGATAAAACTGGACGAGGATATCCCTAACGAGGTGCTCGACCAGCTCCGGGTCACGAACGAGGACTTCGCGGAAGCCCGCAAGCATGTCGAACCAAGTGCGATGAGAGAGGTCCTTGTCGAAGTGCCGGATGTGACCTGGAAGCAGGTCGGGGGTCTCGAAGAGGTCAAGCAGGATCTCAAAGAGGCAGTTGAGTGGCCTCTCAAGTATCCTGACGTATTCGAGCGGCTCCACACAAAGCCACCCAAGGGTATCCTGCTGTTCGGACCGCCCGGAACCGGGAAAACATTACTCGCAAAAGCGGTTGCCAACGAGAGCGAGTGCAACTTCATCGCGATCAAAGGGCCGGAGCTGCTGTCCAAGTGGGTAGGAGAATCCGAGAAAGGTGTGCGTGAGATCTTCCGCAAGGCACGGCAGGCATCGCCATCGATTATCTTCTTCGATGAGATCGATGCACTTGTTCCCAAACGTGGCAGCTTCGAGGGTTCATCCCATGTAACAGAGAGTGTGGTGAGCCAGATCCTGACCGAGCTTGACGGCATGGAAGAGCTCAGGAACGTCACCATCCTTGCCGCAACCAACCGGCCGGATATGCTGGACGATGCCCTGCTCCGCCCGGGAAGGCTCGAGCGACACATCTATGTTCCTGCTCCGGATGCGGAGAGCCGCAGGAAGATCTTCGAGGTCTACCTCGGGGGAGATACGGAAAATATCCTCGCCAAGGATGTGGACATCGATGAGCTTGTCAAGCGGACCGAAGGATATGTCGGTGCAGATATCGAGTCTCTTGTCCGCGAAACGAAGATGGCTGCGATGCGGGAGTTCATCGTCACCATGGGGACCCGGAGCGAGCAGGATCGGATCGATGCGATCAAGAACGTGATGCTGACCAAGGCACATTTCGAGGCAGCCCTCCTCAACGTGAGAGGTTCGCTCGATCGCGATGCAATCGAGAGATCCGAGCGCCAGGCCTGGGCCATGCTCTACAACCAGGAGCAGCGCGGTGTCCTTGAACGGGCAGCAGATCTCCTCCAGCGGGCCGGCATGCTCCGCAAGGATTCTGAAAAGGATGTGATCGAAGCTCTCCGGACTGCGACATTCCAGAGGAAGAAGGACTTCGCCGAGATTGAAAAGCTCGCCGACGATCTGGAGAAGAAACTGAACAAAAAGTAATCCGAAGAATAACCCAAACGTGAGAAAAATGTACAACGATTCCGCAGACATGTTTCGTGAGATGGACGAGATCTTCGACCATCTCTTCTCCCGATGGGCCGATGATTCCCTATTTCCGGGATTGAATTTCACGGAATCCGGAATAACCGAAATCCCGTCGTGCACGAGTCCGGAAATCAATGGGTGCGGGGAGATACCGGCGCGGGAGATGCAGGACTACGAACCAGTCCCGGAGGTCTTCCGCGATGAGGACGGCGTAACTATTGCCGTTGAGTTGCCGGGCGTAACCGAAGAGAACCTGAACCTTGCATGCCGGAAGGGGAATCTTATCATCGAAGCCGTGCTGGAAGACCGCCAGTATTCGGCCCGGGCGGAACTGCCGGCCGAAACCGATCCTGCAACCATGCGGCATTCATTGAAAAACGGGGTTCTGGAAGTAAATTTCGGGAATTTCGTCCATCAGCCCGGCAACCCGTAGTTATACAAGACCGCATCCCTCTTTTTTTAGTTCAAACCCTCTGATGGATCCGGAAAATCCGTATAATAATCCTGATAAACCCCGCGATCAAATGACTCCTCACAAATCAGGGAATCCGGTTGGATAACCCGTGGCTGGCTGCTCAAAAGGGTAGCCGGTGAGGAGGTTGGGACATGCTACTCAAAGATTTCCTTGTCAGTGCGGGGACGGAAAAAAACTTAACGGAATTGATTCTTTTCTTAAGCCGGCAGGCTGATGGGGTAAGGAAGGGATTTCTTCTTGCAACCCGGAGTGCGCCGGAATCTGAAAAGACCCGGAACGTGTACGGCGAAGAGCAGATGGCGCTCGATAAGTACGCTGATGGAATCTTCATTTCCGGGCTGAAAGCCTCGCGGCTGGCACGGTATGTTGCGACCGAAGAGCAGGACAAGATCGTAGAGATCGGGAATCCGAAGAACCAGTTCGGGGTTGTCATAGATCCGCTCGATGGTTCATCGCTTCTCGATGTCAACCTCTGTGTCGGTACCATCATCGGCATCTATCCCGGGCATGTACTTGACAGAGGATCGAACATGGTCGCAGCATTATACCTTCTCTACGGCCCCCTCACGACACTCACCGTTACAACTGGTAAGGGTGTGCACGAATTCGTCATGGATGAGACCGGTGAATTTATCCTGCGTCACCGGGACATGAAGATCCCGGACGGGAAAATTTATGCGCCCGGCGCCCTGAGGAAGGATTACCTGCCGGCTCACGCACAATGGATCTGCCAGCTCGAAGAGGCCGGATATAAACTCCGTTTCAGCGGCTGCTTTGTTGCAGATGTCCACCAGATCCTCCATAAAGGCGGGGTCTTTTCCTATCCCGCATACAAAGGCAGGGAGAACGGGAAACTGAGGCTGCTCTACGAGGCAAATCCGATGGGAAAGATCATCCACGAGGCCGGTGGTGCGATAAGTAACGGGAAGGGCGATATCCTCAGCATCACCCCCCGGGCAATCGATCAGGTAACCCCCATTTACGTTGGCGGCAAAAAAGAGATAAGGATGATCGAGAACTGTATGAGAGAACAATCGAAGCAGGTGTGAGAATCTATGCATAAGAATAAGTTCAGTCCGGTCCCCGGCTCAACGATTTTACGCGGTGTCTCCGGCAAAAAGGCAATTGTCATGGCAGCAAATGTCCGGATTGCCACCGTTGCCCGCGGTATCTTCCGGGCTGCAAAGGATACCGATTCTGCGGTCTTTATGGAACTCGCCAGGTCCGAATGCGACCTGAAAGGCGGATATACCGGTATGACGCCCCAGGTGTTCTCAGAAAAAATGAACGAATCTGCAAAAGCAGAGGCGTTCGACATCTGGGCCCTTCATGCGGATCATATCACCATTAAAAAAGGAGACAAGGCGGAGATCGACCAGACAAAAGAGCTGATAGACGCACAGGTCAAAGCCGGCTATACCTCGTTTGCCATCGATGCTTCCCACCTCTTCAATTTCGAAGGGAAAACCGTCCGGGAAGAACTGGAGCAGAACATCCAGGCCACAACCGATCTCGCGCTCCATATCAAGAACCGGATGAAGGGAAAAGAATTCGGCCTCGAAGTGGAAGTTGGCGAGATCGGGAGGAAGGATAGCGAAGGACTCATCCTCACCCGGCCGGAAGAAGCGGTGGAATTCATAAAGGCCCTTAACGAGAACGGGGTTTCCCCCCAGGTTCTTGCCATCGCAAACGGCAGCACCCACGGGCACGTCTATGATGCGAACGGGAACGTCGTGGAACAACTCTCCATCGATATCCCCCAAACGAAAGCAATTGCAAAAGCACTGCGCGACAACAGCCTGCGGGTCGGCATCGCCCAGCACGGGATTACCGGGACCCCCCGGGACCTCATCAACCTGCACTTCCCCAAAGGGGATATCATCAAGGGGAACGTCGGGACGTTCTGGCAGGATGTTGTCTTCGATATCCTGAAGGTGTACGAACCAGCCCTGTACAAGGACATCCAGGAATGGACACTTGCAAAGTTCCGGCCGGCAAACCCCGGGAAGAAAGACCGGCAGATATTCGATGGGAACTGCAAATTTGCTATCAAGGAATTTTTCCGGGACATCTACGCAGTTGAAGAAGCGACCGAACACGCGATCCAGGCAAAAGCATACGCAGAAAGCCTCGTCTTTTTCCGGGCATTTGGTTCTTATGGCTCCGCTAAGCCCGTGCGGAAACTGCTCGATATCAAAACCCCATAATCTTTTAGCAATCGCATGAGATTTCAGTACGTGATTTTTCATGCCCAAGACCACAATCTCCGTGATCAAAGCAGATGTGGGAAGTTTTCCCGGGCACTCCCGCACCCACCCGAAACTTCTTGAGAAAGCGCAGAAGCTCTTAAAAGAAGAAGAAGGAAAACTCCTGATCGATTCTCTTGTCACCCACTGCGGTGACGATCTCGAACTCATCATGACCCATTCCCATGGCGTCGACAATGAAAATGTCCACAGGCTGGCGTGGGATGTGTTTGCGGAATGCACGAAGATCGCCAAAGGGCTCAAGCTCTACGGTGCCGGGCAGGATATGCTCGCCGCCTCTTTTTCAGGAAATGTCAAAGGGATGGGCCCCGGTGTTGCAGAGATAGAGTTCGAAGAGCGGGAATCCGATCCGGTCCTCGTTTTCATGGCAGACAAGACGGAGCCGGGAGCCTGGAACTTCTTCCTGTACAAGATCTTTGCCGATCCTTTCAATACGCCCGGGCTTGTCATCGACCCCTCGATGCACAAGGGATTCACGTTCGAAGTCCATGATCTTAAGAATATGCGCAGGATCCTGTTCCGGTGTCCCGAAGAGACATACAGCCTGCTCGCGTATATCGGTGCCCCGTCGCGGTATGTTATCAGGCACGTTTACCGGAACGATGGTGAGATTGCAGCGGCCACAAGCACCCGGCGGCTCGGCCCGGTTTCCGGGAGCTATGCAGGTAAGGACGGCCCGGTTATGATTGTCAGGGCGCAGGGTGGATTTCCTGCAGTGGGTGAAGTTCTCGATCCGTTCTGTACTCCGGTCCTCGTTGCCGGCTGGATGCGTGGCTCTCACCGCGGGCCGTTCATGCCGGTCGGGCTTTGCGATGCCAACTGCACACGCTTCGACGGCCCTCCCCGGGTAATCTGTTTCGGGTTCCAGATCAGCAATGGCGAACTGATAGGGCCGGCGGACATGTTCGACGATCCGGGGTTCGACCGGGTACGGGACCGGTGCAACGAGCTTGCCGATGTGATCCGGGCACAGGGCCCGTTCGAGCCTCACCGCCTGTCCTCTGAAGAGATGGAATACACAACCCTGCCGGCAGTTGAAAAAGAGCTTAAGGTGCGCTGGGAGCCAGTCCCGGAATAATTTTTCCTGACGCTGATATTCCGAAACGCGAGATCTGTTCTATTGTACGGGCAGCGTGCGGCTCTCCGCGAAGGGTACCCTGTATCACGACAATGAGCAAACTTTAATTATCTCACATTCCAAATTAGGGCAGATGGTTAACGGAATTGTTTTGCCGATAAAAAAAGTGTTTGCGCTTGTGGATTCCAAGATCTCTGTCGAGATCAAGGACGAGGGTAAGAAGCTGCAGGGGCGCCTTGTGGCGGTCGACGAATACCTCAACATCCACATGGACGAAACGATTGAATTTGTTGATAACCAGCGTGGGAGGAGCCTTGGGACCGTTGTGATCCGGGGCAACAATATCCTCACCATCGCGCCGGTAATCTGAAATAACGAACAAAGGTGGACACTATGGCGGATCCTGAAGAAGAAGGGCTGAAACTTATCCAGTCGAGGCCCGAAGGCGTTCTCCAGAGCGAACTCTGGAAAGAGCTGGGTGTTGATAGCCGCAAGTGTTCGCGGATCGTCAAAAAACTCGAAGAGTGCGGACTTATTGAGCGGGTCGAATTCAAGAAAGACGGCATCAAGACGTACCTCCTGAAAGCCAGACTGCAGCCGGTAAATCCCTGCGATCTCCTTGCCGGGGAAGAATTAATCCCCTGCATTGGCTGTGAGCTTGAGTGTATTGTCGAGGAATGTCATCCGCTCATGGACTGGATGTACCAGCTCGCGATTGTCGAGCACACTGAAGAATAAATTTTTCTTTTTCTTTTCATTTTTTATTTCATTTATCCTTTCAAACCGACAGGCTCAAATACCGTAGTTATGCCAGCTGTACTGATGTCCCTTACTGCCCGGTACCGGCTGCCGCTTGTTCTCCAGTGCCTCGTGCTTTTGATCCCGGTCAACGTATACGTAATCGGGGACTGGCTCGGGAACGGTGTCCAGTGGGTACTGTTCCGGTACCAGCAGAGCTATATGGGGAACAGCCTCATCCTGGTCTCGCGTGATATTGCGCACGTGACAACCGGGGTGATCGCCGGCCGCAGCGCAATCTCCCTGCTGTTCTGGATTGCAGGCTCGGTGCTGTTCATCCTCGCTTTACTCCTTGCGATTTTTGCAGCAATGCATGAAGAGCCGGCTTATTTTAAGAAAGGGGGACTTCTCACTATAGCAGGTGGCGTGTCCCTGCTTCTTGCGATCATAATGCAGTATGGGCCCGCCTTTTCGGGCCCGGCAGGGTTTGCAGTTCCGATAGGTATTCCGGTAATTTTCATCATAGGGTGGTTGTTGTACACCGGAAAATACGAAGATCCCGATTCCGTACGGGACCCGGAATAGCCATTTTTCTGGCAGGGAATTATCGGGAACCTGTGGATCCCGATACGATACCGGTTTTTTGTCTGGTCAGCCTGTGATTTCCGGCCCGGATCAGCGGTTATCTCCGTATTCGCAACAACTATTTATCGCTCGACCCTCCACCTCTATTGACGAAAATATTCTTTTGATTTTCGAAGGTGAGCGTACGTGATCTCTGTCCTGTTTGTCGATGACAATTCCGATCTTCTCGGACAGATCCGCACGTTTCTTGAAAAAACCGGGGAGATCAAAATCGATTCTGCCCGCTCGATAAAACACGCAACCGAGAAACTGAAAGGCAGGACCTACGATATCATCCTGTCCTACGAGGAGATCCCGGAAGTCAACGGGATCGAGTTCGTCTCCGATATGAACGGGATCGAGTTCGTGAGATACCTTAAGACACAGGGAAACATCACTCCGGTTATCCTTATCGGCCGGCGGGGCGGGGGAAAGATCGCGGTGCAGGAAGTAAATATCGCGACCGAGCTCGTCCTGCCAAAGACCGGGGATATCCGCCCCCAGCTCGCAGAACTCGCCACCCTCTTGAAACAGGCCATGCTCCGCCGGAAAGCCGAGCGCGAGACAAAGGGGCAGAACGAACAGCTCGCCGCTATCCTCTCGGCAACGCCGCTTGGGATCTTCCAGGCGAAGAACGGATTAATGACGTGGGTAAACCATCCGTTTGCCGCAATGCTCGGGTACGATGAGAGCCAGCTTGTCGGAAAGGATATGCGGATGCTGACAAAAACCGGCGAGGAGTACGAACAGCTGACCCGTGAGCTCCAGCTGCGCAGGGATCCGTCGGGTTCAGGGTTAGCTGATTCTGTTCTTGTCCGGAAGGATGGCACTACCCTTGCGGCCCGTCTTCAGCTCCAGATGATCGATTCCCATGATGCAGCAAAAGGCGGGACATTTGTCGTAACCGATGTCTCCGAGAAGAAAAAGATCATGGATGCCCTCAAAGAGTCGGAGGCAAAATACCGGGAGGTACTGCAGAATACCCAGAGTATCATCATACGGATGGATATGCAGGGTACGATCACGTTTTTCAACCACTATGCGCTCACGTTCTTCGATTACACGAGTGACGAAGTGATCGGGAAAAACGTGATCGGCATCATCGTCCCCCAGAAGGCACGGGCCAGCCACGACCTCTCCATGATGGCAAACGACATGGGATTCAATGCCGAAGGGTATGCGGTCAATGTCAACGAAAATATCCGGCGCAATGGCGACCGTGTCTGGATTGCATGGATCAACAAGGCAATCCGTGACGAACAGGGACATATCGTTGAGATTCTCTGCATAGGCAACGACATCACCGACCGGAAACGGGGCGCCGGGGAAGTACGGATCAGCACCGATACCTGGAGGGACCTCGTGATCGCGGACACCGATATCAAAGAAGAGGTCTTCGATACCGTCTTCCATATCTGTACCGAAGTTTCGCTTGAGGGACGTGAGGGTAAAGCCGTGGGCACAACGTTCCTGATCGGCGACACGAAAAACGTGCTTTCCAAGTCGCGCCAGATCATGCTGAATGCGTTCGAGGGTCACGCGCCGGAGTTGCGCAGGATCACCAACCCCGATCTCAAGGAAAATATCAAGGAGTTTGCCCAGCTCGATGGGGCCTTTGTCATAACCGGTGACGGTTTCATCGAAGCCGCCGGCCGGTATATCACGGTCGACACAAGCAATGTTACCCTTCCCAAAGGAATGGGTACCCGGCACAATTCGGTAGCT
>Ga0187810_10000065_pt1 | contig 50112 bp, 45 predicted proteins | sample NC_wetland_sal_i_9_FD_132963 | JGI IMG/M metagenome (GOLD analysis project Ga0187810, IMG submission 132963) | Wetland sediment microbial communities from Neuse River Estuary, North Carolina, USA - ASW_5 | ecosystem: Environmental > Aquatic > Freshwater > Wetlands > Sediment | place: USA: North...
GCCGCCGGAGCAGAAATTCCCGCCCTCGCCGGTCAGCACCACGGCCTTGACGTCGCTGGCATAGACCAGCTCGCGGAAGAGATTCCCCAACTCGCCGTAGGATTCGAACGTCAGCGGATTCTTCCGCTCCGGCCGGTTGAGGCTGATGGTCGCCACCTTGCCGGTGACCGACCAGCCGAAATGAGCGGGCTTGAAACTGGCAGCCTGCACGTTTTTCATCGAATCATGCTCCTGAACTTGGGGAAATGGGAATCAGCCGGCCATCGTCAGGCCGCCGCTGACGCTCAGCACCTGCCCGGTGATGTAATCGGCATGCGCGCTGGCGAAGAACATCACCGCGCCGGCGACGTCGGACGGCTTGCCGAAGCGCCGCATCGGGATGGCGCGCAAAAACGCCTCGCGGAACTTCTCCGGCACCGCCGCGAACAGCGGCGTATCGGTCGGGCCGGGGCAGACGCAGTTGACGCTGATGGAATAGCGCGCCATCTCGCGCGCCAGGCTCTTGGTGAAGCCGATGAGGCCGGCCTTGGCGCCGGAATAGACGGTTTCGCCCAGGCTGCCGACGCGTCCGGCGTCGCTTGCCACATTGACGATCTTGCCCGACTTCCGCTCCATCATCCCCGGCAGAAAGGAGCGGGTGAGATTGAGCGGTCCGACCAAATTGAGCGCGATGACGCGAGCCTGGAAGCTCGGCTCGTTCTCGACGAAGGGCTGCACCTTGCCCCAGCCGGCGGCGTTGACCAGGACATCGACCGGCGTGTCGAGCTTCGTCGCGGCGGCGACGAAGGCGGCGATGGACTGATCGCTGGTGACATCGAGGGCGTAAGCGTCGGCCAAGAGATTCTGCTGGCGCAGCCGTTGCGCCTCGGCCTGCGCCTTCTCGAAGGCGATATCGGCGAGCAGGACACGGGCCCCCGCCTTGGCCATTGCCTCGGCAATGCCGAGACCGATCCCCGACGCCGCGCCGGTAATCACTGCCGCCCGTCCTTTGAAGTTCATGACACGACTCGCTTTCTGTCTGTTTGGGGGTTTTGTGGGCCGGCCGCCGGCTTCCGTTCGAGGAAGCCGGCCACCAGCGCGCGTGTTTCGGGGTGATCGAGCAGCCGGCGGGTTTCCTCCAGCTCGGCGCGGAAGCCCGAATCTCCGGGCTCCCCGGCCGCCGCCAGGCATCGCTTGCTGGCCGCGAGCGCCGCCATCGGCAGCGCGGCGATCGCGGCGACCAGCTTCGCCGTCCAAGAAGCGAGTTCCGGCGGCGCCACCGCCCACTGCACCATGCCCAGTGTTTGGCCGGTGTCGCCGCCGACCAGCTCCGCCGTCAGGATCACCCGTTGCGCGACGCCCCGCCCGCACAGCCGCGTCAGCCGTTGCGTCCCGCCCGCGCCCGGCAACAGGCCGAGCCGCAATTCGGGCAGGCCGAGCTGGGCATCGGTCGAGGCGACGCGGAGGTCGCAGCTCAAGGCCAGCTCGAAGCCGCCGCCCAAGGCGGTGCCGCCGATCTCGGCCACCGTCACCTGACGCAGTTTCTCGATGCGGTCATAGAGCGCCTGGAGTCTCCGGACGGTGGCGATCATGGCGTCCGGCCCCTCCGCGCTGGCGAAGCATTCGCGGATGGCGGTGAGGTCGGCGCCGGCCGAAAACACCTTCTGATCGCTGCGGATGTGCAGAACCGCGATGTCGCTGCGCTGCGCGAGCCCATCGAGGATGGCGTTGAAGCGGTCGACCCACGCGCCGTTGATCGCATTGACCGGCGGGCGCGACAAGGTGACGACGAGAGCGCGTCCGACCTGATGGCTGGTGAGCATGGAAATCGCCGCCCCGTCTTAAACGTCCACCGCGCCCGGCGGCGGACTGAACGACCGTTCAGTTAAGTGAATGGTCATTCACTTTGCCGGTAGAGTCAAGCGGATTTTGGCGCCGGACGAAGCCGGCGCCGGCCAAGGCGCTACGCCGTTTTTGCGGTCCGCCAGCATCTTCTTGTAATGACGGCGGCCCTTGGGCGTCAGCAGGGCGGTCAGCAGCAAGTCCAATCCCTCCTCGATATAGCGATCGAGCGTGCAGAGCTCGCGCATGCGCCAATACTTCAGCGCCCAGGTGTGGGCGAAGGTGACGAAATGGTAGGTCACGAGGTCGATGTTGACGTCGCGGAACAGCCCCTGCCGGACGCACTCCCGCAGGCAGGCGGCGATGAATTCGTTGGTCTCGATCTCGGCGTTCTGGATGAACTCGCGGCGCGCCTTGGGCAGCGACTTGGTCGAGCGGTAGGCGAGAACGGTCGCGTCGCGCCGCGCATCGACGACGCGGCAATAGGCATCGACCGCGATCCAGCAGCGGGCCAGCGGATCGGTTACGCCCGCCAGCGCCGCGGGAATCTCGTGCTTATAGGATTCGAGCACGCTGAGCAGCGCGAGCAGCAGCACGTCGTCCTTGTCGTGGACGTATTGATAGATGAGTCCGATGCTCACCCCCGCCTTGCGCGCCACCTCCTGCATCGTGGTGAGGTAGAAGCCCTGTTGCGAGAACAACTCGACCGCCGCCGCCACGATCTGGCTGCGGCGGCGTTGAATCAGCGACGCATCGGCGACTTGGCTCTTGATCTTCGCTTCCAGCTTCGTCGTCATGTCACGGGCCCTTCCTCGCCATGCCGTGCCGCGGCGGGGCGCGCGCCGGACCAAGCCAACGCCGGCCATCCCGATAACCCGCCTCTTCCCCCGGCCCACGCCGCCGGCCTCACGCTGTCATCGCCCATCACCGCTCGCCTGCGACCATAAAAAAGTTGACACCCAACATTAGCTGAATGATCATTCAGTTAACTGAATGGGTATTCACTATCGCCGGGACTGGTCCTTGTCAATGCAATCCCGAGACCGGACGGCAATAAAGCCAGGCGGGCGATGGCATGAGGCTCCTCCTCGAGGATGGGAACGACCGGCAGCCGATCGGACGGCACCCCGCCGAATCGGGCGAGCGGCGATGACCGTGCCACCGGAAGCGGCGGCCATGAACGCCTGCGACGCGCTCCTCGGGCCTACCCTCGCCAGCGGCCGCGGACAGACCCCGGCGCTGCTCTTTCACGACACCACCATCACCTACGCCGAGCTCGAGAGTCTCGTGAACCGTTTCGGCAATGCGATGCGGCGCAGCGGCGTCGGCCGGGGCGATCGCGTGCTGCTGATGCTCAAGGATTCGCCCGAGTTCGTCGCCGGCTTCCTCGCGGCGATCAAGGTGGGCGGCGTTGCCGTCACCGTGAACAGCCGCAGCGCCGCGAAGGACGTCCGCTTCATCATCGACGACAGCGACTGCCGGGCGATGCTCATCGACCACGACTTCGTCGAAACGCTCGAAGGCGCGGTGGCCCAGGGCGCTCCCCGGCCGCCGGTGGTGGTGGTCTGCGGCGCCGGCGAGCCCGCTTCGCCCGCGATCGGCCTCGACGCTTTCCTCCGCAATCAGCCGGACCGGCTCGACAGCGCGCCGATGTCGCCCGACGACATGGCGTTCTGGCTCTACACCTCCGGGACGACCGGAATGCCCAAGGCGGCGGTGCATTGTCACCACGACGTGCTGCCCGGCGATCTTTATCTGGGAAAAATCCTGGGCGTCAAAACGGGAGACAAAGTATTCTCTTCCTCGAAGCTGTTCTTCTCCTTCGCCCTGACCCATTGCTTGCTCGGCGGGCTGCGCGTCGGCGCGACGGTGATCCTCGACGACCGCTGGCCCGACAGCAACGCCGTCGCCGAGACCGTCGAACGCTACCGTCCGGATGTCATGTTCTGCGTGCCGACGATCTACCGCAACCTGCTGCGCGACAAGCACGCCGAAACCGACGCCTTCCGCGCGGTGCGCTGCTACGTCTCGGCCGGCGAAAGACTCCCGGCCGGCCTGTTCGAACGCTGGCAGCACGCGACGGGCAAGCCGATTCTCGACGGCATCGGCGCGACCGAGACGCTGTTCCTGTTCATCGCCAACACGCCCACGGCCTATCGCGCGGGAGCCACCGGGCGGCCGCAGCCGGAAACCGAGGTGCGGCTGCTCGACGACAACGGCCGCGCCGTCACCGAGCCGGGGCAATTCGGCATCTTGTGGATAAAGATGCCGTCGCTCTGCAACGGCTATTGGCGCCAGCCGGACAAGACCGCGGCAAGCTTCGATCATGGCTGGTACCGCACCGGCGACATTTTCTGCTTCGACAGCGACGGCTGGTGGTATCACCAGGGCCGCGGCGATGATTTGCTGAAGATCTCGGGTCAATGGGTCTCGCCCACGGAAATCGAGGACTGCGCCCTGGTCACGCCCGACGTCGCCGACGTGGCCGTCATCGGCGTCCCCAACAGCGACGGGCTGGTGCGGTTGTCGATGTTCGTGGTGCCGACCGCCAATTCCGACGTCAAGGAGCTGGCAAGCCGGATCCAAGACCGCATCAAGTCGCAACTGTCGATCTACAAATGCCCGCGCAACATCCGCTTCATCACTGCGATCCCGCGGACCGCGACCGGCAAGATACAGCGCTTCCGTTTGCGCGAGCTCGCCGCCGAGTTGCCCGCGAACAACGAGAAAGTTCCATAATCGGCCCGGCCCGCGAGACGCGCAGCGGCGATCCAATCCGGCCTGCCACGCTCCAAATTGCCATCGGGAACCCAAATGGCTACTCTGACGCCCGGAACCGGAGTTCATATGGAAATGTCGGGTTGAAGGCCTAGCCATGGCGGATTTCTCGCTCGCCGGGAAAAAAGCGCTGGTCACCGGCGCGTCGCGCGGCCTGGGGCGGCATTTTGCGCAAGTGCTGGCCGAGGCGGGCGCCGATGTGGCGCTGGTGGCGCGCGACCGGGCCGCGTTGGACAAGGCCGTGGCTGACATAGCCAAGACCGGGCGGCGCGTGGCGGCCGTGACCGGCGACGTGACCAAGGGCGAGAGCGTGCGCCAGGCTTTCGAGGCCGCCGAAAAGGCCTTGGGCGGCATCGATATTCTGGTCAACAACGCCGGCATCGCGGTCTCCAAGCCCGTGCTCGAACACAGCGAGGAGGATTGGGACCGCGTGCTCGACACCGATCTCAAGGGCGCCTGGCTGATGACGCGCGAGGCGGCTTCGCGCATGATCGCGCGCAAGAGCGGCGGCCGCGTCGTCAACATCGCCTCGCTGGTGGGCTATCGCACCGCGCGCAACGTGCCGGGCTACGCCACGGCCAAGGCCGGGCTCATTCATCTCACCCGTATCCTGGCGGTGGAATTCGCGCGTTTCGGGATCACGGTCAACGCCATCGCCCCGGGCTATTTCGAGACCGACCTGAATCGCGATTATCTCAACAGCGCGGCGGGCAAGACGATGGCGTCGCGCATTCCCTTGGGCCGCACCGGCAATCTGCCGGAACTCGACGGCGCGTTGCTGCTGCTCGCCTCGGCCGCCGGGGCCTATATCACCGGCGCGGTCATTCCGGTGGATGGCGGGCATGGCGTGGGACCGGCCTAGCTAACCGCCGCCGAACTTCGCCAGCACGTCGGCAAACTTGGCTTTCATGCGGGCCCGCAGCTCCGGGCTGGCGCGGGCGACCGTCGGGAAATCCTTGAGCCGTTCGAACGGCCGGCAGGCGTCGATGATCGCGCGCGAATTGGTGGAACTGGCCTGGTCGAGAATGGGGTCGAGCGGGCCGCTCCAGGCGCGGCGGATGAATTCGATGTCCTGAGCCGGGTCGCAGCGCGTGCACATCGCCCAGAGAACGTCGAACATGTCGGTCGGATCGACATCCTCGTCCACCACCACGACGAACCGGCCGAGATAGGAGCCCGACTGGCAGCCCGCGGCCAGCAACCCGGCCTGGCGCGCGTGACCGGGATAGGCCTGCTTGATGGCAATCACGTTGAACATGCGCGCGCCGCCCGCCTCGTGGCACCATACGCCCCTGACGCCCGAAAGGCCGGCGCGCTCGACCTCGTCCCAGATCATGCCGGCCTTCATCACGCATTTGCTGAACGAGAAATCGGAGGGCGGCCGCATCGGCGAGGCAATCGCAAGGATCGGATCGTTGCGGTAATAGACACGCTTCACGTGCACCACCGGCTGCTCGCTGGGCGAGCTCGCGTAATAGCCGGTGAATTCGCCGAACGGGCCTTCCTTCGCCACCTCGCCAGCGACCATTTCGCCTTCGAGGACGATTTCGGCATGGGCCGGCATCGGCAGGCCATGCAGCTCGCTCGGCAGGACGTCGTAGGGCAGGCCGCGATGGCCGGCGGCGTAATCGTATTCCGACAAACCGAACTTGATCTCGTTGCCGCCGGCCAGGAACAGCAGCGGATCGTGGCCGCAACTGATCAGAACCGGACAGGGCTTGCCGGCGCGGAAATATTTCTCGCGGATCTGGCGGCCATGCTTGCCCGGCGACATCCAGATATTGACGTGGTTGCGGTCCTGCACCATGGAGCGGTAGGTCGCCGCGTTGATCCAGTTCTCCTCGGGATCGCGCATGATGACGAGGTCGTCGGTTCCGATATAACGGCCGCCGTCGAGCTCGTGCAGGCGCGGCACCGGAAACTTCATCAGATCGACCTGCCCGTCGCGATCGACGTTCTGCAACACCGGTCCGTTGGTCACGGTCTTCGGCGGAATCGGCCGGTGCGTCTTCATGCGATCGCGATAGGCGCGAACGACGTCGAGAGGATTGCACGGCACCGGGAAGCCGAGGGCGATCGCCAGGCGCTTGGACGAGTTGGTGGCGCCGGAAAGCAGCCGCATGCCCTTCGGATAGCCGGGCACACCCTCGAACAGGATTGCCGGCGGCTCGGACTTGGCGTGGTAGATGATTTCGGCAAGCGCCCCAATTTCGAGATCCCAGTGGGCGCCCTTGATCCGCAGCAATTCGCCGGCCGCCTCGGCCCGTTCGATGAATTCGCGCAAATCCGCGTGGGGGCGATTATAGGCGTTGAAGCTTTGCTTCTTGTCGGTCTCGGTCACCTGCCCGCTCCCCGGTCTCGAACGGCGACTATATCAGCCCGCAATCCGCCGGCGGCCGAAAATCCTCGGCCGGGCGCAAGCGCGCTCATCATCTTTCGCCGATGATACTATGCCCGCCATCCGGGGAAAAAGCGGGATGACATGAAGTTCAATTCACCAGCTTGCGGCCGGTGATGCGCTCGAGATTCTTGTGGAAAATTTTGTCGCTGGCTTGCTTGTCGAGGTTGAGCGATTCGAGAATGTGCAACGTCTCGCGCGGATACATCGTCCCGTTTTCGGGGTCGAACGGGCAGTCGGAGGCGAACACGATCTTGTCGGTGGGATAGAATTCCAGGCCGCATTTGGTCGCCGGCATTGCCCCAAAGACCGCGGTATCGGCATAGAAGTCCTGCTTGAAATAGTCGAGCGGGCGCTTCTTCAGGCTCTTGCGCAGCGAGACGTAATCCTCGTCGGTGGTGCGCGCGCCGAGCACGTCCCAGCCCGGCCCGATGCGGCCTTCGAGCATCGGCACGATGCCGCCGAAATGGTGCGTGATGATCTTCAGATTGGGATGGTTGTCCATGATCTTGGAGAACACCAGCCGCGCCATCGCGACCGCGGTCTCGTACGACCAGCCGAATGTCCACCAGATCTCGTACAACGACTTCTTTTCGGCGAGGTAATCCGGCATGTTGGCGCCGCGCGCGGGATGCAGCCAGACCGGTTTGCCGAGTTCGTTCATCTTCTTCCAGAACGGCAGGTATTGCGGCTGGTCGAGCGGCTTGCCGGCGACGTTGGTGTAGACCTGCACGCCTAGCGCGCCGAGCTGGTTCAACGCGCGCTCGGCTTCGGCCACGCCGGCGTCGGGCGAATCGAGCGACACCTGCGCCACCCAGCCCGGGAAATGATCGCGCTCCTTCGCGCATAATTCGGCAAAACCATCGTTGATCATGCGGATGAATTCGTCGATCTGCGCCGGGCTCTTGGCGAAGGTTTCGACCGGCGGCTGCGGGTAGGACAGGACCTGCGCATAGTCCTTGTGGCCATCGACGATCTTCTTGCGCACGTCGAGGTCGTAAAGCGCCGGGATCGCGCGCACGCGTTTACCCATGTCTTTGTATTCGCCGGCGACCTCGATCATCTTGTCGAAGAACTTCTTCGGGAAAAAGTGCGTGTAGGCATCGATCCGCATCTAATATCCTCCGGTCAGCGTCGCCAGGCTTCAACCACGGGATGCCGGCGTTCGACTTGAGCGCCAAGTCGCCATCGGCACCGCGTCATCAATGGATTTCCTTGCCAGAAGGCAAGAAGAGGCCGCAACGCGACCGTCGATCTATTCCAACACCGCACAACCTTCGTTCAATACGTAGATACACCTACCAAGATCGCGCCCGCATCGGCTCAATTGATCAGGCGCGCGAACAAACCCGATTATCGCGTGAATTCGATCGCGCCGTCCGGGAGCAGGTAGAGAACGAGCGCCTGTCCTTTCGCAACCGTCGGACTATGCGCGGTATCGGGGCCGTAGACCACCCAGCCTGCTCCATGCCCATCGAAAACGGCGTCCGGCGTAACCGGCATGATCATGTCGATCTCGCCCTTGGGATGACGGTGATGCGGTCCAGCGACGTCGGCCATGTCGACGACGTCGACGCTGAAGCCATGCGTCGTCGCGCTGGGCTTCACCACCCGGCCGTAGCGGATGCCGCCGGCCTCGCGATTGCACATCCAGCCCGCCTTGATAGCCGCCCGGCAACTCTCCTCGATGCCGCGAAAGACCGGGCCGCCCGGCGGAAAGGCGGCGTTCAATTCACCGGCGAGCTGGCGATCGACGGGCTTTCCGGCGATGCGCGAGGTAACGTTCGAAATCAGGCGCGTGAAGTCATCCGGCGTCGTCATAGGCATCTCCTCATAAAACGGCGGCGGCGCACGTTATCATCGTCCGCAGCCCGGCCGCTCAGGCCGCCTTGTCGCATTGCCGGCGAAACTGATCGAGCCACGGCCCGATCCACTCGAGGGCGACTTCTTCCGGGATTGTGCCGGCGCTGGCGTCATGCAGCAGGATGTCACCGATGCGGCGCGCGCCAAACGACTGCAACAGCGCGTCGAAGCGCTTGCCGCCGAAGCAGAAGGTCTGCGCATAGGTGCGGTCGCCGAGGGCGATAAGCCCGTAGGACACCTTGGAGAGATCGGGCTTGGCGGTTTCGAGGGCCGCGAACAGCGCCTGGGCGTTGTCCGGAACGTCGCCTTGGCCATAGGTGGAGGTGCAAATGAGAAACGCGCCGCCGGACGCGAACGTGCCGGCATCGCAGGCGTTCATCAGCACGATCTCCGCGGCCACGCCTTTGGCCGCCAGGGCGTCGCGGAGCTCTTCGGCCACCAATTCCGCCGTCCCCGTCATCGTGCCGACCAATATCTTCAACTGCAGGCTCAACCCAGACTCCCGGGATTCGGAGACAGACGCCCGCCCGCACGGCCAAAGGCCGCAACCGGGCGCGTCTGTAGATAATACATGCAAAATGTTTTGCAAGCATTATAATTCATGTTGGATAGCGGCCGGGATTTGGCGGGCGGATGGGACGAGCATGACGACACGAGACAGTACCTCCAAAAAGCACCGCGAAGCGGAGGATGGCGAAGCCGAATATCTCCGCATCCTGGGGGAGAGGATTCGCGAGGCGCGCGCCCGGCGCGGCATGACGCGCAAGATTCTGGCGCGCGATTCCGCCGTCTCGGAGCGCTATCTGGCCCAGCTCGAGGCGGGATTGGGCAACATCTCGATCGCGCTCTTGCGCCAGGTTGCCCATGCGATGGGACTGCCGATCGCCGATCTCGTGCGCGAGGGACCGGACCGGCCGGTCGAACTCACCTTGCTGATCCAGACCTTGAGCCGGCTTTCGCCCCAGGAACTTCCCCAGGCGCGCAAGCTGCTGGCGAAAAGCTTCGGCACCGCCGCCGAAAGCGAACGCCACCACCGCATCGCCCTGATCGGCTTGCGCGGCGCCGGCAAATCGACGCTGGGCGCCAGGCTGGCCAAGGATCTGCACATACCCTTCATCGAACTCGACCGCGAAATCGAGCGCGAAGTCGGCGCCAATCTGCGCGAGGTCTTCGATCTCTACGGCCAGGCCGCCTACCGCCGATACGAGCGGCGCGCGCTGGAGAACGTGATCGAGCGCTACGACCGCGCCGTCATCGCCACCGGCGGCAGCATCGTGTCGGAAGCGGCGACTTTCGATTTGTTGCTGTCCGCCTGTTACACCGTTTGGCTGTCGGCCGAACCGGAGGAGCATATGAGCCGGGTGATCGCACAGGGCGATTATCGCCCGATGGCCAACAACGAAGAGGCGATGGAGGATCTCCGCCGCATTCTCGATGGCCGCAACAGCCTTTACAGCAAGGCGGACGCGATCGTGAAGACGACCGGCAAGAAGGCCGAGCAGAGCTACAAGGAGTTGCGGTCCTTGGTCAAAACCCTGGGCGCGTCCTAGCGCGGGCTTAGGGATTTTTCACCGGAAGCGCGGCCCGGGTCCCGATCTGAAGCATATTGCTTGATCGTCGTTATTCATGCATTATATATCCTCTGGCAGCAAGGAGCCGACGCCGCGATGGAATTGGTCACTTTCGATACCCATCCTCGACTCTACAAACACTGGTGCATGGAATTCGACGGGCCGGTCGCGACGCTCGTGCTCGACGTCGCCGAGGATGCCGGGATCAAGCCGGGCTATAAGCTGAAGCTCAACTCCTACGATCTGGGCGTCGATATCGAGCTGCACGACGCGCTCAACCGCATCCGTTTCGAGCACCCCGAGGTCAAGACGGTGGTGTTGACCAGCGGCAAGGAACGGATGTTCTGCGCCGGCGCCAATATCTACATGTTGGGAACGTCCTCCCACGCCTGGAAAGTCAATTTCTGCAAATTCACCAATGAAACCCGCAACGGCATCGAGGAATCGAGCCGGCGTTCCGGTCTCAAATTCATCGCGGCGCTTAACGGCGCCTGCGCGGGCGGCGGTTACGAGGTCGCGCTCGCCTGCGACGAGATCATCATGATCGACGATCGCTCCTCGACCGTCAGCCTGCCCGAGGTTCCGCTCCTGGGCGTGCTGCCGGGCACCGGCGGCCTGACCCGCTTGGTCGACAAGCGGAAGGTGCGGCGCGATCTCGCCGACGTTTTCTGCACCATGGTCGAGGGCGTGCGCGCCGACCGGGCCAAGCAATGGAACCTGATCGATCGGGCGGCGCCGCCGACCCGTTTCGCCGAGACGGTGAAAGAACGCGCCCTCGCCCTGGCCGCCGCCAGCGATCGCCCGTCCGGAGCCGCCGGCGTGCCGCTTCCGCCGCTCGACCGGCGCATCGACGAAAAGGGCTATCATTATCGTTGGGTCGACGTGGCGTTCGACCGGCCCCAGCGCATAGCGACCATTGCCGTCACCGGCCCGGCTGCTGGCGGACCGCGCAATCTCGAGGAGATACTCGCCGCCGGAGCGGCCTGGTGGCCGCTGGCCGTCGCGCGCGAGCTCGACGACGCCATTCTCATGTTGCGCACCAACGAACTCGAAATCGGCACCTTGCTGTTGAAGACGCACGGCTCGATCGAGGCCCTGCTCGAGAGCGACACATTGATGCTGGCGAACCAGCAGAACTGGTTCGTGCGCGAGACCATCGGTTTCCTGTCCCGCACTTTCTCGCGGCTCGATGTCTCATCACGCAGCCTCTTTGCCATCATCGACCAGGGCTCGTGTTTCGCGGGCACGCTCTTGGAATTGGCGCTCGCCGCCGACCGGTCGTACATGCTTGCCCTGAAAGCGGGCGACAACGCGATGCCGCACCTGGCGTTGTCGGCCGCCAATTTCGGCCCCTACCCGATGGCCAACGGCCAAACCCGGCTTGCCACGCGCTTCTGCGGCGATCCGGGGCCCGTGACGGCGGCGGCGGGCCGGACCGGCGAACCGCTCGATACCGGGACGGCAACCAAACTGGGGCTTGTCACCTACGCGCCCGACGCGCTCGATTGGAACGACGAAATCCGCCTCGCCGTCGAGGAACGCACCAGCCTGTCGCCCGATGCGCTGACGGCCATGGAGGCGAATTTGCGCTTCGCCGGCGTCGAGACGATGGAGACGCGGATTTTCAGCCGGCTTTCGGCCTGGCAAAACTGGGTTTTCAACCGCCCCAATGCCGTCGGCGAAAAGGGCGCCTTGAAGCTGTTCGGCAGCGGCTCCAAACCGCAATTCAATTGGGAAAGGGTCTGAGACCATGGCGATCGACTATAAGGAGCGCATTCCGAACAATGTCGGCCTCGCCGACGATCCGACCCTGCAGCGCGCGCTCGAGCATTGGCAGCCGCATTTTCTCGATTGGTGGCGCGAGCTTGGCCCTTCGAGCTTTCACGGCGCCGACGTCTATCTCCGCACCGCAACTTCGGTCGATGCCAAGGGTTGGGCGACCTACGGCACGACCAAGATGCCGGAATACCGTTGGGGAATTTTCCTCGCCGAGCCGGTCGCCGACCGCCGCATCGGCTTCGGCGACGTGATGGGCCAGCCCGCCTGGCAGCAGGTTCCCGGCGAGCATCGCGCCACGCTGCGCCGGCTCATCGTGACCCAAGGCGACACCGAGCCGGCTTCGGTCGAGCAGCAACGGCTCTTGGGCCTGACCTGTCCGTCGCTTTACGATCTTCGCAATCTATTCCAGGTGAACGTCGAGGAAGGCCGCCATCTCTGGGCGATGGTCTACCTGCTGCATGCCTATTTCGGCCGCGATGGACGCGAGGAGGCCGAGGAACTGCTCATGCGCCACTCGGGCGACAAGAACAAGCCGCGCATTCTCGGCACCTTCAACGAGCCGATCGAGGATTGGCTCTCCTTCTACATGTTCACCTACTTCACCGATCGCGACGGCAAGTACCAGCTCAAGAGTCTTGCCGAAAGCGGGTTCGACCCGCTGGCGCGCACCTGCCAATTCATGCTCACCGAGGAAGCCCATCACATGTTCGTGGGCGATACCGGCATCACCCGCGTGATCAAGCGCACGCTCGAAGTGATGAAAGAGCTCCATACCGAGGAGCCCGACGTTATTCGCCGCGCCGGCGCCGTCGACCTGCCGACCATTCAGCGTTACATCAATTTCTGGTTCAGCTCTTCGCTCGATCTTTTCGGCGCCGAAGTGTCGTCGAATGCCGCGGTTTATTTCGCCAACGGCATCAAGGGCCGTCCCGACGAGACGAATTACGAAGACCATCTGTGCAAGGACAGCACCTTTACGTTCGAGACGCCGAAAGACGACGGCGTCGCCATCGAGGAGGTGACGATGCGCAACGCCATGAACGAAGTGACGCGCAACGCCTATATCCGCGATTGCGAGATCGGCGTGAAACGCTGGAATCGCCTCATCGCCAAGGCGGGATATTCCTTCGAACTCGCCTTGCCGAGCCCGCATTTCCGCCGGAATATCGGCGTGTGGGTCGGCAAGTTCGTGGACCCGACGGGCACGATCGTCTCATCCGAGCGCTGGAACCAGCAGTTGCCGGGATGGCTTCCGTCAGAGACCGACAAAGCCTTCATTCGCAGCTTGATGCAACGGGTGATCGAACCGGGCAAGATGGCGGGGTGGATCGCCCCGCCCGATCGCGGCATCAACAATCTTCCCGTGGATTACAGTTACGTCCACCTTCATTAGACGCCGCCCCAACCGGATTGCCCCCTCTTCCAACGGCCGATGGATATGACCGTCTCGGGACCCTTCGTGATCATCGGCGCCGGACCCGCGGGCATCCGCGCGGCGGAGATTTTGCGCCAGCACGCGCCCAACGCCGATATCCTGCTGATCGGCGACGAACCCCATCTGCCCTATCAGCGCCCTCCCCTTTCCAAGGCCTACCTCACCGACCGGCTCAGCGCGGCTCAGCTCTATCTCAAGCCCGAGGCGTTCTTTACAGAACAACACATCGGTCTGAAGCTCGGCTGTGCCGTCACACGCATCGATCGATCGGCCAAGCTAGTCGAACTCGCCGGCGGCGAAAAGGTGCCCTATGGACGGCTGCTCTTGGCCACCGGATGCCGCTATCGGCTTCTGCCGCCCATCCCGGGCGGCGCCCGGATCTACTATTTACGGAGCTTGAGCGACGCCGAGCAGATCAGAGAGGTGCTGACGCCGGGCGCCGCAATCGTGATGATCGGCGGCGGTTTCATCGGATTGGAACTGGCCGCATCCGCAAGCACGCTCGGAGCAAGCGTGACAGTGTTGGAAGCGGCGCCGCGCCTTTTGATCCGCACCATGCCGCCGCTGATCGGCGATTTTGTCCGGAAGCTCCACGAATCGCACGGGGTCAAGTTCGAATTCGATTCGCGGCTCAAGAGCATTGAAGCGAACCAGAACGGCCGCGTCTTGGTGAGGACCGAACGCGCCGGCCATGACTGCGATATCGTCATCGCGGGGATCGGCGCCGAGCCCAACACTGCCTTGGCCGAGGCGGCGGGTCTCCAAGTCGATGACGGGATCCACGTGGATCAATTCGGACACACCAACGACCCCGATATCTTCGCGGCCGGTGACGTGACGCGTCACCATAATCCGCTGCTCGGCCGCGCGATCCGGATCGAATCCTGGCAGGTGGCGCTCAATCAGGCGGCCGCCGTCGCGCGCGCGATGCTGGGCACAAACGAGCCCTATGCCGAAATACCGTGGCTTTGGACCGACCAATACGACTGCAATATCCAAATGCTGGGACTGGTCGAACCGGATTTGGATCTGGTGGTCCGCGGCGATCCGGCTTCGAGGCAATTCACCGTCATAGGCCTTGGCCCGGACCGCCGGATTGCCGCCGCCATCACCGTCAACAACGGCCGCGAGATGTCGGCGCTCCGCCGCTTGATCGCAACCAACCTGATTTTTCCCAGGGAAACCCTGGCCGATACCGGCCAAAAACTGTCCGATCTGGTAAAGGGCGCGGCGCGGAAACCTTGAATCGGCGCGCTTTAGCCCGGGCGGCAGGGCTGATGTCCCGGCCAATCCCAAGAGCGCAACATTTTATCAATCGATCAATATGTTAATGCGGGGTCGAAGATGCCGGGATCGGTCCGGCATGGTCAGACGGCCGAGGAATATCCGGCACAACCGGCTTGACGGTCAAGAGCACTGCGCTAAGAATGCCCGGCGGTCGATCGGCCGGTCCAACGACCGGTCATCGGGGGATGTCGGTTGAATTGCGACCCTGCGGCCGCAGCCGGACAATGGCCATGGCGCGTGAACGGATCCACGCGCCGCACAGTTCCCTTATCCGGCAAGAGAGGCGGCCGCGATGAACAAGATAGTGAATTTATCCCGCGCCGGCCTGAAGAAGGCCGCGGTGTCGAAAGCGACCGCGAGAAAACCGATCCGGGATCTGCGCGAGTGGCTGTCGCGGGTCGAGCAGCTCGGCGAGCTGGTGCGCGTGCGGCAACCGGTCGACCGCGACGAGGAGATGAGCGCGATCTCCTATCTCGTCGCCAAGCAGCAACCCTCGCCGGCGGTCTTGTTCGAGCGCCCGCGCGGCTTCGACGGGAGCCCGATCGGCGCCAAGATGCTGTGGAACGTCATCGGCCCGAGCGTGAAGCGCGTCGCGCTCACCCTGGAAGAGCCGGCGGACACGCCGAGGTCGAATTGATCCGGCGGGTGAAGGACAAGCTCAAGCTTCGCCTGCCGCCGCGCGAGGTGACCGCGGCCAAGGCGCCGGTTTATGAAAACACCCTCACCGGCAAAAACATCGATCTGAACCGGTTGCCGATCCCGCGCCACTGGCCGCTCGACGGCGGCCGTTACGCCGGCACCGCCGACGCGGTGATCACGCGCGATCCCGACAGCGGCTATCTCAATATCGGCACGTACCGGATGATGGTGCAGGGCAAATCGCAAGTCGGTCTCTACCTGTCGCCCGGCAAGGACGCGCGCCTGCACATCACCCGGGCCTGGCAGCAGGGCAAGCCGATCGCGGTCGCGGCCGCCTGGGGCATCGATCCCCTGTTCATGCTGGTCGGCTCGCAGACGTTTCCCAAGAACGTTTCCGAGTACGAGTACGCCGGCGGCATCAAGGGGGAGCCGATACCGGTCGTGCGCGGCCAGACGACCGATCTGCTGATCCCCGCCAACGCGGAGCTGGTCATCGAAGGCGTCATCCGCCCCAATTCGGTGAAGGCGGAAGGACCGTTCGGCGAGTTTCCCGGCTATTACGGCCGGCCCGAAGCGGGTTGTCCGCTGGTCGACATCACGGCGTTGCACTACCGCTCGCAACCGATCCTGACCAATGCCTTGATGGCGGATTATCCGTCCTGCGAGCAGAGCGGTTTTTTCTCCGTCATCCGCTCGGCCAAGATCTGGGACGACCTCGACAAGCTCGGCATCCCCGGCATCCAGGGTGTCTATTCCCATCCCGCCGCGGCTGGCGGCTTCGGCATGACCGTGATCAGCCTGGAGCAGCGTTACGCCGGCCACGCGGCGCAGGCGCTGGCGCTGGCGGCCCAGGTTCCCGGCGGGGCCTACTACACCAAATGGATCATTGCCGTAGACGAGGACATCGACCCGACCGACATGGACCAGGTCATCTGGGCGATGGCGAGCCGCTGCAATCCGATCGACGACATCGACATCCTGCGCAACACCTGGAGCACTTGGCTCGATCCGACTCAGAACCCGCCGGAAAAGCGGCCCTATGGGTCGAAGGCGCTGATCAACGCTTGCAAGGAGCACCGCCACCTTCCGGTCTTTTCCAAGCGCACCGCGCTGCGCAAGACCGTCTATGACAAGGTCGCCGCGCGCTGGAAGGAACTCGGATTGCCGGGACGGATTCCCGCCGTCCGGGCGTTCGAAACGGAGAACAAAGTGACGTATCACGAGGTCGGCGGTTTCGAGCCCGGCCGCCAGCCGGGCGAAAACAAGCCGGTAAACAAGAAGAACAAAAAGAAGACGTAAGGCCGCGTTTTCCCGCCGGCCGGCTCGTTCATAAACTGAATTTTCAGCGGCGCCGGGCCCCGCACCGCCGCGGCCGATGAAACGCGTCGTAGCGCTGCCGCGAATTAAACGCAAGCGGCGATGGGGGCGGGTTTGGGGACAGGGCGGCGTTTGGGCCTTGCCGGGCGGCGGCGCGGAATGAATAATGCGCGGCCATCGGCATAAGGGGAGGGAACGGCCATGAAGATCGGGTTTCTCGCGGTTTCGGCCGTGGTCGCGGCATGGCTTTTCGCGGGCTTGTGCCCGCCGGTCCAGGCCTCCGAGAATTACGACATCAACGTCATCCTCTCCCTGACCGGTCCGGGCGCCTTCCTCGGCAAGGGCGAGCAGCAGGCGCTGCAATTCGCCGAGAAAGCGGTGAACGATGCGGACGGCATTCAGGGCCGGCCGGTCAATTTCATCTTCCACGACGACCAGACCAATCCGCAGGTCGCGGTCCAGCTCGCCACCGACATCATCGCCACGAAGTCGGCGGTGATCCTGGGCTCGTCGCTGGTGGCGGCCTGTCGAGCCATGATGCCGCTGATGGCGGACGGGCCGGTGATGTACTGCTTCTCGCCTGGCATCCATCCCGATTCCGGCAGCAACGTCTTCACCGCCAGCGTCTCGACCGTCGATCTCGCCGACGCGGCGATCCGCTATTTCCGCATGAAGGGCTGGAAGAAATTCGGCCTGATATTCTCGACCGACGCCTCAGGCCAGGACGCGGAGAAGAACATCGACGCGCTCTTGCAAAAGCCCGAGAACAAGGAAATCCGGGTGACGGCGCGCGAGCATTTTAACACCACCGATCTGAGCGTCTCGGCCCAGATCGAGAACATCAAGGCGTCGAAGCCCCAGGCCCTGATCGCCTGGAGCACCGGCACGCCGGTGGCTACCGTCTTCCGCGCGATCCAGCAAGCGGGGCTTAACGTGCCCGTCGCCACCACCGACGGCAACATGACCTATGCCCAGATGATTCAGTACAAGGATTTCCTTCCCCGGCAGCTCTACATTCCGGCGGCGCAATGGGTGGTGCGCGACCCGACGCTGCTCAATCCGGCGGTTGCGGCCAAGAGCCGGGTATTCTACAAGGCCTTCGAGGACAATGGCGCGCAGCCCGATATCGCCTCCGAGTTGGCATGGGAGCCGGGCATGATCGTGATCGAGGCGCTGAAGAAGGTCGGGACCGGCGCCAACGCGGCGCAGCTGCGCGTGGCGCTCGCGCAGACCAAGGGCTATGCCGGCGTCAACGGCATCTACGATTTCACCGCCACGCCGCAGCGCGGCCTCGACGTCTCCGACACGGTGGTGACGCGTTGGGCGCCGGCCAAGAACCTCTGGGAAATCGTCAGCAAGCCGACCGGCATTCCGCTCAACTGAGCGGGGTCCATGAATCTCGCGATCCAGATCGCCATCGGCGGGTTGCTGCAAGGCGCGGTCTTCGCCGTCATCGCGCTGGGCTTCTCGCTGGTCTTCCGCGTCACCGGCGTCATCAACCTGGCGCAGGGCGCGTTCTGCGTGCTGGGCGCGCTGCTGATGTACACTTTCCAAGTGGCGCTGGGCTGGCCGGTGTTGGCGGCCGCGCTCGCGGCTTCGCTCGGCACCGGGATCTTCGGACTGGCGTTGGGCGCGGCAACCTTCGTGCCGGCGCTGCCGCGGCTTCCCCCCAGCTCCATGCTGGTGATGACGGCGGGTCTCTTGACGCTGATCGAAGGCTTGTTGCTGGTCTTCTGGTCGAGCCAGCCCTATGCCCTGCCGCCCTTCTCGGGCGAGGCGCCGGTGCTGATCGGCGAAATTCGTGTGCCGACCCAGGGCTTCTGGATCGCCGGCATCGCCGCCTCGATCATCGCCGCGCTGTTGTTTTTGATCCAGCGCACCAATCTCGGCATGGCGCTCAGGGCCTGCGCCGAGAACCGCATGGCGGCGCGGCTCATGGGCATCGACGTGCCGCGCATGACGCTCCTCAGCTTCGGCCTGGCCGCGCTCATCGCCGGCATCAGCGGCATCGCCGTGGCGCCGATCACCTCGCTCGAATTCGACACCGGCCGCTTCTTCACCAATTTCGGTTTCATTTCCGTCGCCATCGGCGGCATGGGCTCCTTTCTCGGCTCGGTGTTCGGCGGCCTCTTCCTGGGCGTGGCCGAGCAAGTGGCGGCGGGCTACGTCTCCTCGCTGTTCGCCAATGCGCTGGCGCTGGCCTTGCTGCTGGCGGTGCTGCTGTGGCGGCCCAACGGCCTCTTTCCCGTGGGCCCGGCGCGGCGCACCGACGTGCGCGACGAGCAACGGGTCTACCGCGCCATCCTGCGCATTGAGGGCAAGGGCGGCCTCGTCTTCGGGATATTTGCCGTGGCCCTGCTGCTGGCGCTGCCCTGGCTCCTGCCCGGCCGCAGCATCCTGAATTCGCTGGTCATCACCGGCATCCTCTACATCGCCGTGCTCGGCCTCGACGTGCTGATGGGCTTGGCCGGGCAGGTGAGCCTGGGCCAGGCCGGGTTCATGGCCATCGGCGGCTACACCGCTTCCATCCTGGCCGTGACCTATGGCGTCTCGCCGCTTTTGGGCACGCTGGCCGGCATGGCGCTCTCGCTGGTGTCGGCGCTGGCGTTGTCCTCCGTCACCTTGCGCTTGCGCGGCCATTACCTGGCGCTGGCGACGCTCGCCTTCGGCCTGCTGGTCGATTCATTGACCGTGGGCATGACCGACACCACCGGCGGGCCTTCGGGCCTGGCCGGCATTCCGTCCTTCGCCGTGTCCGGATTCATCTTCTCGTCGCCGCTGTCGATGTATTACCTGGTGGCGGGCATCATCGTGGTCTTGGTGCTGCTGCTTCTGGGCGGCATGCGTTCGAGCTTCGGCCGCGCCTTGAAGACGGTCAGGACCGACCCGATCGCCGCCGCCGCGCTCGGCGTCAATGTGGTGCGCATCAAGCTCGCCGCGGTGCTGATCAGCGCCGCACTTGGCTCGCTCTCGGGCAGCCTCTACGCCTTCTATTTCCATTTCCTGTCGCCCGAGATGGTCGGCACGCCGCGCTCCTTCGAGATGATCGCCATGCTGGTGGCGGGCGGCGAAGGGACGCTGATCGGCCCGATCCTGGGCGTGGCGCTCTTGACCTTGCTGCCCACCGTCTTCCAGCCCTTCGCGCTCTACAAGACCTTCGCCGAGGGCGCGCTCCTGGTGATCTGCTTCCTTTGGCTGCGCGACGGCATGTTCGGCGCCTTGGCCGCGCTGGTGACGAGAATCTTCCGCCGCAAACCGCCGCCGGGAGCTGTCCCATACCTCGCCGGCGAGACCGGCAAAATAAAAGGCCGGGCGCATGACTGAAACGGCGCTGGAAATAAAAAATCTCTGGAAAAGCTTCGGCGGCGTGAAGGCTATTTCCGATGTGAGCCTCAGCGTGCCCCAAGGCAGCCTCACCGCCGTGATCGGCCCCAACGGCGCGGGCAAGACCACGCTGTTCAATCTGGTGACCAACCTCTACCCGGCCGACGAGGGCGAGGTGAAATTCTACGGCGAGTCTATCCTGGGCCTCGGCCCGGGCGAGATCGCGGCGCGGGGCCTTATCCGCACCTTCCAGACCGCGCGGATTTTTCCCGGCATGAGTGCGCTCGAAAACGCGCTCGCGGGCGCGCACATGCATGCGAAAAGCGCGGCCTGGCGGCAGATGCTGTGGCTGCCGGGCGCGCGGCGCGAGGAACGCGCCCTTGCGGCCAAGGCCGATGCGCTGTTGGAGCTGGTGGGATTGGAGCCTTTCCGCAACATGGCGGCAACCGACCTGCCCATGGGCGGGCAGAAGCTGTTGGAAGTGGTGCGCGCGCTGATGGCCGGGCCGCGGCTCCTGCTGTTGGACGAACCCGCGGCAGGATTGAACGACGCCGAGACCGCGGATCTGGCCGAGCTGCTGCGCGCGGTGCGTGATAGCGGCATCACCGTGATCGTGGTCGAGCACAACATGTCGCTGGTCATGGGCGTGGCGGACCGGGTGATCGTGCTGGATGCCGGCAAGAGCGTGGCGGCCGGAACGCCGCGCGAGATGCAAAGGGACAAGCGCGTCATCGCCGCCTATGTCGGGGAGGAAGCGTGATGCTCGAATTGAAGGGCGTTACCACCGGCTATGATTCCGCCAATGTCGTCCACGACGTCGACATCGAGGTGGCCTCGGGCGAGATCGTTTCGCTGGTCGGCGCCAACGGCGCGGGCAAATCGACCTTGGTCAAGACCATTTCCGGCCTGATCGCCATCCGCGCCGGCCAGATAACCCTGGAAGGCCGGCGCATCGACGGGCTGAGCCCGCGCGCCCGCGTGCTCAGGGGGATATCGCACGTGCCCGAAGGCCGCCAGGTTTTCGGCGGGCTGAATGTCGAGGAAAACCTGCGCCTCGGCGCCTATGCCCAGCGCAAGGACCTGTCCGAGACGGAGATGAGGAAGCGCATCGAGACCGTGTGCGAGCCCTTTCCCGTGCTACTGGAGCGCAGGCGCGAGCTGGTCGCCAATCTCTCGGGCGGGCAACAGCAGATGCTGGTGATCGCGCGCGGCCTGATGGCCTCTCCCCGCATCATGGTTCTGGACGAGCCTTCGCTGGGATTGGCGCCGGTGCTGGTGTCGGAGATCTTCCGGATGATCGCCGCATTGCGCTCCGAAGGCCGCGCCATCCTGCTCTCCGAGCAGAACGCCAAGCTCTCGCTGGCGATTTCTGACCGCGCCTATGTGATCGAGAACGGGCGCGTGGCGCTGTCCGGCACCGGCAAGGCCCTGCTCAAGAACCCGGAAGTGGCCGAACGCTATCTCGGCGTCGGCAAGGCGGTCAACGTCGCCGACGCACCGCGCCACGCGAAGATGGTGAAGCGCCTCAAGGAGATTTTCGCGGGGTGATTATTCCGCCGCGTTCTGTGCGGAAAGGCAAGATAATCCACGGAGCGCACCCGAATTCAAATACAATGTTGCCTTCTCATCCGCCGAACGGGATGGACGATTTCGCCATGAGTGCCGATCTCGCCGATCGCATTACTGCATTCCTTGCGGCTCACCACGTGATGTCGCTCGCCACGTCCGGCCCAAACGGACCGCACGCTACGAACCTGTTTTATGCTTGCGACGGCTTTGCGCTGGTTTGGGTCTCCGAGCCCGATACCAGGCATTCCCGCGAAATCGAGGCCGATTCCCGCGTTGCGGCAACAATCGCGCCGGATTACTCTGATTTTGCCGCCATTCGCGGCGTGCAGATCGCTGGCACGGCGCGCCGGATCGTGGCGGAGGACCATCGGATGCGGCACCTTGCATTGCTCGAAGCGCGTTACCCCTTCCTGCGGCAATTGACGGCGGGGCCGGCGAAACTGCGCCAAGCCTATGCCCGGATAACGGTCTATCGCCTGGAGCCGACGCGTTTGGTCTTGATCGACAACACCAAGGGCTTCGGCCACAAGGAAACGTTCGAGGTATCGACGGAATTCTTGAAGTGATGAACCGATGAGCACGGCGACGCAAAAATGCCCGGATGCTTCGGCCAAGAAGGAGAGAGAAAAATGCGACGCCTGATCGTTGCCATGACCGGCGCAACCGGCGCAATCCTCGGCGTGCGACTGCTCGAAGCGCTGAAGGACAGCGAGGTCGAATCTCATCTCATCGTCAGCAAGTGGGCGCAGCGAACCATCGAACATGAGACGCCCTATACCGTGAAGCAGGTGTGCGCGCTCGCCACGGTCAATCACAATCCGACCAACATGGCGGCGGAGATTTCGTCGGGTTCATTCATCACCGAGGGGATGGTGGTGATCCCCTGCTCGATGCGCACGCTGGCCTGCATCGCCCATGGTTATGGCGAACACCTCGTGCATCGCGCCGCCGACGTCATTCTCAAAGAGCGGCGGCGCCTCGTGCTGGTCGCGCGCGAGTCGCCCTTATCCGAAGTGCACCTCGAAAACATGCTGAAGCTGGCGCGGATCGGAGTATCGATCATTCCACCGATGCCGGCCTTTTACAATCATCCCGAATCCATCAACGATATCGTCGATCATATCGTAACGCGGGTGCTGGATCATTTCGGCATAGAAACGTCTTTCGCGAAACGCTGGGACGGCCGCATGAAAAACCTTGCGAAAGCAGAGAACAAACTGAGCAATCAATAAACATTTTACCAGCCGAGCAGGAAATCGATCGAATACCGCGCGCCGCCGTGGAAAACAAAGTAGAGAGCGGCGACCGTCCAAAGCAAAGGGTATTCGAGCCCCAGCTTGTTCCAGAAATATCCGTCGACGCGCGCGTGATCGACCGTCGAGCCCAGCATGAACGCGAATACCAGAAACGCGGCTAACCGCGTGAACAACCCCAGCGCCAGCATCGGTCCGGCGACGAATTCCACGATCCATACGACCGTCGCCCAAAACATGCCGGGCCGATAACCCGAGTTAGCCAGCACCGCGGCCAGCGCAGCCTTGTTCAGGATCCGCGACCCGCTGTTCGGAAAGAAGCCGTAAAACGCCCGGAGACCGTGCGGAATCAGCAGCAGACCGGTGGTCGCGCGCAGCAAAACCTCGGCCGCCGCTGACAGGGACTCGAAGAAACCGGGATCAAGATTGGCGGGCAAGCGTTTCTACAATTGTATCTCGCCGAGATTGATGCTGGCACCAAGTTCCGCAGTCAGCACCTTCTTGGCCCGGCCCTTGGCCGTGATCTCGACGGAATAGCGGCCCGAACCTTCCGCAAGCTTGTCGAACTTGAAATCGCCGTAATTGTCGGTCGTGGTTTCGGCAACCATCTTGCCGTCCTTCGAAAGCCGCACGCTGGCGCCCTCGACGCAATCGACCGCGCCATCGAGCTTCGCCGAGACCGACCCGCCGATGAAGCACGTCGAATAGCGCCAAAGATTCTTGTAATAGACACGCGGCTTGGCGCCGAGTTCCGCCTTCATCACCTCGAAGCCCTGCTCGCGCGCCAGCCGCGCCATTTCCTCGTCTTCGAGCTTCACGGTCTTCATCGCGCCGGTCGGGCAGGACTGGTCCCCGCGGGTCTTGTCCCAGCCCTGGTCCAGAAGATGCGCGTCGAAGGGCCACGCCTGAGGGATTTGCAGCTCTTCATTCCACCAGATATGGCCGTAGGGACAGGCTTCGACCAGGTGTTTTTGCCCCTTGGCCTTCTCCGGATCGATCAGCACGATGCCGTCGTCCCGCTTGGCGATGGCGCCGTTCTTCGCCGCCTTGATGCAGGGCGCGTTGTCGCAGTGGTTGCACATGGTGGGAACATAGGCGATGTCCATCATCGGGACCTGTCCCCGTTCCTTCTGCAGGATATTGATCCACTTGTGCCCATGCTTCGGCATCGGCGCGGCATAGCCGGGAAAATCGTTGCCGACGTATTCGTCCATCGCCGCGAGCGTGCACAGATTGCAATTGGTGCACTCGGCGACGTCGATGATCATATTCCATTTCTTCATGTGCGCCTTCCCCCGCTGCTATTGCGCCGGCACACGATCTTCGAGCCTCAATCCGGACGGAAGCCCGCGTTCCTTGCTCTCGGCGAAGGCCTCGGAAATGTACTCGGTCTTGCCGTCCCACCGCTCGACCTGGACGAGCGAGTTGGCGCCCGCCGTCGCATGGGTGGTCTTGGTCTGAGTCTTGTGCGGCGTCAGCAGGTTGAGGACGCCGCCGCGGTCCACCGATTTGCCCGGCTCGCCCATCGGGGCGTAGATCGCCGAGGATTCGTAGCCATGGCAGACGCCGCGCGGCAAGCGCTGCGTCGGCAAGGCGGCGCAGATCACCGCGCCGCGGTCGTTGTAGACCTTGACCAGGTCGTGCTTTTTGACGCCGAGTGCCTTGGCGTCCTCCGCATTGAGGCGCAGCACGAGATAATACCAGCCGCCGACATTGACGCGGTGATCCTCGATATTGAGCAGGAAGCTGTCCTTGCCGTCGCCCTGGGTATGGTAGCTGTACTTCGAGTGCGGCGTCAGGAGCTGGAGCGGATATTTGCGGAAGAGTGCGCCCGAATGCGGCCCCTCCCATGACGGCTCGTATTTGACGATCGGCGGCCGCTCGGGATCCTTGAAGCGCTTGAGGCTGTTGCATTCGAACTCGAGCTTGCCCGACTGGGTCTGCAGCCCCTTGAGGTATTCGCCGGCGTAATCGGACGGCAGCGGCTGCGGCTCGGGCACGTCCTTTTTGCGGTTCTCCCAGAACCAGCGGAACGAAACCGGCGCGCGCAGTTTTTCCTTCTCGGCCGGCACGACATAATAACCTTTCCGTATGAACTCCTTCCACGAGATGCGTTCGGGCAAATCGGACGCGTCAAACAGCCGCTTCACCCAGTCGATTTCGTTGACGCCCTCCGAGAAGTAGTTGGCGAGGCCGAGGCGCTTGCTGATCTCGTTGAAGATCCAGTAATCGGACTTCGATTCGCCCATCGGCGCAATCGCCGGCGCCTGGAAAATGATGACGCGGTGATTGAGCTGCTGCTGGCCGTGATGGCCGTAACCGCCGAGCCCGGCCCACTCGCTGATATCGGGGCGCTCGAAATTGGTGCACGCAGGCAGGATCACGTCGGCGAATTTCGCCTCGCCCTCGAACCAGATCGATTGATTGACGACGAATTCGAGATTCGGCGACTGGTACATCTTCACGTGCCGATGGGTGTTGTTCATGGTCGCGATCATCGAGCCGCCGTATTTGTAGAGCATCTTGACCGGCGCATGGCCGGGCGCCGGATAGCTGAACTTGGCGAACTGGTGCTCGATCGACTTGCCGATCCAGGGATAGCCCTCCGCTTTCCCGTCGATGATCGCCTCGGGCATGGAGAGGCGCGGAATTTTCTGGAAGGGCGTGTTCATCGTCGGCAGCTGCGGCATGCGCTGATAAAGCTCGACCGGCATCGAGGTGTTCTCGAGATCGCCGGACATGCCGCCGTCGGCGTAACCGGGAAAATAGAAGTTGAAGTCGAGCGGGCTGCCCCATTGCAGATTGCCCATGTTGACGCCGGGCTTGCCGAGGCCCTGCATCGCGATCAGGCACACCATGGTGCGCGCCCATTGGATGCCGGTCTGATTGCGGCACGCGCCGCCATGTCCGTTGCCCCATCCGCCGGGCGCGAGATAGACGCGCTTGCGGCCCCATTCGCGCGCCAGCGCGCGCACGTCCTTGGCCGGCACGCCGGTTTCGGCTTCCTGCCATTCGGGCGTCTTGGGGATGCCGTCTTCCTCGCCCAGCAGATATGCCTTCCACGTGTCGAAGCCGACGGTGTGGGAGGCCACGTATTCCTTGTCGTAGAGTCCTTCCTTGATCCAGACATAGGCGATGGCCATGGCCAGCGCGGGCGAGGTCGTCGGCCGCGGCGCGAACCACTTGCCCGGCAGGAACTGCGCCGACGCGTTGTAGTAGGGATCGATGTGGACGAGCTTGATGCCGAGCTTCGGGTTCTTGAGCCACTGCCGGCGCACCGTGCCTTCCTGGGCGCCGTAAGAACCGCTCGTGCTCTCCGGGTCCGCGGCCCAGAACACGATCATCTCGCAGTTCTGGAGGCAGTCCTCGACCGTGCCGTAGGTTTCGCACTGGCCGACGCGCAGCGTGTAGCCCCAGTGATGGGCCGCGCCCCAGTACCAGCCTTCCCAGGAATCGGGATTGTGATGGACCTGGGTGTGGCCGACGGCGTTGCGGAAGCGGTAGAGCGCCGACAGGTAGTAGCCGATATTGCCCCAGGTGTGATGCGACCCATGCGATACCGCCATCACGCCCGGCCCATAAGTGCGTTTCAGTTGCTTGATTTGGTTCGCGACGAGATCGAGCGCCTCATTCCAGGAGATCCGCACATAGCCGGACTTGCCGCGGTTCTGCGGGTTGATCTTGCCGTTCGGATCGAAATCAACGCGCTTCATGGGATAGAGCAGCCGGTCCGGCGAATAGACGATCGATTTGGCGTTCTGGCCGTGCGGCGCCAAGGTCGTCTTGCGCGGCGGCGTGAACTTCAAGCCGCGTGCCTCGATCGTCCATGGACCCGCGTCCGTCTCGTCGAACTCGATCGGCGTCATGCGGACGATCTTGCCGTCCTTGACGTAGATGAAGACCGGGCCGCCATTGGTCATGTTGCAGTAGCGGGTCATGCCGTCCGGCATCTTGATGCCGAATTTCCAGCCGACGGTCTGGGCCATCATCAGCGTCTGCGCAAACCAATTGGTAAGGTCCTCGGGCCCGTCGACGCCGAGCTTGAAATCCTTTTGGGCGTTGATCTGATTGAGCCAATTGATCGGCGGGGTCAAAAGCTTGGCGCCGAGCGCCGCATCCTTGAACATCAGCTTGATATCGGGATTGGCGTGCCGGCCGGCGCCGGAAGAAAATTTGCCGTCACGGAACGCAAACCAACGCCCGGTCTCTTCATCCCGCGCGAGGAACTGCGCCACGAAATTGCGTTCCTTGAGCCGATCGCGGAAAGCAGGATGCCGCCACGCTTGCCGTTTCAGGAGCAGCGACAAAGCGAACAGGATGATCGAGAATTTCACCGTTGCGATCTTCATCAAACCCCTCCTGCCCCGTTCGGCAACGATCCTTTTAGACCGCCCGCCGCGCCGTCTTCATCGCTCGGACACGGCGGTGATGCAAGGGGAAGCGATTTTCCCCGATGGAGGTGATGGCGATGGCACAAAGGAAGCATCTAAAGGGTTGTGTTGTCAGCGAGTTAGGTATGTCCGGCGGGTTCTCTCATCTGCGGATGATGCCCGTCTCTCAGGCCCAGGTGCTTGATTTAGATCAAAGACTTGTCCGCGCCAGACAGCAAGATGGGAAACATTGGGAATCCCACTCAAGAAACGTCTCGTTTGATCGCGATCACAGGATTGGAGAGGAAAAGCGCGCATGAATGTTGCCCTCACCGACAACCGCAAGGCCCGCGTGCCTTATGACGATCTGCGCGAATGGATCGTCGAAGCCGACAAGCTCGGTGAGCTGGTGCGTGCCAACGGGTATTCCTGGCAGGAAGATATCGGCATGGCGGCGGAGTTGCTGCAACACGACGCCAATGCTCCCGTGGCGCTGTTCGACGACATCCCGGGCTATCCGAAAGGCTTTCGGGTGCTCACCAACTTTTTCGGCGCCAAGCGGCAGAACATGACGCTCGGTTTCCCGCCCGGCCTCAACAAGGTCGAGTTGTCGGAAGCCTTTCTCGCCGATTTCCAGAAGATATCCGACAAGCCGCTGCCTTACGAGGTGGTAAAGACCGGCCCGATCCTGGAGAACGTGATCGAAGGCGACGCCGTCGACGTGACCTGTTTCCCGACTCCGGTCTGGCACGACCGCGACGAGGGCCGACGATATATCGGCACCGGCAGCTTCAATGTCACGCGCGATCCCGACGAGAAATGGGTCAATGCCGGCACGTATCGCGTCATGATCCATGACGCCAAACGGCTCGGCTTCTATATCTCGCCGGGAAAGCACGGCCGCATCCATCGTGACAAGTACCAGGCGCTCAACCAGCCGATGCCGGTGTGCATAGTGACCGGCGCCGACCCGCTGACCTTCCTCATGGCGTGCACGGAAGTGCCTTACGGCATTTGCGAGTATGAAATCGCCGGCGCATATCGCGGCCGGCCGCAGAAGGTGGTGCTGGGCAAACACACCGGATTGCCCTTTCCGGCCAATGCCGAGATCGTGATCGAAGGTTTCGTCCAACCCGGCAACACGTTGCCGGAAGGGCCATTCGGCGAGTGGACGGGCTACTACGGTTCGAAAATGCGGTCCGAACCGGTGCTCGACGTCAAGGCAATCTATCACCGCAACGACCCGATCATGCTTGGCTGCCCGCCGCAACGGCCGCCGGAGGAGCAGGCGCGTTACCGCGCCGTGATGCGCTCGGCGTTGTTGAAGCAGGAGCTGAAGAAAACCGGTCTGCCTGACGTGGTGGCCACCTGGTGCCACGAGGCGGGTGGATCGCGTCAGCTCACGGCGGTGTCGATCAAGCAGCGTTATCCGGGGCATGCCCGCCAGGCCGGACATCTCGCGGCCATGTGCCGTTCGGCCGCCTATGCCGGCAAGTACGTGGTCGTGGTCGACGACGACATCGACGTATCCAATCTCGAGGAACTGATGTGGGCCGTGTGCTCGCGCTCCGACCCCGTGACGTCGATCGATTTTATCCGCAACGCCTGGTCGACGCCGCTCGATCCGTCAATCCCTCCCGACCGCAAGGCGCAAAGTGATTTCACCAACAGTCGCGCCATCATCGACGCCTGCCGGCCGTATTATTGGAAAGACCAGTATCCGATCGTGAACATGCCTCTGCCGGAAACGGCGCGCCGGACCAAGGAAATGTTTTCCTGGATGCTCGACGGGGCAGGACGGGCAAAGACCAAGGGACGCTAGACCGCCGGTTTGCATAATAAGACGCCGTCAATTAAAACGGTCCCGGGAAGCTAGCGCATCCGAACGGGCCTACCCCCGGATATACCAACCCGGATATAAAGGCCCCACGCACCTCAGTCACCGCATATAAATATAAGAGGAACTCAGCCATGGATACGATCACCACCAAGACCAACAGGCCGACGGCCAAAGAGGTGCGCGATCTGCGTCTGACGCTGGAATGGCTCAAGTCGGAGGGCGACCTGATCGTGACGGACAAGGAGGTCGATCCCGACCTCCAAGTCACCGGGCTGCAGAAGCACATGGACGGCGGCTGCCCGGTGCTGTTCAACAACGTGAAGGGCAAACCCAAGCATCGCGTCGTCACCAATCTGTTCGGCGATATGAACATCATCAACAAGATGTTCGGCTGGCAGAACGATCCGGACCGCGTCCGGAAACTGGCCCATGCGCTGTCCCATCCGCTGAAGCCGGTCGTCATCCCGCAGAGCGAAGCGCCCTGCCAGGAGACGGTGATCGAGAAGCCGCAGAACGTGAACGATTACATGGTGCCCATCCGGCACACGACTTACGAGCCCGAGCTGACCGTGGGCTCGGGCATCCGCTGCGTGACCGGCGCGCAATTCGACGGCGGTTCGGACCTCGGCTACAACCGCATGAATTTCCGCTGGGGCAATGTCGGGACATTCCAGATTTCACCCGGCTCGCACATGTGGCAGGTGGTCAACAGTTACTACGCATCGAAGGAACGGGTGCCGATCACGGTGTGCTTCGGGGTTCCGCCAGCCTGCACGCTGCTCGCCGGCGCCGGGTTCGACTACGTCATCCTGCCCAAGGGGTGCGACGAGATCGGCGTGGCCGGCGCGGTGCAAGGTGCGCCGGTGAGGCTGGTGAAGGCGCGCACGGTGGATGCGATGGCATTGGCCGATGCCGAGGTCGTGCTTGAGGGCTATGTCGATCCCCGCGACCGGCGTTATGAGACGCGCGAAAGCGAGGAAGCTGATGTGCAAGGCCGCTACCATTTCCATCCCGAATGGGCGGGATACATGGGCAAGGCCTACAAGGCGCCGACCTTCCACGTCACCGCCGTGACCATGCGGAAACCCGAGAGCAAGCCGATCATCTTCGCGCTCGGCGTCCATACGCTCGACGATCACAACATCGACACGAGCGTGCGCGAATCGGCCATCTTCGAGCTGTGCGAGCGGCTACAGCCCGGAATCATTCAAAACGTCGTCATTCCCTACAGCATGACGGACTGGGGCGGCTGCGTCATCCAGGTGAAGAAGCGCCACCAGATCGACGAAGGCTGGCAGCGAAACTTCCTCTCGGCCATCCTGTCCTGCTCGCAGGGAATGCGCCTCGCCATCGCGGTCAGCGAGGACACCGACCCCTATTCGATGGACGACGTGATGTGGAACCTGACCACGCGCGTCAATCCGCATACCGACATCCTCAATCCCATCCCCGGCGGCCGCGGCCAGACCTTCATGCCGGCCGAGCGCATGACCGCGGGCGGGAAACAGTGGACGGCGTCGAATACCGTCTTCGAAGGCGGCATGGGCATCGACGCCACCGTGCCGTTCGGCTACGAAAGCGACTTCCTCCGGCCCGTCTATCCGGTTGACCGCGTCAAGCCCGAGGATTTCTTCACCAAAGCCGACATCCAAAATGCGAAAAAACGTATGCGGGGCTGGGTGCATTCGCTGGCGCGCACCGGACGTTAGAGCGTCATCGCCTTCGGGCCGTCAGGCACGGCGTCCGCGCGAAGGCCCGGCGATTATCCTTGCGATCCGTTCCCGGGCGCGCCCGCCGCGGCAAGGTTGGCGCGCCGCCAGGCCTCTACGAGCGCTTTGCGATCGAGCTTGCCGCGCGCGGTCTTGGGCAGGCTTGCGCTAAAGACGATTTGCTTGGGCGCTTTGAATGCCGTGAGATGTTCCATGCAAAACTTCAAGATGTCGGACTCGCTCAGCCGGCGGCCGGGCTTGAGCACGACATAGCTCACCACCTCCTCGCCATAGATGCGGTCCGGAACGCCGATGGTCATGACCTCGGCCACATCGGCCAAGCGCGCCAAAATGCCGTCGATCTCCAGCGGCGAGATGTTGACGCCGCCGCGGATGATGAGGTCCTTCTCCCGGCCGGTGAGATGGAGGTATCCCTCGGAGTCGAAATGACCCATGTCGCCGGTCTTGGCGCGTCCGACCGCGCTGACGTGGATCCCGCCGTCCGCCGCGATGTAGCGGAAAGGAACGTCCTCGAAGCCGCCGACCTCGATGTATCCGACTTCGCCCGTGGGCAGCGGACGGCCTTCGCAGTCGACGATAGCGGTGCGGAGATAAGGCAAGGGCTTGCCGGCCGCGCCAAGGCGCCTGGCCTCGCCGGTGCTGCCGGAGATCCAGCCGGTTTCGCTGGAACCGTAGCCCTGCGCCAATCTGATGCCGAAGCGCTCCTCGAAACGCTGCCACTCCTCCACCAGGAGCGGCGCTGAACTCGAGATCATGAAACGGAGATTGGCGAGATCGGCGTCTTGGGCGCCGGCCTCGCCCTGCAGCAGCATATTGACGACGGTCGGATTGCCGGCGGCAATCGTCGTCCGCAGCCGTGCGATGTCCGAAAAAAATCGCGTGCGCGAGAATTTCCGGCGGAAGTGCAACGTGGCGCCTTGGCTGAGGATCGCGAGCGCGCTCAGAATCTGCGCGGAAACCCAATTGAACGAGCGATAGTCGTAGAGCCGGTCCTCCGGGCCGATGCCGAATGCGGTCGCCGTGGCGACGGCGTTGCTCAGGAGCTCGCGATGGCTCAGCACGACGCCTTTCGCTTTCGCCGTGGTGCCGGAGGTGAACACGATCGCCGCATCGCCCGCATCCGCCGGATTCGCGCAAGCGGGCGTCTTTGCTGCCGTGATCATGTCGGCGAAGACGCCCTCCCCGCCCTTCGCGGACCACCGGCCAAGCTGCCGCCACGGCACTTGCATCGTACCGGCAAGCGACTCAACGCCAAGTCCTTCCTCGTAGAGCACCAATTTGGGGGCAAGCCGATGAAGGATCGAATCGAGGTTGCCGCGGTTCATCTCGACATGCACGGTGCAGATCGTGGCCCTCGCGGCCAGGACCCCGACATACATGACGAGATGCTCGAGCGAGTTGTCGGCAAGGAGGACCACGCGATCATTGCCGCCGATCCGGCATGCCGCAAGATAGCCGGCGATCCGCCCCGCCGCCTCTTGCATCTCGGCATAGCTGATCGAGCGGTCCTCGTCGATGAAGTGAAGATAGGGCTTGTGCGGATGGGCGCCCGACGCGCGCGCGAGCCACGCGCGCAGGGTCTGTGGTCCGAAATCAGGCGTGGAAGCCGGCGCCGCCGCGCCGCCGCCCCGCATGGCCCCGGCCAGCGTCTCCTCGACGGGTTTCACGCTTTGCTTGTGAGCGCGAGAGTTGACCGATTTTTCCGTCATCCGTGCCGTCGCAATCGTCGATCGCAAAGTACGACGCTTGGAGTTCGAAGTAAACATTCGCCGCGGGTTTTCGCTATTGCGACGCATCTCGATTGACGACGCCCAGCCAGCGGTCGAGCAGGTGGGGATCGGCAGCCAGCGTCGCGCTCGGACCGTGGTGGACGATGCGGCCGCGCGCGAGCACGACGGCCTCGCTGGTGAGCGGCAGGATCTGGCGTGCGTGCTGCTCCACCAGCAGCATCGTCATGCCGCCCGAGCGGATCATGTCGCGCAGGGCGCCCATGAGTTCCTGCACGATGATCGGCGCCAGTCCTTCGAGCGGCTCGTCGAGAAGCAGCAGGGCCGGGTTGAGCGCGAGCGCGCGGCCGATCGCCAGCATCTGCTGTTCGCCGCCCGAAAGCTGGTTGCCGAAATTGTGCCGCCGTTCGTGAAGCCCCGGGAAGAGATCGTACACCCGCGAGAGCGTCCACGGCCCCGGCCGCGCCACGGCGTTCATATTCTCCTCGACCGTGAGAGACGGAAAGATCTCCCGTTCCTGCGGGACCCAGCCGAGCCCGGCGGCGGCGCGGAAATGGCTCGGCATGCGCGTGATGTCGGCGCCGCGAAACAGGATGCGGCCGCCATGAATGCGCGTGGCGCCCATGAGGGTCGCGACCAATGTCGTCTTGCCCATGCCGTTTCGGCCGAGCACCGCGAGCGCGCCGCCCTCGGACAGGCTGAGCGAGATGCCGGACAACACGACCGCCTCGCCATAACCGGAGGACAGGCCTTCGATGCGCAAGAGCTCAGCCATGCTGGGCCTCGCCCAAATAGACTTCGCGCACGCGCGGATCGGCGGAAATCTGCGCGGGCGGACCTTCGACCAGAATCGCGCCGTCCACCAGCACGGTGATGCGCTCGGCGAAGCGGAACACCAAGTCCATGTCGTGCTCGATCAACAGAACGGTGACGCTGCGCGGCAACTCGGCAAGAGTGGCGAAGAGTTCCGCGCTCTCGCCCTCGGGAACGCCCGCCGCCGGCTCGTCGAGCAGCAGCACGCTCGGCTCGAGCGCGAGCGCGAGCCCGATCTCAAGCAGGCGTTGCCGGCCGTAGGGCAGAGCGCCGGTCTGCTCATGGGCGCAGTCGAGGAGTCCCAGCCGATCCAAGAGCGCCGCCGCCTCCTCGATCACCGCGCTGTGACTGGCGAGGCTCCGCCACCAGCGCGCGGTGGCGCCTTGCCGTTGGGCGACCGCGAGCGCGGTCGCTTCGAGCGGCGACATGCCGGGGAAGAGCTGATTGACCTGGAAGGTACGCACCAGACCGCGCGCGACGCGGCAATGCTGCGGCTCGCCGGTGATATCGACCCCATCCAGAATGACCCGCCCGGCGGTGGGAGTGAGCGCGCCAGTCAGCAGGTTGACGAGCGTCGTCTTGCCGGCACCGTTCGCGCCGATGAGCGCCTGCCGCGCGCCGCGCTCGATGGCGAGGTTGACGTCGTTGGTGACGGTCAACCCGCCGAAGTGCATGAACAGGCCTCGGGTTTCGAGAGTCGCGGTCATGCTCGTGCTCCGCGCGCTCTAAGCGACGCCCGAGATGCGGCGCAGGACAGCCACCATCCGGGAAGCCAGCCCGAGAATGCCGCCGCGGGCGAAGAAGACCAGCGCGATGAACGCGATCCCCGTCCAGAACTGCCAATACTCGGGCGTGAGCCCCGAGAGCAGATATTGAGCGACGATGAGCGCCAACGCGCCGACGACGCCGCCATACAGCGTGCCCGCGCCGCCCAGAACCACGACCAACAGCGCCTCGGCGGATTTATCGAACGAGAGCACATCGAGCGAGACGAACTGTGTCGTCTCGGTCAAGAGCGCTCCCGCGACACCGGCGAATATCGCCCCGATCGTATAGACCGCGACGAGACGCCGCGCCACCGGCGTGCCGAGCGCGGGCATGCGCCGCCCGTTCTCGCGGATGCCGCGCAAGGCCAGGCCGAACGGCGAATGAACGATGCGGCGGATGATGAGAAATGAGAGGAACAGCACGACAATGCTGTAGCAATACGCGGTGCGGCCATAGAGATCGAAGCGCCAGACGCCGAAGAGCGGCCAGATTTCGACCCCCTGCAACCCGTCGGCGCCGCCGGTGAGCCAGCGCATCTTGTTGGCGAGTTCGAACAGCATGAGGGAGATTCCGAGCGTCACCATGAGCCGGGTCAGATCCGAGCCCCGCAGCACCAGGAAACTGGTGGCGAAGCCCAGCACGCCCGCGGCCAATCCGCCGAACGCCAATCCGCTCAACGGCTCGCCCCAGCCTTGCTGGGCGAGAATCCCGGCCGCGTAGCCGCCTAATCCGAAGAATGCCGCGTGCCCGAGCGAGATCACGCCCGCATAGCCGAGAATGAGATCGAGCGAGATCGCGAACAGCCCCATGATCGCCACCTGGCTGAACAGCACGAGCTGTTTCGGCAGCAGGAAGTAAAGCAGGACCGGGGCGATCCAGAAGACGTACTCGGCTGGCCGCCATGCCGCCAAGCCTCGCAGATACGCGACCTCGGCGCGATAGCGCGGCAGGACCGCGTTTTGGACGAGACTTCCCGGTTTCATGCCGCGCCTCTCGTCGAGAGGCTCGGTCAACGGACAGCGGGCCGGCCGAACAGCCCCTGGGGACGCACAATGAGCATGACGACCATGACGGTGTAGATGATGAAGGCGCCGACCTCGGAAATGTAATATTTCCCCGCCACGTCACAGATGCCGAGAACCAGCGAGGCGGCAAGCGGCCCGCCCAAGGTTCCCGTGCCTCCGACCGCGACGACGATCAGGAAGTAGACCATGAACTTGACCGGGAAGGTGGGGTCGAGATCGAGGATCTCGATACCGAGCGCCCCCGCGAGACCGGCAAGGCCGGACCCGACGGCGAAGGTGATCGCGAACAGGCGGTCGACATCAATGCCCATGCCGCGCGCGACGCGGGCGTTGTCGACCGAGGCGCGCAGCTGGCTGCCGAAGCGCGTGCGTGTCAGCATGATGTGAAGGAGCAGCGCGATCAATCCGCAGACGACGATCAAAAACAACCGGTAGACGCCGACGTCGAACCCCGCGAAGACGTGAAACTGACCGCCGAGGAAGGGCGGGAGCTGGATGATCTGGTGCTGCGCTCCCATGAAATAGGAGGCCATGGCCATCGACGCAAAGACGATGCCGATCGTAAAGAGCACTTGATCCAAAGGGCTCGCGCCGTAAAGCCGGGAATAGAGCGTGCGCTCCAAAACCATGCCCGCCGCGGCCGAGATCAAGAACGCCGCGGGCAGACACCACAGCAGGGGCACGCCCCAGCCTTTCAACAGCACGACGGCGACATAGCCGCCCAGCATGGCGAAGGCGCCGTGCGCGAGATTGACGAAGTTCATGATGCCGAGCGTGACCGACAGCCCGAGCGCCAGCATGAACAGGAGCGCCCCCGTTGCGATCCCGTCGAACAGGACCGTCAGCACGAGACGTTCCCTCGCCGCGGCCGATGCCGCGCCCCGTCCGGCCCATCCCGCGCTGGGTAGATCCGGCCGGCCGGCCGGATTCTACTTGCCGTCAGGATGCACGTCCCTGACGCGGTCGAATTCGACATTGTAAAGGTGTCCGTTCACACGCTCGACCTTGCGCAAATAGACATCCTGGACGACGTCGCGCGTCTCGGGGTCGATGGTTATCTTGCCGCGCGGACTCGTCCAGCTCAGGCCCTCGGCGGCCGCGATGAATTTATCGCCGTCGGCCGAACCGCCGGTCTTCTTAGCACCTGGTAGATGAGCGCCATCCCGTCATAGTCGCCGACCGCCATGAAGTTCGGCCGCATGCCGCCATTGGCTTTCTCGAAGGCGGCGACGAAGGCCTTGTTCTCCGCGGAGGGGTGGGCCGCGGAGTAAAAATGCGAAGTGATCGTGCCCAGCGCCGAGTCGCCCATGCTGTCGAGAATGTCGTCGTCGACCACGTCGCCGGTGCCGATGAGCTTGATGCCGGCTTTGGCGAGCCCGCGTTCGGCGAACTGCTTCATCACCGCCGAGCCTTCGCCGGAGGGCACGAAAATGAACACCGCGTCCGGTTTATCGTCCTTGGCGCGCTGGATGAAGGGCGCATAGTCCGGGTTGTGGAGCGGCACGCGCGCGCCGTCAACCGTTCCGCCACTCGCGGTGAACACCGTCTTGAAGGTCGTCTCGGCATCGATGCCGGGGCCGTATTCGGTAACGAGCGTGTAGACCTTCTTCATTCCGTGCTTCGCGGCCCACAGCGCAATGGGCGCCGTTTGCTGGGGCAAGGCGAACGAGGTGCGCACGATGTAGGGCGATTTCTGCGGAATGACCAGCGTGCCCGCCGCCATGACGACCATCGGCGTCTTCGCCTCGGTCGCCACCGGGGCGGCGGCAAAGGCGAGCGGCGTCAGGCCGAAACCGGCGATGATCTCGGCATGATCGTTGGTGATGAGCTCTTGGGCGAGACGCTTGGTGGTTTCCGGCGCAATGCCGGTGTCGTCGCGCAGCAGCACCTCGATCTTGCGGCCCGCAACGACATCGCCATGCTCGGCAAGGTAGAGATTGACCGCCGCATCGACTTGTTTCCCGGTCGAGGCGAAGGGTCCCGTCATCGGCACGATCAGGCCGATCTTCAACGGTTGCTGCGCCGACGCGCCCGACGATAGGAGCGCGACCATCGCCACCGCGACCAGCGTCGCGTGGAGTGAAAATCCGATCTTCATGGCTTCCTCCCTGCCCAATTTATTTTCCCCGAGAAGGGACCAAGCTTCTCCGTTGACACGCCTTTGGTCAAGCCTTCCCTTGCCCACGACCGCTTGGGCTCATACAACGCGATCCCGGCAACGAAGCGCCATGGATGGGGGTTGATACCCTTTCGCAACAGCTAAATCGGAGCAATCAGGCGGCATGTCCCGCCGGCGCGACACGGCAGAGCAGACCGCGAAGCTGATAAGTTCCCATCGCCGGATCGTAAGGCGGCTGATTATCCGTCAACAGATTGGCGTTCGATTTCCACACGCCGTAATCGGGCCCGGGCTCTTCCGGAAACCACCAGCCAAACTGGGCATTGATGACGCGCGGATCGATGCCGGAGGTGATCTTGGCCTTCTGCCGCATGCGCCCGCGCCTTGTTTCGATCCACATCCAGTCGCCATGGACGATTCCGAAACGGGCGGCGGTTTCCGGATGGATTTCCGCCACCGGATAGCGGCTTGCCTTGCGCAGTTTCTCGATCTGCCGGTGCTCGGAGTTGAAATAGAACGAAATGCGCCCGCCCGTGGTCAGCACCAGCGGATAATCCTTGGCGATGCCGGGGGTCGCAACCGGGCTCTCCGGCGGCTCTTCGTAATAGGGCAAAGGCGAGTAGCCGAGCTGTTCGAGGCGCGTCGAATAGAGCTCGATCTTCTTCGTCGGCGTCTTGAAGCCGCCGTCCTCGTACTTGCGGTACTTGAACGGGACCTTGACGAAGCCTTTTTGGGTCAATTGCTCGAAGGTCATGCCGATGCCGCCGGCCTTGAGCTGCGCATCGAGGACATCGCGCAACGCCTCCGTGCCGACCGGCAGCTTCATCCGCCGCGCCAGCGCGATGAAAATCTCCTCGTCCGGTTTGCATTCGCCGATCTGAACGGCCTTTTGCTGGGCGACCACCACATTGGCGGCGACGGTCGGCAGGCCGGCGAGCTGATCGAGTTCCGGCCAGGCCGCCGCCGGCAGCACGATATCCGCCAACTCCGCCGTCGGCGTCATGAACAAGTCCGCGCAGACGATGAAGTCGAGCTTCAGCGCGTCATAGACGGCCGAGCTGTTGGCGTAGGTCGTCAGCGTGTTGTTGCCGAAGATCAGGAATGCCTTCACCGGATAGGGTTTGCCTTCGCTCATCGCCCGCAGCAAGGTCGGAATGTGCGCCGCCGGCAGATCGGCGCCCTCGCCGCCCAGCAGCTTGAAGCGATCCGCGCCCAGGCGCTTGGCATTGGCGGCCGGCGTCAGATTTTCGATCAAGCTCGGGAAGCGGCCGAGTCCGTGCATGCCGAAGACCCAGCCGCCGGGAACATCGATATTGGCGGTCAGCACCGGCAACATCGAGACCGCGCGCACGGTTTGAATGCAATTCGGCGTGTGCTCGATCGCGCAGCCCCAGTCCAGCAGGGCGGGTTTGGTCCGCGCGAACAGCCGGGCCGCCGCGCGGACTTTGTCGGCCGGGACCCAAGTGATCGGTTCGGCCCATTCCGGCGTCATGTCCTTGACCCGGTCGGCCAGCGCGTCGAAGCCGTGGGTCCATGCCTTCACGAACGCCTCGTCGTAGAGCCGCTCCTCGATCAGCACGTGGAGCATGCTGAGCGCGAGCGCGTCATCCGTTCCCGGACGCAGCTGCAGCCAGACATCGGCCTTCTTGGCGAGATCGATTTCGCGCGGATCGACGACGATGATCTTCGGTTGATGATCGAGCGCCTCGAGCACGTTGAAGCGAGTCTCGCCGTCCGGCCCGGACAAGACCGGATTGTGGCCCCAGAACATGATGCATTCAGGCGGCGTCCCGCCGGTGTAATCGGACACCGGGAAATCGCCGAAGGTCAGCAAACAGGTGTTGACGCGCGGGTGGAAGCACTGGGCGAAGCCGGGCTCGCACCAGTTCGGCGTGCCAAGGGCGTGGCCGAAACGCGAGACCCAACGGATATGATGCCGTCCGGTCCCGGTGCCGAGGGCGATCGCTTCCGGGCCGAGTTCGGCGCGGATCGCCAGCAGGCGCTCGCTGATCTCGTCGAGCGCCTCGTCCCAGGATATTCGTTTCCATTGTCCGGAGCCGCGCGGGCCAAGGCGGCGCAGCGGATATTTCAGCCGGTCCGGGTGATTGACGAGATCGACCGTCACCGTGCCGATCGGGCATAGCCGGCCGTGACTGAGCGGCGAGTCACGGTCGCCCTCCACTTTGACCAGAACGCCGTTCTTGACGTGGAGCAGCGCGCCGCAGCCGCCGTGGCAGCTCCGGCATACGCTCTTGAGCACCGCGGTGCGCCCGGCGGAATCGGCCGGGTTATCCGGTTGCGGGTGGTGCATCGTCATGTCGTCCGTCTCGCCAGCCATGCCAGGGACAATCGTCCGATTGAGGACGCTCGCGGATTCAAATCAGGACACGGGCCTTACATCGCTTGGAACACCGACTTGAGATGCGCGTCGTATTTGATGACATGTTCGAGAAACCAATCCTTCAGATCGTTGCTCAGCGTCGATTGGGCGGAGCCGGCTCTGGATTGAAAGGCGCGAATGATCGATTCCAGCTTGGAAAGTTCCTGCGCGTGGTGGGTAAAGTGTTCATCGAGGATGGCGTCGCTCATGGCCTTGAGGAAATGCGGCCGGTCTTTTTGATAAGACTCCGCGCTACCGCTGATTTCGCGCAAAATCGAATTTTCGTGCCTGAAATGATTCTCGGTTGCGAGTCTGAGGGCGTCAAACAACGGTTCGAACTGGGTCGGCGGCTGTTTGGCGCGCTCGGCGGCATCGATTTTATTGATGACGCCGATCAAATACTGATGCTCCGCATCGAGCCCTTTATGGCCGACCGTGAACGTCTCGCTCCAGGCAATCAGGGGTGGTGTTTCCATTCTCAGCCCATATCCCGACCGTTGATCCATATCAACCCGACACGCACGTCACGCACACTGATCTATATCAACGCTACGGTTGCCGGGAGGGCGACGAGACGCTTGAAAGTCCTGAAATTCAGCGTCTTGCGGGGGGAATGGTGGAGCAGAGGGGGATCGAACCCCTGACCTCGACATTGCGAACGTCGCGCTCTCCCAACTGAGCTACTGCCCCGCCCGCGGTGGCGCGGACTATGTGGCGATGCTTCGCGCCGTGTCAAGATTCCGGGCGGGCCCCGCCCCAATCTTGCGCCGCCCCGGAAGCGGGGCTAGGGTCTGGCCATTGCCCCGCGGAGAATGAGCGTCCCATGAGCAATTTCCTGGTGCCGGTGATCGAGGTGGCGATCGTCCTCATCAACCTCTATTGGTGGGTGGTCATCCTGGCCGCGGTGGCGAGCTGGCTGATCGCCTTCGGCGTCATCAACACCCACAACCGCGGCGTGGCGCGGGTGGTGGACGTCCTCTACCGCCTGACCGAACCGGCGCTGGCGCCGATCCAGCGCATCCTGCCCAATTTCGGCGGCGTCGATATTTCGCCGGTGATCCTGCTGGTCATCCTGTGGTTCATCACCATGGAGTTGCGGCAGCTCGAGTTCTATTTGCTGACGATGTCCTGAACGGCGCAATGGCCCTGCCCTTCTCCGCCGCCCGGTCCGGCGTCAATCTCGCGGTGCGGGTAACGCCCAAGGCCGCGTCTAGCCGCGTGCTCGGGTTGGTCGAGGAATCGTCCGGCGGCGTCAGCCTGAAGCTCGCCATCCACGCGCCGCCCGAGGACGGCAAGGCCAATGCCGATCTCATCGCCTTGCTGTCCGGATTGTTCAATCTTCCCAAGCGCGACCTGAGCCTGGCGTCGGGCGCCTCGGGCAGGCGCAAGCTGGTGCACATCGCGGGCGATCCCGCCCGTCTCCTGCCCCGGATCACGGAGGGGCTGCGGCCATGGCTCAAGCGCGGCTGATCGACGGCAAGGCGCTGGCGGCCGAACTGCGCCAGGAAGTCGCCAAGGAAGCGGCGGCGATCAAGTCTCTGCGGGGCTTCCAGCCCGGGCTTGCCGCGGTGCTGGTGGGCGAGGATCCGGCCAGCCAGATCTATGTCAAAAGCAAGGGCAAGGCCTCGGCCGAGGCGGGCTTGAAGAGCTTCGAGCATCGCTTGCCCGCGACCGCCAGCGAAGCGCAATTGCTCGAACTAGTGGCGCGGCTCAATGCCGATCCCGAGGTGGACGGTATCCTGGTGCAAATGCCGCTCCCGAAGCAGATCGATTCGCAGCGCGTCATCGACGCCATCGATCCGGCCAAGGATGTCGACGGCTTCCACGCCGCCAATGTCGGCCGGCTGTGGAGCGGCGGCAGGGGGCTGGTGCCCTGCACGCCCTATGGCTGCCTTTTGCTGCTGCGCCGGACGCTGGGCAGCCTGACCGGCGCCAATGCGGCGGTGCTCGGCCGCTCCAACATCGTCGGCAAGCCGATGGCGGCGCTGCTGCTGGCCGAGAACTGCACCGTCACCATCGCCCATTCCAAGAGCCGCGACCTGCCCGCGATCGCGCGCCAGGCGGATATCCTGGTGGCCGCGGTGGGCAAGCCCGAGATGGTCAAAGGCGCCTGGATCAAGCCGGGCGCCACCGTGATCGATGTCGGCATCAACCGGATCGCAACGCCCGACGGCAAGAGCAGGCTGGTCGGCGACGTCGCCTTCGCCGAGGCGAGCCTTGTGGCAGGATCGATCACCCCGGTGCCGGGCGGCGTCGGCCCCATGACCATCGCCTGCCTGTTACGCAATACGGTGCTGGCGTCTTGCCGGCGGCGCGGCCTGCCGGAGCCCAAGCTTTAATTCAATCCCGCAAAAAGAACCGCCCCCTCGAAATCGCTTTCGAGGGGGCGGCAGGTTCAGCCGAAATTCGGGAGCAATGGGGGGGTTATTGCTCCCAGGCCGGCTTACCCAGATTGACGGCGTTCGGGCTGGTCGCCATGCCGGTCAGAGCGCCGGCGCCGGCGCCGATCGCGGCACCCGCCAGCGGAGCGCCGACCAGCGCGCCGACCACGGCACCGCCGGCGGCGCCGATGCCCGCACCCGACAGACCGCGGTCGCCCGGGGCCGTGCCGCAAGCGGACAGCAGCAGAGCCGCAACAACCATGAGAATGCCAATGCGCGTAGACATGGTTCCATCCCTTTCGCTGTGGATGACGCGCCAAGGATGGGAGCCAATCGTGGCGAAAAATTGAAATTTTCGGGGTAATAACGCGGCAGATGTGACGGATATCACACCATCACATCAATGACTTAGAAAGAAGCGCTATTTCTTGGGGGCGCGCAGCTTCTTCGCCAGCCGCAGCCGGAGCGCGGTGAGCTTGATGAAGCCCTCGGCGTCGCGCTGGTCATAGACCGTGTCGAATTCGAATGTCACATGCGCGAGGCTGTAGAGCGATTTAGGCGATTTCCGCCCGACCACCCGCGCCAGCCCCTTGTAGAGCTTCAAGCGCACGATGCCCTCGACGTGAAGCTGGCTCAAGTCGATCGCGGCCTGGAGCATGTCCCGCTCGGGCGAGAACCAGAAGCCGTTATAGATGAGCTCGGCGTAACGCGGCATGAGCTTGTCCTTGAGATGCGCCGCGCCCCGGTCGAGCGTCAGGCTCTCGATGCCCCGATGCGCCGCGTGAAGGATGGTGCCGCCGGGAGTCTCGTAGACCCCGCGCGACTTCATGCCGACGAACCGGTTCTCGACCAGGTCGAGCCGGCCGATGCCGTGCTTGCCGCCGAGTTGGTTGAGCCGCGTCAGCAACGCCGCCGGCGAGAGCTTCTTGCCGTCCACCGCCACCGCGTCGCCCCGCGCGAATTCGATCTCGACATAGTCGGGCTTGTCGGGCGCCTGTTCGGGCGCGACGGTGCGGCTGTAGATGAATTCCTCGGGCTCGTGCCAGGGGTCTTCCAGCGCCTTGCCCTCGGCCGAGATGTGCAACAGGTTGGCGTCAGTCGAGAATGGCGCCTCGCCGCGCTTGTCCTTGGCGATCGGAATCTGGTGCTTCTCAGCGTATTCAATCAACTTCGAGCGCGAATCAAGGTCCCATTCCCGCCACGGCGCGATCACCTTGATGTCGGGATTCAAGGCGTAATAGGCCAGTTCGAACCGCACCTGGTCGTTGCCCTTGCCGGTGGCGCCGTGGGCGACCGCGTCGGCGCCCACCTTCTCGGCGATCGCGATCTGGCGCTGGGCGATCAAGGGCCGGGCGATGGAAGTGCCGAGCAAATATTGGCCCTCGTAAAGCGCGTTGGCCCGGAACATGGGGAAGACGAAATCGCGCACGAATTCCTCGCGCAGATCCTCGACGAAGATCTGCTTCACGCCCATGGCCTCGGCCTTTTTCCGCGCCGGCGCCAGTTCCTCGCCCTGGCCGATATCGGCGGTGAATGTCACCACCTCGCAGCCATAGGTCTCCTGCAGCCAGCGCAGGATGACCGAGGTATCGAGGCCGCCCGAATAGGCGAGCACGACCTTTTTGACTTTGACCGCGTCTTTCATGGCGGCGGAGTATCGGGGAACACCGCGTGGGCGGCAAGCCTAGCGAAGCACAGCCGAGGGCCGATCCTTCAGGCCCGAGGCGTCGTGCGAAGCCAGATTAGCGAAGCACCGATGCGCGGCTAATTCTGCGCTCCGGGCACTGCGCCCGGCGGGACGGCCGGCACCGGTTGCCACGCGCCCTGGCAGGATTGGACATAGGGGTAATAGCCCTTTGGATTGGCGCAATAGTACCAGAATGATGATTGCGCAGATGTTGCCGGGGCTTGCTGTATGACCACCGGCGCCTGCGGTATGACCACCGGCGCCTGGTAAACCGGCGGCGGGTAGTACGTATAGGGGTAATACGGCCAGTCCAGATAATACGGCCAGCCCCACCACCCGAGCCCGATGCCGCCATACCAGCCGCCGCCGTGCCAGCCGCCGCCATGCCACCCTCCGCCGCCATGCCGGTCACCGCCGCCATGCCCGCCCCCGTGACCGTGGCCTTGCGCCACGGCTGAAGGAACGAGGAACGGCGGACCGCATGCGATCAGCAGGGCCAGAACAAGCCATCCGAAAATCTTGGAGAAGCGCGACAGGGCAGGATGACGCATGGGGCACCTCTCTCCGGTACAGGACCGAAGGAACATAACTACGCTACATCCATTAGTCGCGATGGCACCTTTAAGCATTGACGCAGATCAATCGCGTTTCCGCCGCAAAGCGATCCCGAGCGGGAGCGGCGCATTGCGGGCGACTGCGCGCCGGGCAAGCCTCTTCGATTTACCGGGCCTTCCCGAAAGAGCGGTGCTTGCCGTCCCTATCCCGCCCGGATCGTGCGCTGACGGCGAATAGTATCAACCCGGCAATGATCGTCACCGATGCCGCCGTGAATGCGGCAGCGGGGTTGTATGTCTGCCAGAGATAGCCTCCCCCTGTTCCCGCAATCAGCACGCCGAACCCGGCCGCTGCATTGAGCCATCCCAATCCTCCACCGCGGAGCCGCTTGCGAGTCAGCTGAGCGGCGAGAGAACGCTGCACCCCGTCGGTAAGCGCGGGGAACAGGCCGAGCAGAAAGAAACCAAGCAGAAGGGTCCATGGCGACTGCGCAAAATCGAGGACGGCGTAACTTAAAACCAAAAACAGGTAGCCGGCGAATATCGTGGTCCGGGCGCCGATGCGGTCGCTCATTTTGCCCGCCGAGAATGAGAGTCCGGCGTAGGAAAAATTGTACACCGTGTAAAACAACGGGATATCGGCGATCACCAATCCTATCGATTGGGTCTTGAGAAGCATGACCGCAATGGGAAGGCTTCCCATCGAGAGAACAAACACCGACAAAAGGAAGAGCTTGAATTGCGGCGAAAGTTCCTTGAAGGACGCGACCAGGCCGGCGCGCGCGGCTGCACGCGATTTCGCCACATCCGAAACGAAGAAGAGGGTTGCCAGGGCAATGATGCCGACGACGAAAGCCGTCATGAAGACGATATCGAACCGCAGCGGAAGATGGCTCAATAGCGCGTAGGCGACGAGAGGACCGAGGATCGCCCCGGTCGTGTCCATGGCGCGATGGTAGCCGAACGACCGTCCGAGCTCCTTGCGCGGCGTCGAAAGCGAAATGATCGCGTCGCGCGGCGAATCCCGGAAGCCCTTGCCCACCCGATCGATGAACCGCAGGCAGAGCGCGCCGCCGACGGTCGAAACCAGAATGTAAACGGGCCGCACCATGACCGATAGCGAGTATCCCGCCACGACAAGCGGTTTGCGATTTTGAAACCGGTCCGAAAGACCGCCTGAATAGATCTTGAAGAAATTCGATGCCGCTTCCGCAATGCCGTCGACGAGCCCGAGCGATTCCGCGCCCGCTCTGAGCACGGAGACGAAGAAGGCGGGAAAGACGGAAAAGATCATCTCCGAGGAGAAATCGTTGAACAGGCTGGTGAGCCCAAGAAAGAATATGTTTTTCGGAAGGCCGAGAATCCGCTTGTTCATTGTGAAAATATTATCCTCCATCGGGCGCGAATGGTCGATGGATAAGCTCGAAGAACGCGAAAATTACGTTTTTGTCAGAAGGTCAATTGGAAGCCCAGGTAATATGAGAACTGGTTGGTGCTGCTCACATTCTGAAGGCCGCGGCCGGCGGAAAACAGCAGGTGATAATTCTCGGTGAAATTGTAGATGCCGCCGAGCTAGCGAAAGAGCGGCGGCAGACGCGGCGGCACCAGAAGCCACAGCAGCAGCGCATAAAGACACACCGCGACGTAAAGCACGGCGAAGACCCACAGCGGCAGCGGCCAGTAAATCAGCCGGTCGATCCAGCCCGCGATGAGCGGCGTAGGCGCGGCGGGCCCGCCCGCCGGTTGCAGGAGATCGAACTGCCAGACGGTGAGGAAGCAGATCCGTTGCAGCACGGCCTGAAGCGCCACCGCGGCGAGGATGGCGAGGTGCAAGGCGCGCCACCAGAAGACGCGGACGAAATCCCAGCCGCGCCAGGCGCCCAAGGGGATCGCAACCAGGCCGAAGAGGTTGAACAGGATGATGCCGAGATGAAGCAACAGCATGGCATCGGCAAGCGCGGATCGGTATTGCGGGTCCATCGGTCAAGATCGCCCTGGGCAAGCCTAGCGTAGCACCTGACGTGCGAAGCCAAATTAGCGTAGCACCTGACGTGCGAAGCCAAATTAGCGTAGCACCTGACGTGCGAAGCCAAATTAGGGGAATTATCCGCTTGACGTACCACGCCCCATAATGTAGTATGGCTCCTAGATTGAGAGGAAGCCATGCGTAAGACCGATCTTAGAAACCCGATCTACAACGACGATGATGCCGCCAGGGCGCATCTCGAAACCCTCTTGTGGCCGGAAGGCCCGGAGTGCCCGCGCTGTGGTGTAGGCGGCGACAGGATTACCAAGCTGCAAGGTAAGTCCACTCGCCCCGGCGTCTATAAGTGCAAGGACTGTCGCAAGCCATTTAGCGTCACGGTGGGAACCGTGATGGAGCGTTCGCATATCCCGCTGTCAAAGTGGGTACTCGCCGCGCAACTGATGGCGTCGAGCAAAAAGGGAATGAGCGCCCTTCAACTGCAACGGATGATCGCCACGAATTACGAAACCGCTTGGTTCCTTTTCCATCGGCTCCGCGAGTGTCCGGTCAATCCGAAGGCTGGCCCGCTTGGCGGTAAGAACAAGGTGGTTGAAGCCGATGAGACGTACATCGGCGGTAAAGAGGCGAACAAGCATAAGAGCAAGCGCAAGCACCTTGGCACAGGCGGAACTGGAAAGGTGGCGGTATTCTCGCTTGTAGAGCGCGATGGTCGCGCTCGGTCATTCCATGTTGCAAACGTGAACGCCAAGACGCTGCGCCCGATCATGGTCAAACATGCAAGCCGCAAGTCTTGGCTTATGACGGATGATAGCCCGATCTATCCGAAACTCGGCGACGAGTATTATGGACATGGGACGGTCAACCACAGCGCGGAGCAATATGTCCGGCTCGGCGGTTTCATGCACACGAACACGGTTGAAAGCTACTTTGCTCTCCTAAAGCGTGGTGTGTACGGGACATTCCATAACGTGAGTGAGGCCCATCTTCATCGCTACCTTGCGGAGTTCGATTTTAGATACAACCATCGCAAGGTATCAGACGCAGAACGTGCCGAGGCTTTGCTGCGCGGTGCGAAGGGAAAGCGGCTGATGTACCGACAGCCTGACCAAGCCTAATACTATCAAACAAAAAGTTAGGGCGTTTAAGAGATGGCACGAAAACCGTGGGTGACATGGAAACTTAACCGTTTTCTGTATGCCACCGTGGCAATCGGATGCTCGGCTTTCGCCGCATGGCTTGTCACGGAATTTTGCCGCGATAATGGTGAGCCGTATTGGAACGGCTTTTTGGCAGGAATTGTATTCGCCATCGTAGCCACAATCTTTGATCGTTGTGGCCGAAACCGATACTACTAAGCCTGAGGGTCATATCAGAGCCGCAATTTCGGCCTAACATTTGAGAGTACAAAACCCCATATTTAACAGGCACAACCTCCGTTGTTCCCATATGGGGAGAGGAATATGTTATCATCCTGTTGGCCTGAAATGGCCGTCAAGGGGAGAGGTGACATGGGCGAAGTGGCAATTAAACTTTCTGGTGACGCACTCCAGGCCGTCGTAACCATCCGCGGCAGTCGAGTCGAGTCCCTTGCGGAAACTCTTAGTCGTGCATTGAGCATTGCTACGCTGGTGGAAACGGAATCGGCGCGTGGGGCGAAAGTTCAGTTTCGTGAGGCAGATGGCACCGTGAGAGAATTGGCGAGCGCTTCATAATGGCTGATCCGACCCCCGGGCCTGGAGCGCCGCCACCACAACTGCCGCCGCGTCTTGTGCCCATGCCCCCACAAGGGGCTTTCATAGCCCTGCCGCATATCAATCCTTTCAACATCCAGCCGTTTAATCCTGCGCCTATGCGCGAATGGGCAAGGATAGGCATTGCGGGAGCGCTGATTCTTATTCTTTTGATCGAAATAGTCGCGTTTATGGCTATGGCCTGGGAATCGTCATTGCCCATCGAGTCAATTAAAGATTTGATCGGTTTGATTTTTGTTCCAACGATCACCTTGGCAATCGCGGCCGTAGCGTTTTATTTTGCTGGCGAACACTAACCTTTAACGGTTCGCTTTTTCGTGCCCGATTTGGAACGTTTCGCGCGTTTCGGTCGTGGCTGCGGGGGAGTTTTCAGTAGCCTCAATAACAGCGCATCGCGGCGCTGCTGGTCTGTGCCCTGTTCATTCATAGGGGGATTATATCATGGCTAAACGCTGGATAAAGAATAAACCTCTCAAGCCAATAAAATGGCAGGACATAGAACCGCCGCCATACTTTAGAAAACTCTACCGCCCGCTTGGTGCAATCGCCCTTACGTTTTCCGATTTAGAGGCACAACTCACAAAGACCCTAGACACACTACTCGGGACATATTTTTCACATGGCGTTGCACTCGAATGGCTCATGCAGAATACCAGTCTGCGTATTGAGCTTTTTTATTTTTTAGCGCTACGTAGCACTAGAAACGAAACCCTCCGCAAAGATGCAGAAAATATCTACAACGTGCTTAAGCAAGCGAACGCTGACCGAAACAATTTGCTGCATGGGTTATGGGCCGATTTTTCATCCGATGACGGAAGTTTTATCAAAACACGATTAAAAGCAGAGGGCGGAGGATTTAACGTGATACCGCTGCATCACATATCTCTAACGCTCTTGCGAGATGAGGCTAAGTACATAATCTCGGTAAATTTGAGACTTGCAGACTGGACACAACGATTTAAGGCCGAGAAGCGCCCGGATCGCTGGCCGCCACCATTGCCAGAAAAATATCGGCTGCATAGTCCGCTGGCGAGTCAACTTCGCGAGAATAAGTTGAAAGGACGCGGGCTCCCGCCTCTAACATCGCGGGTGTTAGGTCGGGAGCCTTTTTCGCGCTGACGTTCGCAACGTCACGCTTTCTAAATTTAGTATGGCGGTACGTCAAGCGGATAGTTCCCCAAATTAGCGTAGCACCTGACGTGCGAAGCCAAAGAAAGCGTAGCACCTGACGTGCGAAGCCAAACGAGCGAGGCGGTTTAGGTGCGCCTGATCCAGCCGCCGCCCAGAAGTCGGTCGCCGTCATAGGCGACGCAGGCCTGGCCCGGCGCCACGCCGAAAGCGGGATTGTCCAGCACGACATCGCCGCCGCCCCGGCCGTCGAGCGTGACGGTGGCCGGGAGCGGCGCCTGGGCCGAGCGCAGCTTGACCGAAGCCCTGAAGCCCTCCACCGGCGGCGAAGGGCCGAGCCAATTGACCCCACCCAAGGATACGCGGCGCGCGCCCAGCGCCTCATGCGGCCCCACCACCACGCGGCGGGTTTCGGGCTCGAGGCGCAGCACATAAAGCGGCTCCGCCGCGGCCACGCCCAGCCCCTTGCGCTGCCCGACGGTGAAATGGATCACGCCCGGATGGCGGCCCAGCACCTGACCCGCCCGGTCCACGATCTCGCCCGGCTCGGAGGCTTCCGGGCGCAGCTTCGCCACCAGCTCGCCATAGGAGCCGGCAGGCACGAAGCAGATGTCCTGGCTGTCGGGCTTTTGCGCCACCGGCAGATCGAAGCGGCTGGCCAGATCGCGGGTCTGGTCCTTGGCCAAGCCGCCCAACGGAAAACGCAGGAAACCCAATTGCGCGCGCGTGGTGCGGTAGAGGAAATAGCTCTGGTCGCGGCCCGTATCGGCCGCGCGATGCAGCTCCGGCCCGTCCGGCCCCTCGACCCGGCGGGCGTA